>Ga0302324_100003920_pt1 | contig 33362 bp, 27 predicted proteins | sample Palsa_T0_1_FD_201949 | JGI IMG/M metagenome (GOLD analysis project Ga0302324, IMG submission 201949) | Peat permafrost microbial communities from Stordalen Mire near Abisko, Sweden - Palsa_T0_1 | ecosystem: Environmental > Terrestrial > Soil > Palsa > Peat permafrost | place: Sweden: Abisko...
GGCGTTCCTCGAACCGGTGTTTGTCGCGCCGTTGTACAATCGCTTCGAGCCGCTCCCCGCGAGCGCCGCCGTGCGGGCCCCCCTGCTCGTGCTCGCGCGCCGGGCCGGAGTTGGTGACGCACCGATCTCCGTTTCGGACGATTCTCGGCGAACGTCGGCGGCGATCGCCGACGTGGCGGGCTTCGGCCCGACCAAGCGCATCGTGCTCAGCGACGCGCTCTTGCAGAATGCGACCGAAGGCGAGGTCTTGTTTCTCGCGTCGCGCGAGTTCGGGCACTACGCGCACACGGACACGTTTCGGCTGTCGCTCTTTTGGACGTTCCTTCTCATTTTGTGTACGGCGCTGGCCGTCGTGATCGCGGACCGGATAGGGTTCCGGCGCGACGACGATCCGCTGGCGCGCCTGCCGCTCGTTTTCGGGTTGCTCGGCTTGCTCGGGCTGATCGTCACGCCCGTCTACAACGGATACTCTCGCAACATCGAGTCTCGCGCAGATGCGTACGCGCTGGCACTCACCGCAGACCGCGTCTCGGCCGTGCGCGCGTACGTGCGGATCGCGGACGAAACGCTCGCGCCGCTGTGCCCGTCGCGCGCGGAGCGGCTGTACTTCTTCAATAGCCCGCCGCTCGGCACGCGCATTGCCAGGGCCGCCGGACACACCGACCCATGCCGCTAGAGCGCGTCCGCTGTACCTGGGCCACGACGCCCGCCTCGCTCGCTTACCACGACCGGGAGTGGGGCCGCGCCGTCCGCGATGACCGTACGCTGTTCGAGTTTCTGGTGCTCGAGGGCGCTCAGGCCGGACTCTCGTGGGAGACGATCCTGAACAAGCGCGAGCGTTACCGCCAGGTGTTCGCCGGCTTTGAGATCGCGCGCGTGGCGCGCTTCGGCAAGGCGGACGTCGCGCGATTGCTGCGCGACTCGGGGATCGTGCGCAATCGGCTCAAGGTCGCGGCCGCTATCGACAACGCCAAGGCGGCGCTCGAGCTGCAACGGACGCACGGTTCGCTCGCGTCGTATTTCTGGACCTACGTCGGCGGCCGGCCGATCGTGAACCTGCCGGCTTCGAGCGCCGAAATTCCGGCAACGACGCCGCTGGCGCTCGAGATCTCGAAGGATCTGCGCCGGCGCGGTTTTCGTTTCGTCGGTCCTACGATCGTGTACGCGTTCATGCAAGCCGTCGGACTGGTCGACGACCACATCGCAAGCTGCTTCCGCGCGAAGCGTGCGGTGCGGCGGCTATAGGAGCTTGCCGGACTATCGTCCACATGTCCAATGCGCGGCCTTCGGCCTCGCCCGCTTTGCCCGATTTCGTCGTCACTCGTCGCTCAAATGGCTCTGCCATTCATCGCTCCTCCTTCCTAGAACTCGAACAAATCGGGCGGCATTGGCCACGCGGCCGATAGTCCGACAAGCTCCTTACAGTCCCGGCAGCGTTCTCCCGATGACGTCGCCTAGGGAGTCGACGCGCACGTAGCCTGCGGGAGGTTCGAAATCCCCCTCGGGCGGTGTTTGCTGGGCGACGGATGAGAAGTCGATGCGCAGTGCGCTTTCGGGAATCGACCTGCTGTGGCCGGCCGCCGTGATCTCGACCGGCAGGCCGCCCAAATCGTCGGCAAATTGGAACGTGCCGTGCAGGTCGACCGTGTCGCCGGCGTTGGTCGTCCGTGCGTACTGGAAATTGAGCCCGCTCGCCGGGTGGCCGTTCACCGTTTGATGTCCCGCCAGCCCCACGCTCAGCGTGAAGGCGCTATCGTCCTTGAGCGAGCGCGCGAACGAGAACGCGCCGAACAGGTCGCCGCCGGCGACGACGGCCACACTGAGAGGACCCGGCGGGAGGTTCGGCGCGGGCCCCGCGGCGGCGGCGTTTGTATAGTAGCGTTGCTTTGCGTTGGACCAGACGGTGTAGCTCGAATTCTTGCGATCGTAAACGACGGTGAAACCGCCGGGCGGAAACAGCTGCGTGCCGACGAGCGACGAAATCGTCGCGCTAGTGCCCGGGAAACCGAGCGAGAGCAGGTCGATCCGCAGCCGCGAGCCGAGTTCTTCCATCGCGATGTCGCCGCCGACCGTCAGCTTGTCGGAGCCGGCGATCGTCGTCTGGACGACCACTTGGCCTTTGCCGACATACCCCGAAGGTTCGTCCGCGGCGCGCACGTAGGCGAACGCGCCGAGCGCGGCGACCGCTGCCGTAATGGCCAGCGCCGCCGCCTGCGGGCGCTTCATGCGACTGGCCGCAGCACGGTCCCCGCCACCTGCGTACCCAGATGGCAGTCGGTCAGGTACTCGACGATCGCGGCGTGCGCGATCCGCCCGTCGAGAATTTGTGCCGCTCCGACGCCGCCGCGCACGCCGTGGGCAGCGGCACGCACGGCCGCGCGCAGGCTGGCCTCGAGCGTGCCCTCGTCCGCGAGTGCCAGCGCCTCGGCCGGCGTCAGCTCGGATACCAGGGCCTGCGAAGCCGGGTCGATTACGCCGCCCGATGGGTCGAAGAAGATCGCGCGGGCGGCCTCGGTCGCGGCGGCGACCGCGGCCGCAACCTCATCCGCTGAAAGCTCGACGTCGCCGCCGCCGAGCGCGAACGCCGTCGGCTCGATCACCGGAATGTAGCCGGCCTCGGTCAAGGTGAGCAGGATGCCGGGCTGAACGCGCCCGACCGCGGCGCTCGGCCCGGCGGGCAAGAGCGCCGCATCGGCGCCCGAGAGACCGACCGCGATGTTGGTTTGGCGATTGAGCGCGCGAACGTACATCCGGGCCACGTCGGCCGTCGGCGCGACGACGATCGGGCGCACGTCGCGTTCCATCAGAAAGGCCAAGTCGCCGGCCAGGGTCGTGCGGTCGTCGATCGGCGAGCGATCGATTCTGAGAACGAACGTCCGACCCGCGAAGGATTGCGGCATCGTATGGAGTTCACGAAAGGCGGGATTCGTCCTCGCTAGGGCCGTTTGCGATCGCCGGCCGCCACGCGTTGACGTATTGAATCGCGTCGACGGGACCGCGCTCCAACCAACGCTGCACGCCCTGCGCGGCCACCTCGATCAGCTGCGGCAGCAGCAGCTCTTCAGCGCCGTTGAAGTTCGACAGGACGTAGTCGATCGTGTCGCTGCGCCCGCGCCCGATGCCGAGGCGCAGACGCGGAAAGTCCTCGCCGAAGTATTCGATGATCGACCGCAGCCCGTTGTGTCCGCCGCTGCCGCCGCCGGCGCGCATGCGCAAACGGCCGAACGGCAGATCGAGGTCATCGCTGACCACGAGCACGTCGGGCGCCTCGGCCTTCCACCAAGCGGCGATCCGGGCGATCGGGCGGCCGCTCTCGTTCATGTACGACTGCGGTTTGACCAGCACCACGCCGCGCGCGGCCACGTGTGCTTGCAGGGCAGCATCCTTTTTCTTCCAGTGCTCGACGCCGAGGTGCCGCGCGACTTCATCGAGCACGCGGAACCCCACGTTGTGGCGGGTGCGCTCGTAGCTCGGGCCCGGGTTGCCGAGCCCGGCCACGAGGCGCGTTCCGGCCAGTTAGGCGGTCTCCGGCGTGTCGCTCTCGCTTTCGGCAACCGTCGGGACTTCGGCGCCCTCGAGGGTGGGCGCAGCAACGGCCTCGGCTTCGGTCCGCGACGCTTCGATCGAGACCAAGACCGTGGCCGGATCCATGTCGAGTTCGATTCCGGCGGGCAGCCGAAGATCGCTCGCGACGAGGTGTTCGTGAATGCCCAGATGCGACACGTCGGCCTCGATCGATTCGGGCAAGGCGTTGGCTGGCCCGGTCACGGAAATCGCGCGCACGATCAGATCCAATACGCCGCCGAATTCCTTGACGCCGAGCGGCACGCCCACGGTCACGAGCGGCAGCTCGGCCGAGATTTCCTCAGTTGCCGAAACGCGCTGCAAGTCGGCGTGGATCACGCGCCTCGTCAGCGGGTCGCGCTGCACGTCGCGGATCAGCGCCGTGTCCTTCGCCCCGCCGTCGATCGTGAGCTCGAGCAATTGGTTTTTTCCGCCCGCGTGGAGCAGTTCGTCGAACGCTCTCGCGTCCAGCTCGATCGAGACCGGATGCGCGCCGTGACCGAACAGCGTGGCCGGCACTCCCCCGTGCTTGCGCACGGCGTTTGCTGCGGTCGTGCCGCTCTTTTCGCGCGTCTTCACTGCGAGCGCGTTGTTGCTGGTTGCCATGATTTGGTTGCTAGCCTTTTTCTAACCCGTCGCTGACGTGGCTGGTTTGAGAACTTCTGGAAGGGTCAAGAGGTTGTCCGGCGGCGCCAAGCCCGGGGACGGCGGGGCGTCGTCGTCTTTCGCGAACAGCTCGGAAACGGAGCGGTTGGCGGTGATGCGCTTGATCGCATCCGCCAGGATTTGCGCGATCGACAGCACCTTGAACTTCGAACCGAGCTGGCTTTCGACGTTGGGTAAGGTGTTGGTCACGATGACCCGTTCGATCGGCGAATCGGCGAGCACGCGCGCCGCGTCGCCGGCGAAGATGCCGTGCGTCGCGCAGGTGTACACTTTGGTTGCGCCGAGCCGGATCAGCGCTTCCGCGGCTTTCGCGAGCGTGCCGCCGGTCGAGATCATATCGTCGACCACGACGGCGATCTTGCCTTCGACGTGGCCCACGATCTCGGTCACTTCGGAGACGTCGGGTTCGGGACGCCGCTTGAAGACGATCGCGAGCGTCGAGCGCAGGCGCTTGGCGAAGTTCTCGGCCCGCGGCACGCCGCCCGCGTCGGGCGACACGACGACGATTTTGTCGCCCTCGAGACCCTGGCTCTTGAGGTAGCTGCACAGCGTCGGAGCGGCCATGAGATTGTCGACTGGGAGGTCGAAGAAGCCCTGGATCTGCGCCGCGTGCAAGTCGAGGGTGACCAGCCGCTTCGCGCCGGCCTTCTCGATCAGGTTCGCGACCAGCTTAGCCGAGATCGGCTCGCGGCCTTTGGTCTTCTTGTCCTGCTTCGCGTAGCCATAGTAGGGGACGACGGCGGTGATCCGGTAGGCGGACGCGCGGCTGAGCGCGTCGATCATCAGCAACAGTTCCATCAGCGAATCGTTGACGGAGTTTCCGTTCGGCGCGCGGCAGATCGATTGCAGCACGAAGACCTCGGCGCCGCGCACGTTCTCCTTGATCTCGATGCGGCACTCTTCGTTCCTGAATTTATCGACCAGCGCGCTGCCCAGGCGCGTGTCCATACGCGAAGCGATCTCGCGCGCGAGATCGATGTTTGAGTTGCCGCTGAAGAGCAGAGGCTTCTGAATGGCCGACACGTTCCTACCTCCGGGGAGACCGCGGTCTCACGACGACTGGTGGATGAAGCTAATTTCCGTTTTACCCGCCAGTTTCCCCGTCGAACCCCAGCGGCCGGCCGGCGTGACCTCCGCCTTTTGTCGCCGCGGGGCCGTGGCTCAGCTCGCTCCGATCCCGTCGACCTGGGCCAGGGCGGCGCGCAAACTCGGCCGCGGATCGCGTACGATGACCTCTCCGTAAGCTCGGCGCCAGGCGCCGACTGCCCGGCCCAAACGGCAAAGCGCGTTCCAACGGACTTCGGTCGCATTGGCCAGCGATAGGACGATCAGACGGGTTTCGCCGTTCGCGCGTTCGCTGACGGCGCGCGCGGCGTCCCTTGCCGCGGTCTCATCGAGTGCGCCTTCGACGCTGAGGTTTAGAACGTGCCCGTCGGTACGTACGTGCAACATGCCGCCATGCTGCCATGCGAGCCTGCGATGGCGCTGGCATAACGCTGGGAAGCGTTCTCCAGCGAACGCCCGGTGCTAGCGCGCTCCGATCGGCTCGGACGGCGGCTGCACCGCGACCACGCCGTTCGGCGAGGGTTCATCCTCGATGTCGGTGACGTGTGCTTTGTGATAGTGTTCGTCGGACGGCGCAATCCACTCGTACGCGACGGGCACGAGAGCGAGCGTGAGGATCAGCGAGGACAGGACGCCGCCGATGATGACGATGCCGAGGCTGGCCCGCGTTCCGGAGCCCGGATCGATTGCCAGCGCCAGCGGCACGTTGCCGAGCATGACCGAAACGCTGGTCATGACGATCGGGCGGAAGCGGGTGAACGCGCTCTCGCGAATCGCTTCGAGCTTGCGCTTGCCGCGATCGCGCAGGGTGTTCGCGTAGTCGACGATGAGGATGCCGTTCTTGGTCGCGATCCCGACCAGCAGCATCGTGCCGATCAACGAGAAGAGGTTGAGGGTCTTGTGCGTCAGGGCCAGCGCGCCGAGCGCGCCGACTGCCGCGACCGGCACCGAGAACAGGATGATGAACGGCGACCGGTAGCTGTTGTACAAGGCCACCATCAAGAGAAATACCAGGACGACTGACAAGAGCAAGCCGCGTCCCAAACCCTGCAGCGTTTGGTTCATGAAGTCTTGCTGGCCCAGCGGCGCCGGCCGTACGCTGATGTTCGGCGGCAGATGCAGCGACGGCAGTGCTTTGAAGAACGCGTCCTGCACCTTCGAGAGGGACGAGGCCGCCGCGAAGTTGGCGTCCACGTGGATGACCGTGTTGCGGTCGACCCGGGTCACGAGCGGCGAGGTCGGCGTCGATGTGAAGCCGGCGAAGTCTCCTAGGTGAACGATGTTGCCGTTGTTGGAACGGATCGGAATCGCCTTGAGACTGTCGAGTTGCGTCTGATCTTGGAGCGGGTAGATCACCTGCACTTGCTCGAGCCCCTGCGGGGTCTCGAACTGCGTTGCAACGTCGCCGCCGAAGGCGGAGCCCGCGGCCTCGGCGGCCGCTCCGAGGTCGACGTCGAGCGCCTGAGCCTTGGCGCGATCGAACTCGATCGAGACCTGAGGAGCCAGCGACGTTCCGGTGCTGTTCACGTTGGTGGCGCCGGGTGTGCGTGCGAGCAGCGCAAAGACCTGCTGGGCGGCCTGGGTCGGGTCGCCGCCGCTGAGGTCGGCCACGAGCAGATCGATCGGCTGCTTGTTTCCGCCCGTCGTGCCGGTCGAGGGCACGACCACGTTGGTCGCGACCGGGATCGTTTGGTCGGCCATCTTCTTGAAATTGCGGACCCAGATGTTGGTCGCCAACTTGCGATTGCTTTTGAGGAAGATCGTGATCTGCCCGACGTTGCCCTGAATCACGTAACCGCCGAACGCGGCCGAGTAACCACCCGCCGTGGTGGCCTCGTGATCGACGTCGTGCTGCGCGAGCACTTGTTGCTCGAGCTTGAAACTGCCCGCTCGGACTACGGAGAGCGGCGTGCCGATCGGATAGGTCGACTGGATGTAGATCTGGCCGCGATCGGTCTGCGGTACGAACTCTTCACCCACGACGCCGAGCGGAATCAGCGCCATCGCCCCCACGAACGAGACCAGGCAAAAGAGCGCGACGATCGCTCCGTTGCCGAGCGCCCACTCGAGGGCCCGCGTCGCATACCAGTCGCGCAGGGCGTCGAAGCGCTCGGTGAACCAGTCGACGAGCTTCGGAGGCTTCCAGTGCGAGCGCAGCGCCCACAAGCCGGCCAGCGTCGGGGTGACGGTGAACGACACGAACAGCGACGTGAGCGTCGAGATCACGACGACGACGGCGAACTCGACGAGGTTCTGCCCCACTTGGCCGCCGATGAACGCGATCGGCGTGAAAACGACGACGTCCACCATCGTGATCACGACCGCTGCGGCGCCGATCTCTTCCCGGCCTTCGACGGCGGCGAGTTTGGGCGGCTTCTTCAATTCCGTGAAGTGCCGTTCGATGTTCTCGAGCACGACCGTCGAATCGTCGACCAAGATTCCGATCACGAGCGACATCGCGAGCAGCGAGATCGTGTCCATCGTGAAGCCGAGCACCTTCATGGCGGACAGCGCGATCGCGAGGGAGGTCGGAATCGAGACGCAGACGACCAGCGCGCTGCGCCACGAACGCAGGAAGAAGACCATCGCGAGCGCGGTGAGGGTTACCGCCTCGAGCAGCGTGCGGAAGACGATGTCGATCTGCTGACCCGTGAACGTCGACTGCAGGTTGAGGACCTTGAAGTCGACGGCCGGAAACTGGCGCTTGAGCAGCGGCAGTTGGGCGATGACGTTGCTGGAGGCCGTCACTTCGCTCGCGTCGGACGCCTTTTGAATCTGAAGGAAGAGGCCGGGCTTGCCGTCGATCTGCGCGTACTGGCGGCGCGGCTCGTAGCCCGCGATGACGGTCGCGACGTCCTCGATCCGGTAGACGGCGTTGCTCGCGGTCCAGGGGTTGACGCTGCCCGGCAGCCCGGCCAGGCCCCCCAGGCCCTCGCCGTTGGCCGTCGGGCCGGCCGCGGCGCTCCCGGACGCCGGCGGGTTGATCAGCAGGCGCGAGACACTTGGAACGTTCGTTATATCGCCCCGCACGTCGATCGTCGTTTCGCGGTTTTGCTCGTAAGCGATGCCGCCCGGCACGCGCTGGTTATCGTTGGTGACGGTGCTGATGACGTCGTTGAGCGTCAGGCCCGCGGCGGCGAGCTTGCCCGGGTCGACTTCTATTTCGTAGGCCGGCGTGACGTCGCCGCCGACGGTTGCATACGAAACGCCGGCAATTTGCTCCAGGCGCGGGACGATCACGTTGTCCGCGTAGAGCGAGAGCTGTCCGGGCGACAGCTTGCTCGAGCTAAGCGCCAGCGTGACGACGGTCGATTGCGAGGGATCGCGGATGCTGACGACCGGCGGCGTGATGTTCGTCGGCAGGTTCTTCCCCGCGGCCTGCACGGCTTTGTCGGTCAGCGACAGGTCGGTTGCGATGTCGGTGCCGAGATAGTAGGTGGCGGCGATCGTCGCCTGGCCCTGCTGGATGGTCGAGCTGAAGGTTTGCAAGTCCGTCGTGCCGGCCAAGGCCTGTTCGATCGGCGCGACGATGCTGTCGCGCATCTCGGTGACGGAGGCACCGTTGTAGGTCACGGCGATGCTGATCGTGGGCTGATCGACGTTGGGAAAGAGCTGGCGCACGATCGTCGCAAACGACAGCGTGCCCGCGAAGAGCATCAGCGCGACCAGGACGAAGACGAGCGTCGGCCGGGCAACGAACAGCCGGGTCAGCGAAAACACGGTGGCGCTACCGGGCCGCGACTTTTTCGCCGTCGCCGACGCTGGTCTGGCCGTCGGAGACCACCCGCGTCCCGGCCACAATCCCGTCGACGATCGCGTTGGTTCCGTCGTTCGCGACCTCAACGACCTGCGCCGTCTTCACCGTCGAATCGCTGTCGACGGTCATGATCGAGCTGTGGTTGTCGTCGAGGAACGCCGTGTACGGGATGCGCACGCCGCGCACCGGCGGCAGCGCGACGCGACCCTCGACCGCCATTCCGGGGCGCAGCTTGCGCAGCGGATTCGACAGCAGAACTTTGATTTCGAAGTTCGTCGAGCCCGGGTTGACCTCGTTGAGGACGCCTGCGACGCGGCCCGTAAGCGCTTTGACGCGAACGTCGCTTGCCGCGATCGTCACCGGCGATCCGACGCCGACGTTTGCGACTTGGCTACCGGAGGCTTGCAAGATCGCATAGATCGGATCGACTTGCTGCAAGGTGAAGATCTGGCGCGTGCCGGGATACTCGCCCACATTGAGGTTCCGATTGACGACGACGCCGTCGATCGGTGAGACGATCGTGGCTTTCACGATGCTGGCGCGAATCTGGTCCGCCTGCGCGAGCGCGACCTTGGCGAGCGCCGCGGCCTGCATGACGGCCGACTCCTGTAGGCCGCTCGGATTCGACAGCGTTCCGTTCGCGGTCACCTGTTCGAGCGTACTGCGCAGGCTCGCTTGAGCCGAAGCGACCGCCGCCTGATCGTTGCGCACGAGCGCAACCTGCTGCGCGACCTGCTGTTCGGCAATGAAGCCGCTCGCCAAGAGCTGGCGGTAGCGTGAGAGGTCGAGCGAGTCCTTGGAGAGCGTCTGCTGCGCCTGCGCCAGCGCGGCCCTCGCGTTTCGCACCGACTCCTGCGACTGCTGGATCGTCAGCAGGCCCTGATCGGAGGTGTGCGTGGCGCCGGCCGAATCGCTCTGCGCCTGTGCGATGTCGGACTCGTACTGTGCGCGCAGGTCCGTCGTGTCGAGGACGGCGATCACCTCGCCGCGTTTCACTAGGTCGCCCTCTTGGACGTTGACCTGCAGGGTGGGCTCCGTAAGCGTCGATTCGATCGCCACGTTTTGGAACGGGGCGATCAGGCCCGGTAGCAGCTCCTTGGGCGCGACCTCGCCATTGGTGGCAACGGCCGTTTTTACGGAGGGCGGTTCGGGTGCTTTGGGCGGAGCTTGCTTGCCGCAGCCCGTAGCCGCCAAGACAAGCGCAACCGCACCGGCCTGGAGCGCTCGGTACAACATCGTTCAGCCATCGTACCCAGACAACGGGGGAGCGTCCTTGGCGCGTGCTGGGAAAGAGTCGATGGGGCTCCCAGAACCGAACGCTACGATAACCAAATGGAGACCATCGGAGCGCGCGTCCTCGTCGTCGACGACGAGTCCGCCATTCGCGAGCTGCTCGACTACGGGCTCGGCCAGGCCGGGTTCGCGGTCAAGAGCGTGCCCGACGGCCGGGCGGCGCTCGACACCGTGCGCCAGTGGTCGCCCGAAGTGATCGTGCTCGACGTGATGCTGCCCGAGATCGACGGCTTCACGCTGCTGCCGGCGCTGCGCCGCATCACCGACGTACCGATCGTCATGCTGAGCGCGAAGACGGAAACCGCCGAGAAGGTGGCGGGGCTTTCGCGCGGGGCCGACGACTACGTCAGCAAACCGTTCGAACTCGAGGAGTTGATCGCGCGCCTGCACTCCGCGCTGCGCCGGCCGCGGATGGAGCTGCGTCAAACGTTCGCCTACGCCGACCTCACGGTCGACGTCGGCCGGCGGACCGTCTTTCGCGGCAATCGGCGGGTCGAGCTTTCGACCCGGGAGTTCGACCTGCTGCTGACGCTCGTGCGCAACCCGGAACACGTCTTCACCCGCTCGCAGCTGCTGGATTTGGTTTGGGGCGTCGACCGCGACGTGGTCCCGAACACGGTCGAAACGTACATCTCGTACCTGCGCGCGAAGATCGACAGCGGCGAACCGGTCAAGCTGATCCACACGCTGCGCGGCGTCGGCTACGCGCTGCGCACGACACCGCCGGCCTAGCGCAGAGTGGATTTCGGGCGGCGCTTCTACATCATCACGGCGCTCGAGATGTCGGCGGTCCTCTGCACGCTCGTGCTCGCCGGCGCGCTGTTCGTGCTCGGTTCGTTCGTCTCGACGCTGCAGGGCGACGTCGGCAACACGCTAACGTGGCTCACGGTCGCGCTCGACGGTTCGCCCGCTTCGCGCGATGCCCAAGCGGCGGCCCAGATCGCGTCGTCGCACTACCTGCGCGCGGATATCGTCGTGCTGATCTTCGATCAGAAGCGCCGCGTCGACGTGTACAAGCAGCACCGCAGCGACGCACAACCCGTCATCGTAGAGGCGACGCGGGCGACGCCGGCGCCCGGCTCGCAGACGACCGCGCCGCTGGCACAGCTCGTGCTCGGGATCGCGACGGCGTTCGGCCTTCACAGTCTGCGTGCGCACGTGGGTGGCGTCGATGTGATCGTGCGCGAGAGCGATGCCGCGCTCACCAACGCCGTCGCGGCGTTCGAGCCGGGATTCTTCGGCGCGCTTGCGACCGCGATCGCGCTGGGCCTCGCGATCGCGCGGATCCTGACCCAGCAGGCGCTGCGACCGCTGCAGGACGTCACCAGCGCCCTCGAGCGGTTCGCGGCGGGCGACCTCGAGCCGCATCCGATTGCGGCCGATCGGCGCCAACAGTTCGGGCGCCTGGCGCTGGCCTACAATGCGGCGATCGAGCGCCTCGAGCGGGCGTTCGCCGAACGCGATCGCGCCAACGATGCGATGCGGCAGTTCATCGCGGACGCCGGCCATCAATTGCGCACGCCGCTGACCGTGATACGCGGCTTCATCGCCATTCTGCGCAAGGGCGAACTGCGGACGCCCGCAGATCGCGAGCGGATATTGGAAACGATGAACCGGCAAAGCGCGCTGATGAGTTCGCTGGTCGACAAGCTGATGCTGCTCGATCGCTGGGCAGACGAGGGTGCGCGCGTGACGTCCGAGCCGATCGATGTCTCGCGCCTAGTTTCCGACGTGGTCGCGCCGCTGGCGGAGGCGCATCCGGAACGCGAGGTCCAAATCGATGCACCTTCCTCGGAGCTTGCCGCGATCGATCCGATGGAATTGTCGCACGCCGTTACCAACATCGTCGACAACGCGCTCAAGTACACGCGCGGCGCCGTGAACGTCGCGGTGGCGCGGGACGGAACGAGCGTCGTGATCACCGTCCGCGACGAGGGGCCCGGCATGACGCTGGAAGAGGTCGGACACGCCTTCGATCGCTTCTTCCGCGGCTCGCGACGCGACGTCGACGGCACGGGGTTGGGGCTGGCGATCGCGCGCCGCGCGATCGAGCGGGCCGGCGGCACGCTGTCGCTACGCAGCGAGCCGGTTCGCGGCTCCGCGTTTACGATCGCCCTGCCGGCGGCCGGTCCCGCCGAGCGGCGCCCGCTGCCTTCGCCCGCGTTGCGCTGACGAGACGCCTGCAACCCGGTTCGGGTTGTAGGAAGTGTGAGCATTACGAGCGTTCCCCATTCCCCGGCTGCCGCGACCGTGCGGCCCGTTCGGGCCGTCTTCGCGGGCATCCCGACGAGCGACGGCGCCGGCGTCAAGCTGACCCGCATCATCGGCCAGGAGGCGCTGCCCGATCTCGACCCGTTCTTGCTGCTAGACGAGTTCGGTTCCGAAGACCGCGCTGCATACGTCGCGGGCTTTCCCGACCATCCGCACCGCGGCTTCGAGACGGTCACCTACATGCTGGCGGGACGCATGCGCCATCGCGACAACCAAGGCAATTCCGGCCTGCTGACGGCGGGCAGCGTGCAGTGGATGACGGCGGGCCGCGGCATCGTGCACTCCGAGATGCCCGAGCAAGAGGAGGGTCTGATGCAGGGCTTTCAGCTCTGGGTCAACCTGCCGGCCAGCGAAAAGATGACCGCGCCGCGCTATCAAGACATCGCGCCCGAGCGTGTGCCCGAGGTAGCCGTCGAGGGCGGCGTGGTGCGCGTGCTGGCGGGGCGTTTCGGGACAGCCGAAGGCCCGGTGGCGGGCGTTTCGGTCGACCCGACTTACCTCGACGTTGCGCTCGTCGCGGGAGCGAGTTTCCGCACCGAAATCCCTTCCGGCCACAGCGCGTTCGTCTACGCCTTCGAAGGCGGCGTTCGGGTCGGCGCCGGGGCCGAGTCGCGGCGCATCGAAAGCGGTGAACTCGCAGTGCTCGGGTCCGGCGACACCGTCGCCGCCCGCGCCGACGATGGCCCGGGGCGCTTCATCTTCGTGGCCGGCCGTCCGCTCGGCGAACCGGTCGCCCGCTACGGACCGATCGTCATGAACACGCGGGCCGAGCTGGCCCAGGCCTTCGACGACCTGCGCAACGGGACGTTCTAACGCCGGATCCTTGGCTTGGCCCGTGCAACCGGCGAGCGCGGCCTGGGTGTCGAACGCGTGAGCATGACCGACCGCTTCAAACTCGTTGCGCCCTACGCGCTGGCCGGCGACCAACCGGCCGCTACCGATAAGCTCGCCGCCGGGATCCGGCGTGGCGACCACGCGCAGACGCTGCTCGGCGTGACGGGCTCGGGCAAGACGATGGCGATGGCGCGCGTGGTCGAACTCGTGCAAAAGCCGACGCTGGTCCTTTGCCACAACAAGACGCTGGCCGCGCAGCTGTGCGCGGAGTTCCGCGACTTCTTTCCGGACAACGCGGTCGAGTATTTCGTTTCCTACTTCGACTACTATCAGCCCGAGGCGTACATCGCCCACACCGACACCTATATCGAGAAGGACAGCTCGGTCAACGACGAGATCGAGCGCCTTCGGCACGCGGCAACGCAGTCGGTCTTGACCCGTCCCGACACCCTGATCGTCGCCTCGGTCTCGTGCATCTACGGCTTGGGCTCGCCCGCCGACTACATGGAGATGTCGCTCCGGATCGCGGTCGGCGACACGATCGATCGCGACGTTTTCCTGCGTCGTCTGGTCGACATGCAGTACCGCCGCAACGACCTCAACCTGGTGCGCGGCACGTTCCGCGTTCGCGGCGATACGGCCGAATTCGTCGGGGTCGACGAGGAACTCGTGCATCGCATCGAGTTTTTCGGCGACGACGTCGAGGCGATCAACGTCGTCAACCTGCTGACCGGCGAGTACGTCGAATCGAAGGATTCGCTGACGATTTTCCCGGCCAAGCACTTCATCACGCCGGAGGAAAAGCTGCGCCGCGCGATCGAGGCGATCGAGATCGAGCTGGCCGAGCGCTTGCGCTTCTTCAAGGATTCCGGCAAGCTGCTCGAAGCGCAGCGCCTCGAGATGCGCACGCGTTACGATCTCGACATGCTGCGCGAAGTCGGCTACTGCAACGGGGTCGAGAACTACAGCCGCCATTTGGCGGGTCGCGAAGCCGGCTCGACGCCGTCGTGCTTGCTCGACTTCTTTCCGAAGGACTGGCTGCTGTTCGTCGACGAGTCGCACGTCTCGCTGCCCCAGGTGCACGGGATGTTCGCCGGGGACCGCTCGCGCAAGGAAGTCCTCGTCGAGCACGGATTCCGTCTCCCGAGCGCGCTCGACAACCGGCCGTTGACCTACGACGAGTTTGCCGACCACATCAATCAGGTCGTCTACGTCAGCGCCACGCCCGCCACGTACGAGCTGTCGAAGTCGACGCAGGTCGCCGAGATGATCATCCGGCCGACGGGTCTGGTCGATCCCGAAGTCGAGGTCCGGCCGACCAAACACCAGGTCGACGATCTGATGGAAGAGATTCGGCTGCGCACCGCGGCCGGCGAGCGCGTGCTGGTCACCACGCTGACGAAGAAAATGGCCGAGGACCTGACCGACTTCTTCCTCGAGAACGGCCTGAAGGTCCGCTACCTCCATAGCGAAGTCGAAACGCTCGAACGCATCGCGATCCTGCGCGATTTGCGCAAGGGCGTTTTCGACGTGCTCGTCGGCATCAATCTGTTACGCGAGGGCCTCGACCTGCCCGAGGTGTCGCTCGTGGGCATCCTCGACGCCGACAAGGAAGGCTACCTGCGCAGCGGCACCTCGCTGATCCAAACGATCGGGCGCGCCGCGCGTCACGTCGAGGGCAAGGTCCTCATGTACGCCGACGTGATCACCGAATCGATGGCCCGAGCCATCGGCGAGACCAAACGGCGGCGCGAAAAGCAGATCGCCTTCAACCTCGAGCACGGCATCGAGCCGAAGTCGGTCCGCAAGGAAGTGCGCGACATCCTCGACCTCGTCGCGAGCGCCGAAGAAACGACCAACGCCGCCAAGCTCAAAGGCGACCACCTGCCGCGCGAGATCGCCGTCGCCATGGCAAACGACATCGAAAAAAAGATGAAGGAGGCCGCCGCCAACCTCGAGTTCGAGAAGGCCGCCGCCCTGCGCGACGAACTGCTCGAACTCCGCAAGCAGATCGGCGGCAACGAGTCCCTCCTGTTCGCCGGCAAGGCGCCGAAGATCTTCGCTCACGCGTTGAAGGAACTGGTCGGGACCTGACGCTTCAGGGCGCGACGAGCATGCGGCGGATGTCGGCGAACGCCCCGCCTTCCTTCCCGTTCGGTTCGCCCGGTAGGATTTCGATGTGATGCGGGCCCGCTGCGGGCCAGCGCCACGCGAACAGCACCGAGTCGCGCAGCGACTGGCCCGAGCTGGACTTGTTCTGCCAGATGCCGGAACCGTCTAAGGTCTCCACGCCATCGACGAGCACGCGCGCGTGCCCGATTTGACAGCAACGCTCGCCGAGCGTTCCGATGAGAGCGACGCCGGAGCCGGTGAACGTCAACTCCGCCGGCAGCGTTTCGGTCCGGACCGAAACGCGTAGATTTTGCGCGGCCGTCCAGTCGGGCGGCCCGCCGGCGATCGCGTCGGGTGCGAGTTGTGCCGCTGCGATCGCCAGTGCGAGTGCGCCGTTCGTCTGCCAGGCGGTCGCGGGTGCCCGCGGCGGCGGCCCGTCGAAGAAGCGTCCGTACGTGCCGTCGGGTCGCCGCGCCCCGGCCGCAGCCGATGCATTGCGAAGAATCCAGTCGCGAGCGAAGCGGCCACGTTCGGGGTCGCGCGTCGCGAGTTCGAGCATCGCCTCGACGAGCGGCTCCGCCACGTCGTTTTCAGCCTGCAGGTCCGCGAAGACGCCGCGTGAGTCTGCCAGCCGGCCGTCGACCGCTTGCGCGCTTGCGATCGCTTGCGCGCCGTACGTCTGCTCGCCGGTAGCGCGAGCCAGCGCGAGGCCACTCCAGATCATGTCGCCGTTGACCGAGGCGAAGAAGCGGTGCGGCAGCTGCGCGCAGCGCCCGCCGCGATCCTCGACGTAAACGGTGTAGAGCGGTACCTCCGGGTCGAGGTAGTTGCGCCGGATCGCAGCGTAGGTGGAGAGGGCATCGTTGCGGTACGCGTCCTCCCGCGTTACCTCGTAGAGGAGCAGAGCCGCCTTCAGCGCGTTGGCGTCGGTCTCGAGCGTCTTGAACGCGCCCTGCGCGGGATCGCGCGCGCGCACCGAGGGCGGACGCTGAAAACGGATCTCCGGGCACGCGCCGCCGCCGTACGCATCTGAATCGGCGACGGAGGCATACGCCGCACGTGCCCGTTCCAATGCCGCCGGATCGCCGGTAGCCTGGTACGCGCGCAGCGCGGCGATCGCGTCCCACGACGGGACGTCGCTCCACTGCGCGCAATCCGGCAGGCGGCACGGCGGGTAGTCCGGCAGCGCCGCTGCGATTGCACGCAGCAATTCGAATGCGCGCGCGTCCGGCTGCGCGCTCCACCTCAGATAGAGCGCATACGTCAGGGCGTCGGCGCCCCAGTCGTGGTCGATCGCCGGGCACCCGCCCTGCAGGCACGCTTTCCATCTCCCGTCGCCGGCGTAGAGCGTGCCGGTCAGCGTGTCCATCGCCGCGTTGCCGAAAGCCTCGAACGTCTGGGGCGATGCGGGCGGATTCGAACCGGCGGCCGTCGTGCCCGCGGTCGCGGCTAACGCCGCCGACGCAGCGGAGGCAATCAGGAAAGGGCGAAGGCCAGCCGCCATGGCGAGCACTTCTGCGTTCTTGCCCCTGGTCTTTGTGGCGATGCCGTTCGGGACCAAGCCCGAACCCATGCGCCGTTACCAAATCGACTTCGACGACATCTACGAGCGCGCAATGAAGCCCGCGTTCGTTCGCCTCAAAGACAAACTCGATTACATTCGCGCCGACGAGGAGCGCACGGGCGGCGTCATTCATCTGCCGATGTTCGAGCGGCTGCTGTTGGCCGAAATTGCGGTCGTGGACGTCACGCTGCCGAACCCGAACGTGTATTACGAACTCGGCATACGGCACGGCGCCAAGCCCTGCACGACGATCATCGTCGGCTCGATCGAGAGAGCGCTTCCATTCGATATCTCGCTCGCTCGAACGATCCCGTACGGCCTCGAAAACGGCGTGCTCGAGGACAAGTCGGCCGGATTGTTCGTGGATTCGCTCGTCGCGAGTTTAGAGTACGCGCTGGCGCACGTCGACGGCCGGGACAGTCCGGTCTTCCAATTGATTCCGTCACTGCGCGAAACCAATTTGCCGCACGATATAACCGAGTCGTTCCGCGACCGCGCAAGAGAGTTCAACGATCGGCGCGAACGTCTCGACGCCGCCAGGCGGCTGCCGAAGGCGCGTCACGACGAGGCGCGGACCGCGATCGCGCAGCTCGAGTCAGAGATGGGCGAGATCACGAAGGCGAATGCCGAGCTGTTCTTCGATATCCTGCTGGCCTACCGGGACGTCGGCGGATACAAGGAAATGGTAGCGCTTGCCGACCGCGCCCCAGCCTGGCTTCGCGACAGCACGCCGATGCTGATCGAGCAGCAGGCCTTTGCGCTCAACCGCCGCAACGAACCGGGAGATCGCGATCGCGCGATCGACTTACTCGACGAGCTGCTCGCAAAGCGCGGCCATTCGCCGGAAACCTCGTCGATAGCCGCGCGCATTCATAAGGACAAGTATTTCGAAGCGCTCGAGTCGGGCGACGCACGCCGGGCCAGGGGTTCTCTGGCGCGAGCGATCGAGCTGTACCGCCAAGGATTCAATGCGGATCCGCGCGACTACTATCCGGGCGTAAACCTCGCGACGCTGCTGACGCTGGACGGTTCCGTGGAGGCGCAGGCCGAGCGTTCGTTGGTACTGCCCGCGCTCAGCTTCGCGCTCGGACGCCTGGGCGGCCTCAACACGACGGACTACTGGCAGGCGGCGACCGTCCTCGAGCTAGCTATCGTCGGAGGCGACAGCAAGACCGCGGACCGCGCCCTCGACGTCATTTTCGGGCTAGACGGCATCCCGCCGTGGCAGTATGCAACGACGAAAAACAATCTCGAGCTGCTGCGCGATAAGGCTCCCGCCGGCGCCGTCAACAACGGCGAACTACTCGCGGACGCGATCGCCGAGCTGGCCAAGCACAGCGGCTAGGTCGCACTGACGGCGCATCCGGCGCCTCGCGACACAGCCGCATCCATGCGGCTAGGTCGCACTGATGGCGCATCCGGCGCCGTGCGACACAGCCGCATCCATGCGGCTAGCCCGGGTCGCTGTGCTGCGGCGGCGGGTGGCCGCGAGACCGTGACGTAAAGAGCGCGGCATGCAGCCTACCATCCTGTCCGGTATTGCGATGTGGTCGGTCTGGCAGCCGGATCGCAATCTGTTCTTCAACTCGTTCTTCATCGAGGCGGACGGCGGCAACTACGCCGTCGATCCGCTCGCCCTTTCCGAGGCCGACGCGGCCGAGATCGCAGCGCGCGGCGGCATCGCCTGGATCGTGGTCACGAACCGCGATCACGAGCGCGACGCGCGCGCGATCGCAGCGCGCTTCGGAGCGAAGATCGCGGCCGGTGAAGCGGATGCGCCGCTCCTAAGCGCTCCGGTCGACCGCTTGCTGTGCGACGGCGACACGATCGGCGCAGCTCGGGTCCTGGCCCTCGACGGTGTGAAGACTCCGGGCGAATTCGCACTGCATCTTCCGCACCTGCGCGCCGTCGTGGTGGGCGACGCACTGTGGGGGACGCCGGCGGGCGCCCTGCGTTTGATGCCGGACGAGAAGCTGGCCGACCCGCCGCGCGCCGTCCTGTCACTGCGCAAAATCGCGGCGGCGCTGCCCGAGCACCTGCTGCTGGGCGACGGGGCCTGCATCTTCGGCGGGGCACTGCCCATCCTGTGGTCGACGCTGGAAGCGCGAACCGACGCCTACGTCAACCGGATCAATCGCGACGAAGGACACTGGCACGGCTGGCCCGGCCATCCGCCGCCGTACGACGGCGACGAGGCATTTGAAATCGGTGACTACATCGGCGCCCGGAAGCTCGGCTATCGACTCGTCCGGGTAGCTCCCGGAAAGAGTTCGTGTCCGTTGCATTGGCACTTGGCGGAGGAAGAGCTGTTCGTCGTGATGAGCGGGAGCGCAAAGCTGGTCAGCCCGCGCGGCGAGTTTGCGCTGCGGGCCGGCGACTACGTCAACTTCCCGACGCGGCCCAGCGGCGCGCACAAGATCGTCAACGACGGGGCGCAGCCATGCGAGGTCCTGATGATCTCGAACACCGACGAGCGCGAGGTGTGCTACTATCCGGATTCTCGAAAACTGCTGATCGATCCGGCCGGCACGATCCTGCGCGACCATCCGGTGCTGGACTACTTTGACGGCGAATAGCGTGCGCCGCGGCTTGGGCGCAGGTGTGCTCGTCTGGGCGTTGACGTTCGCCCCGGCGTTCGCCGATGCGAACACGCAGACCGACGTCGGTGCGCTCGCCGCGCTGCTCGCGGGAACGCACGTGGGATCCGAGAATCCGGTGCCGGTCAGCGGCGTCGTGCCGGGGGCTCTGCTTGAAGTGACGCAACATCTCGACTGCCTGCGTCTTCACCTCGAAGGCATCCCGACGATCGGGGTGGCCGCAACGAATTCGGGGCCGTTCGGCCATTCCTCGGCCAGCCTGGGCTTGCTCAATTCGACCTTGCTCGTGGACCTCGACCCGCACCAGCGTTTTCGGATCGGGACCGGCTTTCAGCTCGTCGACCTCTCGAGCAAGAACGGCAGCAACGGCGACGTGAACGAAGTGCGAATCGTCTCGCCGATCTACGCCGCCGGCACGACCCTGCCGCTGCCGAAGAACCGCTTCGTCGAGGCCGACCTGATGGTCGACCCGAACCTGCGCGGCACGCTGCTCGTGTTCAACTATCTCGGGCAGGCGCGCCCGAACAAGCCGGAGGCGGGCGCGGAAGTCGACTACGCTGCGGCCTATGGCTGGCGGCACGAGCGGACCGAGTACCTGCTCGGACTTCGCGGCCTGAGCTACCACACGCGCAACACGAATCTCGGCGACTTGGTCGATCGCAACGTCGGCGGCGGCGTCACCTTCGAAGCGCGTTTCTTGCTGGGAAAATAAAGTATGCCGATCGCCTACACGCAACGCCTGGAGATCGAATACGAGGAACGCAATCCGGAAGCTGGAGAGACGGTCGTCCTGGTGCACGGCTTTCCCGACGACGCGCGGACCTGGGATGCGGTGCTGGAGCTACCGGAGTTCGCGGACAAACGCGCGATCGTGCCCTGGCTGCGCGGCTTCGGCGCGACTCGGTTCCGCGATCCGATCGCACCGCGCACGGCCGGCACGGGCGCGCTCGCGCGCGACGTGATCGATCTGCTGGACGCACTCGGGATCGAACGCTGCACGCTCGTCGGTCACGATTGGGGAGCGCGGGCCGGCTACGCCGCAGCCGTGCTCGCACCCGAACGGTTCGAACTTCTGATCGCGATGTCGGTCGGTTATGCGACCAACGTCCCCAGCCAGACGATGGAGTACGATCAAGCCCACGCCTACTGGTATCAATGGTTTTTCGCAACCTCGCGCGGCGAGACCGCGCTCACGAACGAGCGCCGTGCGCTCTGCCGCTATCTCTGGCGTACCTGGTCGCCTTCGTGGCGGTTCGACGATGGGGAGTTCGAGCGCACCGCGGCGGCCTTCGACAATCCCGACTTCGTCCCGGTCGTGTTGCACTCGTACCGGCGGCGCTGGGGCTTCGCGCCGCCTGACCCGCGCGACGTGCTCGACGACGCCAAGCTGGCGGGTAACCCCGCGATCGCTGTGCCGACCGTCGTGCTGCACGGCGACGAGGACGGTGCGACGCTGCCCTCCGCGACGAGCGACAAGGAGCGTTATTTCACGGGCGGCTACGAGCGCCGGGTCATCGGCGGAGCCGGGCATTTCGTGCAGCGTGAAGCACCGCACGTGGTCGCGGCCGCACTCTCGGGCCCGTGAAGCATCGGCTGGTCGCGATCGAGGACGACGGCGCGATCGTGACCCTGCGCGCCGACGGCCTGCTGCGCGCGGCGCCCCACGAAACGGCGCTGCGCTACCGCACCCGAACGGGTGCGCTGCTGCGGGTGGACGGCATCGTGCGTGGGGCGTTCGATCGCGAGCACGATACGATCGTCGTCCCGCTGCCCGCGGCCGCCGAGCTCACGCTGGAAGTCGAGCGCCGCTCGTTGCCCACGACCGGGCTACCGTCGGGCGACGGACCGCTCTGGCGCAAGATGCTGGCCGATGCCGAACAGCGGCCCGCAGCCGAGCTGGAAACCGTCGTTGCGCCGAACTTCGGGGCTCTGGACAGGGCGCGTAGCACGCTGTCGCTCGTCGGTCACTCACACCTCGACGTGGCCTGGTTGTGGACCTACCAGGAGGCGGCTCGCAAGGCGCAGCGCACGTTCGCGACGGCCGTGCGCCAGCTCGAGTGCGACCCGGCATACGTCTTCACCCAAAGCCAGCCGCAGCTGTTCGACTTCGTCGCTCGGCGCGATCCCGCGTTCTTCGAACGCGTTCGCGCGCTGGCCCGAGCGGACCGCATCGACACGAGCGGCGCCGCCTTGTGGGTCGAACCGGACTGCAACATCCCCTCGGGCGAGTCGCTCCTGCGCCAGCTCGCGTTCGGTATCCGTTACGTGGAACGCGAGTTCGGCCGCACGCCGGTGGTCGCATGGCTGCCCGATAGCTTCGGTTTTCCGAACACGCTGCCGACGCTCTTGCGGCACGCCGGCGTCGCCTACTTCGGCACGACGAAACTCGGCTGGAACGACACGACCCCGTTTCCGCACGCGCGATTTCTCTGGATCGGGCCCGACGGCAGCTCTGTGCTCTCGGCCCAAATCGCGTCGATTGCCGGCGGCCTCGAACCGGCTCGCGTCGCGAACGCCGAGCGGCGCGGCGATCTGCTGCTGATCGGGCACGGCGACGGCGGCGGCGGCGCGCCGGACGACGCGCTCGCGCGCGCGCGATCGTTCGGCCGTTGGACGTCGCTCGAAGCCTGGTTCGCCGAGCTTGCGTTGGACCCGTCGTTAGCCGCGGTCTGCGACGAACTCTACCTGCAAGAGCATCGCGGCGTCGCGACCACGCACCACGACGTCAAAGCGCGCAACGCCGCGCTCGAACGCCAACTCGGGGCGGCGGAGCTGTCGCTGGCGTGGGCGCGCGCGCTCCACGCGTCGCCGTACTTCCTCGACGAAGGGCGCCGGCAGCTCGGACGCGCTTGGGAGATCGTGTTGCGCGCGCAGTTCCACGACGTGCTCCTCGGCACCGCAATCGCCGAGGTGTACCGCGACGTGCAGCGCGAGTACGACGAAGCCGAAGCGCTGGTGGCTGGGGTCGAGGGCAACGCGCGTTCGGTGCTGCCCGTCGGGGGGTTCGCGGCGCCGGCGTGGCCGGGTGCGCCGCGCCGCCGGCGACGTGAGATCGTGTTCGAAAGCGAACGATTGCTGGCGCGCGTCCGGCCCGACGGCACGCTCGGCGAACTGCGGGCCCGCGGCGGTCCGAACCTGGTGCGCAGCGCCCACCGCGCGGCGCTCTACGTGGACCGGCCCGCACGCTGGGACGCTTGGAATATCGATCGCGCGTATCGCAAACACGGGCGCCGGGTGCGCGCGACCGGCTGGGAACTGACGGGCGGGGCACTGGAGGTGCGCTATGCATTCGGCGACTCCGCCGCCGTTGCGCGCTACTCGCTCGACCCGGGCGACCCGTTCTTGCGCGTCGACTGGGCGCTGGACTGGCGCGAGCACCACGCGCTCCTGCGGATCGAGAACGACGCTGCGTTCTTCGCCGGCCGGGCCCGCTTCGGCGCGCCGCATGGCGCGGTCGACCGCAATCCCGCGCCGCGCAGCCCCCAGGAGCGCGCCAAGTTCGAAGCCTGCGGTCAACGGTATGCGCGGTTGGACGGACCGCGCGGCGGACTCGCGATGCTCGTTCTCGACACCTATGGCTGGAGCTTGGAACGCGGACGGCACGGCACACAGTTCGGCCACTCGTTGCTGCGCGGCCCGGTCTGGCCGGATCCGGGCGCCGATCGCGGCACGCACGCGATCTCGCTTGCCTATCTTCCGTTTGCCCAACTCGGCATGGGCGAGCTGGAAGCGGCCTGGGAGCGCTTTGCCGGCGTGGTCGGGGTGCCGATGTTCACGAGCGACGATCCGGCGCTGCTCGTCGTCGCGACCAAGCTGGCCGACGCCGGGAACGGCATCGTCGTGCGCGTCCGCGAGTGCGACGGCAGCCCCCGCGAGGCCGTCATTCGCTGCGGGGCGCGGGCGCGTTCGGTCGTCTGCGTCGACGCGCTCGAGCGGCCGCTTGCGCGCGACGCAGCCCTGGTCGACGGTGCCGTCCGCGCCCGGTTCCTGCCTTTTGAGCTGCGCTCGTTCGTCGTGGAACTTGCGTGATCGAGGCGGTCCTGTTCGATTTGGACGACACGCTTCACGACGACACCCGCACCTATCGCCGCGCCGCCGAACGGGTCGCAAACGAGGTGGCTGCGGAGCGCGGGGTCGACGCGCGGAGGCTGTTCGAAGGCTACGTGCGCGAGGCCGAAAACTTCTGGCAAACGCTCTCTCCCCAAGCTTTCAACGTGCCCTTGGTCGGCCTGCGCGCGCGCATGTGGGCGACGGCGCTGCGCAGCGTCGGCCTCGACGATGCCCGGCTGGCAGAGCGCTGTGGCGCCGCCTACAACGAGTACCGGCGTGCGTATTTGCAGCTCTGGCCGGGAGCGCTGCAATTGCTGCTTTCGCTGCGCGCGCGCGGCTGCAAGCTGGCGCTGATCACCAACGGCATGGCCGAAACCCATCGCGAAAAGATCGTGCTGTTGCAGCTCGAGGACGTCTTCGACGAGATCTTCATCGCCGACGAAGTCGGCTTGATCAAACCGGACGTGCGGCTCTTTGCGCTCGCCGCGCAACGGCTAGGGGTCCCGGCCGAACGCTGCGCGATGGTCGGCGACCGCTACGAACGCGACGTGCGCGGCGCGCACGACGCCGGCATGTTCACCGTCTGGGTCAACGTGCGCGACGAAGCGCTGCCGCCGGGTGCGCCCGCGCCCGACGTCATCGTTGGCGGCATCGCCGAGGTAGAGGCCGCGCTGCCGCTGCGACCGAGCGGAACCTGATGCAGCCGGCCGGCGCGCGCGACGTCTTCGGCCGGTCGCTCCGGCTGCTGGCGCGCAATCCGGCACTCGTCGTACCGGGTCTGGTCAGCGGGGCGCTAGCCGCCATCGCGATCGCGATCCTCGCACCGGCGCAACCGCTGGACAGCAATCTGTTCACGCGCTTGCTTCAGAGCTGCGCGCAACTGCTCGCCGCGATCGTCGCGATCGCGTACACGACTGGAATGGCCGATGCCGCTTGGCGCGACGGGCGCGCCAGGTTCTCGGACGGCGCGCGCGCGTTTCGCCGGGACGCCGCGCACGTGCTGCTCGCGTTGCTCTTCCTGTTCGCATTCGGGGTCATGGCGGCGCTGGCCGCCCCGTTCACGCTTTGGTTCTCGTTCGCGATTTACGCATTTTTCGGCCTATATGCGATGGCGGCGGCCGTGGTCGGCGAGCGTCCCGGCTTTTTCGCGCTGCGCGAGTCGGTGGAGATCGCTTTCGCGCGGCCGGTCATGACGCTCGTGGTCGTGGCCGGAATCGTCGCGATTTGCGCCCTGGCCGCGATCGTCGCCGAGCTTCTCGCCGCTACGCCGCCGGCCGGACCACTGGTGTCCGAGGCCGTCGTTGCGGGCGCGCTCGCCTACCTGACGCTCGTGGTCGTCGGCGAATACCGTGCGTCGCGTTAGCGCGAGGCGCGGCGCGGGATGCTCTCGACGCGGCTGAGCACGAACTCGCGCTCGCTCGCTCCGAGGCCGAGGTGCTTCACGAAGCCGACCAAATTGATGATCAATTGATCGCGCCGGCCGACGAAGTGCCGGAAACCGCGTTCGCCGGAGGCCCGCGCGAAGACGAGACGATCGTCGACGACGACCAGTTCCTCAAAGATCGGATCGGTGCGACGGGGGTTCAAGTCGAACAGACAGTCGAGCACCGCTGCGAACTGCGGTGCCGTGTGCAGCCGCGAAAGGTGATAGCGCATACGTGCCACCGCGGCTTGCGATTGCGATTGCGCTTGCATGGTCTCGAACTTTTTCTTGCGGTGTTCCACTAACGTAGCTATCGGTCGCGCGGTCGCGCAGAACAGCGGCGCGGGACACAACCTTGGAGTGGGGTCGTATTAGGGGCGTCCGTCACACGTGCGGTCACATTTCGTACCCGAGATCATTCCGACAATTGTCGTAAGGCTGGCCGAAGAAAGGCGCCACCGGCGAGCATGAAACGAACGGACGTTCGCCAAGGTCTAACCCTATCGTGGCGCTTCGCACCCCTAGGACTTCTGCTTCCCGTCCGGTTGAAAGCGATCGGCCGGCTGCTCGCGGGCTCGATTCGATCGTCATCAAGGGCGCTCGCGAGCACAACCTCAAGAACATCGATCTTACCCTGCCCCGCAACCGGCTGATCGTTATTACCGGGCTCTCGGGGTCCGGCAAGTCGTCGCTTGCTTTCGACACGATCTACGCCGAGGGCCAGCGCCGCTACGTGGAGTCCCTCTCGAGCTACGCCCGGCAGTTCCTCGGCCAAATGGAAAAGCCGGACGTCGACTACATCGAGGGGCTATCGCCCGCGATCTCCATCGACCAGAAGTCGACCTCGCGCAACCCGCGTTCGACGGTCGGAACGGTCACCGAGATCTACGATTACCTGCGCCTGCTCTACGCGCGGATCGGGATCCCCCACTGCTACAACTGCGGCCGCCAAGTGAGCGCCCAAACGAGCGAGCAGATCGTCGACCAAGTGCTCGAACTGGCCGAGGGCACGCGCATCCAGCTGCTGGCACCGGTCGTTCGGGGCCGCAAAGGCGAGTATGCCAAACTGTTCGAGGAGATCGCCAAGGAAGGCTTCGCGCGCGTGCGAGTCGATGGCGAGGCCCGCGAATTGCGCGAAAAGATCGACCTCGACAAGAAGCGCAAGCACACGATCGAGGTGATCGTCGATCGCTTGGTCGTGAAACCGGATGTCCGCAAGCGCTTGACCGACTCCGTCGAAACGACGTTGCGCCTATCGAGCGGCATCGTGACCATCTTGGCCGAGGCCAAGGGCGAGCCCGTCCGGGAGCTTACCTTTTCCGAATCGCTGGCCTGCGTGTACTGCGGACTCTCGTTCGAGGAACTGGCGCCACGACTGTTCTCCTTCAACTCGCCGTACGGCGCGTGTCCGGATTGCACCGGGCTCGGCGTGAAGATCGAGATCGATCCCTGGAAGGTCATTCCGGACCGCTCGAAATCGATCGAGGACGGCGCGATCGTGCCCTGGAGCAAGGCGCTCGGCGGTGGGCGCTACCCGTCGATGAACCCCTATTACCTGCAGCAGGTCGAGAAGCTGTTGCGCGCGCGGCGCGTCAAACTCTCGACGCCGGTCGACAAGATGCCGCCGGACTTGCTGCAGACCTTACTGTACGGGGCCGACAGCAAGCAGAAATTCACCTACGAATCGAAGGCCGGACACAGCTGGAGTTACGAGACGCAATTCGAGGGCGTCGTCAACAACCTGCAGCGCCGCTACAACGAGACCTCGTCCGAGTACGTCAAGGAAGAGATCGAGAAGTTCATGTCGGCGACCACCTGCAAGACCTGTAAGGGCGCGCGGCTGAAACCCGAGGCGCTCGCGGTCACGATCGGGGGGCTCAACATCGCCGAGTTGACGACGATGTCGGTCGAGAAGGCCGAGAACTTCTTCCGGACCTTCGAGCCGACCCCGCGCGAGGAGCTGATCGCGCACCAGATCCTCAAGGAAGTACGCGCGCGGCTGGGCTTTCTAGCGAACGTGGGTCTCGGATACCTCAACTTGTCGCGCTCTGCGACCACGCTTTCCGGCGGCGAATCGCAGCGCATCCGGTTGGCGACCCAGATCGGCTCGTCGCTCGTCGGCGTGCTGTACATTCTCGACGAGCCGTCGATCGGACTCCACCAGCGCGACAACGACCGGCTGCTGGCCACCCTCAAGACGCTGCGCGACCTCGGCAACACCTTGATCGTGATCGAACACGACGAGGATACGATGCGCGAAGCCGACGTGATCGTCGACATCGGTCCCGGCGCCGGCGCCGAAGGCGGCCGCATCTTGACGGTCGGAACGCTCGACGACGTGCTGCGCAACCCCGAATCGCTGACCGGCGCGTACCTTTCCGGCAAGCAGTTCATCGCGATCCCGAAGCGGCGCCGTACGCCGCGCGGCTGGCTCGGCGTGCGCAAGGCCAAGGCCAACAACATCGACGGCATCGACGTCGAGATCCCGATCGGCGTGTTCGCCGCCGTGACGGGCGTCAGCGGCAGCGGCAAATCGACGCTCGTCAACGAGATTCTCGTGCGCGCCCTCAACCAGCACTTGCACGGCCAACCCGCGGCCGGAACCTACGGCTCGGTGAGCGGTGCGGCCGCGCTCGACAAGCTGGTCGTGATCGACCAGTCCCCGATCGGGCGCACCCCGCGTTCCAACCCGGCGACCTACACCGGCGCGTTCGACCTGATTCGCGAGCTTTTTTCGCTGGTCCCCGAAGCGAAGATGCGCGGCTACGGGCCGGGCCGCTTCTCGTTCAACGTGAAGGGCGGTCGCTGCGAGGCCTGCCAGGGCGACGGCATCATCAAGATCGAGATGCACTTTCTGCCCGACGTGTACGTGCCGTGTGAGGTCTGTAAGGGAAAGCGCTACAACGCACAGACGCTCGAGATCAGATACAAGGGCAAGTCGATTTCCGACGTGCTCGAGATGCGCGTCGACGAAGCGGCCGAATTCTTCAGTGCCATCCCGCGCATTCATGGGCGGCTCAAGACGATCGCCGACGTCGGCCTGGGCTACATCAAGATGGGACAGCCGGCGACGACGCTCTCGGGCGGCGAGGCGCAGCGCGTGAAACTCGCGACCGAACTTTCCAAACGGGCGACCGGGCGCACGTTCTACGTGCTCGACGAGCCGACGACCGGGCTGCACTTCGCCGACATCCATAAGCTGCTCGACGTGCTGCAGCGCTTGGTGGCCGTCGGCAACACGGTTCTCACGATCGAGCACAACCTCGACGTCATCAAGACGGCCGACTACGTGATCGACCTTGGGCCCGAGGGCGGCGATCGCGGCGGCACGGTCGTCGCGACCGGCACGCCGGAGGAGATCGCACGCAACCCCGCCTCGTTCACCGGGCACTACCTGGGCCCGGTGCTGGCCGACGAACGGGCCCACGGCGCGATCAGCCCGGACCGCGCGCACATGCAGCAGATCGAAACCGAGAACCTCGCGCGCCTGCAAGAGCTGGCCACCGGCAACCGCATCCCGGTCGAAGCCTAGGCTGCCGGCGCCTACGAAGCGCCAAACGGCGAGCCGATACTAAGCTAAAGGCGCCGGCAGGCTTGTTTCCTATGGCCGCTGCGGCTGGGATCGGAGTTCCGGGTGATCGTTTGGCGTTTGTTGATGGTGGCGGCGGTGATCCTGTCCGTCGTCCCCGGCGGCTGCAGCGGCCCGGCCGCGGCGCCGGTCATCACGCCGACGCAGTCGCCTCAACCGATTGGATCGGGCACGCCGCTGCCGTCGCCCGTCGGCAGTAGCTCGGCCGCGCCAACGCCGACGCCCACCCTGACGGCAAGCCCGACGGCCAGCCCGAGCACGGCGCCCACGAACGCGCTGACGGCCAGCCTCACCTCGATCGTCGTCTGCGCGCAGGCGCAACAGACCTGCGCCGTCGATCTGGACGCGTATGCTTCGACGGGCGAGGAAGCGGTCGTGCTGGTCAAAGGTGCGAACGGCAGCCTGACGTTTTCGAATACGGGTGGCGCGAGCGTTGCCACGCTGACGGATCAGGTTTATTCGAGTACGCCGACGTCGACCGAATACGAAGTCATCTACAAGACGGCAACCGCCTCGGCCACGACCGACACGCTGACGATCGGCGAGTCTGGCTCGAACGACCAGCTCGTCATTCCCGTCACGATCATGTCGCCCGGCAACGACTCCGGGCCCGACTTCTTCGCCCTCGACACGACGTCGGGAACCGTCTGTCCCGGTAACGAGGTGACGTTCGGAACGACGCAAGAGGGCGGTGCGACCATCGTCCTCGCGAGTTCGAGCGCGACGCTGCTCTCGATTGCTCAGGCCGGCGGCCCGAACTACGTCCTGAACCTGCTGCGCGCGGGTTCCGGTTACGTGACCGCGAGCGCCGGCTCGGCATCGGTCATCTACCCGGTGAACATCCCGTTGCAGGGCTTCACGCCGACCTGCTAAGGTTTGCTCGGCGACGCGGCTCGCGACTGAAAGCGAAGGCGCGCCCGCACGACGAACTCGCGCTCATGAAGGATACCGATTTCCGGCCCGCGCCGGACGGCGATTTGGGTTGAACGAGCAGAGCTGGACTGCCGAGAGCTATGCGCGAAATGCCGCGTTCGTCCCGGCCCTCGGCGCGGCGGTCGTCGAGTGGCTCGCCCCGCGGGCCGGCGAACGGATCCTCGACCTTGGGTGCGGTGACGGCACGCTCACGCGGCGCATCGTCGAATCCGGCGCACGCGTCGTCGGGCTCGACGGATCGGCGGACCTCGTCGCCGCGGCTCGCGCCGCCGGTATCGAGGCCCGCCTGGGAGACGCACACGATCTGTCCTTCGAAGCGGAGTTCGAGGCCGTGTTTTCTAACGCCGCACTGCACTGGATGCTCGAACCCGATCGGGTCATTGCCGGAGTCGGGCGCGCGCTCTGCCCGGGCGGACGGTTTGTCGGCGAGTTCGGCGGGGAGGGCAACGTCGCGACGGTTTTCGCGGCCCTGGACGAGAGTTTGCGCCGCCGCGGACTCGATGCTGCGCAGCGGTTCCCCTGGTACTTTCCGTCGGCCGCGGCCTACACCGCGCGTTTGAACGCGGGCGGATTTTCGGTCGAACGCATCGAGCTGTTCGCGCGGCCGACTTTGCTGCCGACCGGTATGGAAGCGTGGCTGGCAACCTTCGCTCAACCGTTCTTTGCGGGCCTGGACCCGGCCCAGCGCCGCGAGATCGCGGGCGAAGTGAGCGATGCCCTAGCGCCCAAGCTGCGCGATGCCGCCGGGGATTGGGTCGCCGACTACGTGCGGTTGCGCTTCAGCGCGCGTAAGACATGATGTTGCCGGCGCAAGCTGGGAAGGTCAGCGCGAGCGCGCGCGCATCGAGCAATTCGAAATCGTCGAACTCGAAGCCCGGCGCCACGCAGCAGGTCACGAGCGCGAAGCCGCTACGTTCGCGCAGGCGAGCCGCAAAGGCGCGACCTGCCGGGATCGTTGCGACGTACGGACCGGCCGGGCCGACATAAACCGTCGTGGCGTTCCCCGCGTCATCGAGCTGACTGATCTCGAGTTCGCCGCCGCAGGCGAAGTGCCAGGTCTCATCGCTTCGCAGGCGATGCCAGGCCGAGACCTCGTTTCCCGCCAGCAAGAAATAGATGACGGTCAGCGCGCTGCGGCGGTCGCCCCGCTGCGTAACGACGGTTTGCGGGCTGCGAAAGATTTCGCGGTAATGGCCCCCTTCGGGATGAGGCTGGAGGGCGAGTTCGCGCACCAGTCGAGCGGCTGCACCGTCCGCAGGCTGCGAGATTAGAAGCCCAGCGGCGGGAGCGGCTGGCCGCGTTCGACGAGATTGCGGTAACGAGCCAGCGCGAACAGCGGAAAGAACGCGCGATAGCCGTGATAGCGCAAGTAGAAGACCCGCGGGAAGCCCACGGCCGTAAACCACGGCTCGTCCCAGAGCCCGTCCGCGTTTTGCAGCCCCAACAGATACGCGACGCCGCGCGCGACCGCGGGGTGGCGCGCTTCGCCGGCGTTCATCAAACCGAGCAGGGCCCAAGCCGTCTGGCTTGGCGTACTCTCTTTGCACAGGCCGCGAAGCTCCGGCCAATAGGTCCCGCCGTCCTCGCCCCAACCGCCGTCGGGTTGTTGGAAGGCGAGCAGATAATCGACGGCGCGTCGTACGGTCTGCGAGTTGCGCGTCGTTTCTCCGGCCGCTAGGAAGGCGTTGAGTACCGACCACGTGCCGTACACATAGTTGGTGCCCCAGCGGCCGAACCACGAACCGTCGGGCTGCTGCGTGCGCCGCAGGTAGGCGAGGCCGTCGGCGACGACCCGGTCGTCGGCGCCGTATCCCATCTGCAGGAGCATGCCGACGCAGCGCGCCGACACGTCTTCGGTGGCCGGATCCAGCAGTGCGCCGTGATCGGCAAATGGGATGTGGTTGAGATAGAAGTGCTCGTTTTCCGCGTCGAACGCCCCCCAGCCGCCGTGATGGCTGCGCATGCCGACGACCCATTCGGCAGCGCGTGCCAGCGGTTCGCGATAGCGCTCCGGGTCGTCGCGGTGCATCCCCATTGCGACGACGGCCGTGTCGTCGACGTCGGGATAGTAGTCGTTCCAATACTGGAACGCCCATCCCCCGGGACGCAGCCCCGGCCGCTGGGCCGACCAGTCGCCGACGACGTCGAGCACTTGGCGCCCGACGAGCCAATCGTTGGCGCGCCGGACCGGCTCCGCGATTGCAGGATCGCCGGTTTCCAAGAGCGCGTGGACCGTGAGCGAGGTATCCCAGATCGGCGACTTGCAGGGTTGGCAGTAGGCTTCGTGCTCGCCCACGACGAGCAACTTCTGGATCGCGAGCTTCGCGGTTGCGCGTTTGGGGTCGTCCTTGGGAAACTGCAAGGCATCGAGTGCCATCAAGGCATTGACCATGGCCGGAAAAATCGCGCCCAACCCATCTTCGCCGTTGAGCCGGTCGACCGTAAACTTCATCGCTTTAGCGATTGCGCGCGAGCGCACGAAGCGCGGAATGAAGCGCTCGCCGAAGCGCATGACGGAGTCTAGTGCCAGAAAAGCTGCGCCGGGAAGCGACGGCGTCGCCGGCCGCATGTAGTGCCGCTCGGCCTCCGGGGCGCGCACGAACAGTTCGCGCACGTCGACGCGCTTCGGATTGCGTGCGCGCGGGCGCAGCGCCACCAGCACCAGCAACGGCGTGACGACCGTGCGCGACCAGTACGAGACATTGTCGAGCGAGAACGGCGACCAGTGCGGCAGCAAAGCGATCTCGACCGGCATCGCCGGCGTCGCCCGCCACGGCACCTGTTCGAACAGCGCGAGCGCGATGCGCGTGAACACGTTGCAGCGCGCGGCCCCGCCGAGTTCGAGAACGCGCCGTCGTGCCCGGCGCATGTGCGTGGCGTCGATCGATTCGCCCGCGAGTTTGAGGGCGTAATACGCCTTCACGGTCGCGCTGACGTCGCTCTCGCCCCGATAGAACAGCGGCCAGCCGCCGTCCGGGTTTTGGACGCGGCGCAGGTACGCACAGATCTTTTTTTCGAGTTCGGGTTCCAGCTCGTCCAGGTAGTGGTTGAGCAGGATGTACTCGGCCGGTATCGTCGCGTCGGCTTCCAACTCGAAGACCCAGTGCCCGTCGGGCTGCTGTTTTTCGAGCAGGGCGCGCCCGGCGGCGGCGATCGCTTGGTCGAGGGGTTGCTCGAGGCGGGCGTCTTGGGCGAGACCGGTCGTCATTCGGAGAGGATCTGCGCTCCTTGCGCGGTTTCGCACTATCAGCGAGCGGGGAAGGGAATACCGTCCGGTTGGACGGTATTAGGCATACCATGAAGCACGTCCGCGCGTCAACGCAAAGCGCACGATAATGGCAGTGCGCGGCTCGGGTGAGACTACGCGCCGTCACGTACTCGACGCTGCGGCGGAGTTGGTCGCGAGCCAGGGCGCCGCGAAGCTGACGCTCGACGCGGTGGCCGAGCGGGTCGGGCTTTCCAAGGGCGGCATCCTGCATCACTTCGCGACCAAAGATTCGCTGATCGCCGCGATGATCGAGGACGTGGTGGCGCAATTCGAAGGCGATTTGAGCCGCCACATGCAGGGCGAGAGCGGCCCCGGCAGCTTCGCGCGGGCGTTCCTGCGCGCGTGCCTGGATCCCGACGGCGCGCTGACGCGCACC
>Ga0302324_100003924_pt1 | contig 33335 bp, 23 predicted proteins | sample Palsa_T0_1_FD_201949 | JGI IMG/M metagenome (GOLD analysis project Ga0302324, IMG submission 201949) | Peat permafrost microbial communities from Stordalen Mire near Abisko, Sweden - Palsa_T0_1 | ecosystem: Environmental > Terrestrial > Soil > Palsa > Peat permafrost | place: Sweden: Abisko...
GGCAGGCCGGCGCCGGCGTTGATCGTAATGTTGACTGGGGCGGAAGTGGCGCTCAAGCCGGTGCTGTCCGAGGCCACGGCGGTCAAGATGTAGTCGCCCTCGGCCAGGCCGGTGTCGGTCAAGGCGTAGGGCGGGTTGGTCACGGCCCCGAATAATTGGCCGTTGATGTAAAAAGCCACCTGGCTCAGGGCGTTGGAGGGCGTGGCCGCCTCCGCGCCCAGCGTGACACTGGCGGCGGCGGTCCGCACGGCCCCATTGGAGGGCGAGGTCATGACCACGGCGGGCGGCGGGTTGGAGAGCGGATAGAGCTGGGATTGGGGAATGATGGCAAAAGGAGTGGACGGGCTGCTCCAGGACAATTGGGCCACCGAGTCGCCCGTGTTCTGGTAATAGTAGTCCATCTGGATGTTGTAAATCTGCTGGGCCAGCATGGGCATGCTGGCGCTCCGTTGGGTGGGCGGCTGGTTGCTCCAGGCATTGATGAGCAACCGCCCGTTGATCCACAGCCGCGCCCCGGCGTCGCTGAACGTGTAAAACGTATAGGTTTCGTTGTATTGCGGCTGCACGCAGCCGGTCCAGCTCACGCTGAAATTGGTCGCGCCCAGGCCCGGGGCGGGCGCCGCGCCGTTCCAGTTGAAATTGACCACCGCGTCGGTCCGCACCAGCGTCGGCGGCGGCACGAAGGCGCCCAGTTGGTTGGCGTAATAGGAGCCGACCAGGCCCAGCCCGCTGCCCAGGCCCGCGCCGTTGACAAAGCTGGCGCCGGCCACCTGGCTGACCGTGCCCTGCTCACTGGCGATGACTTGCACGGTGGCCGTGTTGGTCAGCGTGAAGGGAGCCGTGTAGGGCGTGGAGTTGGTCGTGGGCGTGCTGCCGTCCAGCGTGTAATAAAGGGCCGCTCCGGCCGTGGCGTCCGAGAGGCTGACCAAAACCGAGTTGGTGAAGATGCCGCCCTCGGGACTGATCAGGGGCGTGTTGACAAAAATGGTGGACAGCCCATAGACCGTCAAACTATATTGCGCCCCGACATAGACCTTGCCGTTGACAATGGTCGGCGCGGTGAATTTGACGGCGTCGCCGGCCGAATCGCGCGCGGGCAGTTGGTCGCTGGTGTAAAGTTCCTGCGTGATGTTGGTCGCATTGTAGGCCCGCAAAATGCAGGGCGTCGTGGGCGTTTCCCCGCCGGCATTGTAAACCACCCAGGCAATGGCGTCGCTGGCGCCGTTGGCCGAAAGGCAGACGGTGGCGCCGCCCTTGTTATCGTAGCCGTCGGGCGTTTCCACCGGCGTGGTGTTGAACACGGCATTGGTGATGGTGTAGGCGCCGATTTTGGAGTTGGAGTCAAAGACATAGAGCGCGTTGTTGAAAAAGGCCGGCGTCGTATCCCGGTCGCCACCGTAACTGCCGTTGAATTGCTGCACGATTTGATTGTCATTGTTGGCGTTCCAACGGCCCATGTTGTCCCGGTCCACCACGTAGATCGGCGAGGTCTTGCCCCCGCCCACCACCAAATGAGGATGCGCCGCGCTGCCCGCCGAATCGGGCAAGATAATCGGCGCGGCCGAGCCCAGGTCCTCGTCCCCGCCGCTCAAGGAGACGGCATTGTAGGGCGCGAAGAAATCCACCATCCTCAGGCCGTTGGTGGTGGAAAACTTGATCAAGCTCATGGCATAGTTATTGGAGGTGGTCACCGCGGTGACCTGATCGAAGGTGCCATTGCCGGTTTGCAGATACATGTTGCCCTGCGCATCCACGGTGGGGCCGCCGCCGCCGTCCCAATAGCCGCCCAGACCGCCGTTGGGGGTGGCATTATGAACCACAGGCGACAGGGCCAGGTTGGTGGCGTTGTAGCCAAAAAGCCAGCCATGATAAGGGCTGTTGTCGCCATGCGAGGCAAAGGACAGATAAACCACCCCGTTGAGCAGCGTCAGCGCCGGCCGGCTGTGCAGGCGCAGCGGATTCCACAGCACGTGCGGCGGGTTCTCGCCATCGTTGTCCCCGCTGCCCGCGCCCGGATAATTGGTGCATTGGATGACCATCGGGCTGTTGAAATTGGTCCGCTCCAGCCCGGTCGTGATGTCCAGCGCGTGCAGCCGATGCACATACACGGAGCCGTTTTGCTCCTGGGTCTTGACTTCGACGTAAATCGTCCCTGAGACCGGATCAATAACCGGCGTGCTGGTGATGCCGATGGTCGGCGTGATGTCGCTCGAACCGACCACGCCGCTGGGCACCGTCGTCACCCCCGCCGACGGATTGATGAAACTGGTCTGCCAGAGCGCATTGCTGTTGGGCCCCTGGTTGCTGTCCGCGTCAAAGGCATAGACACTGTCATTCTCCGTGGCCAGATACACCACGTTGTGCAGCCCCTTGCCGGGAATGATCACATTGGTCATCACCAGCGGCTGGGCATAGACGTAGCCGTCCACGGTGTCATTGAACAATTGGCCAAACGTGTTCGTATTGACGTTGGCCAGCGTGAGCCGGGTCTCGTTGGTGTTGACGCCGGCGCGCGTGTTGTCGTTGTGATACGTCAGCATGGCCGTCAGCGTGGAAGGGGGATTGGTCGCCAGCGTGGTGAACGAAAAGGAAGGCGCCGCCCAGACCACCCCCTGGCTGTTGCTGGCCTGGGCCGTGTAATAGTAGGTCGTGTTGGAGGACAGGTTCGGCACGTTGACCGAGGCCGGGCCGCTGACAAGACCCAGGCTGATGCTGGAGGCCCACAGAGAGGCGTTGCTGGCGCCATCCATGGCGCCGTAAAAGACGGTCACGAGCGGAGTGAAGCCGCCCGTGGAGAGCACATCCGCCGAGAGAATGGCGCTGTTGGCCGTGATGTTGGCCGGGGCCAGGTTGGCCACGCGCGGCGCCGACGCCGCCGTCGTGCTAAAAAACTGCGACGGGCTGGCCCAGGAAGTGCCGGCATAATTGACCGCACTGACGGTGTAATAATAGGCCGTGCTGGGCGATAGTCCGCCGATCGCCTGACTGAAGGTCCCATTCTCCACGCCCACCGTGCTGCTGTGGTCCCAGTCCACGGGATTAGTGCCGCCATCGCCTCTACCGTAGTAAAAAGTGATCGTCGGCGAGAAACCCCCATTGGAAAGCACCTGCCCGTTGAACGTGGCCGACGTGGGCTGGATGGCGGTGGCGGGCAAATTCGTCACCACAGCCAGCGTAAAAGTACTGGATCCACTCAGAAAGGCAAAGTCGCTGATGTTTTGGATGCCGCCGGTGCCGCCAGAACTCGCGGAAAATCCAACGTAGGCATAACTGCTTCCGAGCAAAGCAGTAATATCCCCAATGTTGTAGTTGGTCGTAAAGGTCGCGCTCGTGGTGGTGTCCACCAAGGTTTCCTGCACCGCTCCGCCAGGCACGTACACGATGGTGAAGTTGATGGGATCGCCGCTGGCGACGTTGACATTGCCAGTGGGCAGATAGGTTTCGGTGGCGCCATCTGTGGTGTAAATGGTCCCAATCTGATGACCGGCGTAGATATCAATTTCCCAATCGGCACTGGGAGTCAGGTCTTGGATGCCGAGGCCGCTGCCGCCGTTGACGGTGGTCAGAAAGTCGGGGCCGCTTTCTTGCAAGGTGAAAGACGCGCCATCGGCGTTGTCGTCACCAACGTCGCCGGGGTTCTGGTAGGTGAACGTGGCGGTAAAGCCGTTGATATCAACCTGATTGTTAAACCAGGCGGTGACCCATTCACTGCCGCCGCCGTCGGTTCCATACAGGACGTTTCCGGTGATATTGGCGTCGGAAAGGCCCGATTGGTTGATGGTCCAACCGGCGCCATTGTCGAAGAAGCTGATCGCGGACAGGCTGTTCGAGGTAGTAAAGGACTGGGAAGGCGCAGCCCACGCGACGCCGGCGGCGTTGGAAGCCTCCACAGTGAAGAAGTAAGTGGTGTTGGGCGCCAGCGTCACCGTTTGCGAGAAGGCCCCCATTTGCGCCCCGAACGGGACATCATTCGCCCAGGCCGCTGCATTGGTGCTGCCGTTTGAGGTGCCGTAGAAAAGGTTGACTGTGGTCGTCACACCGCCCGTGGAGAGCACCTGGCCGCCCAAGGTCGCGGTCGAGGTCTGGACATTCGTGGCGGGCACACTTTCGATCTGGGGCGGCTCAGCGACGACGACGCTGACGGTGGCCGAGTTGGTGGCGGAGCCGTTGGCATTCTTTGCGACCACCGTCACGTTGGTTAATCCGACGCTGACTTGAGGAATGGTGTAAGTTGCAGCGGTAGCGCCCGCAGCCAGAACCTCATTAGTGTACCATGCGAATGTAATTGTGCCCGGACCATCCGCCAGCGCGTAGAAGGTGGCAGGAGTGCCCGCTGCCAGGACGGAGTTGGAGAGAGCCAGAGTGATGACGGGCGGGCTGTTTGACTGATATACCAGGAAATTGTCCCACGCGCTGATGCCAGCGTCTTCAAACGCGCGCAAAGCCGGATAAACGGTCGTATTGGTCGCAATGGCCAGTGCGTCATGGTTCGTTGCGGTCGAAAAGGTGAGGAGATTGGCGCCTGGGGTCAGGCCGTTGGTTCCGTAATCGTAAAGGGCGCAGCCAGCGGACACATTCCCGGAAGGACCCGATGTGTTGGTCACGGCGACGAGGAATTTGTACCAATGCCCCACCTCTACGGTGACGGTTCCGAAGGAGTTGCCGCTCACGGAGGCGCCACCTATACTATACTGTTCATAGACGGGCCAACTGGTCGGGCTGGTGGGAATGAAGCGAAAGGATTCGAAGTCCACGCCCGGATTGGAATTGAGGCCGTTGGTGTCCGAATTGGCGACGCCAAGCTGCACTTTGTCCCCCGAGCTTTGGCCGTCGGTGTAGATGAGCACCGACACCACGACAGTCGCTCCATTGGTGGACAGGTCCCAACTGCCGCCGTTGTAGGTCGCGGTCATGTCGTTGTCGGCAAACACCGCGACACCGCCGCTGCCACCGACGCCATTAGTCGGGTTTTCCTCGAAGGAATAAGCGCCTCCGTTTAGGCCGCCGTCGTCGTTCCAGGGGCTGAAATTGTTGGTGTATTCTCCAACCGTGTTGAAATTCAAGAAGGCCGTTTGGGCCCTGGCCGCCCAGGCGGAAAAGACAATCCAAGACGCCAGAAAACACAATAGGCCCGAACGGCCCGCACGAGTCAAATACAGAGAGTTATTCATTCCTTCCTTTTAATTGGATCACTCAGAGACTGCTGGGTTCCATCTTGCCATTGCCCCGGCGAAAAGGCAAAGAGAATTTGGAGATTTTGGAGAACACCCCGCTTGGGGCGCAAATCTGGTTTTGACCCTCCCAAAATTCATTGACAATCAAAGGTTTAAGCCTTATTGTGCTCATCACGCGCAGTTTTTTGCGTCGTGGCTGCGGCAAATGGAAAGGCACGAAACTTGCTTCATTTGACTCGTGAGACCGTCTAAAGTCAAAAAAGTGAAAAAAAGTGAAAAAAGAGGTTGACCTTTGGCCTCAATTCGGTCAAAAATCGCCTTAATGATGCAAGAGAACTATCTTGAGGAACAATGCAAAAACAGGTTGACACACCTTTTGCACTTTGAGAAAGTCGTCTTGCGCACGGAAACAAAAAGTTAAAATTATGAGAACAAAAACATTACTTCTATCGGCACTGCTGGGCGCGCTCGGCAGTGTTTCAGTGATCGCACAGACCAATGTGTATTCACTCAACGTCGTCGGGTACGTCAACATCACCGTATTGCCCGGCTACAACCAGATCAGTTGTCCCTTAATTGCCTCTCCGGATAACACCATCGGCACGCTGTTTAACAATGCCAGCGGCATATATACCGGGGATTCCATCTACACCTACGATACCACCACCGGCGCATTGATCCTTGACTCGGCGGAAACTATTGGCACTCGGCCGCCTGCAACCACCAATGCCAACGGTTGGACCTTCGCTGGGACTAATGCCCTCAATCCGGGAGTGGGTGCCTGGTTTTACAACGGCGCATCCACGAACGTCACACTAACGATAGTCGGGACTGTGGCTTCAGGTTCTTTGACCAACACGCTGGTCACTGGGTTCAACATGGTGGGATCCATTCTGCCAACATCAGGCGATCTTTGTTCAAATGCTCTTACAACATTGACAAATTACAACATTGGTGATTCGGTCTATGTCTTTTCGGGTGGAACATCAGGAGCTTTTGAGATCTTCCAGAGTGGGACCGGTCGGCCGTATGCTTTCGGATATAACAGCAATTGGAATTCTACTGGCGATCCTATTGTTCCCAATGTTGGGCAGGGTTTCTGGTACGACAATTCCGGGGCTACAGTCAACTGGGTGGAAAATTACGCTGTGGGCCAGTAATTTCGGAATCAACACACAACTCAACGCTAAATAGAAAAAACACGCATATATGAAAAAGTCATTAATCATAGCCAGCTTTCTGGCTGGCACCATGGGGGTTTATGCCCAAGGATATCTCAATTGGAACGCAAATGGGACTTGGACCATATCATTTTATTCTCCGCAAACGGCCACACCCGGTGTGATACAGACTGGGGACTCGCCCTTGGATATTCCGGCTGGCAGCGTGGACTATTCTGGAGGGTGGATTGGAGGCGGCAATTCTTCACCTGGAACCGGAGTTGGCGCCACCCCAACTTTTTATCAGAACGCGGCGAGCTTTGAGGCTGGTCTTTATATAGACACGTCTGCGGCTGCGGTTACGTCTGATATTCTAACTGGATCACCTGTGGCTGTTGACGGTATTAGCCAGGGCGCATTGTCTGGCATATCGTCAGAAGCCGAATCCCCCCTTGCTCCTGGGACGGTGGTTAACCTTGGCTTGGCGGCGTGGTACACTGACGGAGGCCTGTATAACAGCTATGCGACTGCTGCTGCAGCCCTTCAGCCCGCTGGTTACAGCGTATCAACCGGTACAGTCGCGCTAGGTTCGCTGACCGGAACACCCGTATCCATCAACGGGGCTACAATTGGCTTAAGCAGCTTCAGCTTGGCCACGGCCGTCCCTGAGCCGAGCACCATCGCTCTTGGCATCATCGGAGCGTCCACCTTCCTGATGCGCTTGCGTCGGAAACAGTAGCATCATCTGGTTCTTTCACAGAGCCACCCGCAAGGGTGGCTCTTTTTTTTTCATTTCATTGCTCCTGATCAGGCGGTCTTCCGCACCAAGTTCCATGATGCGGGCAACATCACGGCACCCATCCAAAACCCGCCCGGAAGGAACTGTTCCGCGCATAGCCCCAGCAAGGCAGAGCCGCAACCAAAGATGAATTGGCCGCAAAAGAAAAGGAACACAGCGCGGCCAGTCGCAACCATACACACGATGCGAACAGGAGGCAACAGAGGAAACGGAGAGATGTACCATGTCCAGTGACGCTTTGTTCTCTCTGTTTTCTCCTGTTCAAAACATCTTGTTCCAAGAGCAACATTGCACGGCTTGGCACTGCGCGCAGGCCCAAACCAAGACCCTGCCGAAAGGAAAATGTGCGCGCAGAGGCGCAGAGGTCGCAGAGATGAAATAAACTCTGAACGTATCTTTCTTTCTTCCTGTTGTTTCTCTGCGCTCTCGGCGCACTCTGCGCGGAAAGAAATCCTCGCAACCATGCGTGATTCTGACGGATTGCAATGCAGAGATAAAATATTCTGCATTGACTTTGAACTCCTGCCCCGAAAGCTTTTGAGGTTGAAAATATTGAAGATTAAATCGGCGAATCTTTGTCAACGAATTTGTTTCTGCCTGCTTGCAAGCATGACGATCATCGGCGCAAGGACTGCCCTGGCCGATGCGGCAGTCCAATATCATTGTGCCGGCGGCTCCCAGTTGGCGGATGAGACACATCTGAGCACCCTCCACAAGGTTCTCGCCTTGCGATCCGAGAAGAGTATGCAAGAGGTCGCGCTGACCATGCTTTCCCGCGTGCTGACCAACGGCTTGCGACTCGGCAACAACCCTTCGTCGGCCGCGTTGATCGCGCCGTTATTGGGAGATCTTGTGGGAACAGAGTCCTTGGGCAGCTTCGGCGGCGCTTCAACCAACGGGCCGAGTTTTATCCTGGCGCTGCACTTAGCGGCGCAACGAGCGCCTTTGTGGCAGGACAACGCGAGCAAAATCTTCGGCGGCGACGGCGAAAACTTTATGAGCCAGGAATTCAGCGGCCTGCGATGGAATGAGGGCGGCTCCAATTCCTTCTGGATGATCCGCGCCAAGGACTGGCTGCTGGCCGGCTGCGGCAATGATTTTTCGCAGTTGCAAGCCGAGTACGTGAATCAGATCAAAGCGCACGGACGGCCTGTTCCGGCGCTGGATCAGAATTGGCTGGAGGCCGAAATCACTTCTAGCGGCCTTGGTGGCTGGTTCCGGTATTTAAGACCGGCTAGCATCAGGATGACCATCACGCCCAACGAGGACAATCTACAAATCGAGGCCAGGGTTCTTGAAGCGAAAGCCATACCCTGGAAATCCGACCCATGGCAAATCCCAAAGGATTTGATGCGGGGTCAGATCATCAGCTTTGCGGCTGGACAAAATGTGGCGGCCTTTCTGAATGTAAATCCGGCGCTTGCTCATCTGGCCGGCAATCCATTGACCAACCAGTTCTACTTTTGGGCTGGGGACCAAATGCCGCTCCTCAATTATATGGCATGGCCAGTGACCCATGCCAGCAACGCTTTGGAAAAGCTCGGCGCCGAGGCGCCCATCTCGTTGAACCCTGAATTGAAGCGATTCAACGGCACAGAACTGGTTTGGCGCCCGGAGGCGGGCAAACTGATCTGGCAGAATATGCCATTGTTCGCGCCTGCTTTGGAGACCGCGCGAATTAAGGAAGGTGAGTTTCTTTTTTTGTCCAGTTTTCTACGGCTCACCAAAAGCAAGCCCGCGCCCGACGCATTGCTGTCCCAAGTCGAGGGGCGCACCAACCTAGTCTATTATGATTGGGAATTGACGGGAAGAAGATTGTCGGAGTGGCAAATCTTGCGCGGCATGATAGCCAACCGGTCGCGGCCGCAAAAAGGCAATGGGGAGGACAGCACGCTCATTGAAAACAACTGGTTGGTCGAATTGGAGTCATTGGCGGCCAATGCCGTTACCGTGACGGAGATAACGCTCCTGGCGCCAAACGAATTGATCATCAAGCGCAAAGCCCCTATAGGGTTCAACTCGATGGAGTTGGTTCTACTGGCGGATTGGCTCTGTGATGCGAATTCCGGCCCCATCCATGCCGCACCGCCGGTTGAACAGAAAACGCCGTCTCCGGTCCACCCGTAGGCCTTGGTGGCCGGTTCCCAAAGCTCAGATGACAAACAGGATTGGCACGAAATAGGCTATGGAATTGAGCCTAGGGCTGCCTGGGAGAATTTCTTAGAACGGGGGAAAGCTGGAGGTGGCTTGGGGACCCCCGTTCTAAGAACGTCCGTTGTCTGGTCTTCTCCCATCGCAGCCCTTCTTCTTTTTTCTCCTGCTCTGGCCGATGTTCCCCCGCCACCAAGAGCGCGAAGCCCGCAAATTTGGCATGAAAACGCCGTAAATCGGGAATGTGTGATGCCACTTTTCCTTATGATCTCCGTGCTCTTCGCAGTAATAATATCAGTTGACCTTCAAGGATGCCAGCTTGTGCAAGGCCTCAATGCGCGTGAAAACCACGCCAATGCGCGAAAAATCTTCGACTTTGTGGCCTTTTGGTGGACGTGAACGGAAGGGCGCCTTCCGGTTTCAGGGTCTAAACAAAGAAAATTTATTGACAGAATAGGCAGGCCGAAGGTGGCATGAATCTGGCTGCAAGAATGGCGCGATGGAGAGGTTGTTTGGAGTGAAGATTTTCCGGGCCGCGGTTCACTCGCGAGGTGAGGTGGGGACCGCGGCCGGAAAACTCCGTTCAATGCTCTTTGCCCAAACCTCCTCTCTGTCGTAATTGCCTCCGGCGCCGGCGTGAGGAGCCGGCCCTTGCCGCCGGCTAGCGGGGAAGGCAGGCCAGTCTTTTTACGTCGTCCGCGTTTGACATTGCATGTGCCGGGCCGGTAGATTACGTGCTTGGCAGAGCATTGAGAGGATGTTGATTGTGGCCGCGAAAGACGACTATTTGATTGATTTATTGGTGGACATGGGGCAAGTGAGCAGCGAGCAACTTGCCTCCGTGAGGGAGCAGGCCGTTGCCAGCGGTGAAGGCATTGTTGACACGCTTCTGGTCAAAAAAGTCATCCGTCCCATTGATGTCGCACAGGCCAAGGCCTCCCACTTCGGTTACGAATTCGTCAATCTGAGCGAGTTGCGCCTGTCCGACGATGTCATTGCCGCCGTTCCGCGCACCGTCGCCAAGCGCTACCGGGCCGTGCCGGTGTCCAAGCACGACCACACCATCGCCATTGCCTTGGCGGACCCTTCGGACCTCGACGTCGTGGATTCGCTGCAAAGGCTGCTTAACGCCGACGTCGAATTGCGCGTGGCCACGGATGAAGACATAGACAACACGCTCAGCAAGTATTACGGCGGATCCGATGATTCGGTTTCGCAGTTGATTCAAGACATCACCGAGGGCGAAGTGGAAGTGGGGCTTCCGAAAAAGGACGCGGCGGCGGACGACGGGGCGACCGTGGAAGCCGACGCGCCGATCATCAAGCTGGTCAACACTTTGATTGTTGAGGCGTTCAAGGCGCGCGCGTCGGACATTCATCTGGAGCCGCTGTCCAAAGTGTTCCGCGTGCGCTACCGGATTGACGGCGTGCTGCACGAGATGAAAAGCCCGCCCAAGCGGTTGCAGGCGGCGATGCTCAGCCGGCTCAAAATCCAGTCCAACATGTCCATCGCCGAACGGCGCGTCCCGCAGGACGGACGCATCCAGACCGCCGTCGCCGGCAAGCTCATTGATTTGCGCGTCTCGTGCATTCCGACCAACCACGGCGAAAGCATTGTCATGCGTATTTTGGACAAGGAAGGGCTGAAGTTGGGGTTGCCGGAATTGGGATTCTTCACCGACGACCAGCAGACGTTCGAGCGCCTGATCGGATTGCCGGACGGCATCTTGCTGGTGACCGGGCCGACCGGCTCCGGCAAGACGACGACGCTTTATTCCTGCCTGAACTTCATCAACCGCCCGGACCGCAAGATCATCACGGTCGAGGACCCGGTGGAGTATTTGCTGGCAGGCATCAATCAGGTGCAAGTCAACGATACCGTCGGGCTGACCTTTGGGATGGCCTTGCGCTCGATGCTGCGCCAGGCGCCCAACGTGATCATGCTTGGGGAAATTCGCGACGTGGAGACGGCGACCATCGCCATCAACGCCTCGCTCACCGGCCACCTGGTTTTTTCAACGTTGCACACCAACGACGCCCCCAGCGCCGTGACTCGTTTGATTGACATAGGCGTCAAACCCTTCCTGGTGGCTTCCTCGATCCGGGCCTTGATGGCGCAACGGTTGGTGCGCAAAGTCTGCAAGAGATGCGCTGTGGCCTACCAACCGTCGGACAGCGAACTGCAATCTTTGAACCTGGACTCCAGCAAGGCCTCCGGGGCCACGTTCATGCGCGGCAAAGGCTGCAATGATTGCAACAAGACGACCTATCGCGGCCGGTTCGGCATTTTTGAGATATTTGTCATTGACGACGAAGCGCGTAAATTGATTTATGACAGAGTTCCATCGTCGGTCTTGCGGGCGCGGGCGCGGGAGATGGGCATGCGCACGCTGCGGGAAGATGGCGCGCGCAAAGTGATGGCCGGCTTGACGACGGCCGAGGAAGTCATCCGCGCCACGGTGGGCGACGTTGATTGATGAAAAAAATCATGAGATTTTCCTGATCTATGTCCTACTCCATGTCAGATTTGTTGCAGTTGGTGGTGTCCGAGGGTTCCTCGGATTTGCACATTCGTGTGGGCGTTCCGCCAGTCATCCGCGTGCATGGCACTCTCCATCGCGTGGATGGCCCGGCCTTGCGTCCGGAAGACACCGAGGAGTTGACGCGCAGCATCACCTCCGAAGACAGCATCCAGCACGTGCGCGAACAAGGCGGGTACGACTTTGGTTTTGCCTTCGGCGAGGTGGCCCGGTTCCGTGTCAGCGTTTTCAAGGAAAAGGGCAATTACGGCCTGGTCTTGCGTCAGATCCCCACCAAGTTGCTCACGCTGGAGGAGATTGGCTTGCCGCGGCATACCATTATGACGCTCCTCTACAAGCCGCGCGGCTTGATACTGGTGACCGGCCCCACCGGCTCGGGCAAAACCACCACGCTGGCCTCGATGATAAACATCATCAACGAGGAACGCGACGACGCCCATATCATTACCGTTGAGGATCCAATCGAATACTATCACAAGCACAAGAAGGCCCTGGTCACGCAACGCGAAGTCCACGTGGATGTCCCCAGTTTCGGCGAGGCGTTGCGCCGCGCGTTGCGGCAGGACCCGGACGTGATCCTGGTGGGTGAATTGCGGGACCTGGAAACGATGGAAGCCGCCGTCACCGCGGCGGAAACGGGGCACCTTGTCTTTGGCACGCTGCACACCACCGGGGCGGCCAAGACCATTGATCGTCTGGTCAACGCCTTCCCAATCAACCAGCAGGAAACCATCCGCATCCAGTTGTCCACCGTTTTGCAAGCGATCATCTCGCAACTGTTGCTTCCTCGCATTGACAAGCCGGGGCGCGTCGCTGTCTTTGAAATTTTGGTCAACACCCCCTCGGTGGCCGCCCTCATACGCGACAACAAGACTTTCCGCATCCAATCCGACATTCAAACCGGGGCCAAGTATGGGATGTTCACCCTGGACGGGTTCCTGATGGAAAAGTACGCCGCCGGACTCATTGCCCGCGAGGAAGTCGTCAACAAATCGCAAGACCCGGTCACGGTCATACAGAAACTGGCCGAATGGGAGGCGGCCCAGGCGGAAGCAGCCGCGGCTCAACCTGAAGCGAACTGATGTTTTATGCCGGCGCCTGTTTCCAGCCCCCTGATGAATTTGATCCGCTCCCAAGGCCTCTTGGATGACTTGCAGTTGGATGAGGTCGTTGAGGAGCACAACCGCAGCGGCAAATCATTTTCCGAAATCCTGCAGGACTTTGGCTTTCTGGACATGGACACCCAGTTGCAGTTGATCGCCAACCATCTGGGCACCGAGGTGGTGCAACTGGGCCAGCGCGATTTGACGCCAGAAATCCTTTCCTCCGTGCCGGCCGATGCCGCCCGCATGTATAAGTGCCTGCCCATCGCGGTCTATGATTCCACCGTGCAAATGGCTCTGGCCGACCCCCTCAATCCCACTCTCGTTGATGAATTGGCCTACGTGATCCGCAAAGAGATCGTGCCGGTGGTGGCCGATCCCGGCGAAATCGAGCGCCTGATCAGCCGTTACTACGGCGACTCTCAATCCAGCGTGGCCGACATACTCAAGGAACTGGGCCAGGACAACGAGATCGCCAAGGAAGCGGCCGAAGCAGCGGCCAGCGGCGCCACGGCCGACCTTGAAACACTGGCCAACGAAACTCCCATCATCCGATTCGTCAATCTGGTGCTTTTTCAAGCCGTGCAAGACCGTGCCAGTGACATCCATTTCGAGCCGTTTGAAGATGAATTCAAAATCCGCTATCGAGTGGACGGCGCGCTCTACGAAATGTCCCCGCCGCCGAAACATCTGGCGCTGCCGGTCATCTCCCGCCTCAAAGTCATGGCCAACCTGGACATCTCGGAACGGCGCTTGCCGCAGGATGGACGCATCAGTTTGCAGATAGCCGGACGACCCATTGACCTGCGCGTCTCGACCCTGCCCACCCAATTCGGCGAATCGCTCGTCTTGCGCGTGCTGGACCGGGCGGCCGTCAACCTGGATGTCAAATCCCTCGGTCTTCCCAAAGCCGTGATGGATTACGTGCTGGAGGCCATTCAACAGCCCAACGGCATTTTCGTTGTGACCGGCCCCACTGGCAGCGGCAAGACGACCACTCTTTATTCCTGCTTGCGCACCATCAACTCCATTGATGTCAAACTGCTCACGGTGGAAGACCCGGTGGAATACGATATCGAAGGCATTATGCAGGTGGCCGTCAACGATGGGGTCGGGATGACCTTCAGCAGGGCCTTGCGCGCCTTCCTGCGCCAGGACCCGGACATCATCATGCTCGGGGAAATGCGCGATTTGGAAACCTCGCAGATCGCCATTCAGGCGTCTCTGACGGGGCATCTCGTGTTAAGCACGCTGCACACCAACGACGCGCCCGGCGCGGTCACGCGGTTGATTGACATGGGAGTGGAACCGTTCTTGATTTCATCCACCTTGATGGCTGTGCTGGCGCAACGGCTGGTGCGCACCATCTGCAAGAAATGCCGCACTCCCTTCGAGCCGACCGAAACGCAGTTGTCGCTGCTCAATCTTTCCCCGCACGACGTCGGCGACAAAGTGTTCTATTACGGACGCGGTTGCGCCGCGTGCAACGACACCGGCTACAAGGGACGGCGCGGTATTTTCGAGCTGCTGGTCGCCTCGGAGCCTATTCGCCTGCTCATCAACGAGCGGGCGCCGACCGTGGTCGTACGGCAGAAAGCCGTGGAACTGGGCATGACCACCCTGCGCGAAGACGGCTTGCGCGGAATCTTCGATGGTGATACTACTATTGAAGAAGTCGTCAAATACACCTGAGTCTTATGCCAAAATTCAATTATGTCGCCATGGACTCGCGGGGCAAGGAAACCAAGGGCACCCTCGAGGTCGCAAACCAGAACGAAGCCATCGGGCGCATCAAGGAAATGGGCTTCTTCCCCACCAAAGTGGTCGAGGACAAAGGCGGCCCTGCCCAGGGCGCGGCCAAGAAAACCGCGGCCAAGTCGGGCAAGAAAGGCGGCGGCGTCAACCTCAATTTTCAGATCAAAATCCCGGGTCTCAGCGGTCGCGTCAAGTCGAAGGTTTTGACCACCTTCACCCGCCAACTGGCCACCCTGGTGCAGGCGGGCCTGCCGTTGCTGCGCGGTTTGCGCGTGCTGCAAAAGCAGGAGCGCAACGCCACCCTCAAGGGCATTCTGGGCGACCTCTCCGTCTCCATCGAGGGCGGCAGCACCTTTTCCGAGGCCCTGGCCCAACATCCCAAAGTGTTCAATCGCCTCTTTATCAACATGGTCAAGGCGGGCGAAATAGGCGGCGTGCTCGAAGTCGTTCTCAAGCGCCTGTCCGAATTCATGGAGAAGGCGCAGAAGATCAAAGGCAAGGTTATCGCCGCCATGTTCTATCCCTGCGCCGTCCTGGTCGTGGCCACGGCCATTATGGGCGTCTTGATGGTGCTGGTCATTCCCAAATTCAAGGAGATTTTTGAAGGCACGCTCGGCAACGGCCGAAAGCTGCCCCAGTTCACTTCTTTCGTTCTCGGCGTCAGCGAACAAATCAAAGACCATATCGGGCGAACCTTTCTGGAAATCCTTTCCGTGGTGATCATTTTCAACGTCTTCATCCGCTTGAAGTTTGGACGCAAGGTCTGGGATAAATTCAAACTCATCGTCCCCGTCCTCGGCCCCGTGGTGAGCAAGGTGGCCATCGCGCGCTTCACCCGCACTTTGGGCACGCTCATCAGCAGCGGTGTGCCTATTTTGCAGGCCCTGACCATCGTCAAGGAAACCTCCGGCAACGTCATCGTCGGCCACGCGGTCTCCTTGGTCCATGAAAGCGTCAAAGAAGGCGAGACCATCACCGCCCCATTGGAGGCCTCGGGCGTCTTTCCGCCCATGGTCATCAGCATGGTGGATGTCGGCGAACAAACCGGCGCCCTGCCGGAAATGTTAATGAAGATTGCCGACAATTACGAAGAGGAAGTGGATAATGCCGTCGCGGCCATGACCTCGCTGCTGGAGCCAATCATGATTGTCCTCCTGGCCGTCATCGTGGGAAGCATCGTCATCGCCATGTTCCTGCCGTTGATTGACCTGATGGAAAACGTGGGCGACGACCCGAACAAGGATTCGGCGCCGAAGGAATAATCCCTTCAGCGCGTCGTGGCGCGGCGGAGGAAATCGCGCGTGCGTTCATGGACCGCCGCAGTGAACATTTGCTCCGGACTGCCGGACTCCAGCACGCGGCCGCCCTCGAAGAATAAGATGGTGTCGGCCATGTCGCGGGCGAATTGCATTTCGTGCGTCACAACGATCATGGTCATGCCCTCCTCGGCCAGTTGGCGCATGACGCGCAAGACTTCGTCGCGCAACTCCGGGTCCAAAGCGCTGGTCGGCTCGTCGAAAAGCATCACTTCCGGCTCCATGGCCAGGGCGCGCGCAATGGCGACCCGTTGCTGTTGCCCTCCAGAAAGCTGCGCCGGATAGGCCCCGGCCTTGTGTTCCAGGCCAACCTTGGCCAGCAAAGCACCGGCGCCTGCCTCCGCCTCGGAGCGGGAAACACCTTTGACTGTTCGCGGAGCCTCGGTGATGTTCTGCAAAACCGTCAGGTGCGGAAACAAATTGAACGACTGGAAAACCATGCCCGCCCGCAGCCGCAACCGGCGCTGCCGCTCCCGATCCTGCGCGTTGCGCGGCGGACCGCCGCCGGCGATCGTGACGTCGCCAATGGTGATGCGCCCGGCATCGGCGACCTCGAGCTGATTGAGGCAGCGAAGAAAAGTGCTCTTGCCGCAGCCGCTGGGGCCGACGACCACCACGGCTTCGCCGCGCTGCTGGGAGTGGTCCACTCCGTGCAGCACGCGCGTGGCGTTGTAAGACTTGACCAGGTTTTCAACGATGATCATAGCGGCGGCTCCTCTCCAGCCAATTGGCAAAAATGGACGCGGGATAGCTCAAGGCGAAATATATCCCGGCGGTCATCAAGCCCAAGCCGATGTAATCATAAGTCGAGGTCGCCAGTTCGCCATAGACTTTTGTCAATTCGACCAGGGTGATGACCGACACAATGGAGGAATCCTTGAACATGGAGATGAAGTCATTGGTGACAGGCGGGATGACCACCCACAGGGCTTGCGGCAGGACGATCCGGCGCAGAATCTGCCCGCGGGACATGCCCAGCGCCAGCGCGGCTTCCGTCTGCCCCTTGGGAACGGACTGGATGCCGGCGCGGTAATTCTCGGCCTCGTTGGCGGCGTAATTCAGCCCCAAGCCCAGGATGCCGGCCAGATAGGCGTTGAGACGCAATCCGATCTGGGGCAATCCGTAGTAAATGAGAAATAGCTGGATGAGCAGCGGCGTCCCGCGCACGACCTCCACATAAGCCTGGGCCAGCCAGCGCGCCGGGGCCGGGCCATAGAGCCGGGTCAGCACCACCACCAAGCCGGCCGCCACGGCCAGGGCCATGCCCAGCACGGAGAGCGTGACGGTCGTCACCGCTCCGCGCAACAACAGCGGCAGGTACTTCGGCCATTCGCGCAGCGTCGAGATGGATTTTCTTTGCACAACCGTCTCTGGCTTATAATCCGCCAGCGCGGATTGCCTTTGGTCCCACAACCCGTGCCGGCGGTAAATCCGCTCCAGGGTCCCGTCGCTGATGAATTGCGCCAGAGCCTTGTTGATGGCGGCCAGCAAGGTAACGTCTTCCTTCCGCACCGCAATGCCGTAGTATCCAGGGGAAAACGGTTCGCCCGAGAATTTCAACGCCGGGTCGGGTCTTCCGTAATACAGAGCGATGGGCAGGTCCAACAATACCACGTCAATGCGCCGGGCTTTGAGGTCAAGAAAACTTTCGACGTTGCCGGGATAGCTTTTCACCTCGACCCCGCCCAGGCGTTGCAGCAGCCGCTGGGCGGCGGAGGACGCCAGCACGCCGACGGTCTGGCCCTTGAGACCGTCGAGATTGGTCGGCCCCGCGCTGTCGCTGCGCGTGACGATTTGCTGCGCATAAACGTAATAGGGGCGCGACATGGCGGCGTGTTGAAGGTTGTCGGCCGTGATCTCCAGTCCGTTGAGAATCATGTCAAAGTTGCCGCGATCCAGCGCGGGCAGAAGCTGGTCCCACTGGTTTTGCACCATCCTCGCTTTGACCCCGAACTTGGCGGCCAGCGCGTTGGCGAGGTCGAACTCAAAGCCCGCCAGGCGCTCGGGTTTTTGCGGATCGGGATAGACGTAAGGCGCGCCTCCCTCGGCATCGGCGCCCCAGAGCAATTCGCCGCGGGCCAGGATGGTTTGGAGGTGATCGGCGCCAAAACCGGGCAGCGGCCTGCTCGCGAGCAGGAGAACAAAAACCAAAATACTATGGGTGCCGCGCGACAAACGCCATGCGTTGCTCATCAACGAAACAGCGGGTCCAGGTTCGCCTCGAACCGATCCGCCCGACAGGTTGAAGATGCAGCACTTTTCGAGGCCGTCAAATGGATTATTAGTCAAAAAGAAAAACCCCGCCGTAATGCCGTGTATAAACAGTTCCTTTGAACTGCTGTTTGAACAAATGGAGCCGAGTCGATCGCTTTCGACTTCCAGTCAAGGCCTGTCGGCCACTACCGAGGTTAAGGCTCCTTACTGACTTATTTACGGTTCAAGGACTTTGTTTTTAATCACGAGCATGGCAGGGTAAATTTTAAACCCGCTTTGCCAAAGAACTGCCGCGCAGGACCACGCGGTTCTTGCCAGAAAACATGCCTTCCGTGCGCGCGTGTTGCAAGCAGAATCTCGCGGTTTTTCGCGGGTCCACGGATCGGGCGCATCCCTATGCCGGAACGATGCAGTTAAAGAACTGAATTTTGACAGGATTAACAGGATTTACAGGATGGAAAAGAGGATGTGGCATCAGTAATAATCCTTCACTGTTTGGGGAGATCTCCGTGTGCTGTGCTTCATCCTGTTCAAGCTGCAGTGGTGTTACAAGCATCGGTGTACGAAGACCCAGCAGGGCGTTGACGCGGCGGATGTGCCCCGACTTGTTCGCATTGGCCAAATGCCGGCAATTCCACGTTACCAGCATATCACAATTATAGAAAGAGGCGAGTGCCAGCTGCATTGTTCTTTGCGTATAGAATGGAAAACGACGCCGTAATGCGCTGCATAAACAGTGCTTTTGAGCCGCTTCCATCGGAAGGCTGCTTGGGGTCCAATGATGGGAAGCTCGGCGTTTCCCGTCATGACGGACGTTAGCCCATGACGGCCGCTTCCATGGTCTTGGCTTTTTTCGACGGCAGCGCTTCGAGGCAAACATGATGGATGGTCTTGATCCCCTTTTCCCACGCCTGCATGTAGATTTCGGCCAGCTTCCCGATGTTCTTTTCTGAGGTGCGAAGGGTCAGTGTCTCGCCCATATCAATCCATTTTTGCCGCCGGGCCGCGCATTGGATCAGCCATTTTGATTCGTCTCCCGCATCGGCCTGGGCCGGATCAAGGGAAGGAGTTATTCCCGCGATTCTGGCCGGGGCATCCAAGGGCGAGATGGCAGTGGTGGCGCAGTTTCGCATTCCATGACGCCGAATCATCTCGCGCACGGGCGCCCAATCCTGGGACATGCCGGCGGTGACATCCACGAACACTCCTCGTTCCTGCGAAAGCCGCGCTAATGTGTCGCCGGGCAGGATGCCCTGGCTCCGCCTGGACTCGGCATAAGCGGGAAAAGGGCCGCGCTCGCGGGCCAATTCGGCGGAGGCCATGATCGCGCAGTGGGAGATCAGTTCCATGCTCCAATCGGCAAAGTCGGCCGCCGCCGCGCTTTCGAATGGGATGTGAAGGCGCTCGAGGGCTTCCTGAAATCCGGCCATCCCCAATCCAATGGCTCGATACTCCAAGCCGCTTTGTCTGGCTTGCCGCGTCGAATATAAATTCAAATCCACCGCATTGTCCAACATGCGCATGGCCGAGGCGATGGTGCCGCGCAACAGCGCCACATCCAATCCGCCGCCTGTTTCAGAGATGTGCGCCGCGAGGTTGATCGCGCCCACGGGGCCATCCGCGGACTCCTGGTGAGGGCGCGGCGAACGCAGGCCAATGGCGTCCTTAAAGCAAAGCCACGGCTCTCCGGTCCGCGTGTGCGACGCCACGATTTCATGCCAGACATCAACAGCCTTCAACTGCTGGGCGAAACGCATCGCGCCCCGTTCGGCCTTCTGCTCATAGGCGAGATACCGCCTTTCGAATTCGCCGCCACAACAGTCGTGCAAGTCACCGGTCTCGTCGGGATCGAACAGGCGCCAGGAGGCCTTTTGGCGCACCCGTTTCATGAAAAGGTCCGGCAGCCAGAGCCTCTTGGAATCGAGAGACTCCAAAATGTCCCGGCGCCACGGCTCGATCCACATACCGGCCGGGCCGGCTCCGCAGCCATCGCCTAAGCAGGGTTTTCGTGTGCCGGCGTGTCGCAAAATCAGGTCCGACGGAATAAAGCGGAAGCTCGAAAGCGCCTCATAAAAATTCAGCGCGCGCGTTTCCCACTGGCCGTCCTCGCTCAAAGCCAGCCCCATCCCAATCCGCATCCAGAAGTACTGGGGTGTTTCCAGGCAGCGGCCATTCTCGCGCATCAGATACTGCTCCCGCAACGATTCCAAGCGCCCGGCCGTAAACTCTTGGTCCCGTTCCAATCGCAAGCCGCGCGCCAGCCGGTCCGAGTCATATTCCAGCAACTCCGGAGACAGAATCCGCCAATAATCGCCTTCGTTCAGGCAGCCGTCCAGATGGCGGCGGTACACATCCTCGAACTTTTCCCCGCTTCGCCGCTTGGGCAACGCCTGACGATAAATGCCGTTCAAGTGCGGCGAGACCGAACCGAACGCGCCTGCGGCAGAATCGGAAGTCTCCTTGGTGGAATCGGGGGGCTTTTCGGAGCCATCGCGTTCGGCCCGCGCGAGCCGGCGCTTTTCCCGGTAAACTATGAAGCGCCGCGCCACCTCAAAGTGCCCCGCCAGCATGAGTTGGTTCTCCACCAAGTCCTGGATGTTTTCCACCCTCAACTCCTCGCCGCGAACAGCGCGGGCGAGCGCCTGTTCGACGACCTTTTCGGCGCGATGCTTGACGGCCGTTTGCGCGGAATCCGGCAGCGAGGCATCCGAACCAACGCCGTGATGGGCCTTGAACGCGCTTTCGATGGCCAGGAGAATGCGGGCCTCGTTGAATTCTTCGACTCGTCCGTCGCGTTTGCGCACTCGAAAGCGCTTGACGCGCAAAGGATCAATCCCTTGCATATTCAGGTGGTCATGCGGCATAAAGGACATCGCAACTCATCAAGCGGGCACTCCCAACAGCTTGTGCTCCATTAAAATCGACACACAACATATAGTGGTTTTTGCTGTATGTGTCAATGTTTTTTTGTCACGGAATCGTAATAATCTTAGCCGCAATCATTTCCGCGATGCCGGCCGCCATGGACGCCATCGGGCAGAGCAACGTTTTTTCTTATTGTTTTCAAAGAAAACAGATGCGGAATTGAGGTTGAAAACAAGCCCGAATCGAACCATAAAAAGGCCATGACTGCGGCCAAACTGAGATGCCTGCCCTGCCTGCGGATCAAAAGGATTAAAGCCATCCAAGGAGTGCCTGAACATCCGCAAAGCTTTGAACTTTGAACCTTGAACTTTGAACTCAAACGAGGTGCTTAGAGTCATGGAAATCGAATACTCACACGAGCGCAAGATTACGATAGACCAGTTTATTGACGTTTTGGAGAGATCAACTCTCGCCGAGCGCCGGCCTGTTGGGGATCGTGACCGCATTTCCAAGATGCTCCGGCACGCCAATCTTATCTGCACGGCGTGGCATGGTGAGTTGCTGGTCGGTGTTTCCCGCTCGCTGACGGATTTTAGCTATTGCTGTTACCTTTCCGATCTGGCGGTTGACCTAAAATTTCAAAGAAAAGGCATCGGAAAGAAGTTGATAGGAATTACACAAAGCCGGCTTCACCCTCAATGTAAGATCATCTTGCTCGCCGCGCCGAAGGCCGAGGGTTACTATGCAAAAATAGGGTTCGCCTTGCACCATTCCGCTTGGATAGTTGCTGCTTGCGAATTGAAGGATTAACTAATCCGCATCCATGGAGTCGAAGAACACGACAGGAAGATTTTGAGACAGGATGAACAGGATAAAGCACAGCACACGGAGATCTCCCCAAACGGTGAGGGATTATTGCTGATGCCACATCCTCTTTTCCATCCTGTAAATCCTGTTAATCCTGTCAAAATTCAGTTCTTTAACTGCATCGTTGGCTAAGACTGCTGGGCGCTGTTCCTCAGAGGCCGCACATCCACCGCCTCCATCCCGGCGGCGCGGATGGCTTGCAGGCCCAGGTCGGTGTCCTCGTAAGCGCGGCAGAATTGCGGCGGCACACCCAGGCGCCGCGCCGCTTCCAGAAAAATGTCCGGCGCCGGCTTCTGCCGTTGGACGTCCTCGCTGGTTACCACCGCCTGGAAATAATGGCGCAGCCCCAAGTGTTCCAGCACTTCGTTAATGTGGATGCGGTTGCCGCCGGAAGCGACAGCCATGAGCAGTTTGCCGGCATTCTCGCGCACGATCTTCACCACCGGCTCAATCGCGCGAACCTCCGGCAAATATGGTATGTAGGCCGCTTCCTTTTCCTTCGAGGCCGCGAGCGGGTCCAAGGGGCGGTTTTGCTCGGCGCTGAGCATCTTGAGAATGTCGCGCGAAGGCACGCCGCCCAACTCGTAAAATCGCTTCTCCGAAAATTCCAGGCCATAACGCCGCGTCACTTCCTGCCAGGCCTGCCAGTGCAGCGGCATCGTGTCGGCCAGGGTTCCGTCGCAGTCAAATATCAATGCTTGTGGATTGTTCAAACTCATAATTTCAAGGCCGCCAGCCGCCGATCCAAATCGTCCGCCATCAGCGGTTCGATCATGCCATCCAGCTCGCCTTCGATGAACCGGGGCAGATTGTGGAGGGTCAGCTCGATGCGGTGATCGGTCACGCGGTTTTGCGGGAAATTGTAAGTGCGGATGCGTTCGTTGCGCTCGCCGGTGCCGACTTGTTTCTTGCGGTGGGCGGCATACTTGGCGTCTTCTTCGGCGATCTTTTTCTCGAGCAAGCGCGAGCGCAGGACGGTCATCGCCTGGGCCTTGTTTTTTTGCTGCGAACGCTCGTCGGCGCAACGCACGATCATCCCGGTCGGCTTGTGGATGATCTGCACCGCCGAGTCGGTCGTATTGACGCCCTGGCCGCCCTTGCCGGAGGCGCGGCAGACGTTGATCTCCAATTCGTCCGGTTTGATTTCAATATCCACCTCCTGCGCTTCGGGCAGGACAGCGACGGTGGCCGTGCTGGTATGGATGCGGCCTTGCGCTTCGGTGGCCGGCACGCGCTGAACCCGGTGGACGCCGCTTTCGTACTTCAGCCGCTTGAAAACGTCGGCCCCGGAAACGCCAAAAATGACTTCCTTGAATCCGCCGAGATCGGACGGACTGCTGTCCATGTTCTCGACCTTCCAGCCGCGGTCTTCGGCATAACGGATGTACATGCGATGGAGGTCGGCTGCGAAAAGGGCGGATTCAGACCCGCCCGCGCCGGCGCGGATTTCGATGATGGTGTTGCGGGAATCGGCCGGGTCTGGCGGCGCGAGCCCGGTCAGGACTTCCTTGGCCAGGCGCTGGGCTTGGATTTGCAGGGCGGCGATTTCGTCCCGGGTCAACTGCGCCAGTTCGCTCTCCGCCGGTTCGGTCTTGAGGAAGGCCGCGTGCTGCGCCAGGTCATCCATCGCCTTGAGGTAACGTCCGCCGGCGTCCGCCAGGCTCTTGAGCCGTGCGTATTCACGCGACATCTCCTGGGACCGGGACGGATTCTCAAAGAGCTTGGGATCGCTCAGGGCCGCTTCGACTTCGCCCAGGCGGCGGGCGAATTTTTCGATGTAAGGGCGCAGATTCATCAACGGCCAAAAAGCAATCCGCCCGCGAAAGCGACAGCTTGGGCGGGCGGATTGCGGAAAGGGGTTTACCTCTTCTTTTTCTTGTTGGCGGCGGCGGCGGCCTGCGCGGCCTGTGTCTTGACCATGCGCTGCTGGAATTTGTCCACGCGCCCGGCGGTATCCACGAATTTTTGCGTGCCCGTGTAAAAGGGGTGGCAGACGTTGCAGATGCCGACCAGGATGGTCGGTTTGGTGGAACGGGTTTTGATAATGTTGCCGCAGGCGCAACGAATCTCCGACTCCACATATTTGGGATGTATCTTGTCTTTCATAAAAGCAAGGCCGCACAAGATAACGGTGTTCGGCCGATTGACAAGTGTTTATTTGCGGACTTCCTTGGAGCGATGAATACCGCTGGACCGGCCAATGGCGTCGCTGGTGCAAGGCCGGAAGCGGAGGTGATTTCCCAATTCCGAATTGCCACGTTGTGGTGGGTGACGTCGTCTCTCGCTGGCGTCACGGCTGATAGACGCTGATGGCTCCGGCGTTGGTTTTGGTGACAAAGAATCCCGCACCGTTGGTCCGGTCTTGCAGCACCACGCCGTAACCAGTGATCGTCTCACGGCTCTTGCCATCGCCAAAAGTCACCGTCAATAGGCCGGTCTTGCCATTGATCGTCCCGGCCAGTGTGTTGGTTGCCGGGCTGGTCCGCAATTTCACCAGCGCATTGTTGTTTTTCACCGCGACGTTGAATGCCAATGGCGTTTCCAGTGGGCCTCCCCAAATCTCCATTTGGCCGTTGGTCATGGCGATGCCGGCGTGGAGCGGCGCAGAATTGGTCCAGGCCGACCCTTGCACTTCAATGCAATTGGTGAAGCCGTTCGTATATAGCCCGGCGCGGCTGGCCGGGCGCACCCAGGCCAAATCTCCGGCGGGCGCTCCACTGGCGAAATTCAGCCAGCCCAATAACAAGCCGCTGCCGCTGTAAAGGCTCGCGTATAGCGGCACGTCTCCGCTGTCCGACTCCGCCACCGCCAAGCCGAAGGCCGTGCCGTCCGCCAATTTTCCATTGATGGTGACCTGACCCGCGTGCTCGGTGATCAGCGCGTAGCCGTCGCCGGGCGGCCCATTGCCGGGCGGAATCAGAAGAGTGAAATCGCCGCAGCTCAAGTTCGCGCCGGCTCGTTCGGCGTAAAGAGCGTTCGTCCAAGGCCCGCCATTTGTTCCCGTCACCCAGCCCGTGATCACCGGCGGCGATTGGTTCCAGTCGAGATTCATCTCCAGCGTTAACGGGCCTCCTTTGGCCGCCGGGCGCGCGATGCGATTGCTCCAGAAACCGGCCACATCAAACTTGCCGTCGAGCCAGTAACTCGTTCCGCCCACTCGGAGATTTCCACTGAACACGCCTTCCCCGCCGACCGCCAGGCCGCTTAACATACCGGCCGTGTTTGCGGCCACGTTAGTCGGATCAAAGAAAAGGCCACTGTACATTCCCCTCGCGGCCAGGAATCCATTCGAGACGAAATTGGCCGTCAAAGCCGTGTCATTGGTGACGACAAACGTGTAATCCGCTTGGGCGCTCACGACTTGTCCATTTTCCGTCCAATTGCTGAACAGAAATCCGGCCTTGGCGCTGGCGGTCACCGTCGCGCGCGTGCCGGCATCCCTGAGAGCCGTGCCGCTAAGCGTGCCGGCATTGGTGGGGAAGGCGGTCGTGGAGACGTGATAGGAATTCAACGCAAAATTGGCCGTCACCGATTCATTGTTGGAAACCATGATAATGACATACGAATTTGTTCCAAGCAACTTGCCTCCTTGCGACCAACTGCTGAAGTGGTACCAGTCATTGGTCGTCGTCTCGTTTAAGGTGACAGCCGATCCAGTCCAAAACTGGCCTGCCCCATCCACCGCGCCTGCATTCGGGGGATTCAAGGCCGACGCCACTTTCAGCATTTTTGCCGGTGGCACCAAGGGCCCGTTATCTATGGACACGTATGAAACGCTCGATGTGACACTTCCCCACGGATTGCTCACAACGACGTAAACCTGCCCCGCATTCGTCGTGCTGTTAGGGGAGAAGCAAGAATAGTTACCGTAGGCGATAGGATACCCATTGTTCATCCATTGGATGGACAAGTCCGTGCCCCAGGCGTAAACCGAAAGCGCAAAAAGATCCGAATAAGCGATGCTCGTCACGAGATTTCCATACGGTCCAGAAATTATTACAGGAGGGCCTGCAGGCAATATCTGACCGCGCAGCACGCCGTCCGGGTACGCCGTGTTGGTGATGTTCACGTAGTAAAGGCCTTTCGCGAGGTTCGTTAATTGCCTTGGCGTCAGAGAAAAGCTACTGGACCACGACGACCCACTTGGATAACAAGGAGGGTCAGCTTCGAACACTGGAGCGTAACCAAGATCGAATACGAGCGGACCGTCGTATCCGACAGCGGCGGGACCATAAATTCCCGCTGCAACATACTCGCCGTCCGTCACGTTTACCGAAACCGTCAGATTACTGCCGTCCAAGTTAAACTCAGCGTCACCGATAGGCCCGCGCGAAACGTGTTGCACTTCATTCGTTCCGCTGAGTCCGGCAAAGAATTGGCTCGCGCCTTGCCCGAGCAAATTATTGATGTTGGCAATGAACAAAACACCAGCCAAAAGGATTGCGACCACTGGGGATCTCGCTAGGTACAACCGGCGGCGCGCAACTTTGCAATTCTTGGTCATACGAGTCAATCATCATGGCGCCCAAAGTGCCCGGTAATAGCGTTGCAAATAATTTTTATTCGTCACCCCGGCGGGGTCCAAATAAATGTATGTCACCATGCCGGTATAAATATTCACCCAATTCGTGAGCGTGGCAATGTTGGTAGTGGCTTGAACCAAGTAAATCGAGTTCGTGATGCCGCTGACCGTGAACGAAAGTTTGTTGTTGGAGATGCTGTAGCCACTCAATACGGGGGTGGCGGACGCGTAAACCTGCAACCAGGCGGCCGTGCTATTGGTCCATCCCCACGCATTCGTCGCGTTCGCACTGTAATTCCCGGTTTGATTGGTCGATGGAGAATCTATTGTGTAGGCGGAATTGGTTGCGCCGGCAATATTGGCGCCATTGAACTTCCATTGATAAGAAATGATAGCGGGCGCAGCCACGGCGGTAAACGTGACGTTTGACCCAGCGAGGATATTCGTCGGCTGCGGTTGGAGCATGAATTGCGGAGCGGAATTTTCCTCCCACTCGAAAGATGTTGTCCCGATTGAACCGCTCACGCCATCAATCGCAATGTAATATGTAGTCCCCTCGGATGCATTAAAAGAGGTCTCGAAATCATCCATCTCGGGGTCGTTGGGATACCATGCGGTGGCAACAGAGGTGAGATTACTGACTGACGAACCAGTGTAAACGCCAATGAGCGTCGGAAAATCAGCATCGTAAGTTGCCAATAGCGTGTAACCAGTGCCAGGTGCAGTCCACGCGTACCAAACAGAAGCGCCGCCGACTTTGCCGTCAAAATTGGTGGGCTCTCCTGGTTCGGTCGTGGCGCGCACGTTGCTGACATTGCTTACGCCGTCAAAGCCGCTGATGACTATCGCATTGGAAAACATGTTGTTTGTGGGTGTCATTTGCAAGTTGGCCCATGCAACCGCCCACTGGCCTGACTCGTTAACGACGTTGGAGCCGACCATTTGCGCCGCATACTCCTGGACTGTCCAGAAATCAACGTCATTCACCGGATCGACGGTGGCCCTCGTAAAGTCACCCCAGCGGTTCCGAAGGTCATTAGTATTGGAGGTCGATGTTTTCCAATACGGCGAAACACCGGCTTGAAACAGGTAATCTCCATCTGTCACGCTCAAAGGATCGTTGTAGGCATGAAACGTGTAGTTGGCGCTCGCATATTGATTGGACGAAAAACGGGAATATCCAATCAGCACATCGTTGAACTTATTCACCGAGAGGCTTGGATAGGCGTAGTTTGTGACGCCAGTTGGGTCATCAATCCGCCCAATTTGCTGCAGCGATCCATTTAATGGGTCAATTTGCCACCATTGAATGGAGCAACGCGTTGGATTGTTTGTCGGCAGGTAAATTGTTTGTGCGCACCAAATCGAACCGTTCCTCCACATTGACTGCATGATGCGATCATCGAAGGTATAGATTAACTCGGAAGTGCCTAATTGCGGCGCAAAATTGGCGTAACTTCCTGCGGAAGGCACATGAGCCCAGGCACTTGTCCTAGGGAAAAGCGGCGATTGGCTAATGGTGCAGGAGCCAACCGACCCTTCGATATCCAGTATTGACAAGTAGCCGTTGGTGCCGGAATCCGAATTGAAAGTTGAAATCGTCCACATATTGGTTTCGGTGGGATCATAAGTCACCACCGGTGAAATTGAAAAACCGTAATTTGTCCAAGACTTATAGATGAACTGGTAATTTGTCACACCCCCATACAAATTCGTTTTGTTGAAGATCAGGAACCCGACTCCTTCAGCGTCAAGCGAGGATTTAGCATAAGAGTTAAATGTGACCACAATCTTATCCTTGTTAAAACCGAGCATGGTATAATCTGCGTAGTTTGTGTTGCCCGAATCCGCGGGAATTTTGAATCCGTACCACGCGCCGGTCGGGTCGCTTGTTTGGGATGCTGCAATAAATACGTAAGGCTTGTTCGTATTGTTGTAGGCCGGGAGGGGTTCTACGTCTGACACTGCGATCCATCGGTCGCTGTAGGGATCGTACAGCATTCGAACGTCACTGGTCCCCAGAACGCCAGAGATGAGGGCAGACCACCAGCTCAGGGTAGATACGGTGCTGTAAACCGTCGCTCCCTTTCGATCAGTGATACGGACCTGTGAACTGAGCATAGTCATCACGTGGTTTGGGCCAACTGCACCGTTAGGCATCGGCGGGATAAACGTGTCATTATCGCCCAGGCCCTCAAAAGTCAGAGTCGGAGCAGGAGTCGGTTTCAAGGGCACCGGGGACAATGGAATGGGCGGCGGGTTGTAAATTAGCGGCAGCGCCCCACTCGGCAATGGCAAATTATTTGTGAGAGGGTAACCGCCCGACGAGTATCTGGGCGAAAGCGGAATGCGTAGCGAGGCATATCACGAGGGAAATCCGAGCCATCAAGGAAGATTTAGGAATATTCATAGCTTAAAATACTGGGTAACTTTTCACGCTCCTTTTCTGTTCAATTGGTAGTATAAGGGGCGCGGGGCTTGAAGTCAAGGAAAAATTAGGTCCATTTTGGCCTGATTAGGAGCAGGAATCCCCCAAAAAGTTCACGCCCGGTGGATTTCGTGCCGGATGTCGCGCGCCTCGCACAAATAGACCACTTCTTCGGCGATGTTCGCGGCGTGATCGGCCACGCGCTCCAGACTCTTGGCCACCGTCATCAGGTTCAGGCAGCGGCTGATGGTCGAAGGATTTTCCACCATGTAGCTGGACAGTTCGCGGTACATCTGGCGGTTGAGCGCATCCACTTCCTTGTCGCGCGGCACGATGGCGCGGGCTTTCTCCGGTTCCTTGCGGACAAAACTGTCCAGCGATTCCTTGAGCAAGCCCAGCGCGATGCCCGCCATGCGCGGGATGTCCATGAAAGGTTTGAGCGGCGGCTCCTGGTTCAACTCCATGGCGCGCCGCGAAATCGTGGTCGCCTCGTCGCCGACACGTTCCAGGTTGCGCGAAATTTTCATGGCCACGGTGATCAGCCGCAAATCCGAAGCCAGCGGCGCCTTGGCCAAAAGACTGATGGCCAGATCGTCAATCTCGACCTCCAATTGGTCCATCAGATCGTCGTTCTGCTGGACTTGGAGAGCCAGTGTGTCGTTGCGTTCCACTACAGACTGGACGGCCTGGCTGACGGCGCTTTCGGCGTAGCTGCCCATGGTCAGGAGCTTCTCCTTGAAGTTGGCCAATTCGTCATCGAAATAGGTTTGCATACGACAATCTCACATTTTCTTCTTCATCTGGCCGCCGGCCGATTTGAGCCGCGCGTGACGACCCGCACGCCGGCGCTAAAGACCAGGGTGAAAAGGATCAACACCAGCGCCCCCGCCCAGGCCTGGCGATGCCAGTCGTCGTAGGGCGCGATGGCGTAAGTGTAAATCTGCCGCGGCAGCGAAGCGATGGGTTCGGAGAGGCTGTGGCTCCAATAATTGTTGCCGGACGTGGTGAAGAGCAGCGGCGCGGTTTCGCCGGCGACGCGCGCGCAGGCCAGCAAAATTCCGGTGATGATGCCTTTGCCCGCCGTCTTGAGGACGATGTGCAGAACGCTTTTCCATTTGGGAATCCCCAGGGCCAGCGCCGCTTCCCGGTAACTGTCCGGCACCAGGGCGAGCATCTGCTCGGTCGTGCGAATGACCAGCGGAATCATGATCAATCCCAAAGCCAGCCCGCCCGCGTAGGCCGAGGCGCCTTTCATCGGCATCACCACCAGCGCATACACGACAATGCCCCACACAATGGAAGGCGTGCCGTTGAGAATATCGGCCGCAAAGCGCACGGCCCAGTTGAGCCGCGGCGAACCGAATTCGGAAAGATAAATCCCGCCCAGCACGCCGATGGGCACGCCGATCACCACCGCCAGCGCGACCAGAACGAGACTGCCGACGATGGCGTTGGCCATGCCGCCGCCGGTTTCGCCGACCGGCTTGGGCAAGTGCGTCAAAAAATTCCAGTCCACCGAGCTTGCGCCCAGTCGCGCCAGGTGAAAAAGAATCAGCGCCAGCGGCAGGATGACCACGACCGCGCACAAGAAACAGAGCGTTGAAATGGCCGCGCTGATGGCTTTGCGCCTCATGTTGTGGTGCGGGTTCATGCGTGGGCGTCGTGTTTGGGCGCGCTGACCGCGCCGACCAGCAGGTGGGCCAGGATATTGGTCACGATCGTGACCAGCAAAAGGACCAGCCCCAACTCAAAGAGCGCGCTGCGATACAGGTCATCGGTGGCCTCCGAAAATTCGTTGGCGATGGCGCTGGCCAGAGTGTAGCCGGGCGCGAAGAGCGACGCCGAAATGTCGGGGCTGTTGCCGATGACCATGGTCACCGCCATCGTTTCGCCCAGAGCGCGGCCCAATCCCAGCATCGCCGCCCCAAAAATGCCGCGCATCGAGCCTCGTAACACCGCCAGCCGCGTCACCTCCCAGCGCGTCGCTCCCAGCGCAAAGGCGGCTTCCCGCTGCGAGTCCGGCACGGCGCGCAACACTTCGCGCGAAATCGAAGTGATGATCGGCACAATCATGATGGCGATGATCACGGCCGCGGAAAGGACGCTCGCTCCATAGATGTGTCCGCCGAAGATGGGCAGAAACCCGAATACCTTCTGCAGGAGGGCAAACGGATGGTCGCGCAGCCAGGGCACGAGCACGAAAATCCCCCATAGCCCGAGGATGACGCTGGGAATGGACGCCAGCATTTCCATGAGCGTGATGGCCGGCTGCCTCACCCAGCCCGGCGCCAGTTCTGTCAAGTAAATCGCGGTGGCCACGCTCAGCGGCAGGGCGATGAGCAAGCCCAGCACCGAGGAAACAAAAGTGCCGAACATGAAAGGCAGCGCGCCAAAGTGGCCGCTTACCGGGTCCCAATCCGAGCGGATCAAAAACCGCCAGCCAAATTTCTGGAGCGAAAGCTCGGAGCCTTGCCACAATTCCCAGCCGATCAACGCCACCAACACGAACACCATCATCGCCATGCACCAGGTCAGCAGCTTAAAGGCGGCGTCTCCCGCTTTGGAGGGCGGCGCCAGCACAACGTTTTTTTTGGCAATGGAGGCGTTCATCATCGCACCGGCCCTTAATACCGGATGCCCCCGATTTCAGCCAGCACGCGTTTGTTCAACGCCGGGGGCAGCGGAGCGTAATCCAGTTGCGGCGCCATATCTTCGCCCTCCTTCATGGCCCACTTCAGGAACTCGACCATTTTCCTGCCTTTCTCCGCGTTGCGTTGTTGTTGATAGACCAGCAGCCAGGTGGCCCCCGCGATGGGATAGGCGTCCGCCCCCGGCGGGTTGACCATTGAAAAACGGAAATCGTCCGGAATCGCCGCCGCCGCCAGCGCCGCCGTTACGGACGCAACCGAGGGCGTGACGAAATTCCCCACCGCATTCTTGACGCTGGCATAAGGCAGATGATTTTGCATGGCATAGACCAGTTCGACGTAGCCGATGGCGCCCGGCATCTGTTTGATCTGGCCCGTCACGCCCTCATTTCCCTTGGCGCCAAGGCCGGCCGGCCAGCGCACCGCCGTGCCGCGCCCGACTTTCCCGGCCCACTCCGGGCTGACGCTGCTGAGGTAATCGGCAAAGATGTAGGTCGTGCCGCTGCCGTCGGCCCGATGCACCACCAGAATGTCCGCATCCGGCAACGCCGCGCCGGGATTCAATTTTGTCAGCCGCGGATCATTCCACCTGGTGATCTGGCCCAAAAAAATGCCCGCGATGCACGGGCCGTCCAGCCGCAAAGCAGGCGCGCCCGGAAGATTATAAGTGACAACATCCGCCCCCGCCACCGTCGGGACGTGCAGGATTTTGCCCGGCGCCTTGGCCAGGTTGTGATCGCTCATCGGGCCGTCGGAAGCGCCGAAATCAACGGTGCCTTCCAGAATCTGCTTCTGGCCGGCGCCGGAACCGATGGATTGGTAATTGAAGCGGACAGAGGGATCCACCTTGCTGTATTCGTCGAACCATTTGGAGTAGATGGGATAAGGAAAAGTCGCGCCCGCCCCGTTGACGAGCAATTGTGCGCCAGCGCGGCCCGCGCCCGCCAGGACCAGGCCGGCCGCCAGGCTCCCTAACTTCATCAAGATCCGTCGAATTTTCATCTTGCTCGCTTGCGCGCTATAACACGTCAGTGAAGTTACTAACTTCTCCACAAGGCAATGGAAGGGAAACTGCGTGACAATCATGTGACATTCTTCCTTTTTTTGCCGGGATTTGGCTGGATTAGCCAAACTTTCCAGGGCAGCATTGGCCGATGAGCGATGTCACCCGCATGCTCAGCGCCATTGACCGCGGCGACCCCAAGGCCGCTGAGGAACTCCTGCCGCTGGTTTATGAGGAACTGCGTCGACTCGCCGCCGCCAAGATGGCCCAGGAAGCACCGGGTCAAACGCTCCAACCGACCGCCTTGGTTCATGAAGCTTGGTTGCGGCTGGCCGGTGCAGACCAGAACTGGAATGGGCGCGAACATTTTTTTCGAGCGGCGGCAGAAGCGATGCGATTCATCATGGTAGATCGCGCCCGGCAACGCGCTGCTCAGAAGCGCGGATGTAATCCCCATCGCACAGAGATCTCGGAGTCCAAAATTAAGGGTGTCCAGAACGATGAGCAAATCCTGGCCGTTCACGAGGCGCTCGATCAATTCGCGTTGCGCGACCCGGTTTCAGCCGAGCTGGTCAAGCTGCGCTACTTCGTCGGCCTGAGCATGGGTGAAGCAGCGGAGTCGCTGGGCCTGCCGTTGCGCACCGCCGAACGCCAGTGGACTTTCGCCAAAGCGTGGCTGCGCAAGGAAATCACAAAACCTGCTTCCGGTTAAAAGACTTGGCGGGTACGATGCCGGAAATCCGCTTCTCTGAGTGAGACGACTCTATGAACGAAAATCCGGATGCCTCGTT
>Ga0302324_100003926_pt1 | contig 33333 bp, 28 predicted proteins | sample Palsa_T0_1_FD_201949 | JGI IMG/M metagenome (GOLD analysis project Ga0302324, IMG submission 201949) | Peat permafrost microbial communities from Stordalen Mire near Abisko, Sweden - Palsa_T0_1 | ecosystem: Environmental > Terrestrial > Soil > Palsa > Peat permafrost | place: Sweden: Abisko...
GTCGGGCCACAAAGGGCTGAGACAAAATTGGGCTTTAGAGTGTGTGTGAGAACTCGTAAAAAAAACCGCAGGTCCCTCCACTACGCTTCGCTCCGGTCGGGATGACAATTGTGTCGCGTCCGCAAGAGCTTCAGCGAGAAATACTTGACCCCCGCGATAGAATTGTCATCCCGACCGGAGCGAAGCGTAGTGGAGGGACCTGCGGTTTTTTTTACGAGTTCTCACACACCCTCTTTAGCCCCTGCGTGAGAACTTGATTTTGTCTCACGGAACAGCTTTACCGGCCGCGGAAACAGTCCTGTTTTGTATCAGGGCACGACTTTAGTCGGGCCGCACACGATAGAAAAATGACGGGCTTTAGCCCCTGCGGCTCTACCAAATCAGCTGTTACAGTCCACTAGTTAGGATAAGCGCTGATAACGGAACTACGGCGGCTACGTTATGTCACGGTTTGTGGGTCTCCGGCCTATTGCCCTGAGCATCCGTCTCACTTTGGGGTCGAGTAGAGAAATGGCGCTCATGGGATATTTCCATGAGCGCCATCGTCTGTCTCCCGTTTACCTGCGCTGACCAATAGTTAGGGTGTTTGGCCAGCCGGTGTTGGCGCCTGTCATCAGCGTCGCCAGTGGTGGTGGTGCCCGCCGTTCAGGGTATAGGTGGCACTTGTTAGTGCGCTGTTAGTGTATCCCTTGAGCACCCCGATCACCTGGACGGTGGTGGTGGCCGACAAGGTGAAGGTTCCGGTGTAAATGGAACTGGAGCTGGTAGGCGTGGCGCCGTTGGTGGTGTAGTAGATCGTCGCGCCCGCTGTTGCAGACGAGATCGAGACCGAAATACTTCCCTCAAAAGACTGGCTCGGCGGAATGATGACCGGCGTCGCAACCGGGCTCGGCGACGCAGGCGGAGTAGGCGGGGTAGGCGAAGTAGGGGCGGTCCCTGACTGGCATCCTGGTGTTACCAACCCGGAGGGAAGGTTCACATTGCAGAGCCACTGTGGGTAAAGGGGATCAGGGACGTTGGTGAGCGATACAGGTTGGTAGCCGTAAGACGTAGCCGCCGCCACGGTCGGAGTGAAGTCTGCAATCACCTGAGCCATACATGCCGGGACATTGGCAGAGCCGCCGCATGCGGGTGGGCCCGGATTGACAGGGTTGGCGAAGGACGGGTTGGTGCCGATGGTGTTATGCGTGCCCAGAGAGAAGCCGTTGCTGGAACTGATAAACGTATTGTTTCCGCTCACGCCAGACGCATAGTTGTAATCGAAGGTGTCTGTACCGTTGCCGCTGCCGATGGCGAAGGCATAGAATGCACCGTTGGCACAGTCCGTAGGATATCCGGAATAGATAAGGTTGTATTCCGCTGTCACGTTGAGCGCGTTGTAGAGATGCAGATCGCCATTACCACTGCAATACTGCTGGTTCATGTCACGCCGGTCACCGTAGGAAGTGTTGTGGAGAATATAGATAGGGGCGTGCGTACTCCCAGCTGAGTTATTCTCCACCTCGATGCCGTAGCCGCCATTCAAAAACTCAATATTGTTTTCGATTACACCCTGCTGGGTATAGGGCTGGCCGCCGCTTTGGGACATATCCCAGGTATCGAAGTTATAGCCCTCGCCATCGGTAGGCTTGGTGCCCGCACAAGGGTTGCCGTCGAAGTTATTCCAGGAGAAGTTGCCCACGATAAAGTTATGGGTGCCGGGGTTGGTGTCAGCGGCAACCGGCTCCCAGATACTGAACCCGCTTCCACAACTGCCATTCACGGTTGTGCTGGCGGCGTTGTAGGCAATGTTGCCTATCAATGTGATGTAGTCAGTGGATACTGTAGCCGACCGGGCGGTGGCGCTAAACCCAGCTGTGGCGCAGCCGTTGGCTACATTATTGGCGAAAATGATATGGTGCACATTCTCTGACCCCGAAGGACTGACGGTGAAGCACGATCCGTAAAGCGTACTGGAGGAAGAGGAGGCTTCCCATCCCTGCACGCCCCAGTAACTCTGGTCAATCACGATCGCCTGATTGTTTCCGGCGGTCACATCGACCTTACAGGTATCGAAGGTGGCGCACTGCAGCCAGGCGACGTTGTTACCCGCCGGGCAGCTTACTGTGCCCCAGTCACCGCGACCAAGGTTCTCGTTGTTGTACTCTCCAGGAGCTGCGATGATGGCATCGCCACAGTTGAGGGAATGACGCGGCGTAAGCCATGGAGCGCTGCTGCTGAGGCCAGTGTTGGAATCGTTGCCGCCGGGCGACAGGTAGTAGGTGGAACTCGCCCATCCATGCATCGTCGACAAGATGAACAGGGAGAAGAAGAGGAGGCACACGGTGGCGCCTTTTCGCCAAGAAAGGGCCTTGGCGGAGTTTAGGGTAACCGGATAGATAGTCAACAGATGTATTCCTTTATGGTGCTGCTCTGTTACAAAACCTGCCATCCTGCTGGACGCTTCACACCTTCACGTAGGTCGCGGCAGCAGTCACTGGCCCCCTCTGTCTTTTAGACAGAGCGGGCTGACTTACCAAGGACGTGAATGAGCAATAAAGTCCTGCGCGATGAGCAAGACCTTGGATTCAGGTTCGCAACCTTTTTCGATCCACGGTGCGGCTTCGGCCTAATCGAAGCAATGGACCAGAAGGCCGGCAGTCAGTGCCGCGCGATTGAGCACAACCTCACCCCGCGTAGCTGCTGATGGTCATAGTTGAGTCGACGGCTTCATCATTCATCGGACTCATTCCATTTATCGGCATGGATTGGCTCATCTTTAATCTGCACCCTCTCGTTTGCATTTCCAGGGGTAAATGCCTGGCATTTTAAGTCTTACTGTTGGTAAGCACTACCGCCACCAGATATATGCACCTGATACTGTAGCTAATCAATGGAACGGGCGTTCCTCAATAGGCAGACAATGTACAGGCGAATTTGTCGACAAATCAGCCGCGCGAAATCAAATGTTCAACGTGTGCATATTCTGCATAGGTTGCGTAAATTGTGCGAGAAGGGTGGACGAGAAATACATCCTCTCATCCAGCAATGTGATGAGCGCGCCAGTTCATCCAGACGGAGAGGGAACTGGCCGCACACAGCTACGGCTCGTTTCCGATAATTCGCTGAGTGACAATCGCCACACGAGGTTCCCAAAAGGGATCTCTTGGCCAACGCCGCGGACGTTACATTTCGCAAAGGCAGAGCATTGCAGAGCGCGGACTAGCGCCAGCGCCTAAATTGGGACACTCCTCAACGAACTCCCGGCAGGATCGATTGGATAAACTCCACCATGTTGGTGGCCATCCGCGGATCGCGATTGGCGAGAGCGATGAGTACGTAGCCTCTTTCCGGCAGTATGTGCAATTCGCCATTGATACCTATCGATCCACCTCCATGACCGTATCCTTCCGGCAACACATAGAATCCCAATCCGTAGCCTTGATGGGTCTGGTCCGTGGTTGCCTGCTTCAGCAAGGCTGGGCTGATCAGTTTTCCATTCTGCAGCGCCTCGGCAAAGAGCAGAAGGTCATGGACGGTGGAGTATCCTCCACCCGCAGATGTGCCGCTCCAGGGCAGCGTGGCCGTATTAGGTACAAGTCCGCCCGGCGAGTGAGTATACCCCGTCGCCCGGTCATCGACTCGATTCACTTCCGGACGAGAATCCGTATGCAGCATGCCGGCCGGGAGAAAGACGTGCTTCTGAACATAACTCTCATATGAGTCGCCGGTCATCAATTCGATCAATCGACCCAGTAGGATGAATCCGTAGTTCGAATACTCCATGCGCGATCCAGGCTCGAAGCGAGTCGCACGATCTCCAAACAGCGTGACATAGTCAGCCAGGGTTCGCGTTTCCAGGCGATGGGCTTCGTACTCGGGCGTGAAGATGTCCCCGGTGCCTCCCGTGTGGTCTAAAAGTTCGCGGACCGTTACCCGGCTGGCCAAGTCGCGATTGGGGTAATCGTGCCAGTACTTGCCGATGGGATCGTCGAGCGCGAGCTTGCCCTGCTGAGCGAGTTGAAGAATCGCCACGGCGGTAAACATTTTGTTCATGGATCCGAGGCAAAACTGGGTATCGGTCGTATTTCTGACCTGCTTCCCGTTATCCGCCATTCCCCAGGCCTGGTCCAAAACGACACTGCCGTTGTGCGCGACCAGGATGGCTCCCGAGAAGGCGCTTTCCGACGGCATCTCCGCCACGTGAGATGGGATGCGATGGGCAAGATCCTCATCGTTCGAAGCCGCCGGTTCTGATCCGCCGGGTGGCGGAACAGGGTGGCCCCGGATACCTCGAATCACCGCTGGATCGGTGGAGCTGAGGTCGAGAGTCGACTCGGAATAACCCCCGTTTGTTTCCTGCATCAGCGCGACCAGGTGGGTTCCGTTATCTTCGACGATCTTCAGGAGTTTCATTCCTCCTGTCATCTGTTTCAGCTGCAGATCGCCCTGGGTTCGGGATTGCGCCCCAGGCTGATATTTTTGCCAGAAAGCCGTGATCCTGGCAGGGTCACCGGAGTTGAACGCATCAAGCCACTGGCGGAAGACCTGGAGAACCGGGCTGTCAGAAGCTGGTGCGGCCGACCCCAATGCCAGAGACCATGCGAGAAAAGCTACTGTGAAGAACTTCACCATGATGGTGGTATACGCGAGCGCGCGACATTTTTGAAGTTGATAGTAATGATAAGTATTATTTGATTTATGAATATCAATGGCATTGACCTTAACCTTTTGCTCGCCTTCGAGGCGCTGCTGGACGAGCGGCACGTCGGCCGGGCCGCAAAGCGAGTAGGTTTGAGTCAACCGGCATTCAGCAACGCGATCTCCCGTCTGCGCGTTCGTCTCGATGACCTGCTGTTCGTGCGCACGGCCCATGGCATGATGCCAACGGCACGCGCCGACCGGCTTGCAGGGCCCATCCGGTCTGCACTTGCTCAGCTTCGACAAACCCTGGAAGCTCCCCATTCGTTTGACCCTTCTGCCAGCGCGCAGCGATTTCAAATCGCCCTGAGCGACGATGTAGAGCTGCGCCTGGTGTCATCATTGGCACGCTCCATGATGTCCGGGGAACTGCAGATGCAGACGCGACGGCTGGATTGGCTGTTTACCGTGCCGGAAAGCGAACTCCGCAATGGAACCCTCGATGTCGCCGTGGGATACTTCCCCGACGCTCGCTATCTTTCTCCTGGGTTTATCATGGAAACTCTCTCAGAAGAGAACAACGTGGTCATCGCTCGCCGCGGCCATGCGGTGTGGAAGCGCAGGCTCACCATCGACCGGTTTACGAAACTCGAACACGCGGCCGTGATCTACCGCAACCAACCCTGGGGACTCATCGACAACGAACTGGCAGCCAGAGGTTTGCGTCGCCGTCTCCGGCTTGCGCTTCCTCATTGTCTCTCGGTATTGCATGCGGTGGCATCGAGCGACCTGGTTGCCTGCATTCAGGAATCCGTCGTCGCCGCCTTTGGTAAGCCGCTCGACCTCCGCTCTTGCCGCGAGCCGTTGGGGCTTCCTCCGTTTGCGCTGAGAATGGTCTGGCATCGCCAGCGAAACGATGACCCGGCGCAGGTGTGGCTGAGGAAGCTTATTCAGAGAGAAACAGGCTCCCTCGCAGTCAGGAGCAGCTCCTAGCTCGTGCCGCGAGCCTGATGCAGTAAACAGTAGCGGAAACAGAGCGGCCTACGTTTAGAACTCGATGCGGCCCTGGAACGCAATCATCCTCGGCGAGCTGTCTCCGCCCAGCCCAACGCCCAGAAGACCGGTAGGAGGAGAGATTGTGCTTTCGAGGGTGCCAAATTTCGCCGGAACAAAAATTCCAGGCAGACCGGCTTGGACTGAATTGGGCAGAGCAAAGTTTGCATGATTGAAAGCATTGAAGAGCTGCGCATCTATCCGCAGCGAGACGCCTTCCGTGATAGGAAAACGCTTAGTGACATACATGTCGGAGCCGGTGAAGTGCGGCCCGCGCACGGTGTTGCGTCCTGCATCTCCAAATTGGCAATTGGCAACGGAATCGCCACCGGCACAGGCCCCATGGGAAGGGTCCACCACGGAGCTAAAGGCGTCGGGATTCAACCACTGTTTCGTGCCCGCGATGGTTACACCAGGATAAGGCGCCTTGCTATAGAGGGGCACGCCCGGGACCCTTTGGGCAAACTGGGGCCCGCTCGACTGAAAGACCCCTTGGCCATCGGCGGTATAGGGCTGGCTTAGGACGGTGAAGGGAAGCCCACTATGCAGGATTGCCGTTTCTGAGAAAGACCAACCACCGAGGATGTGGCGTAACGCGGCGTGGGAGGAGTGGAACGGAACCTGGTAGAGACCGAAGGCAGAAACATTGTGGCGTACATCGTAGTCGCAGTCGCCATACTGCCGGCTTAGCTCACCCGGCAGCGGCGACAAAATGCCTTGGGTTGAGAACGAGAGCAAGCCGCCGTTTGATACCTCATCAAGGCAATGGCTGAAGGTGTAGTTGCCGCGCAAGGTCAAGCCGGCGAATTGCTCAGTGAGACTGGTCTGCAGGCCGGCATAGGCACTGTTTGCGTCGGTGCGAAACTCGTTCACGCTGCCAAACCTTTGATCGAGTGGCTGCTGATAAGGGTAGGGTGAGAAACAGCCCGGGCAAACATTCTGATAGCCGTTGAACTCAACCTGATAAGGCTCGTGCACTCCTCGCGTGCCGACATAGTCCACGCGAAACGCGCCCCGAGGTCCAACCTGCTGCTCGATGCCCAAGCCGTATTGATAGTAGTAAGGGACCTTCAGCGTTCCGGTTGGAAAGGTATTCAGGCTCACCGCCAGCGGACAGGTGGGTGCGCCGGGAGCGATGCCGGTGCACGGAGAAGCGCCGGTGCGAAACGCGATCTGAAAGGATTGGTTTGCTGCCGATGCGGCATCGACCGCGCTGCCGGGAACGCCCGGAGCAATGGCTATCCCCCCGGCTTGTCCACCCAGGCCGCCGACAAAGGCCGGCGCGTAGGGCGGATTGCTGGAGGCCAAATCGGCAATCTGCGCCGGAATAATGTCGTTGAATAGGCCAAGCCCGAGATGCACTGCGGTCCTCCGCGCAACCTGGTAAGCGGCCGAGGCACGAGGCTGGTAGACGAATAGCGAAGTTGCCGGAAAGACACTGTGCACATCGGTGAGAATCACCTGGTTCAAAGGCTGGCCGACCGAATGGGACATATCGAGAAAGGAACCAGCGGGGCGAGCAAACAGTCCTTGTTGGTTCAGCGGATTGGTGTTCCAGGTGACCCGCAGGCCGGCGGTCAACGTCAGCTTGGCGACCGGCTTATAAGTATCCATTGCGTATAGGTCGAGATTGCCGGTGGCCACCCGTTCCCTGAACGAAACCGGGAAGGTCTGGGCGGCGGTGTAAGCCGCGCCATAGGTGAACTGGGCCAGGTCATTGTAGAGGACGGACGGCACAATACCCTGGCCCAGGTCATAATTGCTGACGTCGATGCGGCGGGTGTTCATGCCGAACTTGAAGGTATGCCGGCTCCGTGTCCAGACCAGATTGTCGTTGATCTGCCACTGCGTCACCTTACGGCCCTGGGGATAGGTATTGTTATTACCGCCGATGGCCGTGAAGGGTGCGTTGTTGGTGCCTCCCGCCAGCACGATGGGAAAAGTGGCCAGCACCTGGGCGTAGTTATTTGGCTCAAACACGCTTGCATACCAGCTTGCGCCGGGGTTGAACTGATTGACGAGCCTGGGGCCAAAGATGTGTGTATACCCCAACACCAGGGTCCGCTGCGGTTGCGGTGAATAGGAGTTGAAGATGGGATTGATGGGATCGGTATAGGCGGCCTGTAGTCCCGTGTCCTGTTGAAAGCGGTACCAAACGCTGTTGCCGGGGTTGATGGTGTGGTCTATCTTGACCACGATAAGATTTTCACTGTCGCTGTTGTTCAGCGATTCCTGCCTCTGATTGGCGCACCCGCTGCCCTGCAACACGACTCCGGCGGCAGGTGCGGGTAACAGTGCTCCTCCCGCAGAAAGCGGGCAGCTGCTTATGGGAAGTGGGGTTCCACTGGTGTTGCGGTACAGGGCAAACATGGAACGATAGAAGGAGACCTCGGCAGGCTGGGGCGGTAGAACGGTGCCGGTAATCGGGTCGGCGCCGCCGGCAGGCAACTGCCCGAGAACGTATTGCTGATAGGCGGGGGAGGGAACGACGGCCTGCGAGACGATCGGCAGCGCGATGCGGATGCCCTCGTAGTGGGCGAAGAAGAAGAGCTTATTGGTTCGAATCGGGCCGCCGGCGCTCACGCCGAACTCATTCACTGTGGAGCGCGGCTTTTTCGCGGCATCGCCCGCCGTGTCATTGGCATGCAGGAAATAGTTCTGCGCATTCAGCAAGGATCCGTTCCAGACTTCGTAAAGGTCGCCATGGTAGTTGTTGGTGCCGGATTTGGTGAAGTAGTTGACCTGCGCGGCGCTATATCGTCCCTGATCCACGGCGAAGGAATTGGTATTCACGGTGGCCTGCTGTACCGCATCGAGGCCAATGACGAGATTTGTGGAGAGGCCAATGTTGAGTCCCAGCCAGGGATCATTGGTATCGAAGCCATCGAGGATGTAACCGTTGGAGGTGGCCGGCAGTCCATTGAACTCGACATTTCCATAGCCGCCGGCGGCTTTGGCGTCATTGGATGATCCCGCAGTGTTCATCAGAGCCCCTTGGGCAAACTGTGCAATATAGGTCAGGTCCTGTCCTGGATTGGGAAGGCTCTTGATGGTTTTCTCTTCCAGGGTGGTCGTGGTATTCGGATTGTCGAGGCTCAGTAGACCTTCCTCTGCACTCACCTCCACGTTCTGGGATGCGGAGATATGGAGGGTGAAGTTCAATGTCACGGTACGGCCCAGGGCCACCGGCGTGGCGGGAGAGGTTTGCACGGCGAAACCGCTCGCCTTGACCGTCACCTGATAGTTTCCGGGATCGATTTGGGAGAAGAGGAAGCGACCGGTGTTGTCGCTTTGCCCATTGCGAACCGCCTTGGTGTCAACGTTGACTGCGCTGACGTCTGCATCGAGCACAACCGCCCCCCTACTGTCTGATACAGTTCCTGCCAATGCGCTCGAGGTACCACTTTGGGCAGAGGTATAGGCACAGTTGCCCAAGGCAAAACCGAGCAGCAATAAGCCGTTGCGAGCGATGGAGTGAACGCATTTCATAAAGATCTCGCCGCTCTGGATGACCCGCTCGGCGCAACAGCCGTAGATTCAGCCGGGCGAGGTATCCCTCGCTGGGGTCCTTAGCATCAGTATTCCACAGAATATTAACTATGGTTAATTAAATTATGTAGCTTGATGGTTGCCAACAAGACGTCACAAGTCGTTCGCCCAGCAAAAAATCACTGGCTGTACCGTTCTCGAACCTGGAAGTCTACGGCTTTAAAGTCCGCAAAGCTTTCTCAGTTGCATCCGACCATTGAATGAGGGCCTGGCTGATTGCCCGCCCGTAGGAAAGCGTCGCCCGCAAGTAGACTTTCTGGTGGCCGGTGTTTGATCCTGCCGAGATGCTTCTTGCAATCGCCTCAAACCTTTCGAGCAACGCAAGGTGATGATCTCGGTGAGCCTTTACTAACGCAAGCGATTCTCCTGGAGGCATCATCGAGCCGAAAAATAGCTTCAGCAGCAGTTCATTGTCTTCGGGCCGTTCCACCACTGGCTGCCGAAACCACTGCTTCAATGACTGCCTGCCTTTCCCGGTGATGCTGTAAAGCTGTTTCTGTCTCCTGCTCGCTGGGGACTTCTCGCTCTCTTCTCGGATTGCACCCGCCTCCAGCAGCTTTCTCAAGGTTGGATAGATGTTGCCATAGCTCTCGCTCCAGAAGTTGGCAGTGCTCGCGGCGATCGCCTTCTTGAGGTCATAGCCCGACTTCTTCTTGCCCAGAGTGAGCATCCCCAGAATCGCAAACCGGCTTGCCTTCTCGCGAGTCTGCCGGGCATCTGCAGGGGTTGCGGGGGGACGCCTCCCTGCATATTTCCTAACTGCAGCGGTCGCTTCATTTGAACCCATGTACAGAGTATATATCGATCTGATATATTGAGTCGATATATCAGGAGTATGTATGATGGCTCTCTTTACTTGCCTCATCGTTTTGCAGTTCCTAATCATCGTCAGTCACGATCTGATCGATGTTCCAGGATTGATCCACGGTTCTCAGATACAGGCGCAGATTGGAAAGGGAAAGGTTTGGCTTGCAACCCTCGCCAACGCTGTCTTTCCCGGCATCGCCGCGGGCTTTGCTCTCTACTTCTGGAGCCGCCCAAGGCCGGGATACGTCTCAAATTACTGGGTCATCTACTGCTCCATCGCGCTACTGTCAGCGGTTGGAATGTGGTACGTCCCTTACCTGCGAGGGGCGCCCGAAAAGCAAAAAAGGGAATACCTGACCATGTACGCAGGAACCCGCCACATTCTGCCTGAACGCGGTGACAATCCACGTCCAAATCTTTTCCATGTGGGCATCCACTTCCTGTTTGTGGTGAACTTCTGCTTGGCTCTTGCCCTGCGTTTTCACCGGGCATCCAGCGGTTGACCTGGGTTGCGATCTTTTGGCCGGAGCGCAGTCTAGCTGCGCGCGGCCGCCGCTTTCCGGGCAACGAGAACGAACCCTTTCCCGCGGGCTGCATTCTCCAAAGAAGTCAATTGCTCTCGTGCGATCGCCATGTGTCCGGACCGTTTTTCCAGCTCGGCGGCCGCCAGCCTGGCTTCCAGTTCCATCCCGGCAAAGCTGTGCGCGCGGGCCTGGCGCAGACTCTGTTGTAACCGCGGCTTAGCCAATTCAGGATGTTCTGAGGCCAGAAGTACACGGGCGAAGGTCAGCTCATACTGCAGCCGGTAGAGCAAGTTCTGGCTTTTTGCCGCCAGCTCCTTCGCGCCTTCCATCTCTTTCTGCGCATCGGCCTGCCTGCCTTCCGCAAGCAATGCCAGGGTGAGCCCGACGCTCGCGGCCAGCTCATCATCGGACTGTCGCTCGGAATGAAATTGGCTTTTCCACTGTCGCAAAGTGGTCTCAGCCTCAGCGGCGCGGCCATCTTCGACCGAGAGGCTCGCCAAGGCAACCTGCGTCTCGCCCAGGGCCTGTTTCTCCCCGGTCTGTTGGCGTAGGGCCAGAGATCCTTGATAGTGTTCGCGAGCCTGCGCGATTTCTCCGCGATCTTTGTTTACATCTCCCAGTCCCATCAGAACGTAGGCTTCAGCACTCTTGTTTTCTATCTCCTCTGCACTCACTTTCGCTCTGAGGTAATTGGTCTCCGCCAAGGGAAGGTTGCCACTTTGGCGGGCTAGATCCCCAAGGTTGTTCAGAGAGAGCGCAACCCCCTCTTTGTCGTCGACAGCCGCGTAGTTGGGAACCGAATCCTCCAACAATTTTCTGGCTTGTTTCAGATCCCCTTGCATAAGGCGAGCGCCGCCCAGGTCGCTCATGGCCGCGGCGATGCCATCCGGATTGCCAACTTCTCGGAACTCCCTGATGGCGGTAGAGAACATATCTTCGGCGCGCAACAAATCGCCCTGCTCGTAATGGATGGCGGCAAGATCCGTCACCATCATCGCTTCAGCATTCCGGTCCCCCGCGGCGAGGGCAGCCTGGCGGGCATTTTCGCAATCAGCCAGCGCCTGCTGCATGGAGGAGCCGATACCCGCACTCTGCTGACACAGGAATGCGTAGGTCCGGGACACCAGAACCGGACGTCCCTGTGCGCGCCCCTTGTTGATCGCGGTCTGCGCAGCCGCGCGCGCCTTGGTCAAATCCCGGCCAATCCATGCCGATGCCTCGGTCATATCGATGCGCGCGTCGTCTCCCACCGGCGCAGGTAAACGGCGAAGCTCGGCCAGGGTCTGCAAAGACGCAGTTGGCTGCACATTCATTTGTGCGGTCGCCAGCAGCAACCCGTAATCCAGGTTGTCCGGGAAGAGATGAAACAGATCGCGATACGCCTGCACAGCCTTGGGCCAGTTGGGTACTGAGCGCCAGTATTGCCCCTCGATCAATAAGCGGTCTTCCTGGGTCAGATCCTGGGAAAGCTGGCGTGCTTGCTGGGCCTCTGCGCGAGCCTTCTCCGCGTAGCCCAGGTGCCACCAGGCTTCAGACAGGGCAGAATGAGCCAGCGGGAATTGCGGGTCATCCGCCACCGCCTGGAGCAGGAGATCCCGTGCGCCAAGGAAGTCGAAGGCCCAGAGTTTTTCCCGGCCTTCCACATAAAGCCGGGCGCTGCGCTGGTCCGCAGGGAGCGCGAGCCGAGCTGCGCTCGCGTCCTGGGACGAATTGGGGCTAAGACCGAGCCGCATGCGCAGTCGAGCGCCCGCCTGGGCGGCCAAATCGAACAAGTTGTTTCGGTCGCCGGTAATCGCTTCCTCGGCAATCGTTTCTCCGTCGGCCGTATCCTGCACCCGCAAATCGAGCCTGATTCGCCGCTCGTCTTTACCCGGCAACGGCGTGTAAGAGCCAAGCACGACCACGTCCGCACCTGGATTCTTGCGCAACTGCTCCAGGGTGGCCTTGGCCAAGGTCCCCTCCTGCGCCGGCGGCAACTGCCGTTTGATCCGGGCCACATCTTCGGAAGAAACCATGCGCAGGTCGCCGTGGGTGCCCAACTCCGTGTCCAGCATTTCAGAGAACACAGGCGAGAGCCAATCGTCCTCCGGACGGCCGGGTAAATTGCGAAACCCCAACACCGCTACCGAGCGCCGCAGTTGTACCTGGGCGGCTACTCCGTCTGCGGGTTTGGCCGTCAAATAAGGCGCACTGGAGTGAAAGCGAAAAAACATACCCCCGATGAGTAGCAGAAGTCCCAGCCCAGCCATCCCCCAGTAAATGCCGCGGGAACGGATCCCGTCGACCACGGCGGAATTCACCGGAGCCGGCGGAGGCGGAGTGGGTTCCACTGGTTGCTCCTCGGCCTGAACCTGAACTGGAGCCACAAAGCGGTATCCGCGACGGGGCAGGGTCGCCACGTAGTGGGGAGCCTCTGCATTGTCGTTGAGCGACTCACGCACCTTACGGATAGCGACTCCAAGACTATTGTCGAATTCCACGAAGGTGTTTTCTGGCCATAAACCTTGCCGGACTTCCTCCCTGGTGACGATTTCGCCCGGGCGCTCTACCAGCATGAGCAACAGCCGGTACGGGAGGTCCTGAATTCTTACGCGAATTCCGTTGCGCGAGAGACTGCCCTCTGCGGGATCCAACTCGAATGGACCGAAACGATAGCGAACTATCTTTGCCGACGTCTCCACCCTCGCCCTCGCCCTCAGCTAAGCTCTTGGCCCGGCTTCACGGTCATTGTAGTGAGTTAATGCCAGGTTGCAAGTGACTCCAGGCAAAAGAGTTTGTGGTTAATGGAAACTTAAGCGCCGATACCATTGACGACTGCCCGGGGAACGCGCACATTGGCCAGGAATAACGACGCAACCGTTGCGTGCGCAGCTGCCACGCCAGCTGGAGGCCAGGAGAGCGGAAGGGATAAGCGCTTTTTAGTCCTCGCTATCGCTGCGATAACGCAGCCAGCGCAGTAACTGCAGGCCGATACAGATCGGCGCAAAGGAGACGAGCAATGACAAAGTTCTGTGGGGTTTGCGGTTCGCATTTGCCCGACACAGCGATCTTCTGCGGAAGTTGCGGTGCTGCCGCAGTGCCGGTGCAGCCGGCGAGCCGGGCGCAGCAACCTGCGGCTGCCGGACCTCCGACGCCGCCGGGGGACCCGGCAAGCTGGGCAACTGTCGCTCTCCCCGCGAGCCATCCACCGCCGGCCAGTCCTGGTCCGGTCGTCCGCGTACAAGCTCCAGCGGCCTCCCAGATCCCGCCGCCGGCGGCCTATGTGTCAGCTCCTGCCGGTTATCCACCAGCCAGTGCTTACCCGGCTAAGAAGTCAAACACCCTCCTGAAGGTCGTCATCGCCGTGGTAGTCCTGCTTTGCGTCGGATCCGTGCTCGCCCTCGCCGGCCTTTACTACGGAGCGCAGATGGTCAGGCAAAAAGTACACCAGGTGGCCGCACAGGAATTGGGGGAAAACAATGTGTTCGGTGGCAATAGCGAAGGTGGTTTCAAGGGAGATCCCTGCCGTTTTCTCAGCAAAGCGGAAGTCAGCCGCGCCGTCGGACTCGCCGTCATCCGTACCGATGCAAAAGACGATGGCTGTAGTTATATCGCCAAGGGAGATCCGGCAGACGTGACGGCAAAGCATGCGGCGGCCATGCTGGGCGGGTTAGGAGCCGACGCGCAGACGCAAAAAACCATACAGAAGTTTGCCGGGGCCATTTTTGCCCAGCAGGAAGCAAGCGACAAAAGCCTGTCTGCACAGGCGGCTACGGGCGAAATCCCGGTGCTGGTGGTCAGCTTCACCTCCGGCAATGCGCGGCTGGAGATGAAGTTGAATCGGGGAGCGTTTGCCAGGGTCGCCAACGTTGAGACTTCTGGAAATCAGAAAGCCGGCGCCCAAAGCAGTGGCTCGGGCGACCTGACCGGTATCGGCGACGAGGCCTACGTGGTCGGCGGGAGCATGATCCTGGTTCGCAAAGGAAACACCGTCGCTCACTTCACCTACATCAGCTGCCCGTGCAACACCGGCAACATCAAGCCGCTGGCGCAGATGGTCGCAAGCCGATTGTGAACCATGATCGACAGCGCCTACCAGGGTAAGACGACAAGGCTGCCTGCGATCGGCGCGCTGGCAGCGACAGATCCGCCCACCAAGGAAGTGTTTGAGAAGCAGTAAGCGGGACGGTCGAGCAGGGCAGGTGTGTGAGAAGCGGGGAAAAGAAACCGCAGGTCCCTCCACTACGCTTCGCTCCGGTCGGGATGACAATACTGTTGTGCCCGCGAGAGCTTCAGCGGGAAATTACTTGATCCCTGCAACACAATTGTCATCCCGACCGGAGCGGACCCGGATTTCCTACTTCGCACTGCGAGCAACGACCACGGGTGCGGCTCTCCGCAGAGAGAGCCGCATGCAGATCATCAAAGCCACGGGTCTCGACAGGAAATCCGGGGGAGCGTAGTGGAGGGACCTGCGGTTTCCTTTCCCCGGTTCTCACGCAGACTCTACAGCGCTCTCCCGTTCCTCGAATTGCGCCTGTTGTAAGAGGGTTATGACGGAGAAGGTATGCACAGGCCGAGAATAATTTGGCGGATTGTAATCGTCGCTTTAGTGGTTGCCCTGGCCATCGATGGGCGGGAAGTGACGGCAGACAGTAACGGCTTTCCTAACGGCTGCGATGCGGTCCAAGCAGCGCCAGGCAGCCACAAAGTCGTATTTGAAAACGCGTTTATTCGCGTCCTTCAGGTCACGCTGCCACCAGCTGGTTCCTCTGAGCCGATGCACTGCCACCGCTGGCCTGGTTTCTTTCTTGGCTACGAGACCGGTGGCAAGACGGCGCACATCCGCTATCACACACCGGACGGTAAGGTCCGCGATCAACCTGGCCGCACGGAACCGGTCCACGCAGGGGCTTGGGATAGCGGAGGTTGGATGGCTCCGGAAGCGATGCATTCCATCGAAGTTGTTGCGAACGCCGTGCCCGGACCCGGCAGGCCGCCTGGTTGGCTCCGGATCGAGGTTAAGTGCGCCGGGAAGTAACCGTCCCATCGTTGGGATATACCGCAAGACACCTCAGTTTGCCGGAGGCGTTGAAGAGTAGAGTCCCGTGAGGCTCGCTTTTCCGAGAATCTCGTCCTGCTCTCCGGCACCAATCAATCCGTGGTAGAGAGTTTCACCGTTGGTCGGGAAATTCGCCGATCCCGGTAAATGAAGTGTCGTGCTCAGCGCATAGACCGTAAAGACATATTTGTGCGTATCGGGGGCAACATTCGCCGGCGGGCATGGCCCGTCGTATTCCTGCCCGAGACCGAAGTCGTTTTCCACCTGCAGGCCGTAGGGACTGCCGGCTTTGCCGGCGTCTTCAGGAAGCTGCGTTACGTTGCTGGCGATGTTGTACATGCCCCAATGCGTAAACGAGGCGGTGACATCGTAAAGAACCACCACGAAGGATTGAGTTCCCCTTGGGGCGCCCGTCCAGAAAAGCTCCGGCGACTCATCGCCCCCCGGCGCACCGTTGGCGGAGCAGGTATTCACTCCATTGACCTGGTTATTAAAGATGCTGGAGAGGGGAAGGGTGCTGTCGTTGGAGAAAGTTGTGCTGTGTAATTGGAACCATTCCTGGGCCGGAGCGCTGGCCGGCAAGATACTCAGCGCAAGGGCAACACCTGCGGCTAGACCGATTCGTTTGCCGTGCTTCGCGATCATTGGATTTCCTTATGCCTGCTTTGATTGTGGAGACTACTGCGCACCCTTCTACCAATCCCTTTGCTTGAGAGTCAAGTGAATATTGAGATGTACGTATACTCATTCGATGGCAATCAATGTTGCAAACTGTTTGGCACATCCCACTTGTGTGAGTTTCGGTCCTTGGGCAGGTGGTGCTTTTCCTTTTACGCCTCTTGGGAACCATCGGGTCTACACCGCTGCAGCCTGCCGGGTAACACTCCATCCGGCGCCGAGTGCCCATATTGGTCTAAGAGGGATAACTGCCCTTAGGCCTGCCGTCGATCCTGCGGGAGACACTTATTTCTTGCCGTTTAGCGCCAATCAGATCTGCTCGATGGTGCTGCCAATTCCTGTAGCAGGTGCCCCACAATCTTTCCTCACAGCGGACATGGACGGGTGCAGAGTGTTTGTTGATCGCGTATCACCGCCGATCGTTCCGGGAGCGGCAGCCGTCCCACCAGGAGCGCCCGAATCGTTAGTGATCTACCATGTCAACAACATTGCAAATTCTCCACCGCCCGGTGCGCCAGTCAATTTGGAAATTCCAGCATGCACTGCCCAATTGACTGCGCTCCGGACCCTTGCACGTGCCGATCTTGCCGCTGCGCCCTATAACCTCATCTTGATAGCCTCAGGATCGATCTCGAAACCGGCATATCTTGCTGGTGCCCACGCTGAAGAAATGCGCAAGGCTGCAGACCATCGCACGGGGATCGAGTTTATGGGGGGTACCATGGTCTTCGGCCACGTGAATGCTGGTCACTGGGAAATTTATTGGACGACTTATGGGGACTTCGAGTATCACCGTCCTGCCAAAGCACCCCTAGGTTGGTTTGGGCACCGCCACCGCCAGCCCAATCATCCGGAGGTAAGAATGAATCGCGTAACGAACAATTACCGAATGTTAGGATCGGGTCGCATCCATCCCTAGGATCCGCGGCGTTTCTTCTGGTAACGGCCACCGTTACCGTTCCAGCTTTGTTGTTCAACCCGCACTAACCCGTTCCCAAGATTTCAATACACCTTTTCGACCTGGAAAGCGTTCAAAGCAGACACGCCGCTGCCGTCCGGTCTTCTAGTCCGGTCGCCATTGTGCGGGAGGAGGCCCGCAATTAGTTCTATTCCCGATGGAACACCAGGATGTTTGGCTTGCTTTGACCTGCGGGATGCACGGTGGTGGTCAGGGTCTTGAGATCGGGCGAAAGGTTGACCTCCTGGGTATGCGTGACTTGGCCTTTGATTTTGTCCGTGATTTCCAGGCTGCGCCCATTCACCCGGCGTCCCGAAGACGCAGAGCCGGGGAGTAAGTTCCGGCCCAGGTCAGGGTAATCCTTGCCATCGAATTTGATGTTTTTCGTATCTCCTTCCGCAATGAAGGAGAGGCCGTCACCCTGGTAGGGCTGGATCTGAAGCTCAAAAGGTGATTCCCCGCTCGCACTTTCCCAGATGCCCGGGAAACCCGAGCTGCCCGCCGTGCGCTGGTACACATAGTGCAGCACGAACGTCGAACCGTCAGGCTGGTAACCGGTGAAGGTGTCGGTGAGCGTTTTACCGTCCTGGGAGAGTTTCCAAATCCCGATAATGGTTGTACGTCCGTTCTTCTTGCGCACGACCTTCCACGCATCCGGCCCCTCGACGGTGATGGCTAGAGTGGTCCCATAGAGAGCAGGGTGATCGCTCCCGTCGGCGACGGCTGTTTCTTGAGCGCCTGGGCTAAATGAGAACGCATATCGATTTGCGCCCGCGGCGTCCACTTTCATCATGTCGATGAGTTTGCTATGGGACGGGTCGAGCTTCCATTTGCCTACGAAGGGGTCGTCGGCCGCCCATAAGGTGCCCGTAACCATACCGGCAGCCAGCAGCAACCGGAGAATAAGCTTTACACCAACGCAAGACGCAATTCTCTGCGCAGAGTAGTGGAAAATCGAGCTTCGCATGGTGCGATCGTAGGCGATAGGAGTCCACCTCATCCTTCGAAATGTTGCAGGCCGGACAGGCTTGTTGCCAAGCGGCTTCTTTGCTCAGCGGCTGGGCATCTCATCTATATGATTGCTGATTAGGAGAGAGGATGAAGCCGTGGAAAGTCGTAGCACTGTTGACCTTGCCGATGTTGCTTTTTGCCGCGTGGCGTATCTGGTCCATCTACAAAGAGCGCCATGAGCCGGTGGTGGTGAAACAGGAGCCGGCCGAACGCAAGATTAGTCAGGATGAGCTGGTGATCCCGCGCAAGATGTATATCGAAAGCCTGAAGTCCGCTAAAAAGGAGCTGAAGGGCCAAACCGTGTGGATGCAGGCCGGCTATCAACTGGAGTACTACCCTTATCGAGGTGGTTCCCCGGTGTTCGACCAGAAGAAGGGCCCGCTGCCCAGCAACCAGGAGTTGCAAGTCGAGGATGTGGTCGAAGTCGCCACACCCGCTCACTGGCTGAGCAGAATTCCGCGCGGCTCAAAAAACATATTCCTGATTGTTCGCAAGCCTGGCGACCCGGCTGAGTACGCGGTGCCGATGGGAGAGGTAGATGGGGGCAGCGAGGAATTTCGAATGGATGATCTTCTGTACTACGACGACCCGCACAAGCTGTATAGCTACTGGCCGGGGAGTGTATGGCAAGCCATTGACCAGCACCAGGTGACGCCTGGCATGAGCGAACTGCAAACCATGATGTCCGTCGGCCAGGTAGCCCATTCGGACTCAAACGACTACGGCAATCGGACGGTGACCTATACCGCGGGCGATCGCAAAGTGGTCGTGACCTTCGCCGGGGATAAAGCTACAGAGGTTCAGTAAGTGGAAGGGAACTGAGCGGACTGGATAGGTGAACATCCAGTCCGCTCACCCTTTGCAGTTCTAGTGTGCGGCCTTGGCAGAATCGATCGCCTGGCCCAATTCCCGCTCTGCGGCACGGAGGTGCTCCTCGGCTTTAACGCCGTGGCCCATCATGTCGTAGCGATTGGCGTTACGTGCATGCTCCATCTCCTGGATGGCTTCTATGACATGCTTGTGAACAGCTTCGAGATCATGCCAGTCGTGGATTTGCGCGGATAGTACTGCACCTGTCGCAAACGCGGACGCTAGAGCGACTGCTGAAACAATTTTCCTCATCGTGATTTTCTCCACCCAAAGTATGTTTTTCCCCGTTCGATCGGCGAAAAGACACGAACGGGGCATATTGGGCATATCGTCCGACGGGAGAGTGCGATGAGTCTTTGCGTAGAGGGAGGGGTGTGCGCGGACCGGGTAGGGAACGTCCAGTCCGCCTCACCCTTCGCCGTTCTAGTGTGCTGAAGCCTTGGAAGCGTCGATCGCGAGGCCCAACTCTCGTTCTGCCGCGCGGAGGTGATCCTCGGCTTTGGCGCCGTGGCCCATCATATCGTAGTGATTGGCTGCACGTGCACGCTCCATCTCATTGATGGACTCAATGACATGTTTGTGAACGGCATCGAGGTCGTGCCAGTCGTGGACTTGTGCGGACAATACCGCACCTGTTGCAAATGCCGATGCGAGAGTGATTGCGGAAATAATTTTCTTCATCTTGATTTTCTCCACCCAAAGTATGTTTTCCCCCCTTCATTCGACGAAATAACCCAAAAGGGGCATATTGGGGGTATCTTCTGGAGAGAAGCGGCGAGGAAACTGGGTAGTCAACGCGGGGTCAGCGGTCAATCGCTGACGCTTATCGCGGTCAGTCGCTGGGACGGGCTAGGGTTTGGTCATTCATGGCGGGTTACCGAATCGAGTAGCCGCCATCCACTACTACCGTTGTTCCAGTAACGAAATCTGAAGCGCGCGAGGCCAGAAACACCGCGGTTCCCGCAAGTTCCTCTGGCTGACCCCATCTTCCCGCGGGTGTGCGGGCGAGAATTTCGTCGTTCAGCGGCATGGTGCGCACGGGCGCTGGCTGCGGAAAAAGCCGGGTTACAGCGAAATCGCAGCCCTCAGCGGCTAAAGCCGCATTGATTCAACAGTGGTTACGTACGGGCTGAAGCCCGTACCCTTCAAAAAGCAGAGTTTCTCCGCAGCCTGTAAAGCCCCTGCCTCTCTTGCCCGCTCTCGAATTTCTCCCACCTGATGTCTGTTTTTCGAGTTCTCACGCAGACTCTAAAGCCGGGTATGGCAGCGTCATTTACGGCACGGTTGAAGCCGTGCCCTTCCGGGATCGGCTGCGCTGGCTAGGGTTGCGGTGCGACCGTGGCCGTCCGCAGAAAATCGAAGTTGCCGGAACCAGAGATCTGTATGTTCCCCAATCGTTTGGTATGGACAAGCACCGCATCCAGATACCACAGGTTGATGGACGGTAGTTCGGCGGCTAGAATCTGCTGCACCTTTACGTAGTCGGCGCGGCGCTGGGCCTGGTCCGCCGACATGGACGCTTCTCGTATCAGGGCGTCTAATGTGGGGTTGGAGTAGTGGCCCCGGTTGGCCCCGCGAGGTGGAATCGTATCGCTCTCATAAGCGTAGCGGAAGATGTCCGGATCCTCATTCCCGCCCTGCCAACGCAAGGTATACATCTGGAAGGCCCCCTTGCTGATGTCGGAATAGAAGGTGGCAAACTCGAAACTCCTTACCTCGAGAGCAATGCCGACATCACGCAACTGCTGTTGCAGAATCATCGCCAGCAGCCGGCTGGTCTCATCCGTAGAAGTCTTCATCGCCAGGCGGAAGCGAATGCCGTCCTGGTCTCGCTTCCATCCGGCAGCATCGAGCAGCGCATTGGCTTTCGCTGGGTCATAGGGATACTGTTCAACATCCCCAGTCCACGCCCAGTGCTGCGTGGGCAGCAGGCTATGCGCCGGCTGCACGCGGTCCCTCCATAAAGTATGAATGATCAGCGGTAGATTCATCGCATAGGCGATGGCTTGTCGCACGCCAACCTCGCGCAGCAGCTTGTCGCGAGTATTGAACGAGATGTAATTCAGATTGGTCCCTGGGGCGCTCTCTACCCGAAGGTCGGGCCGCTTGGCCAAGGCATAGATCATATCCGCGGTCAGGCAATTGATGCAGACGTCGGCCGAGCCCTTCTCCAGCTCGAGAGCGCGGGTAATCGCATCGGGGACAACGGCGAAGCGGATGCGCGCAATTTGGGGAAGCGGCTGCCAGGAGTTTTCGCTTCGTTCGAGAATCACTTCGTCATCCTGCAACTGGCTGACAAAACGGAAGGGCCCGCTGCCAATGGGATGAAAGGCGAAATCGCGGCCGCTGCCGGCGGGAACGATGCCAAATCCGCCGTCGGAAAGATTCCACAACAGGGCCGCGTCGGGTTGTTTTAAATGGATGATGACGGTTGCTGCATCGGGCGTATCGACACCATCGATGTGGGCCCACGATGCTGCCTTAGCCGTGATCACCGTCCCATTGCGCATGGAGTCGAGGGTGTACTTCACATCCGCTGACGTCAGGGGCTGACCGTTATGAAAATGAACGCCGGTGCGCAGATGAAAGCGATAGGTCAGGGGATCGGGAGTGTCCCAACTGGTAGCAATCCAGGGCTGCAGGTTGAAGTGAGCATCCTTGCGCACCAGGCTGTCGAAGATAAGGCTTCCGATATGTTCCGAAAAGCCGTCGACACCGATGCGAGGGTCCAGGCTGGTGGGGCTGTTCTCAATCAGCATGGTCACCGTCTGCGGCGATTGCTGTTTGCCTCCGCATCCGGCGAGACACAGCAACATGCATAGGGCACAAAGGCGAAAGAAATCAGACATAGGTGATCTGGCCCAGGATGGCCGGCCGCGCGGCGCCTGTCGCCGATGGGATATTTCCCGCGCGCCGATGCCACGTTTCATAGGCCAGCAAGGCGAAGGCGGCTGCCTCCTTGGCCTCCGCCGGCAATCCAAGATCGTCGCTGGCTTGTACGGTGCATCCCTGTGGCTCGAGCTGTTTGCGCAGCATCTGCATCAACGTCTGGTTGCGGGCTCCGCCGCCGGAAACAATGAAGTCCACCCCGGCCTGATGCATATCTTTCAACACCCAGGCGGAATAGGCCAGCCCTACACTCTGTGCGGTGAGCGCAGTGGCCGATGCGATGGTATCTTCACGGCTGCCGCCCGCCTGGCTGCACTCTGCCAGAAAGTGGGCGGCGTAGGCGGTGCCGAATTGCTCCCGTCCGGCGGTTTTGGGCGGACGCGCCCGGAAGAAGGGCTGGCGCAGCATCGCGCTCACCACCGGCTTGATAACAGCGCCTCGGGCACCAATTTTTCCTCCGCGGTCAAAGGGTTTTTCAAACAGCTGTTGCATGAGTTGATCCATCACCATGTTTCCCGGGCCGGTGTCGAACGCCACCACCTGCGACGGGGTTGCGTTCGGCGGCAACGCAGTCAGGTTCCCGATGCCTCCCAGATTCTGCAGCACCCGGCCCCGGGTGGGGTGGCGAAACAAAACGTAATCGAGCAGAGGAACCAGGGGAGCACCCTGTCCCCCCACCACCATATCGGCAGGGCGGAAGTTCGAGACCACGGGAACGCCGCTCTGCTCCGCCAGCATGGCCATCTCGCCAATTTGCCAGGTGCAGGTTGCCTCGCGGCCGAGGTAGCGCACCGGAGAGGCCTGGTGATAGATGGTTTGGCCATGGCAGCCGATCAGATCCAGTTGGCAGGGATGGCGCTCGAGGGCAACCGTCAGCGCCTCGGAGTAGGCCTGGCCCAGGCGCCAATTCAAGCGGGCTAATTCTGCCGTTGCGATGGCCTCGGCATTCATCGCCCCCAGCACGGCGCGGCGCAAGGCCGGCGGAAAAGGGAAGCCGGCATGGGCGAGAAGTTTTAAATCCGGAAGTGCCGCATCCTCCGCGCTGGGGGCAATTCGCGTAAAGGCAACGTCGATGCCGTCGGCGGAGGTTCCGCTCATGATGCCGGCTACCGTCATGGCGGTCAGCGCAGTGCTCATGCCGGACCCGCTTTCGCGACCTGCCGGGTAAAGACTCCTACCGCAGTCTGCATCCGCTTGACTGCAGCGTCGGTAGGAGAAGGCGGCAGACTTTGAGGAGCCGCGGCTGCAACCGCTGCCGTTTTCGCTGCAGCGTTTCGCAACCGGCGAGCGAAGGCGGGTGAGGCTTCTGCTTCTCGCAGTACCGCTTCATAGGCGGCGAACACCAATGCCGGGTTGCGGCAGATCTCTACTACGTGCGTGCCCGCTGCCAGGGCTTGTACCGCCGCCTCCGCCATCCCCGTGTATTTGAGAATGCCGCCCATCTCCATGTCGTCGGAGACGATCAGACCCTGATAGCCAATCTCCCGGATCAGTATTTCGCGGATCCAGTAGGCGGAAACCGATGCCGGCTCAGGCACGGAGGCGGAGTAAGTGGCGTGCGAGACCATCACCATGGGGAGCTGTTTCGCCAGCTGCCTGTAGGGCAGCAGGTCGTCTTTCCAAAGCCCGGCCAAGGGTTTGTCGATGACTGGAGTGGCGTGGTGCGAGTCTACCTGGCCGCTGCCCAAGCCTGGAAAGTGCTTTCCGCAACCCAGCACGCCCTGGCGCGCCAGCCCGCGAAGAAAATATCTGGCATAGCGGATGACCTGGTCCGGGTCGCCCGATACGACCCGGCTGGTCATGACCGGCTCAGAGGCAGGCGTTCTTAGATCGAGCACGGGGGCGAAGGTGGTGTTCAAGCCCAGCAGGCGCACTTCCTGAGCGATGAGGTTGCCATGCTTCTCAAACAAATCCGGCTGGTTGGTGGCGGCAACTGCTAAGGGTGAGGGCATGGGCGCAAGCAAATCGCGCAGCCGGTCGACGGTGCCTCCTTCGACATCCATGCAGCGGAGCAGCGGATGATCCACCACCTGCGCGGCTGCCTGGGCGAGAGCATGCGTCTGCACGGCAGTCTCGATGTTGCGGCGAAAGAGGATGACTCCGCCGGGCTGCAGCAGCCTTAACCAGGCAGACTCGAGCGCGGTCAACTCTGCGCGTTCAAGGCCCACCACCAAAACCTGGCCGGCAGCCTGGCGCAAAGTCATGCGGCTCACGAACTCCCCCGAATCTCGTTCTTGAGCTCTTCGAGAAGGTTAAGCGCCTGCAGAGGAGTGAGGCTGTTGGTGTCGGTCTGCTGCAGACGGTCGAGGATTCGCTGCGAGAGCGGCGTGAACATGGTGAGTTGCAACGGGGCGTCGGTCTCCTGAGCCACGTTCCGTTTCTCAGATTGCTCGTGCTGCACCAGCACCTGGCGCGCGCGCTCAAGGACGGAGAGTGGCAGTCCGGCCAACCGCGCCACCTCGATGCCGTAGCTCTTGCTGGCTGCTCCGGGCTCGATGGAGTGCAAAAAGACAATGCCTTTGGGAGTTTCCTTGACCGCGACGCGCAGGTTTTTGAGGCCTGGCAACTGCTCGGCCAGCAGGGTGAGCTCATGGTAGTGGGTCGCGAAGAGCGTCCGAGCGCCCACCTTGGCGTGCAGATGCTCGAGCGTGGCCCAAGCGAGCGAGAGGCCATCGAAGGTAGCGGTTCCCCGGCCCATCTCATCCAGCAGGATGAGTGATTGTGGTGTCGCTGTATTAAGGATGGTGGCGGTCTCGGTCATTTCGACCATAAAGGTCGAACGCCCGCGGGCTACGTTGTCACTGGCGCCAATGCGGGTGTAGATGCGGTCGACAATACCCAGCCGCATGCGGGTAGCAGGAACAAAACAACCCATCTGCGCCATGATGACCAACAGTGCCGCCTGGCGAAGGTAGGTGGACTTGCCTCCCATGTTGGGCCCGGTAATCAGCAGCAGGCTGGGGCCGCCGGTTTCGACATACAGGTCATTGGCGACGAATTTGCCCTGGCCGGCGGTCTCGAGCAGGCACTCCACCACCGGGTGGCGAGCGCTGACTGTTTCCAGCACCGGGGACTGCACCAGCTGCGGCCGCACGTAATTCCGCAACGCCGCCAGGTGGGCGAAGTTGGCCAGCAGGTCGACCTCCGCAATCACTCCGCTGGTGAGGCGAATGCGGCCTGCAGCCTGCAGGATGGTCTGGCGAAGCTGGGCGAAGATGCGCTTTTCGATCTCGATCGAGCGCTCATGGGCGGTGAGCACGCTGATCTCGTATTGCTTCAGCTCCGGAGTGGTGAAGCGTTCGGCGTTGGCCAGGGTCTGCTTGCGCTCGTAATCCGGGGGGACGGAGCTGAGGTGGGATTTTGTGACTTCAATGGAATATCCGAAGACGTTGTTAAAGCGAACCTTTAAAGAATGGATCCCGGTCCGCTTGCGCTCCCGCTCCTCAATGGTGGTGATGGATTGGCGGGCGTTTGCTCCCAGGGAGCGCAACTCATCCAGCTCGGCGTCCACGCCGGCCGCGATGGCGCCGCCGTCGGCCAAATTCACGGGCGGTTCGGGCACCAGGGTGCGCTCGAGTTTTTCCCGCAGGTCCTCCAGCAGATCAAGCCGGACTGAACACTCGTGCCACCGCGGCGCGGCTAGTTTTTTGAGGCCCGCATGCAGATCAGGGAGGCGAGCGAGCGAAGCCGACAGGGCGGCGGCATCCCGGGGTCCGGCGCTATCGAGCGAGATGCGCGAGAGCATCCGCTCCATATCCTGGATGGCCGCAAGTGTTTTGCGCAGGTGCTCGCGGTCGATCAGGGCGGTGGTTGCGACGGCAACGGCCTCCAGGCGTGACTCGATTTCCGCCCGGTCCATCAACGGGCGCACCAGCGAGCCGCGGAGCAGGCGTTTGCCCATCGGGGTCATGAGACAGTCGAGGTTGGCGTAGAGGGTCGCTTCGCTGGCGCCTCCGGAAAAAAGCGGTTCAATCAGCTCCAGGTTGCGTACCGTGACCGCATCCAGCTGCAGGTTTTCTGAGCGCTCGTAGTACCTGATGTGGTTGACGTGCTGGAGTTCGATTTGCTGTGTACTGCGTGCGTAATGCACCACGGCGCCTGCGGCGACGGCGGCGGCGGGGGCGTTTGCCAGCCCAAATCCATCCAGGCCATTGGACCCCATTTGCCTTTCCAGCAGGGGTATGGCGTAATCCGGGGTATAGACCCACGCCTCGAGGCGGGTTTTGGTGCCAATTTTTTCGAGTTCGGCCTCCATTTGCGGTTCGAGAGGAGGCAAATCCGAGGAAAGCAGCAGCTCGCTGGGCTGGGCCTTGATCAACTCGTCGATGCAGAGGGCGATGCTCCCTGGGCCGGCAAATTCCGTGGTTCGGAAATCGCCGGTAGACAGATCGAGCAGGGCAAGGGCGGATACGGGACCGGCAATGTGCAGGGCGGCCAGGTAGTTGTTTCTCTCCGAAGCCAGTGCCGGGTCGACCGCGGTGCCTGGGGTGAGCACCCGCGTGACCTCACGGCGGACGATCTTCTTGGTGAGTTTGGGGTCTTCCATCTGCTCGCAGATAGCGACCCGGTAGCCCTTGCGCAAAAGGCGTGAAAGATAGTTGTCAGCGGCGTGGTAGGGCACCCCGCACATGGGCACCGAGCGTTCCTTATCCCGAGCCGTAAGCGTTATTTGCAACTCCCGGGAGGCGACCTGCGCATCTTCAAAGAAGAGCTCGTAGAAATCGCCCATGCGGAAAAACAGCAAGGCGTCAGGGTTCTGCTGCTTGGCGGCTGCATACTGGCGCATCAGCGGCGTGGTGGTCGCGTCGGCGGCCGGAGCTGGAGGAAGAGTAGACACGGAAAACGCCAGCATATCGTGAATGACATGCCGGCGTTCAAAAGATGAGGAAAACGGGGGGGGAGGAGGCTTGGGCGACGATACGGGGTTCCTGATTCACGTGAGCGTCGGATCCGTGCTGCTTGATCATCTTGTTGTAGATCCCCAACAGGAGGAAAGGGGCGGCCCATTGTCCGATGAACAGGGCATGATGGCCTTTGCCGGTGGGTTTGAGGATGAGAGAGCCCGCGATTGCAGCCAGGGCCGCGCCAAGGAAAAAACGGGTGGGCAGCTTGGCGGAGTAACGGCGCGCGAACCGGCCGATTCGTCTTCAAGGTTCTGGGGGTCGTCGTTTTTTTGTAAAATTCGATAAAATTCGATCCTTTTTGGTCTTTTTAGAGCATTGGCAGTTGCTTAGAGCCTCAAGCGCCAGGTAGAGGGTTTCTTTTCCATAGAGGAAGGGACCCGGTTGTCTGGAGCGGAAGCCGGGGCATGAGGCGCCGACGAGGTCGCTTCCGAGGGGCTAGAGGGGCGGGCGAAGATGGATGGGCTCAAGTCAAAGTCTGGGCCGGGGGTAGAGCCAAGGTGCGTAGGCGCGTCTGCCGCGTCGCCCGGCGGGGGATGGGGAACGTCAAGCACATCTTCGTCCCCGGCAGGGTCGGGGCCAGGCTGAGGGCCGGTGGTTTTGCCCTGTTGCTCGCGAAGCCAGGCGGCGGTATCGATTTGCGGGTGAACAGGTTGAGGGGCGGATTTGTTCTGGGCGGAGCCGGCGCGACGGTCGTCGTTGCGATTAGGGATCAGGCCTTCGATGGCGACGATCATGGAGAGGGCCTTGATCTGGGCGGACATGCTGTTTCGAGTCATGTCGGGGTCCAGGTCGGCGATTTCCCAGAGGCGGGCCAGGACTCTTTCGCGGCCCAGGTTCAGCCGGCGCTGCTCCTCAGACTGTTGCTGCAGGAGGCGATCTTGCATGGCCGCCCGGTGCTCGAGCATGTAGGCGCGGACCCGGGGTTTGGCTTTGGTGTAGGCGGCGGTGTCGGGGTTGAGACCGGCGGCTTCGGCGGCCTGGCGGTCGGTCATGGTTCCAGAGAGGACCCAGTGGACAAAGGCTATTTCCTGATCGGTGATGAGGTCGCTGACTTGGTTTTTGGGCATAAGTGGCTCCGTTAAGTTGGGAAGTTGAGAAATTGCGAGAGAGGAGCTATGCGCAGAGGTTTCTGAGCTCCGGGAAACAGGGTGGGAATGCAAAACATTCCGCCGCGACGGGATGCCTGGATTGAGTGAACACCGGACTGTGTTATGCCCAGGTTCAGATTCCTTGTCATACTTAAAAGGTAGTTTGGCTTTTACTTGTGTTCAAGGGGGATTAGATGTTCGTTCCAACTAAGTTGGTTAAACTCTAAAGTTTCTGCCGATGCTAAGGGCAAGTTCTGCTTGGGAAATGAAGGTCAACGCGGGCTCTCGGATTAGAATCCGCCCTTCGCAATCTATCCGCAGCGGAACGGCAACTGGGCCCTCCTCGTGCGGTCCGCAGCCTTCCGTTGACACGCCCATGCTCGGTGTGTATTGTCCAAATTGAGAAGCCGTCAAGAGCCGCGACAGATCGCGGCTCTTTTTCCTTTGGAACGAGCCGCGCCGCAAAAGCGCGGCTTTTGTATTCCTAACAGCCCATATCCGGGAGGACACGCGCATGGGGATTTTGGAGGCTGCGAAGCCTGCTGTTGTTATTTGCACTCGAAACCGCGACCGCGCCACGGCATTCTATCGTGACAAGTTGGGGCTCGCGATGGTGCAAGAGGATAATCTCGCGTCTGTTTTCAACGTCGGAGGAATCACGGTGCGCATCTCGACTGTGGTTGATTTCTTGCCGCATAAGCACACCATGCTCGGATTCTGCGTGCCGGATGTGCCGTCAACAGTCAGAGCCTTGCGAGAAACCGGCGTGACCTTCAATATCTACCGAAACTTCCCTCAGGACGAACTCGGCATCCTGACCGCACCTGGCGGTGCAGTACGAGTAGCTTGGTTCTGCGACCCCGATGGCAACGTGCTGAGTGTAACGGACGCTTGACCGGCGTGAGCACCAGCTGCGAACTCGCCATACTGGGACAGAAATGTTCAGCCACCACTTGTCGGCTCCCCTTTACTTAGGTTCTGACTGAAAGTCCGAACTTTTGTCTTCAACCGATGACTTCAGTCTGCAATGCTCTCATCGCGTCCAAGCCGGTCAGATTTTTCCGATTCCTGGCGAGTGGTCGGCTAATCGGAAGTTACTGGTTAAGCACCAACCCGCCAAGAGTGTGAATCCGTTTCCAGCCCCCGCCGCATCGCACCCAGCGTGCGGATTTGCCGCACTGGGCGCACCTGTTTGCTTAGTGCCAAGAGTTATGTGGCCTATCGTGCTGGAGCGACTTTCGCACCTGACCATCGAACGAGCTGGTAGTTGTTAAACAACCCCAGCCGGTCGTATAGCCATTCGCTACTCCACCGCGTCCAACCGCGCAGAACCGGATTGATTTTCGCAATCACAGTCTCGACCGGCCAGCTGACGTGCTGTCGGAAGATCTCCCTGAGCAAAACGCACATACTGGACGCTGGTTGACTTGCCCCTGCGCGTGGTGTCCACCGCCTTCTCCAGCATCCGGTCTACCTCATTCAGATCGAGGTTACTGAGCAACGGTGAAATCACACCGCCGTGGGGAACGCCTTTCTTTCCGGTTGCCTTCAGAATCATCTTAAGCAGACGCATGACCGCATCATCATGGACCCGCCGCGCCACTTTCTCTAACAGCAGGGAGTGCTGCACGTTATCGAAATAGGCGGCTAAATCCAAATCAATGATGCGCGTCTTCTCTTCGACGATCGCTCTGGCCACCCGGGCTACAGCTTCGTGTGCCGTCCGCTTCGGTCGATATCCATCTCCCACCCATGTTGCCTTCCGCCAATGCAAAAGCGTCAGCGTCCTGATTGCATCTTTTCGGAGCTCAATACCCAGCCCACCTGTACCCCTGTTTACGCTTCGCCGAACACCTCTCGGTGTGCAACGCAAAACTCGGGGCCGAGCGGTTCGCTACTCTTTCTCGTAGGACTCTTTCATTCCCTGCTTCATGCCGGTTTACCCCGGCGCACTGCATCGGCGATTTTGCGCTAATCCAGGCGCATCCCTTACTTCGCGGGGTGTCAATCGACCCTTCGCACTCCTGGGGTCCTTACTCATACGTAAAGCGCATGGAAGTCGACGCAGTGGAAATTCGGGTTGATCATCTTTATGCCCATATTGATCGTACCCTCATCGATTGGCGGCCAAAGAAAATTCGAGAGAAGAACTACGCCGCGGCGTCTTTTTTTCGAGAAACCAATAAACGTATTGCAGCCGGCGGACAGACCAGACTTCCAGACAATTTCCTCTTTCCCGTCCGATGAGATGAACCAGCCCAGCGCCACATCCGTTCCGGCAAGAGGTGTGGCTTTGCGCGTCTCAAGCAGTCGCCCAATGGGTGCGCGTAGCTGAGAGTGCGTGAGTCCCATGCATGCCTTGAGGAATACTGTGAGGTTATTAGCTGTTGAGCGGACGTAGCCAGCTCCGGGCATTGCCGGCCAATCCCACAGTTGAGTCGGCTTCATGTCCAGGTCGTGGCCTTGCACCAAGTGCCGCCGCATCTTGTCGGTCAGCGTGATGCGAGTGTCGGCTAGGCTCAGCGGACCGCACACTCGCTCGACAAGCAGCTCTTCGTAGTTCTTGCCAGCGCGGCGGGCGAGCGCTATGCCAAGCAAGCCGAAGCTGAGACTAGCGTATTCGTAATGCGTGCCTGGATCATATTTCGGCACATAGCTCGAGAGAAACTGGTAGAGCTTGGCCTCAGTGTAGTCTCCCATCGGATTGGGATAGGCATACCAGTCTGGCGGCAAATTGCCGGGCATGTTCGGTAGACCTGAAGTATAGGTTGCAAGATCGATAAGCGTAATCGCCCGGCCCTTCTCATGGAGCGTCACCGAAGGCGGAAGATACTTCGCGACGGGATCATCAAAGGTCACCTCGCCGCGCGCCACCATGTCTGCAAGCAAGAGCGAGGTCAGCACCTTCGTAATCGACATGATTTCAAAAACACTATCGCGATCCATAGCGAGATTGGGCACCCCGGAGCTTCCGTAAGAAGTCGTAGGTGTGCCGGCTTCGTCGACCACGACGGCAATCATGCCGGCGACCTTGTCGCGCGTACCCACAGTCTGCTGCAGCGCAGCGCGAATCGGGTCCGTCGCCGGTTCAGCAAGACAATCGCCTCCCAGAGCGACAATCCCAGCACCAATTGAGCTCAACAAGAATTCACGCCGATGCATTATGCCTCACCGCTTTTTGCTTTTGTCCACCGTTTCCCCAAGAAAAGGCCGTAGCGCAGGAAGTTAGCCGTGTGCGGGGCGGGCGATGGGAAACAGCGCAGCAGGTGTTCGTTTCAAAAATGCCCCTTATCCCCAAACTACGTCGGTAACAGCGATACCGTAATTTATACGGTCGCTGGTTCGCAAATGTTCCGCGAATCTGCAGGACACTGGCAGCATTTCATGCCCGTACCGGCCGGACGCGAGTCAAGAGGTCACCGACACGAAGCGCCCAAAGCACTCGATATTGCCGGTTCAGTCTCGATAAGTCTGCAAGGCTCCGCTGATCGGATTCCGCTCAGTCGTGGGTTTACGCCAACAGGCCAACGTACTCATCCAGAGGTTTGAAGGTTAAATCGCGGGTTCCGGTCGGATGGTCGCCCACCCGGAAATTACTAGTTGATGAACATCAAGATGCCTGCAGACTGCTTCGTTCCGCGATTAGTAACGGAAAACGCCCCAGTATCGGGTAATCCTTCCGGGGCGGCGGTTTTTGGATTCCTGCCGCGATGCCGACTTCAAGTCGCTGTATCAGAAGCGCCCATCAAGAGCAGCTCAACGGCCGACCTTCGCTTGCGGGCGCTTCAGATACAGCACTAAGACTTCTCGGGAGTAATTCTCGTTTTGCGAAAACGGTGCCTCGGCTACTTGACGGAAGGCGCACTGGTCCAATGCGGCTGCGCAGCATCCGGCCAGACTAGGCCCGCAGGCAGGAAGCTGATCCAAGTCTCTGCGAGTTTACCGTCCACAATCCGATAGGCCTGCATGCCGGCCTGAGTCTGCGGCTCACCGGTTTTCGTATCTGTCCATTTGAACGCAAAGCGGAACCAAGCTCGGTCACCTGAGAATGAATGATCGTACACGACCACGTGAATGTCCGGTCGATCCTCGTGAAATCTTGGCGACCTCTGCCGAAAAGGCATCCCTTGTCACGGTACGGTCACCTTTCGGGTCGTGGCGGACGTAGGAGTCCGCAACGCGGCTCGGCACCAGGTCAAATTTACCTTCGTTCCAAACTTGTTCCCATCGGTTGAAGAGGTCGATCATCGCTGAATCCTGTGACATATTGGGAAAACCTTTCTGCTTTGACTGGGCTGAGCGTGGCGCTTGGCCTTTCGCGGTGTAAGCGGCGGGGACCATCCCGAAAAGCGCAACGAGCAATACGATATGGGCCCTTCGTTTCATCCCTCGATCATAAAGGGTTGAGCGCCAAGCCGCTTTGGCCCCCGTCTCAAGGTAGCCGGAAGAATAAGTACCGAAAAATGCCCTTCCCGTCATTCGCGGCTCCTATCCTTCTTCGGCTTCTTCATCTTCTTTCGTTGGCACACCGGGCAGCGAAACTGGCGCTTCCCGTGATAGATGTGGCCCTTCAACTCCACCATCGCGACACGGCATCGTTTACAAGTCACACTGCCACTGTCTCATTTCACGCACGCAAGCCCCAATTTCGCAAAGCAAATCCTGACGCCATGCCGACTTATCAATAGTAATCACAACTACGCCGCCCTCAATGAACAATCTCCGGCAGTTTCCTGACAGCTCTTCTGGACTTGAGGTCGAAAGATCGCGCAAGATTTCCTGTTGCGTTCCAAAAGGAACCATGCCATCCTTCCTGTAGGAAACCTAAAGGTTGATCCCTTCATGAAGGAAAAACCCGACGTTTTGCAAGGAACGCTTGCCCTGATGGTGCTCAAAACCCTCGATGTTCTGGGCCCGCAGCACGGCTACGGTATCGCCCGCCGCATTGAGCAGATCAGCGGAGACATTCTGGCCCTCAACCAGGGCACGCTCTATCCCCTGCTGCTCAAGCTTGAGCATGAGGGCTCCATTGTTTCGCAGTGGGGCGCATCGGAGAATAACCGCCGTGCCCGCTTCTATCGCCTTACCACGACGGGCCGAAAACAGCTGCAGGCAGAGACCGGGGACTGGGAGCAAACCGCGGCGAACATCGCACGGTTCTTCGCGGTGAAGGCGGAGGATTTGTCATGAGATTTCTGAGAAGGTTTCTGGCGCGGCTCAAGAACTTTGCCAAGGGGCGGCGAGACGATCAACGGTTGCGTGAAGAGATGGAAGAGCATCTCGCTCAGCAAACGGCCGAGAACCTTCGCGCAGGCATGACGCCCGCGGAGGCGCGCCGTCA
>Ga0302324_100003927_pt1 | contig 33331 bp, 29 predicted proteins | sample Palsa_T0_1_FD_201949 | JGI IMG/M metagenome (GOLD analysis project Ga0302324, IMG submission 201949) | Peat permafrost microbial communities from Stordalen Mire near Abisko, Sweden - Palsa_T0_1 | ecosystem: Environmental > Terrestrial > Soil > Palsa > Peat permafrost | place: Sweden: Abisko...
GCTCCGGATGCCTTGCGCTCCGCCGTGCGAGTCAAACTTGAGGATATTCGATGTCATTTTCAGATCTCGGGCTGACGCCCGAATTGCTGCGTGCTGTTGCCGATAAGGGCTACGACACACCTTCCCCCATCCAGCTGCAGGCCATTCCGGCGGTGCTCGCGGGCCGCGACGTGCTTGCGGGCGCACAAACCGGCACGGGCAAGACCGCGGGATTCGTGCTGCCCATCCTGCAGCGGCTCGCCGCCGACGTCGCCGAGCGGCATCGCGCTCCGCGTGCGCTCGTGCTCGCGCCCACCCGCGAGCTCGCGGCGCAGGTCGCGCAGAGCGTGCGCGATTACGGCAAGTACCTGCCGCTGCGCGTGCTGCAAGTGTTCGGCGGCGTGGGCATCAATCCGCAGATCAGCGGGCTGCGCAGCGGCTGCGACATCCTGGTCGCGACTCCCGGACGGCTGCTCGATCTCGCGCAGCAGCGTGCAGCAGATCTGTCGCGCGTCGAGGTGCTGGTGCTCGACGAGGCCGACCGCATGCTCGACATGGGCTTCATTCACGACATCAAGCGCATCATCAAGCTGTTGCCGCAGCGCCGGCAGAACCTGCTGTTCTCGGCCACCTACTCCGACGACATCCGCGGCCTCGCGGAACGGCTGCTCGCCAATCCCCTGTCCATCCAGGTCGCCCCGCGCAACGCACCCATCGAGCTCGTGGAGCAGCGCGCCTATCGCGTACAGAAGGACCACAAGCGCCATCTGCTCGCGCACTTGATCCGCGAGGGAAGCTGGGCGCAAGTGCTCGTGTTCACGCGCACCAAGCACGGAGCGAATCGTCTGACTCAGCAGCTCGAGGGCGCCGGTATTCAAGCCGCCGCGATCCACGGCAACAAGAGCCAGGCGGCGCGCGTGCGAGCCCTCGACATGTTCAAGCGCGGAGAGGTCACCGCGCTCGTTGCCACCGAGGTCGCGGCGCGCGGTCTCGACATCAAGGAGCTCCCGCACGTGGTGAACTACGAGCTGCCCAACGTTCCGGAGGACTACGTGCATCGCATCGGCCGCACGGGCCGCGCGGGATCTTCCGGGCATGCGATATCGCTGGTCTCACCCGACGAGCAGGGCTTGCTCAGGGACATCGAGCGTGTGTTGAAGCGCAGCGTGCCGGTGGTCGCGACGCCGGCGTTCGAGATCTCGGCAGAGGCCCGGCCGCCGACCGGGGCACCCCGCCACGAAACCTCGGGTCAGCGCAGCGGCGAGCGCCGCGATACGCGCCCGCATGGCGCAAGCCGCCACTCGGGTGCGCGGCATTCGCAAGGCTCGCGGCAGCGGGACGCCGGCCGGCAGGGCTTCAGGCAACGTAGCCGCTAGCTATCCTGGAGCTGCGGTCGCCGGCCCCCGTGCTGCGGCCGCCGCTCCTACAGCTTAGGTACGAGCTCCTTCAGGTACGCCGCGAACTCCGAGCCCAAGCTCGGATGCTTGAGGCCGAACTCGACGGTCGCCTGCAGATAGCCGAGCTTGTTGCCGCAATCGTAGCGCTTGCCCTCGAACTCGAACGCGTACACCGGCTCGCGCTGCATCAGCCGCGCGATGCCGTCGGTGAGCTGGATCTCGCCGCCCGCGCCCTTGCCGATTTTCGCCAGGTCCTCGAACAAGGACCCCGACAGCAGATAGCGCCCGACCACGGCGAGGGTGGACGGCGCCTTGTCGGGCTTGGGCTTCTCGACGATATGGATCATCCTGGCCACGCGATCGACCATGGGCTTCTCCAGGGTCACGATACCGTACTTGTCGGTATCGCCCTTCGGCACGTTCTGCACGCCGAGCACGCTGCCGCCGTACTTCGCGTGCACCTGCGCCATTTGCTTCAGGCACGGCACGGGCGCCTCGATCAGGTCGTCGGCGAGATGCACCATGAACGGCGCGTTGCCCACCACCGGCCGTGCGCACAGCACGGCGTGGCCGAGACCGAGCGGTGCGGGCTGACGTATGTACACGCAAGAAGCCCAGCTCGGTAGGATGCGGTTGAGGGCATCCAACAGCTCTTGCTTGCCCTGCTGCTGCAGCACACTCTCGAGCTCAGGGTTGGTGTCGAAATGATCCTCGATGGCGCGCTTCGAGCTGCCGGTGATGAACACCAGCGTGTCAGCACCCGCTGACAGCGCTTCGTCCACCGCGTACTGGATGAGCGGCTTGTCGACGATCGGGAGCATTTCCTTGGGGCTCGCTTTCGTCACGGGCAAGAATCTCGTGCCGCGGCCGGCGACGGGAAATACGCAGGTTTTTACGGGTTGGTGAGTTGGCATCGCCAAATCATAGCGGATTTTCAGCGCAGTTTGACGAGTGCGTAGGACTCGAACGTCTGCCACGACTGACACGCAGGACAGTGCCAGTAGAAGCTGCGCGCCGCGAACCCGCACTCGCTGCACCGATATCGCTCGGCGTGATTGAGCAATGCCCCGACTTCGCGGGCCACGCGCTGCTCATCGCCGCGGCCCGCCTGCCACACCGCGTTGAGCGTCGCGTCCTGCGTGAACACTGACTCGAGCGCATCGCGCAACGGCGCGGCGCCCGACAGATCCGCGGCCATCGCGGCGAATACCAGGCGCTTCAACTCCGAGCCTCCGCGCTCGCGCGCCTGCGCGACGAGCTCGGACAGGAGCGCATCGCGCTTCTCGGGACCCGCGAGCGCGAGCAGGTGCGGAAGTTCTTCGGAAAGGAGCTCGGGACACTCCTTGAGCGCCAAGCGCAACAGCCGGATGGCGAGCTCCCGTTCATTCTGGCGATCCGCAATTTGCGCACGCAGCAGCGCCGCGCGCGGAAAGGGTGCGGCCTCGCGGCGCGCTTGGCGCAGCAGAGTGCGCGCGGCGTCGCCGGCGCCGCGCTCGATCTCGAGCGCCGCGAGCTCGCACAGATAGTGCGCCGCCACCAGCCGCGGCGGCGCCGCCTTGATGCGCACGAGCTGACGATATACGTCGAGCGCCTGCTGCCACTCGTGCTGGCGCTCGTACACGCCGCGCAACGCGGCGAGCGCGCTCGCGCGCAGGCGCGGCGCCTCGGCGACCTTCTGGAAGAGTCCCTCCGCGCGATCGAGCAGTCCCGCCCGCAGGTAGTCCTGCGCGAGCGCGAGCAGCGCCTGCTCGCGGTGCTCGGGCGCGAGCTCGTCCCGGGCGAGAAGATTCTGATGAATGCGGATGGCGCGCTCCACCTCGCCGCGCCGGCGGTACAGCGCGCCGAGCGCGAAGTGGGTCTCGATGGTGTCCGCGCTCGCATCCAGGAGCTTCAAGAACATGTCGAGCGCGCGGTCGGGCTGCTCGGTGACGAGGTAATCGAGACCGGTGAGATAGTCGGGATGGAGCTTGCCGAAGCTGCGGGAGCCGACGCCTTTGGTCCATCGCCTGCCCCAGCCGAAGTGGCCCGCGAGAATGCCGAGCACCAGCGCCGAGAGGATCAGCAACCAGGCGAGCAAGGAGAGATCGGGCATGGGCCGGGCCGCCTGGCAGGAAGGCCGGAGGGTGCGCGGCGCTCAGTCGCGAATCGGCTGATCCGCGCCATCGTTGACGCGCTCGCGCAAGTCTTTCCCCGGCTTGAAATGCGGCACGTGCTTCCCTGCGAGGGCGACGGCCTCGCCGGTCTTGGGATTGCGCCCCTGCCGCGGAGGACGAAAGTGCAAAGAGAAGCTGCCGAAGCCGCGGATCTCGATGCGCTCCCCCGTCGCCAGCGCATCGCTCATGATTTCCAGGAGCTGCTTGACGGCGAGCTCGACGTCCTTCGCCGGTAAGTGCTTCTGCTTGGCCGAAATGATCTCGATGAGTTCCGATTTCGTCATTATCGATCCGTGTCGTCCCTAGAGAGGCATAGGGGTGAACGCGGCGGCCCTCGTGGGCCGCCGAGCCCCGTGGATATCCCTCAATCCTGGCCCGAGATTTGTTCTTTCAGTAAGTCTCCCAGGCTGGTCCCGGTGGGCGAGTCGGTGCGGTAGTTCTGCATCGCCTCTTGTTCCTCGTGAATGTCCTTCGCCTTGATCGACAGCGAGATACTGCGGCCCTTGCGGTCGACATTGGTGAATTTCGCCTCGATCTCCTCGCCCACTTTGAGGAGCAGTCGTGCGTCCTCGACGCGATCGCGCGACAGCTCCGATGCACGCAGCTGACCGTCCACGCCGTTGCCCAGATCGATGATCGCGCCCTTGGCATCCACCTCGCGCACGGTGCCGCGCACGATGCTGCCCTTCGGATGATCCGCGATGTACGCGGAGAACGGATCCTTGGCGAGCTGCTTGACCCCTAAGCTGATGCGCTCGCGCTCCGGATCGATCGACAGCACCATGGCGTCGACCTGCTGGCCTTTCTGATAGCTGCGTACGGCTTCCTCGCCGGGCAGATCCCAGGAGATGTCCGACAGATGCACCAGACCGTCGATGCCGCCGGCGAGGCCGATGAAGATGCCGAAATCGGTGATCGACTTGATCTGACCGCTGACCTTGTCGCCGCGATTGTAGTTCTCGGCGAATTCCTTCCAGGGGTTGGTCTTGCATTGCTTGATGCCCAAGCTGATGCGGCGGCGCTCCTCGTCGATGTCGAGAACCATGACCTCGACTTCCTGGCCGACGTGAACGACCTTCGCAGGATTGACGTTCTTGTTGGTCCAGTCCATCTCCGAGACGTGCACCAGACCCTCGACGCCCTCCTCGATCTCGACGAAGCAGCCGTAATCGGCGATGTTCGTGACCTTGCCGAACAGCCGCGTGTTCGCCGGATAGCGGCGCGCGATGTTCTGCCACGGGTCCGCGCCCAGCTGCTTGAGGCCCAGGGAGACGCGCTGACGCTCGCGGTCGAACTTCAGGATGCGCACGTCGATCTCTTCGCCCACCTTCACCACCTCGGACGGATGCTTGACGCGCTTCCATGCCATGTCGGTGATGTGCAGCAAGCCGTCGATGCCGCCGAGGTCCACGAACGCACCGTAGTCGGTGAGATTCTTGACCACGCCCTTGACGGCTGCGCCTTCCTGCAGATTGTCGAGCAGCGCGGAGCGCTCGGCGCTGTATTCCTGCTCCACCACGGCGCGCCGCGATACCACGACGTTATTGCGCTTCTGGTCGAGCTTGATGACTTTGAACTCGAGTGGCTTGTTCTCGAGGTACGAGGGATCGCGCACCGGCCGTACGTCGACCAGGGAGCCGGGCAGAAACGCACGCACGTTGTCGATCTCGACGGTGAAGCCGCCCTTGACCCGGCCGGTGATGGTGCCGGTGACCACTTCCTGCTTCTCGAAGGCCGTCTCGAGGCGTGTCCAGGTGCGCGCCCGCTTGGCCTTCTCGCGCGACAGCCGGGTCTCGCCCGAACCGTCCTCGACGCTGTCGAGCGCGACCTCGACGGTCTCGCCGACGTGAACTTCGATTTCGCCCTTCTCGTTCTTGAACTGATCCGAGGGTATGACCGCTTCGGACTTCAGACCGACGTTGACGATGACGTAATCTTGGCCGACCTCGACGATGAGGCCGTTGAGTATGGTGCCCGGACGAATCCGCTGGCTGGCGATGCTCTGTTCAAACAGTTCCGCAAAACTTTCTGTCATGTGCTCTCTATCGAACGTTGCCCAGGCTCATTTCCGTGTGCGCCAGGGGTTACCAATAATGACGGCGATCGATCCTTGATCACCGCGACCAAATCTCCAAAACCCGATCTACCACGGCGTTGACGGGCATCCCCGTCGTGTCCAGCACGACAGCGTCGGCACTTGCGACCAGAGGCGAGGCGGAGCGCGAAATATCGCGCCTGTCGCGCTCGGCTATCTCCAGCGAAAGGGCGGCAAGGGTAGCAGTAACCCCCTTTTCTTTCAACTGGTTATGGCGCCTGAACGCCCTCTCTGCAAGGCTCGCCGTGAGGAATATCTTCACCCTGGCTCCTGGGAATACCACGGTGCCCATATCGCGCCCATCCGCTACCAGTCCCGGGGGTACGGCGAAAGCCCGCTGACGCGCCAATAGCGCGGCTCTCACAGCGGGAATGGCAGCCACCTTGGAGGCATCTCCGCCGGCCGCCTCGGTGCGGATGTCCCCGGTAACCTCGGTGCCGTCCAGCCAGACCCTTTCCTCGCCCATCGGCCCCGATCCGAAGCGTATGTCCGCGCGGTTGGCCAAGCGCGCAAGCGCCGGCGCGTCGTCGAGCGCGACCAGCGCACGCCGCGCGGCCAGCGCGACCAATCGATACAGGGCTCCGCTGTCGAGCAAGTGCCACTGCAAGGCGTTTGCGACCGCACGGCTGATGGTCCCCTTGCCCGAACCGGAGGGGCCGTCGATGGCGATCACGGGCACGGCGGTCGAGGAGTCGGTCTGGCTCATGCGGCGGGACTCGACGATTCCGCGAGATCGAGCCCCGCCGCGCGGGCGAGTGCCACGAAACCCGGAAAGGAGGTGGCGACGTTTGCGGTATTGCGAACCGCGATGGGTCTGGCTGCGCGCAGGCTCGCGATGCTGAAGGCCATGGCGATGCGATGGTCGCCACGGCTGTCGATTTCGCCGCCGCGAAAGGCGGCGCCATCCGGCGTGCCCTCGATGCGCATGCCGTCGGGGGTCGCCTCGTGCTCGACGCCCATGGCGAGGAATCCCGACGCCATCGCGGCGATACGATCGCTCTCCTTGACGCGCAACTCCTCCGCGCCCGTGACACAGGTCTGCCCCCGGGCGCAGGCCGCCGCGATGAACAGCACGGGAAATTCATCGATGGCCAAAGGCACCGCGGCCGGGGGCACGTCGATCCCTTGCAGGGCCGAGCGGTACACGCGCAAATCCGCCACGGGCTCGGAGCCGCTCGAGCGTGCATTCTCGATCTCGATGCGCCCGCCCATGCTGCGCAGGATGTCGAGCAGGCCCGTGCGGGTGGGATTGACCCCGACGTTCTCGAGGAGCAACCCCTCCGGGGCGGCGGCGAGCAGCCCCGCTACGATGAAGAACGCCGCAGAGGAGAAATCGCCCGGGACCTCGAGCGACTGGCTCTCGAGCCTCGCCGGAGGATAGAGCGTGGTCGAGAGGCCCTGCGTCTCGAGGCGCACCCCCGCACTCGACAGCATGCGCTCGCTGTGATCGCGGCTCGCCGCGGGCGAGCGCACGGTAGTCGGGCCCTCGGCGTACAGGCCCGCGAGCAACACCGCGGATTTCACCTGGGCACTCGCGACGGGCATGCGATATTCGATGCCGTGCAGGCGCCGTCCGCCGCCGATCTCGATCGGCGGCTTGCCGTCGCGTGTGCGCACCTCTGCGCCCATCTCGCGCAGCGGCTGCGCCACGCGCTCCATGGGACGCTGCATCAGCGATTCATCGCCGATCAGCGTCGAGTCAAATGACTGCGCGGCGAGCAGCCCGGTGAACAATCGCATGGCCGTGCCGGCGTTCCCCATGTCGAGCGGCTGCGCCCCGGCCTTCAGGCCGTGCAATCCGCCCCCGTGCACACGCACGCGCCCGGGCTCCGGGCGCTCGATGCGTACCCCGAGCGCGCGCATCGCCTCGAGAGTCGCAAGACAATCCTCGCTCGCGAGGAAACCGCGCACCTCACTCTCGCCGGAGGCAAGCGCCGAGAGCAGGATGGAACGGTGCGAGATGGACTTGTCGCCGGGCACTGCGAGGCGGCCCGACACCCGCCGCCCCGGCCGCGCCTCGATGCCTGTGACGATGCCGGAGCGCGCGGCCGATGCGGGTGGCGCCGTCACAGCACCGCCCGCGGATAGGAGCCGAGCACCTTGAACAGCGAGGCCCGCGCCTCGAGCGACGCCAGCGCTTTGGCGAGCGGCGGATCGCTCACATGGCCCTCGACGTCCATGAAGAACACATAGTCCCACTTGCGCTTGCGCGAGGGCCGCGATTCGATGCGCGTCATGTTGATGCCATGTTCGGCGAACGGCTCGAGCAGGCGGAACAGCGCGCCGGGATCGTCGGTACCGCTCGCCGATACCAACAGCGTCGTGCGGTCGGCGCCGCTCGGCGTGAAGAGTTTCCGGCCGATGACGAGGAAGCGGGTGGTGTTGTCGGAACGGTCCTCGATCTCTTCGGCGAGAATCGTGAGTCCGTAGATCTCCGCGGCGGCGCGGCTCGCGATCGCCGCCGTGCCGCGCTCGTCGCGGGCGCGGCGCGCGCCCTCCGCGTTGCTCGAGACGGGGACGCGCTCGGGCTCGGGCAGGTGCTCATCCAGCCAGCCACGGCACTGCGCGAGCGCCTGCGGATGCGCGCACACGCGCTTGATGTCGGCGAGCGCGTTCATCCGCCCCATGAGGTGATGCTGGACCCGCAATTCCACTTCGCCGCAGATCTTGAGCGCGGAGCCGAGAAACATGTCGAGCGTATGGCTCACCGTGCCTTCGCTCGAATTCTCGATCGGCACGACGCCGAAGTCCGCGATGCCACCCTCCACCTCGCGAAACACCTCGTCGATCGCCGGCAGCGGCAATGCCCGCACCGAGGATCCGAAGTGCTTGAGCACGGCGGCCTGGGTAAAGGTGCCCTCCGGGCCCAGGAACGCCACCTTGAGCGGCTCCTGCTGAGCGAGACACGCGGACATGATCTCGCGGAACAATCGCGCGATCTCCTCGTTGCGCAGCGGGCCGCGATTGCGCTCGACCGCCTTGCGCAGCACCTGCGCCTCGCGCTCCGGACGGTAGAAATCGACTGCCTTGCCGCCCGCGGTCTTCGAGATGCCGACCTGCTGGGCGAAGCGTGCACGCTCGTTCAAGAGCTCGTGGATGCGCGCATCGATCGCATCGATGCGCGCGCGGATGCTGCCGAGGTCGCTGCGCGGCGCAGTGCCTTCGCGAGGCACCGCCCCGCTGCGCGCGCTCCCCCCGGCACGTGCCGTGGCCTCGCCCCCGGCGCGCGCCGCCGCGGCGGACCGGGCGCGCTTCCTGGTGGATTTTCCCGGCTTTCCTTGCCTGCTCATGCGCCCATCACCCGTGCTTGCGCTCGAATTCGCGCATGAAGCCGACGAGCGCCTCGACGGCCGCCATGGGCACGGCGTTATACAGGCTCGCGCGCATGCCCCCGAGAACGCGGTGCCCCTTGAGATTGTGCAGTCCGGCGGCCGCGGCCTGCTCGAGGAACTCGGCGTCGAGCGAATCCCGCGCAAGCGTGAACGTGATGTTCATCCAGGAGCGCGCGTCCTTGGCGACGCGATTCTTGTACAGCGCCGAGCCGTCGATGGCGGTGTACAGGGCCTGGGCCTTGGCCCGGTTGCGCTCGCCAACGGCCGCGAGGCCCCCTTGCTTCTTCAGCCATTTCAGGACGAGGCCGGCCACGTACCAGGCAAAGGTGGGCGGCGTATTGAGGAGCGAGCCCTCCTCCGCCACCAGCTGGTAATTGAACACCGAGGGGGTTTCCGCGCGCGCATGGCCGAGTAGATCGCCGCGCACGATGACGATCGTCAGCCCCGACGGGCCGATATTCTTCTGCGCCCCGGCGTAGATGAGGCCGAACTTCGAGACATCGATGGGCCTGGACAGGATCGTCGAGGACATGTCGGCCACGAGCGGCACGCCGCGACTCGCCGGCACGTAGTGAAACTCCACGCCGCTGATGGTCTCGTTCGGCGTGTAGTGCAGGTAGGCCGCTTCGCTGCTCAGTTTGAACTCGCGCTGCGGCGGCACGCGCAAATACTCGCCGCCGGCGTCCGCAGCCACGTTCACGGCGCAGTAGCGCCGCGCCTCGGCGATCGCCTTCTTCGACCAGTGTCCCGTGTTGAGGTAGTCGGCCACCGAATCGGCGCGGCTCAAGTTGAGCGGGACCAGGGCGAACTGCGCGGAGGCGCCGCCCTGCATGAACAGCACCTGGTAGTTGCGCGGAATGGCGAGGAGCTCGCGCAGGTCCGCCTCCGCCTCCTCGGCGACGTGCATGAACGCCTTGCCGCGGTGGCTCACCTCCATGACCGACATGCCGGATCGCTGCCAGTCGAGCAGCTGATCGCGCGCCTCCTCCAGCACCTCGGTGGGCAGCGCCGCCGGACCGGGTGAAAAATTGTAGGAGCGCATCGCGGCTGCGGCCCGGCTAGCCGGTGGGATCGCCGGAGCTCGCGCCCGAATCGTCCGCTTCGCCGTCGCCGGCGGCACCCTCACCCGCGCCGTCCGCCGCGGAATCGCCGCCGCCCGGCTCGCCGACGATGCGGTCGAGGCCGGAGAGCTGATCGCCCTCCTCCAGCCGGATCAGGCGCACGCCCTGAGTGTTGCGGCCCACGACGGAAATTTCCTTGACCGGGGTGCGCACTAGCACGCCGCTCTGGCTCATGAGCATGACCTCATCGTCCATGCTCACCTGCAGGGCGCCCACCATGCGACCGTTGCGATCGGTGATCTGCAGCGCGATCACACCCTGCCCGCCGCGGCCGTGAGTCGGGAACTCCTCGAGCGGCGTGAGCTTGCCGAAGCCGTTCTCGGATGCCGTCAGGATGTAACCCTGCTCGGCGACGATCAATGCATTGACGCGCTGCTCCTCGGCGAGCTTGATGCCGCGCACGCCCGCAGCCTCGCGTCCCATCGGCCGCACCTCATCCTCGATGAAGCGGATCGCCTTGCCGCCGGTGCTGAACAGCAGGATGTCCTTGGTGCCGTCCGTGATGGCGACACTGACGAGCTTGTCGCCGGGGTCGAGCGCCACCGCGATGATGCCGCTCGCCCGCGGCCGCGAGAACAGGGCGAGCGAGGTCTTCTTCACCGTGCCGAAGCTCGTCGCCATGAACACGAACTTGCTCTCCTCGAACTCCTTGATCGGCAGCATGGCGCTGATGCGCTCGCCCTCCTGCAAAGGCAGGAGGTTGACGATGGGCTTGCCGCGCGATCCGCGGCTTGCCTGCGGCAGCTGATAGACCTTGAGCCAGTAGAGCTTGCCCCGGTCGGAGAAGCACAACAGCGTGTCGTGGGTGTTCGCCACGAACAGACGGTCGACGAAATCCTCGTCCTTGACGATGGTCGCGGCCTTGCCGCGGCCGCCGCGACGCTGCGCCTGATAGTCCGACACCGGCTGGGCCTTGGCGTAGCCGCCGTGCGACAAGGTCACCACCACTTCCTCGGGTGAAATCAAATCCTCGATGGTGAGATCCTCGTGCGTCGAGATGATCTCCGTGCGGCGCTTGTCGGAGAAGCTGTCGCGGATCGCCTCGAGCTCGTTGCGGATGACCTCGAGCAGACGCTCAGGACGCGCGAGGATGTCGGACAGGTCGCGGATCAGCGTGAGCAGCTCCTCGAACTCCGTGATGATCTTTTCCTGCTCGAGCCCGGTCAGTCGGTGCAGGCGCATCTCGAGGATCGCCTGCGCCTGTATTTCCGTCAGCCGATAGCCGCCGGCCACCAGACCGAGCGGCGGCGACTCCCCGTCGGGACGCGTGCTGATGCGCCCCGCGCGCGCCAGCATCTGCGGGACCGCGCCCGAGCTCCACACGCGCGCGACGAGCGCAGCCTTTGCGTCCGCGGGCGACGGCGAGGCCTTGATGGCCGCAATGATCTCGTCGATGTTCGCGAGCGCGATCGCGAGTCCCTCGAGCACGTGACCGCGCTCGCGCGCCTTGCGCAGCTCGTAAACGGTGCGCCGGGTGACGACCTCGCGGCGGTGGCGCAGGAACGCATCGAGCATTTCCTTCAAGGACAGCAGCCGCGGCTGGCCGTCGACCAGCGCCACCATGTTGATGCCGAACACCTGCTCCATCTGCGTTTGCGCGAACAGGTTGTTGAGCAGGATCTCCGGCACTTCGCCGCGCTTGAGCTCGATCACGACGCGCATGCCGTCCTTGTCGGACTCGTCGCGCAGCCCGTCCGAGGAGATACCCTCGATCAGCTTGTCGCGCACCAGGTCCGCGATGCGCTCGATGAGCTTCGCCTTGTTGACCTGATAGGGCAGCTCGGTGATGACGATCGCCTGCCGATCGCCCTTGCCGACGTTCTCGAAGTGAGTGCGCGCGCGCACGTGCAGCCGTCCGCGTCCCGTCTTGTAGGCGAGCACGATCTCCTGCGCGCCGTTGATGAGACCGGCGGTCGGGAAGTCCGGCCCCGGAACGAATTGCATGAGCTGCGCGAGCGTGATGTCCGGATTCTCGATGAGCGCAATGCAGGCGGAGACGATCTCGTGCAGGTTGTGCGGCGGGATGTTGGTCGCCATGCCGACCGCGATGCCGGATGAGCCGTTGATCAGGAGGTTCGGGACGCGGGTCGGCAAGACCGCAGGCTCGGTCTCCGACTCGTCGTAATTCGGGACGAAATCGACCGTTTCTTTGTCGATGTCGGCCAGCAGCTCGCCCGCGAGCTTCGACATGCGCACTTCGGTGTAGCGCATCGCCGCCGGCGGATCGCCGTCGACCGAGCCGAAGTTGCCCTGGCCGTCCACCAGCAGGTAGCGCATGGAGAACGGCTGCGCCATGCGCACGATGGCGTCGTACACGGACGCATCGCCGTGGGGGTGATATTTACCGATCACATCGCCCACCACGCGCGCAGACTTCTTATATGCCCGGTTCCAGTCGTTGCCGAGCTCGCGCATGGCATACAGCACGCGCCGGTGGACCGGCTTCAGGCCGTCGCGAACGTCGGGCAGCGCGCGGCCCACGATCACGCTCATGGCGTAATCCAAATAGGATTTCCGCATCTCTTCTTCGAGATTTACGGACAATATTTCGCGTGCGATCTCGGCCATATGCGCGAGTCCGGATGATCCTCGGGCTACAAATTAAGCGGGTTGGTTGGAGGCGAGACAGGGTCTCAACATCCGCGAATTCTAGCATAGATCCCCTGCCGTCTTCAGCCTCGACGGGATTAGCCGATATACTCGCCGCCATGCCGAGAGTGCCCTCCGACATGCATATCACGCCGCGCTGGATACTGCCCATGTCCGGCGGGCGCGACCTTCTGGAAGAGCATACATTGGTGGTGCGCGACGGCCGGATTCTCGAAATCGTGCCGGCCGATACGGCGAGAGAGCGCTATACGGCGCGAGTCTCGCTCGAGCGGCCGAGCCACCTTCTGATGCCCGGATTGGTCAATGCCCACACGCGCATCGGCACGCTGCCAGGCGAGGGCACGGCACCGGTGTTCTCCCAAGACCTGGCGACGCTCGGCATCGCCAACATGCTGAAGGCGGGAGTGACGGCGTTTTGCGACGTGGGTTATTTCCCGGACGAGGCGGCGCGCACGGCCGTCGCGCAGGGCCTGCGCGCGGTCATCGGCCTGCCCGTGGCGGCCCAACCGAGCGCCTGGGCGCGGGCCCCCGCGGAGTACCTCACGCGCGCACTCAAGCTGCGCGACGAATACAAGGGTCACCCCGCCATTTCCACGGCATTCGCGCCGCTGCACGTCCACACCCTCGAGGATGCAACGCTTGCGCGCATCAGCACGCTGGCGGCCGAGCTCGACGCGGCCATCGTCGTCGCGCTGTGTCGCTCGCGGCGCGACATCGATGAATGCGTGGGCCGCCACGGCATGCGGCCGCTGGCGCGGCTCGAGTCCCTGGGGCTCCTCACCCCGGCGCTGATCGCCGTGCATGCCGCGAGCCTCGAGGAGCCGGAGCTCGAGCTCATCCGTCGCGCCGGGGCCGGCATCGCGCTCTGCCTCGCCGCCGATCTTGCCCGGGGCGAGGGCCTGCCGCCGATCGAAGCGCTCGCCGCCGCGCGCGCCGCTGGCGTGCGCCTCGGCCTCGGGAGCGGCGGCGAACGCTTTGGCGCCGCGCAAGATTTGTGGAGCGACATCAAGCTGCTCGCGCTGCACGGCCGCATCGCGAGCGAGCGTCCGCTGCTGCACGCGCACGCGGTGCTCGAGACGGCGACTCGCGGCGGTGCCGCGCTGCTTGGGCTCGATGCCGAGATCGGCACGCTCGAGGCGGGCAAGTGGGCGGATCTGTGCTGTCTCGATCTCGGGGGACCCGCCATGCAGCCCACGCTCGAGCCGCTTTCCCAGGTGCTGCTCGCCGGAGGGCGCGATCTCGTGAGCGATGTCTGGGTCGCCGGTCGGCAACTGCTCAGCGAAGGACAGTTCACGCGCCTGGACTGGCCGCCGCTCGCCGCTCGCTTGAAAGCGGCGCAGGCACGCGCGAGGATGACACAAACATGAGCTCCGCCTCCTCTGCCAATGTCGATGCGGCGGAAATCGCCAAGTTCGACGCCATGGCGCAGCGCTGGTGGGATCCCCAGGGACCCTCCAAGCCGCTGCACGATCTGAATCCGCTGCGCCTCGAGTACGTCGATCGCGTGGTCTCGCTCGCCGGAAAAGGTGCGCCGACCAGCGCGCGGGTGCTCGACGTCGGCTGCGGCGGCGGGATTCTTGCCGAGGCCATGGCCCGGGCGGGCGGGCGCGTGCTCGGCATCGACCTCTCCCAGGCGTGTCTCGACGTCGCGCACCTGCACGCCGTCGAGAGCCGGGTCGAGCTCGACTATCGGGCGGTGTCGGCGGAGGACCTCGCGCGCGAGCATCCCGCGGAGTTCGACGCGGTCACCTGCATGGAGCTCCTCGAGCACGTCCCCGATCCCGAGGCCATGCTCGCCTCGCTCGCGGCCCTGGTGAGGCCGGGGGGCGATGTCATCGTGTCGACCTTGAATCGCCATCCGCGGGCGTTCGCCGTAGCGATCATCGGCGCGGAATACATCGCCCGGGTGTTGCCGCGCGGCACTCACGACTACTTGAAGTTCATCCGCCCTTCGGAGCTCGCGCGCTGGGGCCGCGCGGCGGGCCTCGACATCAAGGATGTGACCGGAATTTCCTACAACCCGCTCACGCGAGCTTTTCGGCTCTCCGCCGACGCGACCGTGAATTATCTCGCGCACTTTCGGCGGGAGGCCTGATTTGGCGCTCACGGCGGTTTTGTTCGATCTCGACGGCACTCTGCTCGACACCGCTCCCGATATGGTCGGTGCGTTGAACTCGCTGCGGCTCGAGAGCGGCCTCGCGCCCCTGCCGTTCGCAGAGGTGCGCGCCCAGGTGAGCCACGGCTCCTCGCGTCTCGTACAGATCGGCTTTCCGGAGGCCGACACCCAGCGGTTCGCGCTCCTGCAGCGCCGCTTTCTCGACCTCTACGCCGCGCGTCTCGCCGCCGAGACGCGCCTCTTCGAGGGCATGGACCAAGTGCTCCTCGAGCTCTCCCGGCGCGGGCTTGCCGCCGGTATCGTGACCAACAAGCCCGCCCGTCTCACCGACGCACTGCTCGAGCAGCTCGGGTTGCGCGCACGCTTCGCGTGCGTGGTGAGCGGCGATACGCTGAACGAGCGCAAGCCCCATCCCCTGCCCATGCGGCACGCGGCCAAGCTCGCCGGCGCTGCCCCCGATGCGTGCGTCTACGTGGGCGATGCGCAACGCGACGTGCAGGCCGCGCATGCGGCCGGCATGCGCGCCCTGGTCGCCGTATACGGCTATCTGCGCGCGGACGAGGACTGGCCCGCCTGGGGCGGTGACGGCTCCATCGAGCGGCCTGCGGATCTGCTCGACTGGCTTGATCGCGAGCAAAGCGCTTGAGCTCGCGATGACTCTCTGGATCGTGCTGGTGGCGGGGATCGGCGGCTGCGCCCTGGGCTTTTTGCTGGCGCTCCTCTGGCGCGCCAAGGGCGAGCATGCCGTGCGCGTCGAGCTCGAGCTGTTGCGCGTCAGAGTCAAGTCCGAAGAGAGCGCGGCGGCCGAGCGTGACGGCGCCCTCGCCCGCATGCGCGAGCAGCTGCAAGCGGCGTTCGGCGAGCTTGCCCGCACCAGCCTTTCGAGCAACAACGAAATGTTCCTGCAGCTCGCTCGCGAGCGGCTCGACCGCGACAGGCAGGACGCCGCGGCGACCCTCAAGGAGCGCGAGACCGCGATCGAGACCCTCATCCAGCCGATCCGCGATGCGATTGGACGGACCGAGGCGCAGATCCAGAGCATCGAGCGCGAGCGCATCGACGCCTTCGCAGGCATCAGGAGCCAGATGGAATTGCTGACCACCGGACAGCACGTCCTGTCGCGCGAGACGCGCAACCTCGTGACCGCGTTGCGCCGGCCCGACGTACGCGGCCGCTGGGGCGAGATGACGCTCAAGCGCCTGGTGGAGCTCTCGGGGATGAGCGCGCATGCCGACTTCACCGAGCAGCACTATCAGCTGACGGAGTCGGGCGCGATACGCCCGGACATGATCGTGCACATGCCGGAACGGCGCGACATCGTCGTCGACGTGAAGACACCGCTCGACGCCTACCTCGCCGCCGTGGAGGCGCAGACGGAGGACGATCGCGGGCGTGAGTTGAAGAGGCACGCGCAGGTGGTGAGCGCGCGGGTGCGCGAGCTCGCCTCCAAGCAGTACTGGGCGCAGTTCGAGCACAGCCCGGATTTCGTCGTGCTGTTCCTTCCCGGAGATCAATTCCTCTCCGCGGCGCTGCAGGAAAATCCCGACCTCATCGATGAATCGCTCCGCCAGAACGTGATGCTCGCGACCCCGACCAGCCTGGTGGCGCTGCTGAAAACGGTGGCGCTCGGCTGGAAGCAGGCGGCGCTCGCCGAGAACGCGGCCGAGATCCGCAAGCTCGGCGAGGACATGTACAAGCGCCTGGGCGTGTTCGGCGATCACCTCGCGAAGCTCGGCAAGTCGTTGGGTGCGAGCGTCGATTCCTTCAACAAGGCCGTGGGCTCGCTCGAGCAGCAGGTGATGCCCGCGGCGCGGCGCTTTCCGGGGCTCGGCCTGCGCGTCAATCGCGAGCTCGAGCTGATCGAGCCGGTCGAGACCCTGACGCGCGTGCCGCGCGTCGCCGGCCCGAATGACTCGCGTTCCCTTCCCGACGCCGGCTCCTCCGAAGAGAGTTGAGGACTCTGCGCCGCGGACTCCCTTCATTTACAATCCTGGCTGGAAGAGCTGCGCGGCCGCGCGGTCCGGAGCATCGATGGAATCAACGGCGAAAGAATTACCGGCTGCACTTCCGCCCGTCGACCTGTCGGGCCGCACGATTCTCATCACCGGAGCGAGCGGCGGCTTCGGGCGGGCGCTCGCGCTCGAATGCGCGCGCGTGGGCGCGAGCGTCGTGCTCGCCGGCCGCAACGGCGCCAAGCTCGATCGGCTGTACGATGAGATCGTCGCCTCGGGCGCCCTCGAGCCTGCCATCGTGCAGCTCGATTTCGCGAGCGCCACCGCGGCGGATTACGACCGGTTGTCCGCGACGATCGACCGGGAATTCGGCAAGCTGGACGGACTGGTGCACGCGGCCGCGCTGCTCGGCGACCGCACGCCCCTCGAGCAATACGACGTCCCCACCTGGTGCCGCGTGCTGCACGTCAATCTCACGGCCCCTTTCATCCTCACGCAGGTCTTGCTGCCCAATCTGCGCAAGTCCTCCGACGCCTCCGTCGTCTTCGTGAGCTCGAGCGTTGCGCGCAATCCGCGCGCCTACTGGGGCGCCTACGCCGTATCCAAGGCGGGACTCGAGGCGCTGCGGATCCTGCTCGCCCAGGAGCTCGAGGGCGAGCGGAACATCCGCGTGAACAGCGTCAATCCCGGACGCATGCGCACGGCCATGCGCGCCGCCGCCTATCCTGCGGAGGATCCGAACAGCCTGCCGCAACCGGGTACGGTGACGGCGCCGTTCCTGTATCTGCTGAGCGCCCAGGGCCGCGGCATCGACGGGCAGTATTTCGATGCACAATAATCCAATGCGAAACGCCCGATGGATCGCCCTACACGGCTTGCGCTGCGCCGCGCTCCTGGTGCTGATCGCCCCTCGCGCGCTCATCGCCGACTCGCCGCAGCCCGCCCCGCTCCATCCCGCCGCTGCGCCCCCGGCGGCCGCTCAGCCGGTCCAGCCGCAAGAGGCCCCGCCGATGCAGGGGGCGCTCCCCCCGGGCCTGCGGCCGCTCGAGGGCGACTACGTCATACCGAATTTTCGCTTCGCCTCCGGCGAGGCGTTGCCGGAGCTGCGCCTGCATGTCACGACCTTGGGCAAGGCGCACCGCGACGGGCACGGGCGGGTGACGAACGCCGTACTTCTCCTGCACGGCACCGGCGGCTCGGGCCACAGCTTTCTCGCACCTCGATTCGCCGGGGTACTGTTCGGCAAGGGGCAGCTCCTCGATGTGGCGCGCTACTACATCATCATGCCGGACGCCCTCGGACACGGCGCCTCGAGCAAGCCGAGCGACGGTCTGCACGCGCGCTTCCCTCAATACGATTATGAGGACATGGTGAGCGCCCAATACGCCTTGCTGACCCAGAGCTTGGGCGTCGATCATCTACGCTTGATCCTCGGCACCTCCATGGGCTGCATGCACATCTGGCTTTGGACGGAGCAGTATCCGGGTTTCATGGATGCGGCGATGCCGCTCGCCTGTCTTCCTGTGCCGATCGCCGGCCGCAATCGTGTATGGCGCGATCTCGTCCTGGACTCGATCCGTACGGACCCCGAATGGCTGCAGGGCGAGTACCGCAGCGAGCCCATGCAGGCGCTGCACGCTGCGGCCGGCTTGCTGCTGATCGCCGGCAGCGCGCCCATCCAGATGCAGATCGCGCTGCCGACGCCCGCCGCCGCCGACGAGTTCCTGAAGGTGTACATGGACCGGGAGATTGCCGAGCTCGATGCCAACGATCTTCTGTATCAGGTCGGCGCCTCGCACGACTACGACCCCTCCGGCGGTCTCGACAAGATTCAGGCGCGCATCACCTGGATCAATTCGGCCGACGATTTCGTCAATCCGCCGGATCTCGGCATCGCGGAACGCGAGGTCAAGAAAGTCCGCAACGCGCGCTTCATCTTGTTGCCGGCCTCCGAGCAAACGCACGGACACAGCACCCACAGCTGGGCGGCGGTGTGGCAGCAATATCTGAGCGAGCTCCTCGTCTCGACCCAGCCGAAGCCGGAAGGCTAGGCGCCCCCGGCTAGGCGCCCCGGCTGGGCGGCCGCCTCGATCTCCTCGAGAAGCGCACGCCGCTCGCTCGGCGCCAGTGCTCGCGAGCGCCCGCGCGGCAGATCGCGCGGCAGCTGCACCGGCCCCAACCGTACGCGCATGAGCCGGCTCACGATGAAGCCGCGCGCCCCCCACCAGTGACGCACCTGGGCCGAGCGCGTCGCGCGTGCCGTCAGGTTGAGCCAGTGATTCTGACCCGCCCCGTACTGCGCCTCGGCCGCGATGATGGTCATGGCCTCGCCCTCGCACTCGACCGCGGCACGGAACTCCTCCACCAAGGCATCGCTCAGCGCTCCGCGCATGCGCAGAACATAGTCGGTGGTGAGCGCATACAGGCCGCGCGAGATCTTGTGCGCGAGCGACCCGTCGTCGGTCAGGAGCTCGAGGCCCCCATCCACGGGCGGCAACCTTTGAATGGCGAGCCAGCGGCCCCGCGCGCGGGGTACCCCGAGCTGCTCCGCCGCACGCGAGGTGGCATCCTGCAGATCGAGCGGAGTGCCCGGCGCGCGGTGATAGAGGAGCACGTGCCCCTCGCTGGAGGCGGCCTGCAGCCGCACCAGCCGCCCGTCGAGCGTAACGCGATCGCGCCCGCCGAGGCGCGCGCCGAGCGCGGGCAGCTCGCCGTTGATGCGCAAACGCCCTTCCCGAATCCAGCGCTCCACCTCGCGCCGCGAGCCGACGCCGGCCGCGGACAGGAGCTTCTGCACTCGCGCGGGTTCGGCCGAGGCGACGCCGCGCTTGGCGGCATGGCCGTCCCGGCCCTTGCGGCTCACCCCTCGCCGGCCCGCGGGCTCCGCGCGTGGCGAGCGAGGCGGCATCAATCCGCGTCGTCGGAGGCTGGGCGGGCGACGAGTCCTTGCGGACGCGGCTCGCCGGCCTGGGCCGCCTCGAGCTCGTCCTCGTCGGCCGAGTCTGCCGCATCCGCCGCGGCGGAGTCCTCGCTCGATCCGGTTTCGGCCGCGGCCGGATCGGCCGATTCGACGGCGGGTTCGGCGCCTGGCAGGGAGAGCTGCACGCGCAAATCCTCGAGCTCCTTGAGCTGCGCGAGCGTCGGCAGGTCGTCGAGCTTCTGCAGGCCGAAGTAATCGAGGAAATCGCGCGTCGTGCCGAGCAGCTCGGGGCGGCCCGGGACGTCGCGGTGTCCGATGACCCGTATCCAGCTTCGCTCGAGCAATGTCTTGATGATGTTCGGGTTCACCGTCACGCCGCGGATCTGCTCGATCTCCCCGCGCGTGATCGGCTGGCGGTAGGCCACCAGCGCGAGCGTCTCGAGCAAGGCGCGCGAGTACTTGGTGGGCCGCTCCTGCCACAGGCGCGACACGGGCTGCGCGACGGCCGAGCGGATTTGAATGCGATAGCCGCTGGCGACTTCCACCAGCTCGATACCGCGAGTCTCATAGTCCGACTGCAGCACGGCAATTGCGCTGCGCACCTCGTCGGCGGCGGAACCGTCCCGCTCGTCGAACAGGCCCATCAGCTCGTCCGCGGCGAGCGGACGTCCGGCGGCGAGCAGCGCCGCCTCGATCACGTTGCGTACATATTGGTCGTTCATTGGTTACTCGCAAGGTCGTCGTTGGCCGCGGCAGCGCTGCCGGCATCGTCGTCGGCCACCAGCTTCAAGTGTCGAGCCGGGTTGCCGAGACGCACGTGCAAGGGTCCATAGGCGTCGGATTGAACGATTTCGATCAATCCCTCGCGCAACAGCTCGAGGAGGGCCACGAAAGTGACCGTGACGCCGCGGCGCCCTTCCTCGGGGCTGAACAGGCGCACGAAATCCAGAAACGAGCTCGCATTCAACGCGGACAGGACATCGCTCATGCGCTGACGCACCGACAACGGCTCGCGCTGCACGTGATGGTGCGCAAACATGTCGCTGCGCGCGAGCACCTCCTGGAAGGCGAGGAGCATCTCCTGCAGCGTCACCTGCGGCGCGATGCGCGTCACTTTGCGGTCGACCAGCTCGGCCGTCGCCACCCACGTGTCGCGCTCGAGGCGCGCGATGCGGTCGATGCCCTCGGCCGCGCGTTTGAAGCGCTCGTACTCCTGAAGACGGCGCACGAGCTCCGCGCGCGGATCGGCATCCTCGCCAGTCTCCGCCGAGGGCGTCCGCGGCAGCAGCATGCGCGATTTCACCTCCGCCAGCGTCGCCGCCATGAGCAGGTACTCGCCGGCGAGTTCGAGCTGCAGCACCTGCATGAGCTCGATGTAGCGCGTGTATTGCCGCGTGATCTCGGCGATCGGGATGTCCAGAATGTCGAGGTTCTGCCGGCGAATCAGATAGAGCAGCAGATCGAGCGGGCCCTCGAAGGCCTCCAGAAACACCTCGAGAGCCTGCGGCGGGATGTACAGGTCGCGCGGCAGCTCGGTGACCGGTTGACCCTCGACCACCGCGAAGGGCATTTCGGCCTGCGTGTTGTGCATCGGCGCCGCGGCTGCCTGCGGAGGCGCCGGCGTCTTCGGCACGAGCGTGAGGTCGGGTTTCATCGGATCTCCGCGGGAACTCAACGGTAGTTCAGTGCCATCGCCTGACGAACCGCATCCATCGTATCGCGCGCCGCCGCGCGCGCGCGTTCGCAACCTTCCGCGATGATACCCCGGACGAGCTCGGGATTCTCCTCGAATTCCTGTGCACGCTTGGAGATCGCGCCGATCTCCTCGACGATCTTGTCGATGAGCGGGGCTTTGCACTCGAGGCATCCGATCCCGGCGGAGCGGCAACCCGTTTGCACCCACGCCTGAGTGTCGGCATTCGAATACACCTTGTGCAGATCCCACACCGGGCACTTATCGGGATCGCCCGGATCGGTGCGGCGCACGCGCGCGGGATCGGTTTGCATGGCCTTGAGCTTCTTCACGATGGAGTCGGCCGGCTCGCGCAGCCCGATGGTGTTGTTGTAGGACTTCGACATCTTGCGCCCGTCGAGCCCGGGGACCTTCGGCGTGGCGGTGAGCAGCACCTCCGGCTCCGGCAAGATGGCGATGCCCGTGCCCTCGAGATAGCCGAACAGGCGGTCGCGGTCCGCCACTGTCAAGCGCGCATTCGATTCCACCAGAGCGCGTGCCTTGGCGAGCGCCTCGCCGTCGCCTTTTTCCTGGTAGGCCTTGCGCAGCGAGCGGTACATCGAGGAGTTGCGCGCCCCGAGGCTCTTGATGGCCTTCTCGGCCTTCTGCTCGAACTGCGGCTCGCGTCCGTAAATGTGATTGAAGCGGCGTGCGATCTCGCGCGTGATCTCGACGTGCGCTACCTGATCCTCGCCGACCGGCACGTATTGCGCCCGGTACAACAGGATATCGGCCGACTGCAGCAAGGGATAGCCGAGAAATCCGTAAGTGGCGAGGTCCTTCTCAGCGAGTTGTGCCTGCTGGTCCTTGTAGGAAGGAACGCGCTCGAGCCACCCCAAGGGCGTGATCATGGATAGGAGCAGGTGGAGCTCGGCGTGCTCAGGCACTTTCGACTGGATGAACAGCGTCGCGACACCCGGGTTCAAGCCCGCGGCGAGCCAGTCGATGGCCATGGCCCACACGAATTCCTCCAGCTGCGAGGTGTCCTCGTAGCCGGTGGTGAGCGCGTGCCAGTCCACAATGCAAAAATAGCACTCGTACTGGTACTGCAGCTCGACCCAGTTCTTGAGCGCGCCGTGATAGTTGCCGAGATGCAGCATGCCGCTCGGCCGCATGCCGGAGAGCACCCGGCGATTCTGGATGGGGCCTGTCATGCTCCCGGACCCATCACGTCGGTGATGACCCGGCCGATGGTATGCATGGCAGGATTGAACAGCCAGCCAAGGAGTCCCAGCACGGAGAGGCCGACGACGAGGAACAGCCCGATTGGCTCGAACTTCTCGAGGCGCGCGCCCCACTGCGACGGCAGAAGGCCGGTGAGCACGCGCCCTCCGTCGAGGGGCGGAATGGGCAGTAAGTTGAACAGGGCAAGAATGACGTTGATCAAGATTCCGGCTTGAGCCATCGACGCAATCCAACGAATCAGCGTCTCGTTTCCATTGACGCGCACGATGCCCGCGAGCACGGCGCACCACAAGCCCGCCATGGCGAAGTTCGCGAGCGGCCCGGCGAGCGCCACCAGGATCCCGGCGAGCCGGGGGTTGCGCAAGGCCTTGGTGGCCACCGGCACGGGCTTCGCCCAACCAAACAGCATTCCGCTGGTCGCAAGAAGAATTCCGGGCACGAGCACGGTGCCGACGGGATCGATGTGCCGCAACGGGTTGAGGCTCAAGCGCCCGAGCATCTCGGCGGTTCGGTCGCCGAAGTACCGCGCCATCCAGCCGTGTGCGACTTCATGCAGCGTGATCGCAAAGAGTACCGGAATTGTCCAATAGGAAAGCTTGTAAAGAAAGACAGATAAATCCAATGCTTGCACTCGTTATTTATAAAAAACACGAGCTCTTTCGCCCGCATTGTGCGCGCATTATACGGGGACCGCGCCAGCAAAAGGGGTGACATCGCCGCGACCCACGCGGACCACCTCCGCGTGCCCGGTCGAGAGATCGATGACGGAGGTCGGCACCAGCCCGCAATTGCCGCCGTCGAGCACGAGGTCGACCTTCTGCTCGAGCAGATCGTAGATTTCCTTGGCATCGGTGCGCGGCAGCTCCTCGCCCGGCAGCAGCAAGGTCGAGCTCATCACCGGCTCGCCGAGCTCCGTCAACAGCATCTGCGTCACTGGATGATCGGGGACCCGCAGTCCGATGGTGCCGCGGCGCTCGTGCTTCAAGCGGCGCGGCGTCTCGCGCGAGGCCTTCAGGAGAAACGTGTAAGGCCCGGGAGTGTGCGTGCGCAGCAGCCGGTACTGCCAGTTCTCCACGACCGCGTACCTGCCGACGTCGGCGAGGTCCCGGCACACCAGGGTGAAATGGTGATGACGATCGGTTTCGCGGATGCTGCGGATTCGCTCGAGCGCGGACTTGTCGCCGATGTGGCAGCCGAGCGCGTAGCACGAATCCGTGGGGTAGACGATCACTCCGCCTGCGCGCAGGCACTCGACCGCCTGGCGAATGAACCGGCGCTGCGGGGATACCGGATGCAGTTGCAGATAGATACTCATGGTTTCGAGGCTATGATACGCGCATGAATCAGCTCCTCGAATGGTCGCCCCTCATCGTATTTTTCGTGGTGTTCAAGCTGGCGGGCATCTACTGGGCGACGGGCTCGCTCATGGTGGTTTGCACTGCAGTCATGCTGGTGCACCGTTTTCGAGCGGGTCGTTTCAAGCCCATGCACGTCATCACCGTTGCCGTCGTCCTGGTTCTCGGCTCTGCCACGCTCTTGTTGCATGACAAGCGCTTCATCCAGATGAAGCCCACCGTGCTGCTCGCGCTGACCGCGGCGGTCTTCCTCGGCAGCACCGTGATCGGCAAGCAACCCCTGGCAAGGCGCATGCTCGAGGGCGTATTCGACGAGCCGCTCGAGATCTCTCCCCGCGCCTGGCGGGTGATCAACTTTCTCTGGGTGGCCTGGTTCGCGCTGCTCGCGGCAGCGAACCTGTATGTCGCGCGAAATTTCGACGAGGACGTATGGGTGAAATTCAAGGTGTTCGGCATCACCGCCGCCATGGTCGTGTTCATGATTCCCCAGGTGCTCTGGCTGAACGGCAAGGTACGTCGGGTCGAATCGCAGGCTGCGCCGCCGCGACCGGTCGGGCCGCCGTGACCGGTCGAGCCGAGCGGCTCCGCGATCGGCTGGTGCGCGAGTTCGCGCCGCTCGAGCTTTCCATCGAGGACGAGAGTCATCTGCATGCGGGACACGCCGGAGCGGCCGGCGGCGCGAGTCACTTTCGCGTGCGCATCGTGGCCCAGGCGTTCGGCGGACTCGCCCCGGTTGCCCGGCATCGCCTGATCTATGCCGCCGTGGGCGACCTGATACCGACGGAGATCCACGCGCTGGCGCTCGAGGCCCTGCCGCCCCCCAGGTGAGCCCTTTTTCGCCAAGCTCCACGATTTATCTTAAACTGCCGCCCCCTGGGTGCGCGGGCCACGCTGGCCCGAGTCGCTCGTTTTCTCTTAAAGGAATCTCATGAGAGCATATTTGATAGGGCCCTCCCTGGTTGCAGCCGTCACGCTGCTGGCGGCCTGCAACAAGGCGCCGGAGAACGCGGCTCCCGCCGCGACCGCAACCCCGGCGGTCCCCGTGGTGGCCATCGTCAACGGCGTTGCGCTCACGCGCCCCGAGTTCGATATCTACGAGAAGAATCTGCTGCGCAACGCGAAAGTGCAGAGCCTGACCGCCGATCAGCAAAGCCAAGTGCTCGACGACTTGATCACGATGCAGCTCATGGCCGCGCAAGGCGAGAAGGACGGCCTCGAGAACGACCCGGACACCAAAGCGCAGCTCGCGCTGCTGCACATGCGCGTGCTGGCGGACGCCGACTCGCAGAAGTTCGTGAAGTCTCAAACCCCCTCGGACGCGGATCTGCATGCGGAGTACGAGACTGCCATTTCGCAAATGGACAAGAACGAGTATCACGCCCGCCACATCTTGGTTGCCAGCAAGGAACAGGCGGAGCAGATCATCAAGAAGCTGAAGAGCGGTGCGAAATTCGAGGACCTGGCGAAGTCGCAGTCCACCGATACCGGTTCCAAGAACAACGGCGGTGACCTCGGCTGGTTCACGACCTCGCGGATGGTCAAACCCTTCGCCGATGCCGTGAAGAGTCTCAAGAAGGGCGAGATCTCTCCGACGCCCGTGCAGACGCAGTACGGCTGGCATGTGATCCAGCTCGAGGATACCCGCGACGCGTCGCCGCCGCCCTTCGACCAAGTGAAGCCCCAGCTCACCGACGCCGTCATGCGCAAGAAGCTGCAGGCGTATGTGGAGGACCTGAAGAAGCAGGCGAAGATCGAGAAGAAGCCAGACGCCCTGCCCGCCCCCACGGCCGCCGCCCCGACGGGTCCCGCCATGTCGGGTCCGCCGGCGGGTTCTGCCACGCCGCCCGTCGGATCGCCGGCCGCCGGATCGCCGCCGCCGGCGAGCGCGCCTGCGAGCTCGGCGCCGCACCCGTAGCATCGACCGCGCCCGGCCGGCGGAGTCGGCCGGGCGCAAGGTGTTGGCTGTTAGCCGGCCCGAAAGGGCCCGCTAACTTTTCAGCAGCGCCAAGAAGGCAGCCTCGTCGAGCACCTCGACACCCAGCTGGCGCGCCTTGTCGAGCTTTCCGCCCGGGTCGGCTCCCGCGACGAGGTAATCGGTCTTCTTCGAGACGCTGCCGGTCACCTTCCCGCCGCGCTCGAGAAGCGCCTCGCGCGCGGCATCGCGGCTCATCTGTTCGAGCGTTCCCGTGATCACGAACGTCTTGCCGGCGACGTTGCCGCTGCGCTCGGGGCGCTCCATGGGCGGCCAGTGGATGCCGCTCGCGAGCAGCCGCTCGAGCAGCCGGCGGTTCTCGGCGTTGTCGAAATAGGCGCGAATGCTGCCGGCGACGATCGGTCCCACGTCTTGCACACGCTGGATCTCCTCGACCGAGGCGTCGGCGAGCGCGCGTGCGTCGCCGAAGTGCTGCGCGAGCGCGAGCGCGGTAGCCTCGCCGACATCGCGGATCCCGAGCGCATATAGAAATCGCGGCAACGTCGTGCGCTTGGCGGCCAGCACGGCCGCGTGAATCTTCTGAGCCGATTTCTCCGCCATGCGCTCGAGCGTCTCGAGCTGCGCGGGCTCGAGCTCGAATAGATCGGCGGGTGTCTTGACCCAATCGCGATCCACCAGCTGCTCGACCAGCTTGTCGCCGAGACCCTGGATGTCGAGCGCCCGGCGCGAGGCGAAGTGCTTGATCTCTTCCTTGCGCTGCGCCGGACAGGTTCTGCCGCCGCTGCAGCGGGCGACCGCCTGGTCGGACTCGCGCACGACGGGCGACCCGCACACCGGGCAATGCGTCGGCAGCTCGATGGCCCGAGCGCCGGCGACGCGGCGCTCGAGCAGCACGCGCACCACTTCGGGAATGACGTCGCCCGCGCGCCGGATCACCACGGTATCGCCGACTCTCACGTCCTTGCGCGTCATTTCATCGATGTTGTGCAAGGTGGCATTGCTCACCGTGACGCCGCCCACGAATGTCGGCGCGAGGCGCGCGACGGGCGTGAGCGCGCCGGTGCGGCCCACTTGAAACTCGATGCCAAGCACCGTGGTGAGCGCCTCCTCGGCGGGAAACTTGTGCGCGATGGCCCAGCGCGGAGCGCGCGATACGAAGCCGAGCTGGCGCTGCAGCTCGATGTCGTCGATCTTGTACACGACGCCGTCGATCTGGTAGGGCAGCGTCGCCCGCGCCGCGGCGATGTCCTGGAAGTACGCAAGGCAACCCTCCACCGATTCGACCACGCGCGTCTGCGGACAGATCTTGAATCCGAACCCGCGCAGCATCTTGAGCACCTCGCTGTGGTGGCCGGGCAGCTCCCCGCCCTCCACGTAGCCGACGCCGTAGATGAACAGATCGAGGGGGCGCGCCGCCGTCATGCGCGGATCGAGCTGCCGAAGGCTCCCCGCCGCCGCGTTGCGGGGATTGACCAGGGTCTTCTCCCCTCGCGCCAGCGCTTCGCGATTGAAGCGCTCGAATCCCGCGAGCGGCATGAACACCTCGCCCCGCACCTCGAGCACGCGCGGTGCGTGCAGCCCGCGGAGCTTGAGCGGCAGCGCTTTGATGGTGCGCAGGTTCGAAGTGACGTCCTCGCCGGTCTCGCCGTCGCCGCGCGTCGCGCCCTGCACGAACGCGCCCGACTCGTAGCGCGCGCTGACCGCGAGCCCGTCGAGCTTGGGCTCGGCCGAATAGCGCACCACGGTCTGCAGCCCCGCGCGCTCGCGCACGCGTCGATCGAAATCGCGCACCTCTTCCTCGCTGAATGCATTATCCAGCGAAAGCATGGGAATGAGATGGCGGACCGTCCCGAAGGCGGCGAGCGGGGCCGAGCCGACGCGTTGCGTGGGGGAGTCCGGTGTCGTGAGATCGGGATGGCGCGCCTCGATGTCGCGCAGCTCGGCCATGAGCCGGTCGTATTCCGCATCCGGCACTTCCGGATCGTCGAGCGCGTGATAGCGGTAGTTGTAGCGATCGAGGAGCTCGCGCAATTCCGCGGCACGCTCGAAAGCCGCGCGCTTCGCATCACCCGCTTTGCCGCGCCCCATCGACGACGTCAGGCCAGAAGTGCCTGGAAGCGCGCCACGTCCTGCAGCAGCGCCTCGGTGCGCTGCGGGGAGAACGGGATCCCCTTGGCATCCTGCATGGTGCCGGAAAGCCCGCGCGCGAGCTCGCGCGCAGTGGCGAGCAGTCCCTCCACGGCTGGCATGGGCTCGAGCGGCCCGGGCAGCACGGCGAACAAGGACACACCGCGAAACTGCTCGCTCGGCATGGTCGAGAGATCGAACGTTCCCGGCTCAACGAGACTTGCCACGCAGAAGATACTGCGCCCGTCGCTGTGGTTGCGGTGATAGACCTGATAACGCCCGTAGGCGAGCCCGAGCGCCTCGAGCGCGTCCATGAGATCGGTCCCCGCCCAGCGCGCATCGCCCACCGCGCAGACCCGTACCGTCACGATTTTTTGCTTCTCGCTCTTGTTGGGCGACGGCGGCGCGACCGCCGCGTGCCGGTCGCTGTGCTCGGGGTTGCGCCGCGCACTCGCGGCCGGCGGCATCGCGGCCGCGCTCGGCGGCGGTGGCGCTGCGGCGCGGGCAGGCGCCGCTTCCTCGACCCACTCCGCTTCCGCGGCGCGATCCTCTTCCTCCACACGCTCCTCGCCCTCCGTCCGCACCTCCTCCTCGGCCGCCACCTCTTCCTCGGCGCGCAGGAGCTCTCCGGTCTCCTCGCCGAGCTCGAACTCGATGACGGGCGCGCGCGGCACCGGCGCAGACGTCACCGAGGCGGGCGATCGCGTGGGGCGCGCACTGACCGAGGAGGACGGCGCAAAGCGCGGCTGACCCGTCGCGCGGCTCGAATCCAGGCTGAAATCGACCGGATCGGCGTGGGTCAGCATGGGTTGATCGAGGGCGGGCACCTCGGCAAAGTCCGCCGTGCGAATGCTGAGCGGCTCCAGGGGCGGCACGCCCCACTCGCGCCTATCGGCGGGGGGCTCGCGCGGCGCGGGAGATGGCGCCTCGGGCGGCGGCACGCTCGGCCCGTGCGTAGCGGCGACCATCGGCTCGCGCAGCTCGGCGTTGCCAGGCGCTTGACGAGAGCCGCGTGCCGACCACAGCCAGATGGCCCCGATCGCCAGGATACCCAGACCCAATAATATCCAACGCAGCTCGTCCAACTTGCGCAAACCCCTGCCGTGTGGTGAACACTCCTACATCGCAGCCATGCGCACGGCCTCGTCGACGTCGACCGCGACCAGACGCGATACGCCGGGTTCGTTCTGCGTCACGCCGACGAGCTGCGCCGCCATTTCCATGGTCGCCTTGTTGTGGGTGATGAAGATGAACTGCACGCTGCGCGACATCTCCCGCACGATGTCGCAAAAGCGGCCGATGTTGTTGTCGTCGAGCGGCGCATCCACCTCGTCGAGCAGGCAGAACGGCGCCGGATTCAGATCGAAGATCGCGAAGATCAACGCGACCGCAGTGAGCGCCTTCTCTCCGCCCGAGAGCTGGCTGATGGTGCTGTTGCGCTTTCCCGGCGGACGCGCCATCACGGAAACGCCGGAGCCCTCCGACTCCTCGCCTTCGATCTCCAGGTACGCATGTCCGCCGCCGAACAGGCGCGGAAATTTCTCCTTCAGCCCGGCATTGACCTTGTCGAAGGTCTCCTGAAAACGTGTACGCGTCTCGCGATCGATCTTGCGCATCGCCACCTCGAGCGTCTCGAGGGCATCGGTGAGGTCCTTGCACTGGCGATCGAGGTATTCCTTGCGCTCGGATTGCTCCTTGAACTCACCGATGGCGGCGAGGTTCACCTGTCCCAGGCGCTCGATCTTTCCCTTGGTCTCCTGAAGATCCGACTCCCAGGTCTCCGCGGTCGCCTCCGGTGCGAGGCCGGCGAGGAGCGCGGGCAGTTCGAACGAGGTGGCCGCGAGCTGTTCGGCGATGCTTTCGCGCCGCACGCGCACCTGCTGGGCGGCGAGGCGCGCGTCGTCCAGTGCGGCGCGTGCCGCCTCGACGTGCTCGTCGAGGGCGGCTTTCTCGCTCTCGCGCTCCCGCAACAGCGCATCGAGATCCTCGCTCGCGACGCGCGCGGCGTGCAGCTCGCTCTCGACCTGCATGCGGGCGTGGAGGGCGCGCTCGAGCTCGGCCTCGAGCGCCGCGAGCGGCGCCTCATCGGCAGCCAGCTGGCGCAGCAGCTCGTCTCGGCGCTGCAACAGGTCGACGTGCTGCTTGTCGAGCCGCGCGAGCGTGCTCTCCAGCGCCGCGTGCGAGGTGCGCCGCGACTCCACTTGCAGCGCCAGCTCGCGTGCCCGCTGCTGGGTCGACTGCGCGGTCGCGCGCGCCGCCGTCTGCTCGGCGCGCAGCCGCTCGCGTTCGTTCTCGAGCTCGATCCGTTGCGGCTCGAGGGCCGCGAGCGCATCGATGGCCGTCTCCATGCGGGCACGCGCCGATCGCAAATCGGTGCTGGTGCGGTCGAGCTCGGCGGTCACGTCGGCGAGACCGGTCTCGAGCTGGCTCAGCCTGCGTTCGGCATCGGCCCTGCGGGCTTGCGCCGAATCGTGCTCCGCGCGCCGGTCGACGTGCTCGCGGTGCAGGCGGTTCACCTCCATCTGCAGCCGCTCGCGCCGATCCTCGCAGTCGCGCACGCGCTCGTGGCGCCGCTCGAGCTCCTGTTCTCCGTTCTTCACTTCCGTCTCGAGGCGGCTCACTTCCGCGCGCAGCGCGCGCAGCGTCTCCTCGCGCTCGATGACGCCGGTGTGCGGCTCGGGATCGCGCGACAGGCGCAGCCAGTCAGCGCCGAGCCAGACCCCGTCGCGCGTGACCACCGACTGTCCCGCGCCGAGGCTCTTGCGCACCCGCAGCGCCTCGGGCAGCGTCTCGGCGGTGAACACCGAGCCGAGCACCGAGCCGAGATACGCCGCGCCCGACACCCGGGCCTTGAGGCTCGCGGCATCGGCGCGGCCGGCATCGGCGGCGCCCTCGCTGACGAGCACCAGATGCCCGCCATCGAAGCCGCCCAAGAGATCCGTGACCGAATCCAGCCCGTCGACGCACACGGCCTCGAGATAAGAGCCGAGCACCGTCTCGACTGCGCGCTCCCAGCCGTGCTCCACACGCAGCTGCTGCGCCACTCGCGGATTCTGTTCGAGCGACTTCGACTTCAGCCATTCGGTGATTTTCCCGGAAGCCTTGCCGAGGGCGGCCTGCTGCAAAGCCTCGGTTGAGACTTTCAGTCCGAGCGACTGCTGCCAGCGGGCACGCAGCGCCTTGAGCGCCTCGCTCTGCTCGCGCTCCAGATCGCGGGCGGTCGCGAGCTCTTGCAGGAGCTGGGCAAGATCGGCGGCAGCCTTCTGACCGGCATCGCGAGCGAGGTCCGCCTGCTCCGCCAGGGATTCGAGAGCTACGGTCGGCTCGAGTTGCGCCAGGGCGGAGCGTTCCGATTCGTGACGCTCGCGCTGTTGCAGCAGCCGGTGCTGCTGATTGTCCAGTTGCTCGATGCGGGCGCGCTCCACCTGGGTCTCGCGCTGTCCGGAGGCAACCGATTGGGCGTGGGCGTCGGAGGCCTGCTGCCAGGTCGCGAGGGCTTGCTCGCAGCGCTCGAGTTCGAGCGCCGCGGCACGTTCCTCCCCGTGCGCGGCATCGAGCCCCGGCACGGCCGTCGCCAGCTCTTGCGCCAACGCCTCGAGCTGACTGCGGTCGCGCTCGATGACGCCCGCGAGCTCGGTGACCTGCGCCTCGGATTGCTCCAGGTCGGCGCGCTGACGCTCTCGCATTTCGCGTGCGTGCTCGATGCTCTGCTCGACGCGCGTGACCTCGCCGCCGGCCGCATAGAACCTTTCCTGGATGGCGCGCAGCGCATCCGCCTTGGCCGATTGATCGACGCGGATCCGCTCGATGCGCGCCTCGGCTTCGCGCAGGTCCGCCAGGGCCGCCTGCATGGCCGTGTCGCAGTGCACCGCGGCCGCGTCGCGCACGCCCGCCTCCGCATCGAGGCTTTGCAAGCGCAGCGCGAACACCTCCGCCTGCAATTTACGCTCCTCCTCCTTGAGCGCCTGATAGCGCCGGGCGGTGGCCGCCTGGCGCTGCAGGTGACGGATCTGCTTATCGACCTCCTCGCGCAAATCGTTCAAGCGATCGAGGTTCTCGCGCGTCTGCGCGATGCGGCTCTCGGTCTCGCGGCGGCGCTCCTTGTAGCGCGAGATGCCCGCCGCCTCCTCGAGAAACGCGCGTAGATCATCCGGACGCGCCTCGATGATCCGCGAAATCATGCCTTGCTCGATGATGGCGTAGCTGCGCGTCCCCAGACCCGTGCCGAGGAACAGCTGCGTGATGTCCTTGCGCCGAACCTTGGTGCCGTTGATGAAGTAGTCCGACGTGCCGTCGCGGCTCACGGAGCGGCGCAGAGCCACCTCGTTGTAGCTCGCGTAAGGGCCGCCGATCTTTCCCTCCGAATTATCGAAGACGAGCTCCACCGAGCAGCTGCCCAGGGGCTTGCGCGCCGCGGATCCGTTGAAGATGACGTCCGCCATGGACTCGCCGCGCAGATGCTTGGCGGAAATCTCGCCCATCACCCAGCGCACGGCGTCGATGATGTTCGATTTGCCGCACCCGTTCGGGCCGACGACGCCCGTGAGGCTCGAGGGAAAGGTGACTATGGTGGGATCGACGAATGACTTGAAGCCTGCAATCTTGAGTTTGGTGAGTCGCATCAGATGCCCGCGTGCCGTCGATGTGGCGCGTAGTGTAAAGTAATCGACACATAGGTAAACCCCTCGTCCCGATGAGCAGCGCACTCGAAGTCTTCGCAAATCCCGCGCCCGAGCGCGACTACACGATCCGGATGACCATTCCGGAGTTCACCTGCCTCTGCCCGAAAACCGGTCAGCCGGATTTCGCAACGTTGAAGCTCGAATACGTCGCCGATGAGCGGTGCGTCGAGTTGAAATCCTTGAAGCTTTACATCTGGTCGTTTCGTTCGCGCGGCGCCTTTCACGAGGCGGTGACGAACGAGATCCTCGCCGCCCTGGTGGCCGCGACCGCGCCGCGATTCATGCGCCTAAGCGCGGAATTCAATGTGCGGGGCGGCATCTACACGACCGTGATCGTCGAGCACCGCCGCCCGGGGTGGACCCCTGCCCCGCCGGTTTCCCTGCCTCCCTAGGCCCAAAAGTGCTCTATTCGGGGCCCCGCTCCGCCGGGAGCCTCTCCCGTACGCCCGCAGCCCTCATAAATATCGATATTTTTCAATTGGTTGCGCGCGTAGAAAGCAGTAGCGTCACCGCCCTGTACACACGGTATTGCGTCGGTATAATCGCGCGCTCTCTCTTTGGAGGCGGAGACACCAGATGCCCTCGAAAAAAGCCAATAAAGCGGCGAAGAAGCCAGGAAAGGCGATCCCGAAGAAAGCGGCT
>Ga0302324_100003928_pt1 | contig 33323 bp, 28 predicted proteins | sample Palsa_T0_1_FD_201949 | JGI IMG/M metagenome (GOLD analysis project Ga0302324, IMG submission 201949) | Peat permafrost microbial communities from Stordalen Mire near Abisko, Sweden - Palsa_T0_1 | ecosystem: Environmental > Terrestrial > Soil > Palsa > Peat permafrost | place: Sweden: Abisko...
TGTAACGGGAAGGGCTTTCGCCGTTTCAAGGCCGGGCGGACAGGGCCCTCGGGCGCTCAGGGGTCACGCAAAAATCTGGAAAATCAAATTGAATCAGTATGTTATAACGCAGTCGCCGCGGCATGCGAGCGGGTTGGCAGGCATCGGGCCGCGGCCCGTTGCACAGACGCCTAGCCAAACTTCACGAATTCTCTGGTATACGAGGAGCAGGTCTGCGCGTTTCCAACGCATCTCTTTTGGCCGGGCGCCCGGCCATGCCCTCCTTCTGTCAGGCGAAGCAGGTGGGGCACACACGCAGATCTTGCGCAATCGACGGGGATTGAGTCCGTGAGTTCCAGTGGCATGCCGGCTTCCGGGCCCCTTCAGAACGATCCCGTGCGCGCAGCGATCGAAGCCAATTCGCGGCTGTTCCTGATTGCGATGGGCTTCAGCGCCGTCATGAGCATTCTCGCGCTCACCGTCTCGTTCTACATGTTGCAGGTTTATGACCGCGTGCTGTCGAGCCGCAGCACGGACACGCTGATGCTGCTCACGATCATCGCGGCCGGTGGCGTCGGCGTGTTCAGCGCGCTCGATTCCCTGCGCCTGAGGCTTCTGGTCCGCGCCGGAATGCGCGTCGCCGCCAGCCTTTCGCCCTCGGTTCTGCGCGCCATGGTCACCACGTCCGCGCGCAACGCGAGCGCCGCCGCCCGCCAGGGTCTGCGCGACGTTGACACGGTGCGCAATTTCATCGGCAGCCCTGCCCTCGGTGCGCTGATGGATGCGCCGTTCCTGCTTTTCTTCCTCGTCATCCTGTTCCTGTTGCATTGGGCCTATTTCGTGATCGTGGTCGTGGGCGGGGCGATCCTCGCGTCGATCACCGTCTTCGACCAGTGGTTGACCAGCCGGTCGATCTCGAAGTCGATCAACATGACCATCCGCGCCCACAATTTTGCCGAAGACGGCCTGAGGAACGCCGACGTGCTGGAAGGCATCGGCATGTCCCAGACTTTCGTGACGCGCTGGCGCGACCTGTGGGTCGAGTCGCTGCAGGTGATGCTGTCGTCGTCGGACAAGGACACGCTGCTCAATGGAATTTCCAAGGGCGTACGCCTGTTTATCCAGGTGGCGCTGCTCGGCACCGGCGCGCTGCTGGTGCTCGATTTCCATGCTTCGGGCGGCGTGATGATCGCAGCCTCAATCCTTGGCGCGCGCGCGCTCGCACCCGTCGAGGCAACCGTTGCCTCGTGGAAGAACATCGTCGCGGTGCGCCTGGCTTGGGCCCGTTTGAACGAACTGCTCGTGAAATGTCCCAAGCGCGATCAGGGCATGGCGCTGCCGGCGCCCGATGGCCGCATCCAAGTCGAGCACGCCACGTTCGGCATCATGGGCGCGAAGAAGGCCATCGTTTCCAATGTCAGCTTCGATCTCGTTGCGGGAGAGTCGCTGGGAATCATCGGGCCGTCTGCGTCCGGCAAATCGGTTCTCGTGCGCCTGCTTGTCGGCGCGTGGCCCTGCCTTTCCGGCACCGTGCGGCTGGACGGCGCCGACATCTACACCTGGCCGCGGGCGGAGCTGTCGCGTTACATCGGTTATCTGCCACAGGACGTGGAATTGTTCGGCGGGACGGTGCGCGAAAATATTGCGCGCCTGACCCAGGGCGAGCCGGACGCCGTGGTTGCGGCGGCGAAGCTGGCGGGTGCACATGAAATGATCCTCGCGCTTCCCAACGGCTACGACACCGATCTCGGCGACGCGGCCCACAAGCTTTCCGGCGGCCAGCGTCAGCGCATCGGAATTGCCCGCGCGCTCTATGGCGATCCGCGCTTCGTCGTGCTGGACGAGCCCAATTCCAACCTCGACACCGCCGGCGAAGAGGCGCTGGTCATGACATTGGCGGAGTTGAAGAGGCGCAACGTGACGACCATCGTCGTCGCGCACCGCCCCGCCATCCTCGCTACCATCGACAAGATCCTCGCGCTCCGCGACGGGTCCGTCGAGAATTTCGGCACCCGCGCAGAAGTGATCCAGCGCTATACGGCAGCCGCGCGCCCCGCGGCGCGTCCGGCCGGACCCGTCAACGTGGTGCCGATGACGGCGGCGGCGCCGCATGCGCCGGCAAGCGAATCGGGACGGGGCGCAGACAAATGAGCGACGAGTCGGTGCGCAGCTCCTTTTTTGCGCGCGCCTTCGGCGGCATGCGCGGAATCCTGCATTCTCTTTATGCCGAGAGCGAAGAGTCGAAAACCGCCGATGCGGCGCTGCCGTTTCTGCGGACGTCGCGCGTTGTCGCGACCGGCACGACGATCACGGTGCTGTTCATTGTGGGCTTCCTCGGCTGGGCCGCGTTTGCACCGCTCGACAGCGCGCTCGTCGCGCCGGGCGTCGTCATCGTGGAATCCCACCGCAAGACGGTCCAGCACCTGGAAGGTGGGATCGTGAAGGCAATCCTGGTCCATGACGGCGAGCACGTGAAGGCCGGCCAAACGCTGGTCGTGCTCGACGACACCCAGGCAAGGGTCAATCTCGAACTGCTGCAGGACGAGGCGGATGAGTTGACGGCGGAAGAGGCGCGCCTCAATGCGGAACGCGATGGGGCCGCGCAAATCGCGTTCCCGCCGGATCTTCTCGCACGCCAGAGCGACTCCAAGGTCGATGAAGCGATACGAGTCGAAGAAAAGACTTTTGCATCCCGCAAGGACTCTCTCGATCAGCAGATCGGCGTTCTCACGTCGCGCAAAGGCGAGAACGAACGCGTCATTGCCGGCCTCAGGGACGAGCAGACGGCGCTCGAAACCCAGATCGCCCTGATCGCGCAGGAAACCACGTCCGTTCAGTTGATGGTGAACAAAGGGCTGGAGCCGGTTCCCAAGCTGCTCGCATTGCAGCGCCAGGCGGCGGACCTCACCGGCCAGCGCGGCCAGCTGATCGAAAAAATCTCCCAGGTCGATCTGAACAATGGCGAAAACAATCTGCAGATCGTCAATCTGAAGAGCCAGCAGCTGGACGAAGTGTTGAAGGATCTGAGCGATGTCCAGAGCAAACGCTTCGACCTGATGGATCGCATCCAGGCGGCGCGCGATACGCTGGATCGCGTCACCATGACGGCGCCGGTGTCCGGCGAGGTGATGAATCTCGATGTTCATACCAAAGGCGCGGTGATCAAGCCGGGCGATACGATCGCCGAAATCGTTCCGGAAAACGACCAGCTCGAAGTCGAGGCCCATGTAAAGCCGGAGGATGCCGACGACGTCTATGTCGGCATGTCGGCGCGCGTCAATCTGAGCGCCTACAAGCAGCGGCGTCTGCCGATGATCCTGGGTACGGTCACAGGGATTTCGCCCGACCGCATCACCGATCCGCATACCGAGCAGTCCTACTTCAACGCGCTGATCAGCGTCGATCGTGCGGCGCTCAAGCCTTATCCCGACGCACGCATCATTCCGGGCATGCCCGTCGAAGTCGCGATGCAGACGGGCGCGCATACCGCGCTCGACTATTTCATCGAGCCGATCCGCGCCGTGCTGCGCAACGGCATGCGGGAAAAGTGAACTTGCGGATGTCGGCTTATTTTGCCGGCGCCAGCGCCCGAATCGCCTCGTCGACGCTGTGGAAGATGCGGTTCTCTCCCAGCTTTTCCATGATACCGAAGCGTTGCAGGGCGTCTTGCGCTCGTACCGATTCCAGCCGCGCGACGGCAAAAACGATGCCCACGTCGCGGCAATGGTCGATGATCTGGGCAAAGGCCTGCGCCGCGGTGTAGTCGATTTCGACGATGCTGTTCGCTTCCAGCACCACAAGGTTCGGCTTTCGCGGTCCTTCGGCGATCGCAGCGTGGACGCCGCGGCGGAAATCATACGCGTTCAGGAACGACAGTGGCGCCTGGAATGCGAGAACGCGCACATCGTCGAGCTTCTCGCCGTCGTGTTCCTTTCGCGGCGGCCACCAGATCGAGGTGCCGGGCACGCGGGCCAATTCGAGAACGCGCGCCCGTGTCGTCGTATAAACGCCATGCAGCAGCGACAGCACGATTCCCACCGCAACGCCGGTTTGAATGGGCAGCACCGTGATGGCGGCGATGGTCGCCACGATCAGCGCAAACTCCCCCGGGCTCTGGCGAAAGACCGCCCGCATGGTCGACACGCGCGTGATGCGCAGCGCGACGAAAAGCAGGATGCCGGCGAGTGCCGCGATCGGGACGTGGCGCATCAGCGCCGGTCCGAACACCGCCAGCGCCAGGATGACGGAAGCCGCGACGAGGCCAGTCGCCTGCGAACGGCCGTGCGCTTCCGAGACAATGGCCGTGCGGGGCGGGCTCGCATTCACGGGAAAGGCGCCGACAAATCCTGCGAGCACGCTTCCCGCTCCGACACCGATGAAATCGCGATTGATATCCGGCTCTTCGTTTGCGGGCGTGAACGCGCGCGTCGTGGCCGAGGTCTGCACCATGACGACGATCGCAATGAGCAGACTGAGCGGCGCAATCCGCAGGAGCTCGCCCGCATCGAGAGCTGGAATTTCCAGGCGCGGCAAGCCTCCGGGAACGATGCCGAGAACCGCTACGCCGCGATGCTCAAGCCCGAATGCGAGCACGGCGCCCGTGGCGGCGATAAGGCCGACAAGCGCGCCCGGAATGCGCGGATTGAGCTTCTCGGTCGCGAACGTCGCCGCCAGCACGCCAAGGCCCAGCGCAACCGTCCAGGGATTGGCACCGGCGACGTACGCGCCCAGATGCACCAGACGCTGCAACACATTGCCGTCGCTGGCCGGAAGCGAAAGCAGCGCCGGCAATTGCGACGCCGCGATGTGGATTGCGATGCCAGTCAGAAAGCCGGTGGTGACAGGCTCCGACAGCAGGTTAGCGATCCAGCCCATCCGCCCGAACCCGGCACCGATCAGCACGAGGCCCACAGCAAGTGCGAGGGCCGCCGCAAGCGTCGCGTAATGTGGTGAGCCTGTCGCGGCCAGAGCCACGAGGCTGCCGGCGAATATGGGCGCGATCGTGGAATCGGCCCCGGCCGACAGGAATCGATTCGCCCCCAGAACGGCAAAGGCGAGGGAGCCCGCAACGAAGGCATAAAGGCCGATCTCGGGCGTAAATCCTGCAAGCCTCGCATTGGCCATCTGCTCGGGAATGGCGATGGCGGCGAGCGTCAGCCCCACGGCGATGTCCCGGAGCAGGTCGCGGCTGCTCCAGCCGGCGAACGACCGGAACAGGGACAATCGACCGGCAACGGCGCTCAAGAAGCGGGAGTTCGCGGGTTGGGCCATTCAGGCATCCTGTGACGGCGAGATTCCGTGGCCAAAGTCCGGTTCGACACCTGACCGGACCACAAGACCTTAGGCCCATTCGCGTATAGGATTGCAATCCCGCCACTTCAACGTGCCGATCCCCCATGCACCCAGTCCGCGAACCGCGCATCGACCCCGTTCCGCTCGCCGAACTACGCCCGACGCAGATCACCGTCGGCATGCGCGAGGTGGCGCTCAAGCGGGAAAGCTGGCGTGAGTACACCGAAAAGAAAGGCGCCGAATTCCTCGGACGGCATATGATCCCGGTTGTACGCGGACCCAAGGAACGGCTTCACATAATCGATCACCACCATCTCGCGCTTGCGCTGATGCAGGAGGGAGTCGAAGCGGTGATGGTCCTGGTCGTGGCCGATCTTTCGCAACTCGCGCCGGATGCGTTCTGGATATTTCTCGACAACCGCGGCTGGATGCATCCTTTCGATACGGAAGGAAAACGGCGCGGCTACAAGGATATTCCCAAATCCGTCGGCCGCATGAAAGACGATCCCTATCGCTCGCTCGCGGGCGAACTGCGCCGGCACGGCGGCTTCTCAAAGGATACGACGCCGTTCAGCGAATTCCTCTGGGCCGATTTCCTGCGCCGGCGCATAAAGCGCTCATTCGTCGTCGGCAAATTCGACCGCGCGCTCAAGGAAGCGGTGCGTCTCGCCAAGAGCAAGGACGCCAACTTTCTTCCCGGTTGGTGCGGCCCCGTCGCGCAAGATTGACTGCGCACCGATTTACGCACGTTCCTTTATGGAATCCATCTGGCTGGAGCATCCGGGAACACTCGAATCTATACGAATGTCTTGCCATCTTCAGTCGCAAAGTCCGGTGCGCTTGAATCGGTAGGAGATATGGCATGCATGCTTATGGATACTCTCCCGGCCCGGGTGGGGACTGGTTTCCGGATTCGCAAGGGCGGCTCGAGCAGGATCTGGTTGACGCCAGGAAGGCCAAGGAAAATGCGCCGACCAAGGTATTAAGCGAAATGGCGGTTGTTTTTGGCACTTCGCTGGCCGTGGTGTTGTTGATCGACCTGGCTGTGTTCTTGGCCAGCGCTGCCATCTGATGTCCCGCGAGGGATAGCCTCCCCGAGGTTACGAGTTGCCCCGTTTCCTGCACGGGATCGAACCGCTTTGCGCGTGTGCGCTACGATTCTCAGAAGTCCTGTCTGCTTCTATATGGAATTTATATTGATGCGCCGCAGCGGGAGGTCTCGTTTTTATATGCGTTTCTCACGATGTTCGCCCTCCAGATATGGAGCTTTTATATGTTCGACTCGCTGGACGTTCTCTTCATAGCCATCGGCCTTGCATTTCTGGCCGCCTCGATGCTTTACGCCGTCGCCTGCGACCGGCTCTGAGGAAAAATCCATGATCGTCGACTACGGCCTGGGTGCGATCGTCACCGTCGGTTTGCTCATCTATCTCGTCTACGCGCTGATCCGCCCCGAGCGGTTCTGAGGAGCCTTTATGACCATCAATGGCTGGATACAGATCGCGCTCTATTGCGTCATCATCATCGCGATTACGAAGCCGGTCGGCGGCTATATGACGCGCGTTTTCAACGGCGAGCGCACATGGCTGTCGCCGATATTGCGACCGGTGGAGCGCGGCTTTTACGCGCTCTCGGCCGTCGATGAAAAAGAAGACCAACACTGGCTGACCTATGCGATCGCCATGCTTGCCTTCACGATGGCGGGCTTCGTGACGCTCTACGCCATCCAGCGCCTGCAGGCAGTTCTGCCCTTCAATCCGCAGAAATTTCCGGCCGTGGGCGAGCATCTGGCGTTCAACACGTCGGTAAGTTTCATCACCAACACGAACTGGCAATCCTATACGCCCGAAACGACCATGAGCTATCTGGTGCAGATGGCCGGGTTGACGGTGCATAATTTCCTTTCGGCTGCCACAGGCATCTCGCTTGCTGTCGCGCTGGTACGCGGCTTTGCGCGCCGCTCGGCGAAAGGCGTGGGCAATTTCTGGGTCGATATGACCCGCTGCACGCTCTACATCCTGCTCCCGGTTTCCATCGTCGTGGGATTGTTCTTCGTGTGGCAGGGCATGCCGCAAAATCTGAGCGCCTATGTGACCGCTTCTACGCTCGAGGGTGTAAAACAGACCATCGCCATGGGTCCGGTCGCCTCGCAGGAAGTGATCAAAATGCTGGGCACCAATGGCGGCGGATTCTTCAACGCCAATTCGTCGCATCCTTTTGAGAATCCGAATGCCGTCACGAACCTTGTGCAGATCGTCCTGATCTTCTCACTGGGCGCTGGGCTGACGAATCTGTTCGGCCGCATGGTCGGCAATCAGCGCCAGGGCTGGGCTGTTTTTGCGGTGATGGGCCTCTTGTTCCTCGCGGGCGTCGTGATCGTCTATTCGAACGAAGCGCCGGGAAACCCAGCCTTCGCCGCATTCCATGTCGATCAGTCCGCCAACGCGCTTCAGCCGGGCGGCAACATGGAGGGCAAGGAAGTTCGTTTTGGGGTCGCGAACTCCTCGCTGTTCACGACGATCACGACCGATGCCTCCTGCGGTGCCGTCAACACGATGCATGACAGCCTGATGCCGCTCGCAGGCATGGTGCCGATCGCCAACATCATGCTGGGCGAAATCATCTTCGGCGGCGTGGGTTCAGGGCTCTACGGCATGCTCTTGTTCGCAATCCTGGCCGTATTCATCGCGGGCCTCATGGTTGGTCGCACGCCGGAATATCTCGGCAAGAAGATCGAATCAAAGGACGTTAAGATGGCGATGCTCGCCATCCTCATTCTGCCCATGTCGATGTTGGGTTTCACGGCTTTGGCGGTCGTGCTGCCGGCCGGGCTTGCAGGCATCGAAAATCCCGGGCCACACGGTTTCAGCGAAATTCTTTATTCCTACGTGTCCGCGACCGGAAACAACGGCAGCGCGTTCGCGGGCCTCAGCGCCAACACGATGTACTACAACACGACGCTCGGCCTCGCGATGTTCATCGGCCGCTTCCTGATGATCGTGCCGATGCTCGCCATCGCCGGCAATCTCGCGATGAAGAAAATCGTGCCGCCGTCCGCCGGCACGTTCCCGACCGACAGCGGGTTGTTCGTCGGTCTCCTGATCGGCGTCATCCTCATCGTCGGCGGTCTTATCTATTTCCCGGCTCTTTCGCTCGGCCCCATCGTGGAAAATCTCGCGATGCATGCCGGCACCATCTATTGAGGATATCCGCTTATGGATTCCACGATCCAGACATCTCCGGTCATTGAAAAGAGCCGTAAGCGCGGCTCGGCGAGCACGATGCTCAATCCCGCCATTCTCGGGCCGGCGCTCGGCGACGCGTTCCGCAAGCTCGATCCGCGCGTCATGATCCGCAATCCGGTCATGTTCGTGGTCGAGGTGGTGGCCACGCTCACGACGATCCTGTTCCTCCGCGATCTGGCGACGCATGCTGGCGGCTACGCGTTTTCGTTCCAGATCAATCTGTGGCTGTGGTTCACGGTCTATTTCGCGAATTTCGCCGAAGCGGTCGCCGAAGGCCGCGGCAAGGCACAAGCCGCAGCGCTGCGGCAGACAAAGACCGATGCGGTCGCCAAGGTACTCGACAAGGGTGCCGCCCAGCCACGTTCCGTTCCCGCGACGGCCTTGAAACAGGGCGACATCGTGCTGGTCGAGGCGGGCGATCTGGTTCCCAGCGACGGTGACGTGATCGAAGGCATCGCGTCCGTCAATGAGGCTGCGATCACCGGCGAATCCGCACCCGTCATCCGCGAATCGGGCGGCGACCGCTCGGCCGTTACGGGCGGCACGACCGTCATCTCCGACTGGATCAAAGTGCGCATCACCGCGGCTCCCGGACACACGTTCCTCGATCGCATGATCGCGCTCGTCGAAGGCGCCGAGCGTCAGAAGACGCCCAACGAAATCGCGCTCAACATCCTGCTCGCGGGATTGACGATCGTGTTCGTGTTCGCCGTCGCGACGATCCCGAGCTTTGCGATGTATGCCAAGGGCCACGTCACCGTGCTGGTGCTGGTGGCGCTGTTCGTGACCTTGATCCCCACCACCATCGGCGCGCTCCTGTCGGCCATCGGTATTGCCGGCATGGACCGCCTGGTGCGCTTCAACGTACTTGCAATGTCCGGCCGTGCGGTCGAAGCGGCCGGCGACGTGGACACGCTGCTGCTCGACAAGACGGGCACGATCACGCTCGGCAATCGCCAGGCGACCGAGTTCATCCCCGTCTCCGGCGTAACCGAGCGCGAACTGGCCGACGCCGCGCAGCTCGCCTCGCTTTCGGACGAGACGCCGGAAGGCCGCTCCATAGTCGTGCTGGCGAAGGAAAAATACGACATCCGCGGCCGCGACATGGCGCCGATGCAGGCGAAGTTCATTCCCTTCTCGGCCCAAACGCGCATCAGCGGCGTCGATTCCGACGGCGTATCGATCCGCAAGGGTGCGGTGGATGCCGTGCTCGCACAGGCCGCGGCGACGACACCGGCCATCACACGCGAGATCAACCTCATTGCGGAAAAGATCGCGAAATCGGGCGGCACACCGCTTGCGGTGTCGAAAGACGGTCGCCCCCTCGGCGTCATTCACCTCAAGGACATCGTAAAAGGCGGCATCCGCGAACGCTTTTCGGCGTTGCGCAATATGGGCATTCGTACCGTAATGATCACGGGTGACAATCCGCTGACGGCCGCCGCCATCGCCGCCGAGTCGGGCGTGGACGATTTCCTCGCCCAGGCAACGCCCGAGACGAAGCTCAAGCTGATCCGCGACGAGCAGCTCAAGGGCAAGCTTGTCGCGATGTGCGGCGACGGTACGAATGACGCGCCGGCTCTCGCGCAGGCCGATGTCGGCGTGGCGATGAATACGGGCACCATGGCCGCGCGCGAAGCGGGCAACATGGTGGATCTCGACAGCGATCCCACCAAGCTCATCGAGATTGTGGAGATCGGCAAGCAGCTGCTGATTACACGCGGTGCCTTGACCACGTTCTCCATCGCGAACGATGTGGCGAAATATTTCGCCATCATCCCCGCGATGTTCGCCGCCTTCTATCCCGAGCTCCAGACGCTCAATGTGATGGGACTGCATTCGCCGCAAAGCGCGATCCTGTCGGCCATCATCTTCAATGCGCTGATCATCATCGTGCTCATCCCGCTCGCTCTGAAGGGTGTCGCCTATCGGGCGGTGGGCGCTGCTGCACTGCTGCGCCGCAACCTGCTGATCTATGGCGTGGGCGGCATCATCGTTCCGTTTGTCGGCATCAAGCTGATCGATATGGCCGTCACGGCTGCCGGACTCGTATAGGCGCGGCTTCGGAAGAGCCCCGACTGAGAAAGAGGAAGTCATGTTGAAACAAATCTGGCCCGCCATTGCGATGATGGTCCTCATGACGGCCCTCACCGGCATCGCCTATCCGCTGGGCATGACGGAACTTGCGCAGACCGTGTTCCCCCATCAGGCCAATGGCAGCATGGTCGAGGTCAACGGCAAGGTGATCGGGTCCGAATTGATCGGGCAGAATTTCACTTCTGCGAAATATTTTCATGGCCGCCCGTCGGCGGCGGGGAACGGTTATGACGCCGGCAACTCCGGCGGCTCGAATTTCGGGCCGACTTCGAAAGCGCTGATCACGCGCGTCAAAGGCGACGCCGCCAAGCTGCATGCGGAGAACCCCAATGCGCCGATTCCCGTTGATCTCGTTACGACATCGGCCAGCGGCCTAGACCCGGACATCACGCCGGAAGCGGCTTATTTCCAGATTCCGCGTGTCGCCAAGGCGCGCGGGTTGAGCCAGGAGGCGGTGAAGGCGCTTGTCGATTCCCAGACCGAGCAACGTCTGTTCGGAATCATCGGCGAGCCCCATGTCAACGTGCTGAAGCTCAATCTGGAGCTGGACAAGATCCCCTCGCCGCAGGCCGCAAAAGCTGCGCAACCGGCCAAAAAAGCGTAGCATCCGCTTCGTAGCCGGCAACATCTGGCCCGTATGAGTGACGACAGATCCGACCGCGATGTGCGGCCGTCACCGGAAGCGCTTTTGCAGCAGGCGCAGCGGGAGGGCCGCGGGCGGCTGAAAGTTTTCCTGGGCGCTGCCCCGGGCGTCGGCAAGACCTATGCAATGCTCGCACAGGCGCGGCAGCGCCGGCTCGAGGGTGTCGATATCGTGATCGGCGTGGTCGAGACGCATGGCCGTGTCGAAACCGAAATGCTCACCAAGGGGCTCGAGAGCATCCCCAAGAAGCGGCTGTTCTATAAAGGCCGCGTGCTTGCGGAGATGGATCTCGACGCCATCCTTCAACGCCGGCCGAAGCTCGCGCTGGTCGACGAGCTCGCCCATACCAACGCGCCCGGCAGCCGCCACCCCAAGCGCTATATGGACGTCGAGGAAATCCTCGGCGCCGGCATCGACGTCTACACGACGCTGAACGTCCAGCATCTCGAAAGCCTGAACGACGTCGTTGCCAGGATCACGCGCATCCGCGTGCGCGAAACCGTATCCGATGCGATTCTCGATCGCGCCGACGAAGTCGAGCTGGTCGACCTGACGCCTGAGGATCTGATCCAGCGTCTGGGCGAGGGCAAGGTCTATGTGCCCGCGCAAGCCGAACGCGCCGTCCACAATTATTTCAAACCCGGAAATCTGACCGCCCTTCGCGAACTCGCGCTGCGCCGCACGGCCCAGCGCGTCGACGAGCAGATGGTCAATTACATGCGTGCGCATGCGATCTCCGGGCCGTGGGAAGCGAGCGAGCGCGTTCTTGTCCTGGTCAGCGAGAGGCCGGGCGCGATCGCGCTGGTGCGTTACGCGCGCAGGCTCGCAGATCGGCTTCGCGCGTCCTGGGCGGCGATCAATATCGAGACGGGACACACGCAACGATTGAGCGAGACGGAGAGAGATCGGATCGCCGAGGCGTTGCGGGTCGCGGAGCGGCTGGGGGGAGTGGCCGTCAGCGTGCCGGCGGAAAGCGTGGCCGCCGGCGTCATCGACTATGCGCACACCAACAATTTCACCCATATCGTCGTTTCGACGTCGCGGCGCTCCCGGTGGTGGGAACTCGTTCGCCCCTCCGCCGCGCACGAGATCATCCGCCGCGCGGGCGATATCAGCGTCCATGTCGTGCCCGAGGATCGCACGACAAAGGCCGCGACGGAGGAACCGCCCGATCACGTTCCGGTTGTACAGCGTCAGTCCGACTATTGGCTGATGCCGAGCGCTTACGCCGGAAGCCTTGGCTTTGTCGCCGTGGCGCTGGCGGTTGGTCTCGTACTGCAGCAATTTCTGGCCGTATCGAACATTGCGCTTGTGTTCCTGACCGCGGTGCTCGTGAGCGCGATTGCCTATGGACTTTGGCCGGCGCTGTTCGCGTGTCTGATCAGTGTGTTGGCATATAATTTCTTCTTCCTGCCGCCGCTATACACTTTCACCATCGCAGATCGTGAAAACGTCGTTGCATTGTTCTTCTTTGGACTCGTGGCCGTCATTGCCAGCAATCTGACGGCTCGCGTGCGCGCGCAGGCCGTCACGGCCCAGGAGCGCGCAAAAGTCACCGAAGACCTCTATCTGTTCAGCCGAAAGCTCACGGGCGTTGTCACGCTCGACGACCTGCTCTGGGCGACGGCCCATCAGATCGCGCTGATGTTGAAATTGCGCGTCGTGCTTTTGCTGCCCGAAGGCGAAGGCATTGCCGTGCGGGCCGGTTTCCCCCCCGAAGACTCACTCGACAACGCCGATCTGGCTGCCGCGCGCTGGTCCTGGGAACATGGGCAGCCGGCAGGACGCGGAGCGGACACGCTTCCTGGCGCCAAGCGCCTGTTCCTGCCCATCCGCACGGGGCGCGGCACGGTCGGTATCATCGGCCTCGACAGCGACAGGCCGGGCCCGCTTCTGTCCCCCGATCAGCGGCGGCTGCTGGACGCATTGGCCGACCAGGCTGCGCTTGCCATCGAACGCGTGAACCTCGCGCAGGATATCGACCGCGCAAAGCTCACGACGGAAACCGAACGCCTGCGCACGGCGCTTCTCACTTCGATTTCGCACGATCTGCGCACGCCGCTCGCGTCGATCCTCGGTTCCGCGACCAGCCTGCGCACCTATCGCAAAAGCCTGGACGACGCGTCACAGGATGAATTGATCCAGACGATCCAGAGCGAATCCGAACGGCTCAACCGGTTCATCGCCAATCTTCTCGACATGACACGGCTTGAATCCGGCGCGATCATGCCGAACACGGAAGTGACGGATCTGGCGGATGTGATCGGCAGCTCCCTGCAGCGCGCCGCGAAGGTCCTGGGTGCGCATGTCGTCAAGATCGAACTGGCGCCGGGCCTTCCCATGTTGAAGCTCGACGCCGTGCTGTTGGAGCAGGTGCTGTTCAATCTGCTCGACAACGCCGCGAAATATGCTCCCGCCGGCACGGAAGTGCTCGTGCGGGCGTTGCGCGACAACGGCTACGTGCAGCTCGAGGTTGTCGACGAAGGCGCCGGCATTCCGCCCGAAGACTTCGAGCGCATCTTCGACAAGTTCTACCGCGTCCAGGCGGCCGACCGGAAGCGCGCGGGCACCGGGCTCGGCCTTGCAATCTGCCGCGGCTTCATCGAAGCAATGGGCGGCACGATCATTGCCCGCAATCGCAGCGATCGCTCGGGCGCGGTGTTTTCCATCGTCTTGCCCGCCTATACTAACGAAACCAGCGCGCGCGAGGCTGCCGCATGACGACGCCATCTGCTCCGTTGCGTATTCTTGTGGTCGACGACGAGCCCGCCATCAGGCGGTTCCTGAGAACGAGCCTCACCGCGCAGGGCTATCAGATCATCGAAGCGGAAACCGCGAAGGCCGCGCTCGAATCCCTGCGCCGCAATTCGCCGGACGTATTGGTGCTCGATCTCGGGCTGCCGGATCGCGACGGTTTCGAAGTGATCCAGGAGCTGCGTGGCGCCGGATCGGCGCTGCCGATCATCGTGTTGTCAAGTCGGGCCGATGAAGCAGGCAAGGTGCGTGCGCTCGATCTGGGTGCCGACGATTACGTCACCAAGCCGTTCGGCGTCGACGAATTGCTGGCGCGATTGCGCGCGGCGCTGCGCCACAAGCTGCAGCAGCAGGGCGAGCACCCGATATTTCGCGTTCGCGACCTGGCCGTCGATCTCGTGCGCCGGATCGTGACGGTCAAGGACGCGGAAGTGAAGTTGACACCGCGGGAATACGATCTGCTGCGGCTGCTGGTGGCTCATGCCGGAAAGGTGCTCACCCACAAATTCATTCTGCGCGAAGTGTGGGGAACCGAGACGGACGTTCAATATCTGCGAATCTATATCCGGACCTTGCGCCAGAAGGTCGAGGCCAATCCCGATCAACCGCAATTGATCCAGACGGAGCAGGGCGTGGGCTACCGCCTGCGCGCACCCGATTGAACTTTACCCGACCCGGCGCGGGCCGTGTCCCAGCGTCCGGGAATCGCCTTCGGAGCGCCCGCTGCCGCCAATCTGCCGGTGCGTGTCCGCCCGCAATCGGTCTATGCTTGCGCCGCACGCAACCGGGAGACTGTCCGTGGAATACGCAAAGCAGATGGCCGATTCGATCAAATATTTGTCGCGCAATATCAAACCGGTTTCGACGACGAGCAGCACCCTCGTCAGCTCCTCGAAATATCTCAATCATCCGATCGTGCGCGACGTGGTCGCCACCTGGATGCTGCGCCGCAACGGCCGCGACTGGCCCGTCGAAGCCGACCATGCGATGGGCTTGTTCCAGGCCATCGTCTCGCTGCAGGACGACGACTACATCGAATCGCTGTTCGTGGCCGAGCGAAAGAAGAACCCGCGCTTCGATGCGTGGATGGAAGAGCGCTTTATCTCGCCGCTCAAGGCCGAAGACTTCAAGAAATTCCCGGCCGGAAGCTGCGGTGCGATCATGAACCGCCAGATCGTGGAATTCGGATTCGAAATTCAGCTCGGGCTCGCACCGCAACTGCTCACGCATTCCGACAACTACACCTATTACAAATCCCGCACGCCGCAGCTGCACGACTACGAGCATATCGTGACGGGCGGAGGCTTCGACTCCATCGGCGAAATCATTCCCTATTTCGCACGCCAGGCGAATATCGCGAAATATCTGAGCCCCGAACTGGCCGCCGAACTCAACGTGCATGGCGTCTTCGGTGCGCTCCGGCTCGTGAGCCGCGCCGGCCTGCATTATCACGAAACCTGGCCGCTCGTGCTCGACTGCGTCTCCCGCGGCATCCGCATCGGCCAGCAGTCCGAACCCTATTTCATGGCCAGGTTCGACGACGTGCTGCACCTGACGCCTGAGGAAGCGCGCAAGGCGATCGGTATTCGCGGCGCGGAGGACGTCGATTCCGCAGCCGCCACCCTCATCTTCCGCGAGGAAGTCGAACCGGCGAAGTCGATGGCGGCGGAATGACCTGCTCCGCAGCCGCGTAAGGCCGCGCATCGAGAGGTTTGGCTTCGCGCGCCAAGGCGGCTGAGAGCCTGGTCGAAACCGGCACGGGAAATTCCAGCAATTGCTGGCCCATGCCCTTGGCCACAAAGTCGAGGCGCGCGGACGCGGTCGAACCGCCGTCCAGCGATTCATGGACGATGAAGTTCAGCGCGTGAATTCCGGGAACGTCGAAGCGGTCAATGCGCCGGCGCGCGGGATCCCGAAACAGGTGTTTGTACCAGTGGCCCACGGCATCGGTCGTCAGGGCCGCGCGAATATAGGGCAGATACTCTGTCTTGCGCGCGATCACGGCGACGTTGAACAGGTCGCCTTTGTCGCCGCTGCGCACCCACGCCAGATGAACAAGCGGCACCGTCGCTGCGGGATCGATGTCTGTGGGCAAGGGGGGCGGCGAAGGCCGCTCCACCAGTTCCGTGCGAAAGCCGCCCTTGGTGGGCACCGGAACGGGCTCTGTCTTGCCGTCAAAGGCGAGCGTCGCTTCGGCTTCAGTCTTCGACAGCAGCGACATGAACAGGCGCGAGACCTGATTGGTTTGCACAAAGCCGACCGTTGAGCCCGCCGACATCGACATTACCGAACACGGGCTTTCGCGCGCAAACAAATCGACGGCGCGCCTGTCCGCATGCTCGACCGCGATGCGCAACATCACTTCGCGGGCGTCGCGCTGGCGGGCATGGGCGCCGAAATTGGCTTCGCCACCCAGCACCTCGACGAGAGTCTTGCTAAAAGGTCCGAGATTTTGTTCGCGCAGCATCCGATCGAGTCGCAACAGAATCTCGGCCGCCTGGCGTTCCGCTTTGGCGACCGCTTCCGTGCTGATGATCGGCAGATAGGCGACTGCCCGCCAGCCGTCATCATAGGACGTGCAGAGCTTGTATGTCGCAGTGGGCGGATAGCCGCGCGCGCCCGAGACCCGAACCCGGTTCGGACCAACGTCCCGGAGTTCGATGCCGCTGAAATCGCAAGCCACGTCCGGCACCATATAGGCCTGCGGATCGCTGATTTCGTACATGAGCTGCTCGGCGACGGTGCCAACGGACACAAGGCCGCCGGTTGCCTCAATCTTGGTCATCACCACGGTCCCGTCGGCGTGGCATTCACCGATCGGAAAGCCGATATCCGCCCAGCCGGGCACGTCGCGCCAATCCGTGAAGGTACCGCCCGTCACTTGCGCGCCGCATTCCAGAAGATGGCCCGCGGCTGTTCCAGCCGCGAGCAAATCGTAATCGTCATGCTTCCAGCCGAATTCGTGGATCAGCGGCCCGAGCACAATGGCGCTGTCGACCACACGTCCCGTGACGACGATATCCGCGCCGCGCGACAGCGCTTCGGCAATTGGAAATGCGCCGAAATAGGCATTGCAGCTGACGATCTTCGCGTCGGGAAAGGGCGCGCCGGAAAACATCTCGCGCATGTTTCCGCTGCGGAATTTCTCGACTTCGGCGCGCAGATCGTCGCCTTCGACGGCCGCGGCCTTGACCTTCAAACCGCGCTCGGCGGCATAGCGTTCGATAGCCGCCGCCAGAACGCGCGGCCGCATTCCGCCCGCGTTCGAAACCACCTTGACATTTTGCGCCACGATCTCGTGCAGATAGGGGCCGACATGGACGTCGAGAAAGTCGGGCGGATATCCGGCATCGGGCTGCGCTTCGGCGAGTTTGGCGAAGACGCCCATAACCGGCTCGGACAGATAATCCAGTACGATATAATCGAGCCGGCCGCCGCGCAGCAGCTGCGGCACCGCAAGTGTGCTGTCGCCATACGCGCCGCAAGCGCCGCCGATTCTCACGATTTTTTCGGCCAATCGACTCTCCCTGATGTCGCGTGACGGCGCAATCATGCGCGTGCGCATGTGCTGCAAGCAATTCGGCACGTGATTCGAAACCAGACGCTGCATCGCCTGCGCTTCCGCAGCGCCTTATGCAGCAGTGTAATTGCTTCGATAACGCGTTCCGAGTTCGGTCGGAGTGTTTAGGCGTTACTTCGGACGATTGCGTCTATTTTCCGCTGCGCAGCATCGACATTCGGATCGATGCCAACTTCTGATTGTGCGGCGATTACCGAGGCTTAAAGCGCTGGCGCAATTGTTCGCGCGTGACCGCATTTGAGCCGTTGCCATATTTTATAACGGCTGTTATATTTATCGTGAGGATGGAGGGGCGCGGCGTTTGTTTGCGCTGCAGCATTGCTGCCTCCAATACATAATAATCGTGCGAAGGGGACGGAAATGCGCAGGAATCTGACTCACATTTTGCTTGGTGGAACGGCACTTCTCGGCTTGCTCGGGACTCCGGCTCTTGCCCAAACCGATTCGAACAGCCGGAATATTCAGGTGGCGCAGAACACGCCCCCGGCCAAACCACAGGCGCACGACGAAAACACCGTCGAGACCGTGATCGTGACCGCCGAAAAGCGCGCGGAAAACAGCCAGCGTGTGCCCGTTGCGCTGACGGCGCTTGACGGCAGCACGCTCAACCAACAGGGCGTTATGGGCTTTCCGGATTTGGCCCAACGGGTACCGGATCTGCGCTTCGGCAATGGCGTAACCGGTGGCGAGAACGTCATCACGATGCGCGGCGTCGGCAGCCAGAACACGACACCGGGCGGCGACTCACCGGTTTCTTACAGCGTTGATGGTGTGACGCTGCAGCGAACCACCGTCATGGATCCGGAATTCTACGACATCGGCGACGTCGAAGTGTTGGAAGGCCCCCAGGGCACGCTTGAAGGTCGCAACTCGGTGGGTGGCGCGATCCACGTCAACAGCAACCATCCCACCGACGTGCTGGAAGGCGGCGCGGACGCGGAAATCGGCAGCTATGCGTCGCAAATCTTCCGCGGCTATTTGAACGCGCCGCTCTACGACAATGGTGGGACGGAAATCAACGTCCGCATCACCGGCGTCGATTCCTATCACAGCGGCTATGTGACAAACGTCGACACGGGGCCCATGGCCACGCACAATCTGGACGGCGAAGACCTGCACATGCTCCGTGGACAGGTAGACTTCAAATTCTCGCCGGATATCGACCTTCTGCTCGAAGCGAGCACGATGAACAACAACGACCCGGTCGCCACCAAAGTGCAGTTCAACCAAGATCCGTATCGTTATCCCGGGCAGACTTTCTATTCGAGCCCCTGGAAGGTTGACAATGACTATCCGGATACCGGAATCAACAAAGTCAATCTTTATATCGGGACCTTGAACTGGAATCTGGGCTGGGCGCAGCTGACGGACGTGTTCGGGTATGAGACGAGCTACGCCGACGCCACGAACGATGCGGACGGTTCCGGCCTTCCCATTGCGACCAGCACCGACTGGATCGAAAAACAGCAGCAGATTTCCAACGAAATCCGCCTGGCATCAAAGGACGACAGCAACCCGCTCAGATGGGTTGGAGGTTTTTACTTTTTTCAGGCGCAGAACCACGAAGATTTCAATTTCGTCGACACAGGACTGAACAGCCCCACGTCGCCGTCGCCACCTTGCCTGTTCGTTCCCGCGGGCTGCCTTGGCTACACGTTTGTCAGTAGCGGCAATCTCTCCTCACGGTCGTTCGCGCCGTTCGGTCAGATTGACTACGACCTGGCAAAAACATCGCTAGGTATTCCTCTGACCATTACAGGGGGCTTGCGTTACACGGACGACGAGAAATACGGCTTCGGCACACTGTATTATGATGGTTTCCCAATTGTCGCGCCTCCCTCGACGCATGACTGGGGCCAATGGACCGGGAAATTCGAACTGGCTTATCAGTTCACGCCTGACATCATGGGCTACGCCTCGGTCTCGCGCGGCTATCTGTCGGGCGGCAACATCATCGGCCTGGCAAGCTTCTACCAGCCTGAGCATGTTTGGTCCTACGAAGTCGGTGAAAAGGCCAACCTGTTTGATGATCACCTGCAGTTGAACATTTCAGCCTATCACGAAAAACTCGTGGACATGCAGGTGTTCATTCAAAGTGGTGCAAGTTCCGTACTCCAGAATGCGGGTGGAGCACATGTCAACGGCATTGAAGGGCAGGCCACTTGGATTCCCATCGACGGTTTGAGACTGAATGCGGCGGTGGCTGTTACAGATGACCGCTACGACAGCTACGTTTCCGGCGGTGGCACCGTCGCCCAGGGCGGCGACAACAGGTTTTCCCAGAACACGGTGCCGCCGCTCAATCCGGCTAAGTGCGATACGGCGGCTCTCGTCGCGGCGTATGGCGTGGGAGCGTGTAACTGGGCGGGCAACCAGCTCAATCAGACCCCGCCATATACGGTCGATGTTGGCGCCGAATACAACTGGGATACGTCAATCGGCACGATCACGCCGCGCGTCGATGCCTTCTGGTCGGGCGAAGTCGAATTCCTGCCGGATAACATCAATCCGCAGAAACCCTATGAGGAGACCGACCTCAACCTGATGTGGACCGATCCGTCGGGTCGCTACACGCTGGATGCGTTCGCAAAGAATATCGGAAACACGGCGGTCATCACGAACGACGGTCTGCAGTCGACGAGCTTGAGCGGCCCCGGCGGTTTCGAGTTCGACAACTATGTCTATGCCCCGCCGCGGACCTTCGGAATCCGGCTCGGTGTGAAGCTGGGCGGTTAATCGTTCTTCAAATGGCCTGCGTTCGAAGCAGGCTCGTGGCTCCCTCCTCGCGGAGGGAGCCATTTTTTTGCTAAGAACAAGCTGGGCGAGAGCGAGGACACATGCGCGCAGAACTTCCGGGATTGAAATCCATCCGTGTCGAACGCGACGGCGCCGTCGACTGGCTCATGCTGAACCGGCCGGAACGGCTGAACACGCTGACCGGCACGATGGTGGGCGAGCTGTGCACATATTTCGATGGGCTACGAAGTAATTTCGACACGCGGATCGTGGTGATGCGTGGTGCCGGTCGCGCCTTCTGCGCAGGCCTCGATATCAAGGAGCATCAGGGCGGGGACCGCGTGCCCGAAGGCGCGGGGCGCGCCAAGCCCGGCTATCATCTGTTCGACATCGTACGTCTGATGCGGGGCTGCCCGCAGCCGATCATCGCTCTGGTCCACGGGCCCGCCTGCGGAGGAGGTTTCGCGATGGCGCTGGCGGCCGATATCCGCATCGCCGGCGAATCGGCGCGCATGAACGACGCGTTCGTCGCGCTCGGCCGTTCCGGCTGCGAGCTTGGTCTCAGCTATTTCCTGCCGCGCATCGTGGGCCTCGGGATTGCGACCGAGCTCATGTACACGGGCGCCTTTATCGATGCGGCGCGGTCGGAAAGAGTCGGCCTCGTGTCGCGTGTCGCGCCGGACGACGGGATGGAACACGCCGCCGGGGAATTCATCGATGCCATGCTGCGTACTGCGCCCCTGGGCCTGCGCATGACGAAGGAGACGCTGAACAACGTGCTCAAGGTCGACGATTTGAATGCCGTCATCGATCTCGAAGAGCGCGCGCAACAGATTTGCGGCCATGGCCCCGATTTCGAGGAAGCGATGCGCGCGTTTCTGGAAAAGCGACCGCCACAATATGCGAAGTCATTGTGATCTCGCCCCTCTATCTCCATGGCCGCGCGACCCGGCCACCTAGCGGGCGAGCGTCCGCGAGCCCAATACACCTCTTTAAGCCAGTTAGGATCGTGTCTTTGGCGACAAAGTTATTCGCCGCGCGGACGCGCGTCGGCGGGGTGGCCGCCTCGGGGGCTGGCCATGGAGAGGTTTGGTAATTTCGTCAAATCTGAAACTGCTCTAACTCACACTCGCACTTTTCCGCGGTAGATCGAGAATTTTCGCGGCTGTTTCGGGATCGGCAATCGTGCGGCCAGCCTTCTTTGCCAGCGCGACCACTTCAGCAATCAATTCCACGTTCGAAGGTTTGCGCGCGCCCGCATAGTCCTCGAGCCCGAGCCTGATATGGCCGCCGCGTTCGAGCGCCATCTGCGCCATGCCCGTCCCGACTACATCTCCGCCCATCACCGCCACGGCCCAGGGCAACCCGCTGTCTTCCAGCAATTCGAGATAGGCTTCGAGGCCCTTGCGCGTGGGCTGCAGGCCCCAGAATTGCTGTCCCTTCCTGCCGTCGACGAAATTGTGATCGCCGGACATGTAAAATTTGACCAGCGCACCGCGCGGCAGTTTCCCGGCGCGATGATACATCAGGGTCGCGCGCAGGAAACTCGGCTCGTAAACCGCTATGCTGGGCCCGAGCTTGCAGCGATCGAGCAGCCCGAAGGAATATTCTATCTCGGGAAACGGATTGGCATAGATCGTGTTCATCTTGCCCGGCATGCCGTCGCTCCGGAACGTGCCGAAATTGACGGAGCCTGGGTCAATGAAGCCCATGCGCATGGCGCCCGAGTCCGCCAGCGCTTCGGTATGGGCGCAGCGCTCTTCGATCGTGTCCCCCGTTGCACCCGTTGCGTAGAAAATCGCGTCCGGCCGCGCGCGGATGGTCGCGCGCCAGCCTTCGAGGTAGCGCGCGGCGGCGGCCTCGCCGTTCAACTCGAACGATTCGAGATGCGAATGAATGATCGCAGCGCCCGCCTCGATGCAGGCGAGTGAATCGGCTGCGATTTCCGCGGGCGCCAACGGCACATGGGGATTGCGCGCTTTCGTGGTGCCGCCATTGATGGCGGCTTCGATGATGAGCGGCGTTTGCGACATGGGCCCTCCCGGCGGATTGCTCCGGCCGTTTGGGCCGGACAGCGCCAGTTTAACGGCGTTTTCGGGCCGCCGCCCCCAAAAAGCCGGCCGCGAGCCGTCCTGAATTGTAGTTTGATCGTCCGGCGGGGTTGGAGGATGCTTGCGGCAGGCCGGGGCTCCGCGGAGAGTCGCGACCGGGCGGGCCGAAAACGCTGGCAAAGGCGCTGCGCCGGCAGCGAAGAGGATCACGTCATGGCGGACATCGATCTGATTATACGCGGCGGAACGATCGTCGACGGCACGGGCGCCGAACCGTTCGAAGCCGACGTCGCCGTCGCAGGGGGAAAAGTCGCTTCCGTCGGCAAGATCGCGGCGCGCGGGAAAGACGAGATCGACGCAAGAGGCCTGCTGGTCACGCCTGGCTTTGTCGACATCCACACGCATTACGACGGCCAGGCGATGTGGTCGCCGCAGATGTCGCCGTCCTCCTCGCATGGCGTGACAACTGTCGTTGCGGGCAATTGCGGCGTGGGCTTCGCGCCGTGCCGCACCGCGGATCACGAGCTGCTCATCCATGTGATGGAAGGCGTCGAGGACATTCCGGAAGTCGTGATGGCCACGGGGCTTTCCTGGGATTGGGAGACCTTCCCCGAATATCTCGATGCGCTCGAAAAGCGGCCGCACGACATCGACATCGCGACGCAACTGCCGCATTCGGCGTTGCGCGTCTATGTCATGGGTCAACGGGGTGCTGCGCGTGAGCCTGCCACTGCAGAAGATCGCGAGAGGATGCGGGCCTTGACCGTCGAGGCAATTGAGGCCGGCGCGCTCGGTTTCGCGACCTCGCGCCTGTTCATTCACCGCACGCGCGACGGCGACAACATCCCGAGCTTTGAGGCTGCGGAGGCCGAGCTGCAGGCGATTGCCGGCGCGCTCAAATCGCTTAATCGCGGCGTGCTGCAGCTCGTCCTCGGATCGGCGTCGGTGCCGTTTTCCGCGGAGATCGACCTGATCTCGCGCCTGGCGCGCGATTCCGGCAGGCCCGCGAGCTTTTCGCTGGCACAGGATCCCGCCAATCCGGAAAGCTGGCGCAAGACGCTTGCCCAGGTCGCGCGTGCCAACGACAAGAATGGTACGAGTGTGAAAGCACAGATCTATCCGCGCCCGATCGGCATGTTCGTGAGCCACAATCTGTCGGTCAATCCGTTCTGTCTGTGCCCGAGTTATGAGTCGCTTGCACAACTTCCCCTGCCGAAGCGCGTGAAGGAATTGCGCCGCCCCGAGATTCGTGCGCGGTTGATCTCCGAGGTGCCGAACGATCCCCGCGCGCCGCTGGTCCTGATGGGCAGAAGGTTCGATCGTATGTTCCCCGTGGCCGATCCGCCGGATTACGAGCCGCCCATGGAAAACTGCATCGCCGCCCAGGCGCAGCGCCGGGGGCTTCGCCCCGAGGAACTCGCTTACGATCTGCTGCTCGAGAATGACGGCAAGGCGATGCTCTACGTGACGCTCGCCAACTACGCCTATGGCACGCTCGAGCCCGCTTACGAGATGATGCTCGACAAAAGCACGGTGCTCGGTCTTGGCGATGGAGGAGCGCATTACGGCATGATTTCTGATGCGAGCTATCCCACCTTCATGCTGTCCCATTGGACGCGCGATCGCATTGGCCAGAGACTTTCTCTCCCCTGGGTCGTGAAGGCATTGAGCCGCGAAACCGCGATGACGGTGGGACTACAGGATCGCGGCCTTCTCGCGCCCGGCTACAAGGCCGACATCAATGTAATGGACTACGACAAACTGAAAGTGCGCAGGCCGCGCGTGATCAACGATTTACCGGCCGGAGGCCGCCGTCTGATGCAGGATGCGGAAGGATTCGTGGCGACCATCGTCAGCGGCACACCGATCATGCGCGATGGCAAAGCAACAGGCGCGGTGCCGGGCCGTCTGGTGCGCGGTGCAAAACCGGCGCCGAACTGACGATGTCTACCGCCTGGCGGGAATAAACGCCGGAGAATCGATTCCGGGAACCGCGATTTGGGCGCCGCGGACGAGCACGCTGTCGATCCATAGTTCGATCTGCCGGCGCTGTTTTTCCGCAGACATCGGACGACCGCTCATCACCACATGCACACCGATTCCGTCCATCTGGCAATTGAGACTGGTGGCGGCATCCGCGACGGATACGGCCGGCGATATCTCGCCCGTCTCCTGCGCGCCGCGGATCAAGCGGCCGTAGCGCACGGCGGATTCGTCATACCGGCCGTGCAAGATCGTCTTGATGCGCTCGCTCAGCTTCGACAATTCCCAGAAGCCGAACCAGATTTTCCAGTAGCCGATCATCTCGTCATTCGTGGGCAGGCCCGAATAGACGACCTGGCGGAGCGCTTCGAGACCGCGGTTTGCGGCTTCCGCCTGAACCATACGGTCGCGGATCACGCGCGTCGAATATTCTTCGGCCGCGAGCAGGATGTGGTCCTTCGATTTGATGTAGTGGACGATCGCGCCCACCGAATAGCCCGTCTCGCGCGCGATATCGCGAATCGTGGCGCCCGCCACGCCTTTGCGGCCGATAACGCGGAACGCGGCAATCGCGATATCCGCGCGGCGTTTGTCGTGGTCGACTTTCTTGGGCATGTTCAGCCGGCGTTGACGCCGCCATCGATGACGAGCTCGATGCCGGTGATGAAACGTGATTCGTCCGAGGCGAGGAATACCACGCCGGCTGCGATATCCGAAGGCAGGCCGTAAAAGCCGAGCGGCGTCACCGCTGCCGCGACCGAACGGGTCTGCTCCATGATGTCGGCATTGCGCCGTTCGGACGGCTCCGGCATCTCGCCCTTGTTGACCATCTTGATCCAGATGGGAGTCTCGATCGCGCCGGGATGGATGGAATTGACCCGGATCTTGTTCTTCGCCTGGGCGCATTCGAGCGCCAGCGCCTTGGTATAAAGTCGGACGCCGCCTTTGCTCGCGCAATAGCCCGTGAGACCGGGAATGCCCTTGAGACCTGCAACTGAGGACAAGTTCACAATCGAACCGCCGCCTGACTCCGTCATTACGGGAATCAGGTATTTGGAGCTCAGGAACATGCTGTCGAGATTGATCGCGAGCTGGCGCTTCCACGCCTCATAGGTCATTTCGGCCACGGGCACCGAGATGCAGATGCCCGCATTGTTGACCAGCACATGCAGCGCGCCCGCATCTTTTCGGGTTTGCGCCGCGATCTCTCTCCAAGCCCCTTCGTCGCTCACATCGAGCTTGTGGAATTTGGCAGGCTTGCCGATTTCCTCGCAGGTCTCGCGGCCGCCTTTTTCGTCCACATCAGTGACGACCACGCGCGCGCCTTCGGCCGCCAGCGCGACGGCGCAGCCCCGGCCGATCCCGCTGCCGGCGCCTGTGACGAGTGCGACCTTTCCTTCGAGCCGGCCCATGAAATCCCCCTGTCGTTGTTGGATGAAATCGGGCGCCGGATTCGCATCCGGCGCCGCGCTCGGCAGTCAGTTCAGATTGTAAAGTTCCTTCACATTGTCGCGCAGGATCCAGCTTTTCTCCTGCTCCGACAACGACTCCGTGTGTTTCTCCAGCAGCTCCTGGCTCCAGGGCCAGGTCGAATCGCTGTGTGGAAAATCATTGGCCCACATCAGCCGGCGCGCATTGCACAGATTGGTCATCCTGAACGCGACCCAGTCGTCCTGGAACGTCACGTAGACGTTGTGCTGGAAATATTCGCTGGGCAGCTTCTTCATCTCGTCGCATTTGAGCCACGCCCGATGGCGTTTGTAGACGTGATCCATGCGGTACATGTAGTGCGGTGCCCAGCCGGCATCGGCTTCGACGCAGACGAGTTTGAGGTCCGGATGCCGCTCGAACACGCGGCCGAAAATGAACATGCCGATGATGTCCTGGCAGGTGCGGATAACGGATTGCCAGGCGGAGATCTTTGGTCCGCGATACTGCCTCGAGCCTTCGGCCATGGCGCTGTCGGTGCGCCGCTCGGTGAAGGTGTGAAAGCTGACGGGCAGGCCGAGTTCGACGGCCGTGCGCCAGAGTGGGTCGAAGGATAGATCGTCGTAATCTTCCTTGGTTCCGGGACTGGCCGGCAGCATCACGCCCTTGAAGCCCATCTCCTTGATGCGCCGGAAATCCTCGATCGCTTCCGGCACGCTGCCCACCGCCGTCATGCCGAGGCCGTAAAGCCGCTTGGGAGCCGCGCCAGTGAATTCCTGGAGCCAGCGATTATAGGCCCACATGCAAGCGCTCTTGTAATCGTTGTCGGTGAGGCCGCACAGAACCATGCCGATGGTGGGATAGATCATCTCGGCCGCGATGCCGTCGCGATCCTGATCCTTGAGGCGGGCCTTCGGATCCCAGCCGCCCTTGTGCAGATCGACGAAGTGCGATCCACCGACGCGAAGGTCTTTCGGGTCCTTGCCCGCGGCCGCCACGAGGCCCAGCGCCAGCGGATCGGCGTAGCCCTGGACGATGAACACATCGCCCGATTCGCCGGAACGCTTGTCTTCGATCATGTGCGGCGCCACATCGCGATAGCGCGGGTCGATGTAATCGACATAGCAATTGGGCGGCTCCGTGATGTGGGAGTCCGCGGAAATGGCTTTGATCCCGGCGATGCTCATGGTGCCTCCCTGTTTTTTTACGACAGAAACGGATCGAACTGAACGGCTGCGGGCCGCATTCGGTGCACGGTTCCGCGTGCGGACCTGCGATAGGCGCCGGGCGTCGTGCCATATTGCTTCCTGAACGCGCGCGCGAAGGACGACACCGAGCCGTAGCCAACTTTCTGCGCGATCTTGGCTACGGAGAGCGTGCTCGATTTGAGCAGCTGCCCCGAGCGCGTGATGCGTACGCTCGTCACATATTGCATCGGCGGTTCGCCGACGCTCTGGCGGAACACCGCCGCAAACACCGAGCGCGACATACCCACTTCGCTGGCCAACAACGACACCGACCAGTTCTTCTCGGGCTTCATGTCGATCAGGCGAAGCGCCGTATTGATCTGCGGCGCGCCGAAGATATCGGCTGCGGATTTTCCCGTCGGTGACAGGCTGACCACGGCGGAGCGCACGGCTTGCACCAGCAGCATGTCGCCCACGATGCCGAGAAACGCCATGCCGCCCGGGCCGATGGCCCCACGCTCAACGGCGCGCGGCTCAAGGTGGAAGCCGTCGGGACCGTTGGGCGCAGCGCTGTCGCGCTTGCCGAGCAGGATATTGGGAAGACCGCGCGTGATGGGGTTGCCGCCGGCGCGCGCGACTTCGAGCGTGCCGGTCAGGATGCGCGTAACGCGACCCGCGCCGCCGAAGCGCAGAACGGGTGGCGTGTCGAGCGTGTGGTCGTCCTGGAAATAGCGGGCTTCCGCGGCTGCTGCGGTCTGCGTATCGCGCACGGCATGGGTCTGGCCGTTCAGCACGATGGCATAAGAGCCGGTTGCGAGCGCCACGGGCGATGGCATGCCCGCGCCGTCCAGCATCACGCTGCCGTCGAGCACGAAATGCACATAGGCGCGGTCGTCGCGCCTGAACTGCAATCCGCCGGGCGCACCGAGCTCGATGATTGCCCAGTCGGAGCGTCCGATGCGGATGGCATTCAGGAGATCGGAGAGAATCGTTGCCATGATGTCGTTCCTACTGTTTGCGTTCGGGTAAGAATTGATTGCGCAGGTCGCCCACGAGATAGGCCTGCGCCGCGGAGTCATCGAGCGCGTCGAGATCCCAGCCTTCGGCGCGATAGGCGGCGCGTACGATCTCGGGTTCGGCGAACAGGCCGAACTCTTCGCCGTGAATGACGAAGGTGCGGCCGTTGATGTTCCTGGCTGTGTCGGTGCAAAGCCACACGGCGAGCCCCGCGGCCTGTTCCGATGTCGCGACCGTCTGGCGCGGCACGATCCACATATTACCGATGCCGGGAAAGCCGAAATCCTCCTGCGATTTGCGGATGGTCTCGATCACGTCCGGAACCGCGATGCGCGTGTTGGCGCCCGGGCGGATCGCATTGCAGCGGATGTTGTGGGGACCGAGATCGCGCGCGATCGAGCGCGTGAAGCCGATGATCCCTTCCTTGGCGGCCGCGTAGTTCGACATGCCGTAATGGCCGAGCCCGGAATGCGATGACGTATTCACGATGGCGCCGCTTTTCTGCCTGATCAGGACGGGCGACGCATGGCGCGCCATTGCGAAATGCCCTTTGAGATGCGTCGCAATGACATCGTCCCATTCCTCTTCGGACATCCGGTCGATGGTGTTGGGGCGCAGAATGCCGGCGTTGTTGATCACGATGTCGAGTCGCCCGAAGGAATCGAGTGCCTGCTCGACCATGTGCTTCGCGCCCGCCCAGCTCGCGACGCTGTCGCCATTCGCAACCGCTTCGCCGCCCGCTTCGCGAATTTCGCGGACGACGGCGCTTGCAACGCTCGCATCTGCACCGCTGCCACCCGTCGGTCCACCGCCCAGATCATTGACGACGACTTTCGCGCCTTGCTCGGCCAGCAGCATCGCTTCGGCGCGCCCGATGCCGCGGCCGGCACCCGTCACGATGGCGACTTTTCCCTCGAGGCGTTGCTTGCCCTGTGACATCCGTAAGCCTCTTGCGTTCACGCGTTGCGCGCATGTTTCCAGTGAGCTGTCACGAAGTCGACAATCTCGCCGATGGCGGCGCCGCCTTCCGGCAAAATCGCATGGAACATGTGCCAGACATGGATCATCGGTTCGGCGATTCTGATTGTGGAGTCGACGCCGGCCGCTTTCGCGCGGCGGTGCAGAACGACCGAATCGTCGAGCAACACTTCCTCGCTGCCGACATGGATCAGAAGCGGCGGCAAGCCTTTGAGATCGCCGAAATTGGGCGACGCATAAGGCGCGCGCGGGTCGCCACTGGCGATATAGGCATCGCCCATGTCCTTGAGGCTCTTGCGAGTCAGCAGGGGATCGACGGCCGCCTTGGTGTCGAACGTTCGCGCTTCGCAAGTGATATCCGTCCAGGGGCTGATCGCGAAGGCGCAAGCCGGCATCGCGAGGCCCTTGTCGCGCGCGGCGAGCAGGGTCGCGATCGTCAAGCCGCCGCCCGCCGATTCGCCACCTATGGCGATTTGATCGGGCGGGATGCCTGTGGCCAGCAGCGCGCCATAAGCGGCCACCGCATCGTCGACGGCTGCGGGATGGGGATGTTCGGGCGCCAACCGGTAGTCGACGCTCACGACGCGTGTTTTGGTCCGCAGCGCGAATTCCGTCGTGAAGGCGCGCGAGCCGCCCGGCGTGCCCATCACATAGCCGCCGCCATGCAGATGAATCAGCACGGGCGCCGCGGCCGCGCCGTTCGGCACGATCCATTCGACCTTGATGCCGCCCAGGGTGCGCGCTTCGGCTCGGACGCCTGCCGGCATCACAAAGGCCGCTTCAAATTGTGCGGATTGCTCGCGGCGCACCATGAACGGCGTATCGGGTCCGCCGATCAGATCGGCGAGAAAGTTTCGGACTTGATCGATGGGCTTCATGCGCGGGTTTCCGTTCGGGGTCGGCACCTACTGAAATTTCGGAATGAGATGCTCGGCCGTCAGCCGCATGCTGCGCAGCACGGCTTCGTGCGGGATGCGGCCGAACTGCATCATGCACATCATGCGGTCGGTGCCGATCTTGTCGTATTCGCGCAGCTTGACGAGGCAATGATCGGGATCGCCGATCACGATGGAGTCGATCTGTTCCAGAAGCTCGTGCGCTTCCTCGTTCGAGACATGCTCGCCGCGTGCCATGCGCTTGACGATTTCGATGATCGGCGTGTCGCCGGGCTCCGGCGTGAGAATCGTCGGATCTGGCTGACCATCGGGAATGAGCGAAATCTTGTACTGATCCGAACTTTGCGAATTGGGATGTTCGGCCGAACGGAACAGCGAGAAATAGCTCGAAAGAGGAACCTGGAAATTGCGCGGGCCCGCCAGCACATACCAGAGCGCGGACCAGGCAGCGCCGGTCTCAATCGCAGCTTTGCGCGACTCCGCCACATGTACGAACGTAAAGACCGCTTTCTTGTGGTTCGCAAAATGGCCGACGGGCTTTTTGCACGCCTTGAATCCCGCATCGTATTCGTCGAGCAGCGCTTTCATCGACGAGACGGGATTGAGAATGGTGAGCGCAAGCAGGCCTACGCCTCGCCGTCCCGCGGCATGAAACGACGCCGGACTGCCGGCGGTCTGCCACAGCGGAGGATGCGGCTTCTGCACGACATGCGGCGTGATCGCGCGCTTCGGAATCTTGATCAACGGGCTGTCCCAGCTGAAATTTTCTTCCGTCCACATCCGGGGCAGCATCTGGAAATATTCTTCGTATTCCGCGGCGGATACGGCCGGGTCCGCGCCGAAGCTCGCCCATTCCTTGCCGCCGGAAACCGCGAGGCCCACATCGAGCCGGCCCTTGCTCATGATATCGAGCGTGGCGGTGCGCGCGGCGGCACGCATCGGATGGTTGACGGCGAAGCGGCCGATGATTCCGGAATGGCCGACCCGCATGCGCTCGGTGTTGAGTGCCACTGCCGCGAGCCACAGATCGGGCGCGGAGCTATAACTGAATTCGGGTGTCGCGTTGTGCTCGACCTGCCACCAGGATTCGAAACCCAATCGATCGGCCGTGCGCGCCTGCTCGATCGTTTCCTCGAACAGACGGCTTTCGTGATTGGGTGCCCAGGGTCTCGGGCACTGAATCTCGTAGAACATATCGAATTTCACGCCCTGGCCTCCCTGCAGTGCCTCGCGGACGCTGCATTGTTATTTTCAGTTTTATAACGCCTGTTCTATTTCCCGGCAAGTTTTTAGAATATGCGTCTTAAATTAAATTTCGCGTCCGAAATGGTGCAATGCAAAAGAAAACGGCCGGAGTTCTTCCGGCCGTTTGCTCGCGTCCGATATTTGGCGCGATCAGAATATCGCGATTGGATTGATTGGCGAGCCGGTGCCTTTTTCGATGCGCAGCGGCGCGACAGTCAGGAAAAAATCCCAGCGCTTCTCCTCGGCGCAGGCTTTCTCCAGATCGGCGAGATAGAGATTGTCGAGCAGATGCAGGCCCATCGACACCAGCCCGCACATGTGAACGGGGATTGGCCAATCTTCGATCGGCGCAGGCGAAGGCACGGGATCCTGCACCCCGTCCGCGCCGAGAACCGCGATCTTGCGCGCATGCAGCCAGGGAATGCAGTCGGGATGCAATCCGCCGAGCGGCGAGGATTCGCCCGGTTTCGGCGGCTGGTGCTCGCGATGCGCATCGCGTCCCACCGACACAAGCAGAATATCGCCCTCTCCGACTTTCACATTCTGCGCCGCTTCGGCCGCTGCGAGTTCGGCAACATGCACCGGCTCCAGCGGATTGAGGCAGGGCACCTTGCGCAGCTTTGGAATGTCGAGCAGCACGGCGCGCCCGGCAATGCCGTCCTTGGCGCACATGATACTGTTGCGGCGCGCGCCCGTGGAGCGCACTTCCTCGGCAGGAATGCCGTTATACATCAACCGGTCCACGAAGACGTGGCACAGCGCATCGATATGGGTCGATGCGAGTCCGTGATACGCTATGCCGATGAAATCGAGCGAGCATTCGAGGCCCGGTACGCCCGCGGCGCAGGGGTCGTCTCCGCCCATCACCATATGGTGCAGCGCTGGCGTGGGATTCTCCGGTCCCGGGGTTACCGGGAAGTTGCGCGCGCAGCTGACTTTGCGGCCGGATTTGATCAGCCGCGCAGCCGCCGCGACTTTCTCCGGCGTCAGATAATTGAGCGTTCCGCTTTCGTCGCCGGAGCCCCAGCGGCCCCAGTTCGAAAACTCCTCGAACAGCCGCCGCATGTCGGCCTTTGTGGAAAAACCTGGCACGATGGAAATCTCCTTCTGTGGCGCAACGCCCGCGCAATCCAACTCAGGCTTTCTTGACCAACGCTTCCGTCGCCATGGTGTGGCGCTGACCGGGATTGAGCTCGATCAGCTCGATCAGATTGCCGTTCGGATCGTAGCAGCAACAACTTCCCACGATACCGAGATCGGGATGCGGCCCGAAGATCTTCCAGGTAAATTTGACGCCTTTTTCCGTCAGCGCCTTGTACGCGGCATGCACGTTTTTCGTGCGAAACGCGAGGATACGGGGGACAGCGCCATCCGCAATCGGGATCGCGTCGAACTTTGCCCTGGGTTCCACCCATTCGATCAGGTCGACCATCGGTCCGTGCGGATCGCTCGGCAAGACCATCAACACGCCGCGGCCCTTGGCGCGCTTCATGCCGAAAATGTCGGCGACGAAATCCGGCCATTCGACGTGCCGGCGATCGTTGAGAACTTCGAACCCGAGCAGCTTGTAGAACGCAACGGATTCGTCGAGATTCCTCGCATTGACCACGGTGTGATAGAAATGTTCCAGATGCCAGTCGCTCAACGCCTCGTCCTCCCTTTGGCGGGCCCTTTGTTGTTGTCTCGCCAGCCCGTGCGTAAAACATAACGACCGTTATAAAAAACGCAACGGCAGGCTAGGTGGCCGCAGCGCGCTTTGGCGAGCGCGTCAGCACGAGCGTGCTGAGGAGCGCGAGCGCCGCGAATGTCGCCGACGCGATAAAAGCGTTGTGAAACGCCGCCGTCACTGAAGCGCCCTCGACGCCGGCTGTCGCAATGACCGTGAACACGATCGATACGCCCAGCGACACCCCTATCTGCTGACAGGTCATCAACACCGCCGATGCGAGGCCCTGATCGCGCGCCGCGACCTGACCCGTGCTGAGCGCCATGATGGCGAGCGAGGCCGCTGTCGCGCTGAAGGCCGCGACGATCATCGCCGGCAGCATGATGAACTCGAAGCTGCTCGTGCCGCCCCAGGCGAGACAGAAGGCGAGCGTGGCGCCGACGAACAAAACGATTCCGCCGCCAACGCATTGGCGCAACGTGAAGCGCGACATGGCGAGACCCACCGCTTGTCCGCCAGCCACGACGGCGGCGCAATAAGGCAGCA
>Ga0302324_100003929_pt1 | contig 33321 bp, 25 predicted proteins | sample Palsa_T0_1_FD_201949 | JGI IMG/M metagenome (GOLD analysis project Ga0302324, IMG submission 201949) | Peat permafrost microbial communities from Stordalen Mire near Abisko, Sweden - Palsa_T0_1 | ecosystem: Environmental > Terrestrial > Soil > Palsa > Peat permafrost | place: Sweden: Abisko...
TGGTTTTTACGCCATCACGACTAGCTGTGCCAACTTCGATCTGGTCCTGGAAATTCCTAATCCCGCTAAGAAAGGTGTCATGATCGAGAAAGCCTTCTAATCTCTCCCGGAAAAATTCGTTGGCTTCTATCCATGTGGGCTGTTCCAATCCCCGGTCCAGATAAAACTTTTCAAGTAAATTTCTAAACAGGGCCTCGTTTTGTGAGCGCCGTTTATGAGTTTGACGCGCACGAAATTTCCTAGATCGGGCGGTCACAGCGGCGGCAGGTTCTTTCTTGTGTTTCGGCATATCAGGTCCTTTCGTGATTTCGTTGAGCCTGGTGCAACGGCACAGAAGACCGCGAAAATAGAAACTCGCAGTGTCTCTGTCTTTAATTTTGTGGTGGAAAATCCGCCAAAGGATTATCCGTCCGCCAAAATGAAGAGGGCTTGGCTTGGGACCAAGCCCATCTACGGAATTGCACCCGTTGGGGCGCTAATTGAACGATTGGCGGTTTCGTTCAAAAGTTAAAAACTTTCGAGGGCGCTTTACCCCTCTACTAGCTTTTTTTAAGTGTTACGCTCTTTCTCAAGCCCTACAAAATAATCATTTTAAGTCTGATTTTACGGGACACTGACATGTGTTGGAGCAAATTTCAAAAGTCGATTAACCCTTTTATTTTCAGTCAAACTGCATAAAATCACGAAAATGTTGCCAAAACACTGCATAATGCATAAATGAGTAGATTCTATCCATATCCAAAGTAAATTGTCGAACGGGCTACTCGCCCCTGGACCAATGTGCGATTAGCCGATTAAGCGATTCAGCGCAAGGATGGTCTTCTTACCTGTCCTGTGATGGGATCGTGTCTCAGGGCCTCGGGAAACCGCCTGGATGGTGCATCTGGGGCGGTGCCCAAATGGTGCCCATGATATCGGTGGAAATGCCTATATTCTAGGATTTACGGAGTGCCTGGAATGGCTAACTTGTGTGTTTTCAGTCGTACCGGTACATGGTCATTCAATTACGAATCGACTGCTCTACCAACTGAGCTACTTCGGCCCTTCGTGAACTCGATTCAGACACTTTAGCATCGGGTGAGAAATTGTTCAAACGCCGGCGCTGGATTGTAAACGCCCATCTGTCAACGCGGCCACAATCTGCTTTCCGTGGAAGCGGCCATTTTCGATGAAAATTTCGCTGGTGTGATTCCCGCCGATCACCACCCCGGCGACGAAAATTCCGGGGACATTGCTCTCATGCGTCACCGGGTCCATGGTGGGCTTGTTGGTTTCCGGATCGAGCGCAATTCCCAGGGATCTGAGAAATTGGAAATCGGGGTGATATCCCGTCAGCGCGAAAACTTGTTCAGCGGGCAAGGACATTTCGCCCGAGTGATTGGAAACGATGACGCGCCCTTCTTCGATGCGTTTTACTTCTGTTTCAAAAAGGGCGCGAACTTGCCCGGCCTTGATGCGGTTCTCGATGTCCGGCCGGACCCAATATTTAATCGTCGAGCCAAGCTCCGCGCGCCGGTGCACCAGAGTAACCTTGGCGCCATTGCGGTAAAGATCCAGCGCAGCTTCCGCGGCCGAATTTTTCCCGCCGATCACCACCACATTCTGGCGCCAGAACGGGTGCGGCTCCGTGTAGTAATGCGAGACGTGCGGCAAATCTTCTCCCGGAATGCCGAGGCGATTCGGCAGGTCGTAATAGCCGGTGGCGACGGCGATTTTTTTGGCGGCGAATTGCGCGGGAACGCCCTGCTCGTCCCGCGTATGCACGCTAAATTTTCCGTCCGAGCCGTCGACGCGCCCGACGCGATGGCCGAGCCGCAATTCCAAATCGTAATGTTCGGCGCACTTGCGATAATATTTGAGCGCCTCCGTGCGAGTGGGTTTCTCCGTGGTGCTGGTCAGCGGCAGATCGCCGATTTCCAAAAGTTCCGGCGTGGTGAAAAACACCATATTGACAGGGTAATGATAGAGAGAATTGCAAAGGCACCCTTTGTCGATCACCAGCGGCCGCATCCCCGCGCGCTTGGCTTCAATAGCGCAGGCCAAGCCGGTAGGCCCCGCCCCAATGCAAATCAGATCATAAGTGCTCATAAAGAAAGTGTGCCCCGAGAAGAATAGTTTTGCAACCGCCTCAGTAGCACAGACTTCAGTCTGTGGGTTTCCGCTAGTCAACAGAAATCAAAACCCACGGGCTGAACAGGCTGCGGAAAAAGTAGCACAGGCACCCTGCCTGTGCGGTTTTTGCGTTCAATCGCGTTACGGATACGCTCAAGGTTCAGAAAACCGCACAGGCAGGGTGCCTGTGCTACTAAAATCTTCCCGCAGTCGAATTTTTCCTCCACCTGTGAAGCCTGCTCCACAGATTGCTTCCGACCGGCGGCACGCGTATTATGGAAGATTAATGCAGCCTCATAGGACAGGTCGCCCGGCCCACCACTTCGGTTCCTGCAAGCGCATTCTGCTTGCCGCGATTTTTGTGTCTCTGCTCGCGCCGGCGCTTTTTGCCGCCGATCCGGAGATTTTCCCGCTTTCCCAGATTCAGCCTGGAATGAAGGGCGAGGCTTACACGATTTTTGCCGGGGACCAGATCGAGAAGTTCGATCTGGTGGTGATCGGCGTGATGCCCAATTTTCTGGCTCCAAAGGAATCGATCATCCTGGTGCAGCTCCTGGGCGCGAAAGTGGAGCATACCGGCGTGGTCGCTGGGATGAGCGGCAGCCCGGTTTATATCGATGGAAAGCTCGCGGGTGCGCTCTCGCTCAAGCTTGGCCAATTCAGCAAGGAGCCGCTGGCCGGTGTCACCCCGATTGAAAATATTCTGAGCCTGCCGAAGGGCCAGCCCGCCGAGATTCGCGCCGAGGCCACGCAGGGCGCGGCACCTTCGCAACAAGCGGCGCTTTCGCAGCAACAAATGGAAGCGCGTTTCGAGATTCCCACGGATTGGGCCTCGCGCGCCGGCGTTTCTGGCGGAAGTTTTCTGACTCCGATCGATTCCCCGCTGGTCTTTTCGGGTTTCACCGCCGCGGCCATCCGGCAATTCCAGAGCGAGTTTGCCGCTTACGGCATGGCGGCGACGCAAGGCGGTAGCGTCGACGCGCGGCCCGACGATCGCGACATTCGCCCCGGAGACATGGTCAGCGCAGTGCTCATGGAAGGCGATATGTCGCTCGACGCGTCGTGCACGGTCACGGCCATCGTGGATGGGCGAGTGTACGTCTGCGGCCATCCCCTGTTCGGATTCGGCGCCGTGCAAATGCCCATGGCGCGCGCGCGCGTCCTCACCACGCTCAGCTCCGACCTGGAATCGACCAAAATTGTAAACGTCGGCGGAACGATCGGTTCATTCAGCCAGGATCGTGTGACCGCCGTCGTCGGCAGTTTGGGCGCCGCGCCGAAATTGATCCCCATCGACATGACCGTGGCGACTCCGGACGGCAACAAGACTTTCTCTTTCCGCATGATGTCCAATCCGAAGCTCGCGCCGATCCTGATGGGCATCGCGGCGCTGAACGGCTTGACCCAAAGCAGCGTCTACGGCGAAGGAACCACGCTGCACTTGACGGGCGGAATCGACATCGCCGGCCACTCCAGCGTATCGTTCGATAATCTTTTCCCGCCAATCGATTCCTTCGTCCCTGACGGCTTGCCGGTCGCCAGCGCGGTGCAAACTCTATTCACGAGGATTCTCTCAAACCAGTTTGAAACGGCGAACATCGAGCGCGTCACGCTGCGCATGGAGTCCATGCCGGAGCGCCGTCAAATGACGATCGAGGGCGCCTGGCTGGACAAATCCGAGGCCGAGCCAGGCGATACGGTGACCGTGCGCGTGCAGTTGCGCCCTTATCGCGGATCGCCGCTGATCCGCGACGTGCGTATCGCCATCCCGCCGCAAGCGGTGCGCGGCTCGGCCATGCAAATCCTGGCCAGCGATTCCGCCACCTTGAACCGCATGAGCGTCGTCTCCGGATCGCAGGCGCGCCTCGATAGCCTGGAGCAGCTTGTCGCTGTTTTGAATCGCGAACGCAGAAACAACCGGCTTTACGTGACTCTACTCGGGTCTTCGCCGACCATGGTGGTGCAGGACAAAGTGATGCCGAACGTCCCCGCGTCCCAGATCAATCTTCTCGACCAGCGCGGCGGCCCGGCCAGTTCTCTGATCGTTCGGGAATCGGCGGCGGGAGAATGGTCGCTGCCGCTCGATCAAATCGTTCAGGGATCCACCTCGATTACGATTCAAATCAAGTAAGCGGCAGGCTGGCGCGCGTCGCCGCCGGCTCCATGAGGAGTCTTATGCGCAATGCATTTTCATACGCCCGCAATTCGTGGGTTGCAAGAACCGCCTCCCTCGCTCGTCCGGGCGGATTCCTTTTTCTTGCCGTATTGACGCTCGCTGTCGCGGCTCCCTCATTCGCCGAACACACCCGCTGGTGGCGGCAGACCACCTTCGAGGAATTTGACAAAGGGACGGCCAAAGGCGTCGCCCTGCGCAGCGACGGCAAAATGTTCCTGGCCCCGCGGTTCGCCGAATTCGCCGACGCCAATCTCGCGTATCTCCTCCAAATTCGCGCCGATGCCAAAGGGAATCTCTACGCCGCAGGCGGATCGAACGCCAAAGTGCTGCGTATCGACGCGAGCGGCAAATCCACCAGCGTATTTGACTCCTCCGAGCTAGCGGCCCAGGCGCTGGCCATCGATGCTGCCGGGAACTTGTTCGTTGGCACGTCGCCTGACGGAAAAGTTTACAAAGTGACGCCGGCAGGCCAATCCTCCGTCTTCTTCGATCCGAAAACAAAATACATTTGGGACCTGGCCGTGGACAAGGACGGAACCGTGTACGTCGCGACAGGCGACACCGGAAAAATTTTCTCCGTCACGCCGGATGGCAAAGGGCAGGTTTTTTATTCCAGCGAGGAAACTCATATTCGATCGCTGGCTCTCGACGCGAACGGAAACGTCCTCGCGGGAACGGAGCCGAGCGGGCGGGTCCTCCGCATTCCCAAAGCGGCGGCTAACCGCCACGCATTCGTCCTCTACGAAACGTCGAAAAAGGAAATCACGTCGCTGCTGCAGGCCGCGAACGGAGACCTGTACGTCGCCGCGGTAGGCGAGAAGACTGCCCCTTCCCCCGGACCACCTCGACCCCCAACGACGGAGACGACCACCACGCAAAGTTTTGTGATTTCCCTTGGCCCGGCCGGAACCCAAACAGGTCCCAACCCGCAGACGCAGCCCATTCCCTTCACGCCGCTTTTCACTGTGAATTCCAGTTCCGTTTATCGCATCGCTCCCGACGGTTCGCCCGAGGAATTGTGGAGCGCACGCGACGATGTGGTCTACTCGATGGGTCTTCTTCCCGGCGGGAAACTTCTCCTGGGAACGGGAAATGACGGCGCGGTTCTGGAGCTCGAAGGCAAGCACGTTTTCTCGAAGCTCGTGAAGGCAACTTCGCGCCAGGTCACCGCGATCGCCGCCGGCTCCGGCGGAAAACTGTTCCTCGCCGCGGCCAATCCTGGAAAAATTTTCACGCTGGGCCCGGATAACGAATCCGAGGGAACCTACGAATCGCAGCCCTTTGACGCGCACATTTTTTCGCGCTGGGGCCGCACCGTGTGGTGGGGTGAAAATAACGACTCGCCGAAAAGCGCCGGCGCTCCGCGCATCGCCATCTACACCCGCTCGGGCAATACCTCCGACCCCGATTCCAATTGGAGCGACTGGGCCGGCCCGTACGCCAACCCTTCCGGCGACAAAGTGGAATGCCCCGCGGCGCGCTTCGTGCAATGGAAGGCCGTGCTGCGCGGCGGCAGCGGAGCAACCCCGCCGCCAGCCATCGATTGGTTCAGCATCGCCTATCTGCCCAAAAATATCGCTCCAGAAGTAACCGCGATCGCACTGCAGGATCCTGGCGTCCGCGTCCAGGGAATTTCCTTGCCCACGGCAGGCCCCGGACCGCAGACTCCCGCGCAGCTTCGCATGCCGCAACCGCCGCCGTCCGCGTCTTCCCCCGGCGGCGCATTCACCCTCACCACGATTTCAAATCTCAGCCAGTCCTCCGACTCGGCGCATTTCGATGCCGTGCCGCAAGGTTTTTCTCAAAAAGGGTACGAGTCCGTTCTGTGGACGGCGGACGACGCCAATGGCGACCAACTGGAATTCACACTTTATTTTCGCGGCGAAAATGAAACGACCTGGAGGCTGCTCAAGGACCACCTGGACTCGCGGTTTTATTCCTGGGACACGACCACGATGCCGGACGGCGCTTACTACTTGAAAGTAGCCGCCAGCGATGCTCCCTCCAACCCCGCCGGCGAGGGGCTTTCCTCGGAGCGCGAATCCGACCGCTTCGTCGTGAACAACACGCCGCCCTCAATCGCTCAACTCACGGCTGAATCAGTCAGCGCCGGGGTGCGCGTACGTTTTCAAGCGAACGCACCGGTGAGTTTCATCGCGCGCGCGCAGTACAGCCTGGATGCGGGGGATTGGACGCTGGTCTTTCCGGCCGGAGGATTGAGCGACGCGCCTCGAGAGAATTACGATTTTCAATTGCCTAAAATTTCGGCCGGCGAGCACACGGTCACGGTTCGCGTCTACGACCAGTTTGAAAATGTTTCGAGTGCTGAGGCCACAGTAAGAATTTCCTCCAGCGGAAATTGAGGGGCGCCCCGGGCTTTCGATTTGTAGCGCGCGCCTTCAGACGGGCACTCTGCGTTCAACGGCGTGCTCGCCTGAAGGCGAGCGCTACGAGGGGCGGCAAATATTTCCAGACCGGTCCTTCATCGCTTCTGGCCTGCCGTTCTGTCGCCGGAAAAACCGACAGGCTGAAGCCCGTCCTACCTAGCTCGCCCAGCGCTCGCGCATCGATGCCTTGGCTTCGTACCGCTCGATGTGCAGGCCGATTCCCGACATGCCTCCCGGCGCGGTGCTTGGCTTTACGTGGACGACTCGCGCCACGCACTTCACATCGCTCGCCACTTTTCCCGCCAGCTCTTGCGGCATGCGCAACGACACCTCTACCGGCGTTCCCACTTTCAGCGGAACGTCGGTCAAAAAATACATACCGCGTTGTGATATATTCTCGGACTCCGCGGTCTGCTCGGTCGATCCCGGATTGTTGAGCGCTCGGAATCGCAAGGGCACACAGATATTCACGCGCGTATCGATACGTCGTTCACTTGAACTCATTGTTTCCTCCCCGCACGCTGGTTTGAGTGCGCGCGGTTATCAAATTAGGAAGGGGTGATTTCGATTTTAGCGCGCCGCAAAACGGAAGCAAGGGAAATGAGCATTTTTCGCAAGGCATGAGCCGTCGCGGGACAACTTGTGCCATAATGCGCCTTTCTTAAGAGTTTTCTCATTGAACGCACCCGAAACTCCATCCTTCGTGGGCCCAAACCTCCAGGCGATTCGAGAGGCGCGCATCCGCATCGCTCCGCACATCGAGGAAACGCAGGTGATGATTTCCTACCCGCTCGACGAGCTGGCCGGCGCGCTGCTGTATTTCAAATGCGAAAATTTGCAGCTCTCGGGATCCTTCAAGATTCGCGGCGCGGCCAACGCGGTTTTTTCCTTGAGCGAAGCCGAGGCGGCGCGAGGCGTGGTCACGCATTCGTCGGGCAATCACGGCGCGGCGCTGGCGCTGGCGGCGCAAATGCGCGGCATCCGCGCCTGGGTGGTGATGCCGCGCAACGCGCCGCAAGTGAAAGTGCGCGCCGTGGAAGCCTACGGCGCGGACATTTCGTTTTGCGAACCGACGCTCGAGGCGCGCGAGGCCGCCGCCGGGGAGCTTCTCCGCTCCACGGGCGGAACGCTCATTCATCCCTACGACGACGACCGGGTGATCGCCGGACAAGGCACCGCGGCGCTCGAACTGCTCGAGGAAATTCCGGACCTGGACGTCATTTGCGCACCGGTCTCCGGTGGCGGATTGCTTTCCGGCACGGCCATCGCGGCCAAATCCCTGCGCCCGGAAATCCAGGTGATCGGTTGCGAGCCGGCCAACGCCGACGACGCCGCGCGCTCCCTCGCATCCGGCCAGATCGAGCCCGGCTCGGCGAAGTACACCATCGCCGATGGCCTGCGCGCGCATCTATCCCCGCGCACATTTTCCATTTTGCGCGAGCGCGTCGATCGCATCCTGCTAGTTACTGAAGAGGAAATTCTCCAATCCATGCGCCTGATTACCGAGCACCTGCGCAGCACCGTCGAACCCTCCGGCGCCGTGGCCGCATCGCCCGCCATGCATCGCCAGATCGAAGGCGAAGACTTGCGTATCGGAATCATTCTCTCCGGCGGGAACCTGGACCCGGACGCGCTGCCTGGGCAGTAGAGAGGGGCTGGAGGTCCGAGATTGGAAATTTCAGATTTGAGATTGGGATTTTAGATTGAAGATCTGCCCTTCATTGATCACGCACGCATTCGACCCGCGTGCCCCCCTTCTGCTTGAAAATCCCTCGAAGGTTTAGGCCTAATTGGAAATTCGCTTCGATAATTTAGTCATTTAGAAGGCCAGCACTTAGGAGGTCGGGGCTTCAGCCTCGGCATTCAGGTGGCCGCCCTTGGTGGGCTTTAGCCCTTGCAGCTTCAGGGCCTAAAGGCCGCGTTCATGTGACGCCGATTGTCCGACCTAAAGGTCGGACCTCCTCAACATCAGATTCATCTTCAAATTCATCCTCGACTTCAAATTCAACCTGGGCCTTCTCAACCCCGATTCGGACCTTTGGTCCACTGGGGATCTTGGTCGAGGTAAAAACACCGCCGCCCGGAGCATCGCTACATCACGTCAACCGTAACAGTAGTCGTCGTTGCCGTAGCGGGCGAAGGCGGGGTCGCGGTCACGGCAATAGTGTAGTTACCCGTGGTCGTGCCGGGAGGCGGTGTGTTAACGCCGGTCCCGCCGCCACCTCCGCTGCTGCAACTGACTCCCGCCGCAACAACCACAACGAGCAGAACGGCCAACGGCACCAGCTTCCACCGCCTTTGCCTTGGGACACTGACGAGGATCAGGAAACAGATAACGGAGACCGACGCACCCACAAGCGGCCAGTTGCGGCCGCCCGGGCGGCTCGATGGCCGATACAGGCCGCTGGTGGCCGTGGTAGAGCAAGTCATCGTCGAGTTGCCCGTCCCGTTCGTGGTCAATGTGATGGTGACCGGGGCAAATGTGCACACCGGAAAGTAGACAGCGCCCGAGGGCTCGACCGTCACAGCGGCCGACAGCGTAACGGCGCCGGCGAACGAGTTCGCCCCCGACACGGCGATGACGCACGTTCCGGAACCGCCCGGCGCCGAGATAGTAATTGTCCCGGAGCACCCTGACGATGATGTATTGACGCCGGGCGCGTTCACCGTGATCGAAACACCCGAAGACGTCGTCGAAGTGACGTAGTTCGTATCCCCGCTATAAGTCGCGGTAATGCTTCCCGAAGCGGAGAGGGTAGCGGTCAGCACGGCTTGCACAGCGTCGAGTCCGTTTACCGGCGCTGAGACAAGTTGATTGTTCGGAACAGTGCCAATTAATTTGCCGCTGTTAAAGAACGAAACTGAGCCCGTGGGATTCACACCCAGGCTCACGGTGTCTACGGACGCGGTCAGAATAACACTTTGGCTTGATGAAACCGCATTAAGATTAGACGTGAGCGTCGTGTTCGTGGCAGCCTGCGTGACCGTCAGCGCAATTGCGGCGGACGCCGCGCTCGGGTCATAGCTCGCGTCACCTTGATAGGTCGCCCGAAAGCTATGCGAACCCACTGCAAGGTACGTGGTCTGATCCTCGAAATATCCTTCCGTGTTCAGCGTAAAGAGACTAGTTGTCCCGCCCGTCGGATTTGCTATGGCCGCGGCATTGTCGGTTAAAGTGACAGACCCGGTCGCGCTTTCCTGCAACGAAGTTGCTCCAATGACGTCCACTCGAATCGTCTCGAACTCTCCATAGCCGGCGGTCGTGGCCGAGCTGCACGAATAGGGCGGTGAGGACGAGGGAGCGAGCAGGACTTCCCCCGTCGTGATCTCGGTCGCAGGATTCGTAACCATGGCGCAGGTTTCCGCCGTGCTGCCTTCTTGTTTGACGGTGACATACATCGGACTCGTGGAACTACTCGCTCCGTACGTGCCGTCGCCGCCATAGTGCGCAACCACGTTGTAAGTACCACCCGTCAGGTATTGGGTGAAGTTCTCGCCGGTCGGAGAGGTCGTCGCCGAAGAAAACACGCCGCTGGTCAAAGGATATAGATCAGCGTTGGAAACGAAGTAGTTTGGGATTCCGGTAGAGCCAGTTGGTGCTGTGCCATTCGATGCGAAGTGGTCAACGCCGCCCGTGGTGCAACCCGGAATATTGCAGCTCGGATTTCCAGAGGGGAATGTGCCCACAAGGGCGACGTCCTCCGTAAGGCTGGGCGTTGTAGAGAAGCTCTCAGTGACCGGAATAGGAGTGTTGCCGGTCCCGTTCACCACGATGTTCACGAACATCGATTGTCCATGAGTGATCGTGATCGGAGCTGTAACAGGAGCAGTACAAGAGGTTTCCGTTGTCGGGATTTGGGTCGCCGAGAGGCATAGCGTCGTTGTCGTCGGCACGAATGCTCCCGCCGCTCCGGACCAATTACTGACGAGATTAAATGCGTTGACCGATCCCAGGCCGGTGGCCAGGTCCGGCCCGGTCGCAGCGTTAAAACCATACAGGCCGGTCAAAGCTCCACTCGTGAGATTCACGGCCTCATCAACGCCGTAAGCGCCTGAAACCATTGTGCTGCAACCGAAGGTTTCGTCTTCCTCATCCTCAATTAGCGGAGTGCACGGGACCGAATTATTGCCCTTGGTTACATCATTGAACGTGCAACCAGAGTTGGGGCCTGTCGAAGAACTGCAATTCAAACTGCTCTGGTTCGAGAAAAGGTGGTAAAGGACGTAATTGGCGTTGCCCTGGCGGGTGGGAATTTGCGGGTTAGTTGAATTCAGAATCGTCATTTCCTGGTTTACTAGGGCCATCATTCCGGCAAAGGTAGGCGCCGCCGCGGAAGTTCCCCCTACGCCTTCAAAATCGAAATAGGGTGGAGTAGAGTTGGGTGTACTTGTACTCAGGTTGCATGCTGTTCCGTTTAGGTCCACGTCCGATTGGCATATGACGTAAAAGCTGTTGCTGACGGAGGCCACAGCTGAGAATAGTGAGATGTCCGGGAGATCGCGCGTGGTATCCGGATTGGCGCCCGACAGTCCAGTAAGGCCGGCCCCCGATTCGGGCAGAGTCTGCCAGGAAGGCTTTCCATAGAGGTAATCGCAATTGCCGTCGCTGCCCGGAATACAATTGCTCTGGCCGCCCCCGCCGGCAGTGATTCCTCCTTGTTCGGGCGTGCAGCTTCCGGAAATCGTTTGACTCGTTAGATTCTGGGCGCAAGAATCATTCCAGCTGGTTTCTGGAATATAGGAAGTGGCCGATACATCGTTAATGCCACCAACGGTAGCATTTCCTCCCCCCCCCCAATACGTGCTCTGGTAATTCGTGGCGGTAACGTCGAAATCCGTGCCGCCGGCAGCAACATTGAAAGGCGTGGAGGCGACTCCACTGACTGCCAAGGCGAATTGCGCCACATCCGCGCCATCATCGCAGGATGCGGAACCGCTGTCCCCGGCGGCAACGATCACGGTAATCCCTTGAGCGGCGGCCTGCTCCCAAAGGGTGGACTCGAAGGCGTTTCCACCGCTTCCAAGAAAGTACTCACATGCGCCGAAGCTTTCGCTCAGCACCGGAGCGAGGTTGTTGTCCACAACGTATTCCGCTGCAAGGTCCGTTCCGTCGGTGGATTCGGTGGTTTCCGCAATTACGAAATCGATGGTGGCGCCCTTGGCGACCGCACCGGACCATTCCACGTCCAGGTCTCCCTCGATCTCATCCCCATTTAAGTACGGATCGGGGCCGTCCAAGATAACGTTCGGAAGGTTGCTAGTCGGCAAGCCGAACAGCGCGCGGAACTTTGCCACGTCATCATTGTTGTTGCACATGTTGGGATCGGTCAAGTCCGCCGGAGGCATACTGGCCGTGCAAATTTCTGAATCCCCCACGATCGCAATGGTTTGCCCCGTCCCGTCAATCGCGGTGCCATTAATGCCGGGATTCCATAATTTTAGAACGTTGTAAATGGTAGCGAAATCGCCCGGCCCTAGGGCGTTGCAATTCGACGACCCGCAATAAGGTCCATTAGAAAACGTGAAAAGGGGCGTGACCTTTCCTGTGTCCATCGACTTCCTGAACACGCCTAGCTTGCGGCTCAGCGGCTTCTTCGGGAAATTATGCAAGGAGACCGGCCCGGCCACCACCGGAACAAGCGCGGTAGGAATTTGCGGATCGGTCGAGTTGGCGAAGTGCTCCTGCCCGTTGACCAGGTAACGATGAATCTGCGTATGAAAAGCATTCAGCACCTGTCCCGCCGTGCCGGAGAACTCGATCAGCGTTCCGCCGGTCGAAACTCGCGCGATCTGGAAGCCGTGCGACTGCAGCCAGGTCGTCACCGTCTGAATGTCTGCGGTCGCGGGGCCATATTGCTGGCCAAACTGCTGCGGCGTCAGCCATTGATGGTAGCTAGGCGAGGTTTTGCTTTGTTGTTGGTCGAGGAGCGTTCGCAGGGCGGCCTCTTGCTGCGGGCTGCGCTGGAGCAAGAGCAGCATGCGATGCAGGGGCAGGCTGTCGGCCACGGCGCCCTGGTCGTATTGCGCGCGCGCCAAGGGGTGCGTGTTGCCGCGCAAAGTAGTCAGGCTGCTCTCGCTGATTTGCGTGGTGATTCGCGCGGGGACGGCGTTGTTTTGCGCCCAGGCGGCGAATGGCGCGACTAACGCCAGGGCGCCCACCAGCCCCGCGGCACGGCGGAATTGCGCGGAAACGCGGCAAAGATCGCGCACTGCACGCGTCAGGATGCTTCCCCGGCGCACGCGCTCACGGACGTGTACACGGTTAGAGAGTAGGTTATTCACGTTGCCCTCTGGCCAAGCTTAGGATGAAGACCGACCAATTCCCGAGAATCCCATATCGAAACAACTGTTTAGGCGAAATCGAGGCGATTGCCGCCTCATGTCAATATCCTATGATGCAGGATTTAGTTCCGGGTTTTCCTCTGGAATAGAGGGCAAGTGTTTTCACTCGCTAATGTCAAAGGGAAACATCCCTCGCCGTGCCTGGAAACATGGTAATTCCACACCACTGCCCCGTTCAGGTCTATTTAGGAAGGATTGCACAGAAAGGTAACACGAGCATTCGCCGCGGCGGGACCTGCGCGGTTTTGGTGATTATTGCCTAGCTTCGGTCGGCTCCACGTCCGACTCCCAACAGCTCACAGCCCAGAGTGGCTGCGCTGAGCGCCCCACAACGAACGCGCTTCCTTCGCGCCACCAAGGAATTCCATGTCTTTGATTTGACGGATAACTTGAATAGCGGATGGAAGCAAGTTGAAAAGCCAACGAAGCCGCGACCTGGGAGAGGCCGCGCCGGTCAAATTTCAGGATTCTTCCAATTCGTCGGCGGAAACGAAATCTGCCAGAAGTTGGGTGACGGCGAGGTGAATTCCAACGGAATCAGGAATCCTTCCGCGCTATCTCGAGGCGCGCGCGTGACGCGTGAGTTGATTCGCTGCTGCGTCCGTTCATTCAGCACCACCAACTCCGTCCCCGCCTCCAGCGTGCGCGGGCAAGTCACCATGGCTCCGTGAATGTTCACGGCCACCGTGCGCCCCGAAATCCGCTCGCTCTGGCCATTTTCCCCAAGCACCAGCGTGACCGGCACGCTGACGATGACGCGCTGGCTGCGCCGGCGCTCTTCGCCCGGCAGCAGCGCGGTTCCTTTATTGGTATTGGACTGTTCTTTCGCGATGGTCATAGGTCGAGCTCCCAGAAACCCATCCGAGGGTTGATTAGTTCAATTCCCAGTTCCCATCCGTCAGGGCGCTCCTGGCCGCGCCATACGATCACGGCTGGATTCGTCTGCTTGCTCACCAGGTTGGTCAACTGGATGGCCTGCGACACATCCAGATTCGCGGGCAGGATCACCATGCATCCATACGGTCCCACCACACAGGTCTGTGTTTCCTTGCGACGCAATTCCCCGCCCGCGTTCCATTCCAAGGCAATGGGGACTCGGCAATTCACTCGCACGCCCCGCCGTTTTTCGCGGCCGATCGGTGGAGCAGGCTTCGCATTGGCTACCGGGTGAATGGCCCTGCCCGGAATACTTAGGGCGCGCTTGGCCCGAAAGTCAGTCATTCCAGGACCCCTCAGTACAAGGCGGGGAACGCCGCTCGCCAGTTTCGAGGAGGAGCATTCCCGCTGACAAGAATGGTAAGAGAGGGGTGCGTTAGCGTCAATGGTACGCCAGGACAGGCGCAAGTAGCACAGACTTCAGTCTGTGGGTTTTGGTCTTTATCATTGGCTACCAACAATAGACTGAGCGACCCTGCCAAGAACCCACAGTCTGAACCCTATGCCACTGGCATTTCCTGTTGGTTCCTGGTAGCTTCGCCAGACGCTGCCAAGCGAGGAAAGCCGACAATCCTTCCTTATGAAAGTGTTGATCTTCGGAGCGACGGGCATGGTCGGACAAGGCGTCCTTCGGGAATGCTTCCTGGACCCTGTGGTCGAGTTGGTGAAGACCGTAGGCCGCGCTGCAACCGGAGTTCGGCACCCGAAACTGCGCGAGATCGTTCACCCGGACCTGTTCCACTATTCCGGCATCGAAGCGGAACTGAGTGGCCTAGACGCCTGCTTTTTCTGCCTGGGCGTGACTTCCGCCGGCATGTCCGAAAAACAATACGAAAATATGACCTACACTCTTACGCTTGCAGCGGCGGAACCGCTCTCGCGGCTAAATCCTGCGATGACATTCGTTTACGTATCCGGGGCCGGAACGGATAGCACGGAGAAAGGGCGCGTAATGTGGGCGCGAGTCAAAGGCCAAACGGAAAACGCTCTCCTGCGCCTGCCCTTCAAAGGCGCCTACATGTTTCGGCCGGGGGTAATCCAGCCGATTCATGGAGAGCGGTCCAAAACAGCCGCATACAGAATCGGCTACGCCATCACCAAGCCCTTGCTTCCCATACTCCGCATCCTCTTTCCGCGCTCGATCCTTACCACGGAACAAATCGGCCGGGCAATGATCCAGGTAGCCAAGCAAGGCGCCCCGAAGAAGATTCTGGAAATAGCAGACATTGCAAACTGCGCGAAATCGCCGCCAATCCATGACCAACGAACACGCTGAAGAGCCTCTGTGGCAAGTGCGGAATCCTTGTAGGGCAGGGTTTCAACCTTGCCGTATTGCGCCTGGAACGGGCAAGGCTTTTGCCGCTGGCGGTTCGCAGCGCCTGCTGCCACAAAGGCTCTGAAGTTTCAGGGCCTGAAGGCCGCCTTCGATTCGTGACTGGATGTCCGACCTAAAGGTCGGACCTCCGAACCCGCCCTTGCTTTCGTCGCTCTTCCGAAATCAGGACAGTATCCAAATCCAATCAGAGCTCCCATAGGAATTGCGCCTTTGCGGTGTGCTACTCTTCGGTGTTTCCGCGTGACCTCGGGAGGGGCCATGAAACTGGACTTGCTGGCAATCGCGGCGCATCCGGACGACGTCGAGCTGACTTGTGGCGGCACACTGCTCAAAGCCGCCGAGCAAGGCTACAAGACCGGCATCCTGGACTTGACCGCCGGCGAGATGGGCACGCGAGGCACGCCGGAAACACGCTTAAAGGAATCCGCGAAAGCGGCTCGAATCTTGCGCGTGGCGCACCGCGAAAATTTGCGGCTGCAGGACGCCAACCTCGAAGTCACCAAGGAAACGAAACTGGCCCTCGCGCAGCGGATTCGCGCGCTCAAGCCTCACACCGTGATCCTTCCCTATTGGGAGGGAAGGCACCCCGACCATTACACCGCCGCGCGCCTCGGTTACGAAGGCTGCTTCCTCGCGGGACTCAAGCAATTGCCGATCGAAGGTGAAGCGTTTCGCCCGTTCAAGATTCTGTATTCAACAGTCTATTTCCGCGATGTCCGCCCCACGTTTGTCGTGGATATTTCGCGTTATTACGACCGGCGCTACCGGGCCATCCTGGCGTACCACTCGCAATTCCGCCCATCGGCCAAGGACAAGAAGTCAAAAGTGGACATTCCTTTGGACCGCCTGCACCACGAGGTCAACTTAATCGCCCGCTACTACGGGCTAATGGCCGGAGTGGAATACGCCGAACCGTTTCTGGTAAAGGAAGTGATGCAGGTGGAAGACGTCGTCAAACTCCCTGTGCGCTCGGTGTAGGGGCGCGGAGCCGCTACTGGCCTTCGTTGTCCCGCGCCATCGAGTACCCAGGTAAGGTCTGGACACCGGCGCGCCGTTCGACTCGAACCCGGATCAACGATTCGGTGGCCGCGCCGGTAGGGCGCAATACGGCGATCGTGGACAGAGCTTCGTTGTAAAGCTTGGTCACAAGGAACGTTTCCTCGGTTCCAACTTTTCTCCAGACCTGTCCAATCCGGATGTGCTGGTCCACCGTGGGCATACTCCGAGGTTAGAGAGAACTCAAGCAGGTGTCAATTGCCTGCCTCTTTCGGCTTTCCAAGCTGCGTAGGAAAACCTATTTTCGTGGAAGTACATCCGAAGGCAAAGAGAATATGCTTGCCGTGCGCGAGTGTGTAGTATACTCCGGTAGCGAGAGTCTTCAGGAGGAGCCATGAGACGCCTCTGCGATGGAATTTTCGGAATCCTTGTTGTGCTGCTATTGGCCGCGCCAGCCGGTTTTACCGCGCAACAGCAATCGCAAACACAGAGCCAGCAACAACCTCCTGCGCAGACTCAAACGCAGCCGGCCGCCACGGACCAGAGCCAGCAACAACCGGCTGCCGCGGATTCGAGCCAGCAGCCTCAAGCGCAAGATCAGACGCCCGCTTCTGACGAAGACCAGACAGTGAAGGGCGTCAAGCCTGGCTCCGAAAAGGACGTCAATGCGATCGGCAATCGCGGCGTCGGCAGTGGCGTGAATTTGTATTCCTTGCAGCGTGAGATCGCGCTCGGCAAGCAAGCGGCCATGGAAGTCGAAAAGACCGCCAGGATGATCAACGATCCCGTGGTCACCGAATACGTGAATCGCGTGGGACAAAACCTGGTGCGCAATTCCGACGCAAAGGTTCCGTTCACGATCAAGGTGATCGACTCGGACGAAATTAACGCCTTCGCTCTCCCCGGCGGATTTTTCTACGTGAATAGCGGCTTGATCTTGCGCGCCGATGAAGAGGCCGAGCTCGCGGGCGTGATGGGCCACGAGATCGCGCACGTCGCCGCGCGCCACGGAACCAAGACCGCAACCAAGGGCGAACTGATGCAAATCGCGTCCATCCCGTTAATCCTGCTGGGACCGGGCGGATGGGCTGGATACGGCCTTTATGAAGGCTTAAACCTTGCCATTCCGATGAGCTACTTGAAATTCACGCGTGACGCCGAGCGGGAGGCCGACTTCCTCGGACTCCAGTACATGTACAAATCCGGCTACGATCCCAACGCCTTCGTGAGTTTCTTCGAGAAAATCGAAGCGGAAGAACGCCGCCATCCCGGAAGCATCCCCAAGGTTTTCTCTACGCACCCGCCCACTCCGGACCGCGTGCAAAAAGCGCAAGAAGAAATCGCCACGATTCTTCCGGCGCGCGAAGAATACATCGTCACGACTTCCGAATTTGACCTGGTCAAAACGCGCCTGCGCAGAATTGAAAACAAGAACAAGCTGGACGACAAGAAATCCGGGGGGGACAAACCCACCTTGCGAACGCGCACCGAGACAGGGCAGCCCACGAACACGTCTGGCGGCCAGCAGCCGCAGGCCGGTTCTGGCTCCGGCTCCGGTTCGAGCGACGATTCCGATCCGGATCGCCCGGTCCTCAAGAAGCGCACCGACGACGGAAGCGATCCGAACAACTAAATTATAAGGTCTGGAAAATAAGAAGGCCGCCGGTTGTCCCAGGCGGCCTTTTTTGTATTTCACTAGTGGCGCGGGCTTCAGCCTGCGGGTTTTTGCTGGCCCAAAATTCAAAACCGACAGGCTGAAGCCCGTCCTACTCGAGCGCTACGTCGCGCTGGGCTGGTGGACGATTCCCATGCGGCGCATCTCTTCCGCGTAATACTTGCGGTAGAGCAGCTCCCATTCCTCGCTGCCTTCCAAGATTTCTTTTTTCTGTGAGGTGATTTTTTTGCGGACTTCGGCGTCCATCGCTTCTTCTTCCTTCAGCAAATCCTGCAGGATCTGCAACACTTTTTGGCGAATCGTGTCGCGGTCCTCCACGAATTCGACGTCCTCACTGGCCACAAGAAGATCGGTAATCACATGGGAAAGGCGGATGGATTTTTCGCGGGTGAGTCGCATCTGTGGGTTATCGAACTTCCCTTTCGTCGCGCTGCCACGCTTCGCGCCTCAACGCAGGATCAGCTTTCTCTGCCGGGCCAGCTCGCCTTTTACTTTCTTGTACATTTCCTGGTACTGTACTCCAGTCCGGCGCATCTCGTCCGCGTGTTTGGTGAGAATCTCGCGTACTTCCTCGTTCAGGCGGTCTTCCACGCTGATCTCCTCTTGCATGGCCGTTCGCACGCGCTGCGCCAGGGTAGCCGACGACGGCGCCTCGATCATATTCGCCGCGAGCAGCCGCTTCACCACTTCCCCGGCCATGTATCCGACGTAATCGCGCGACAGCAGCATCGTTTAGGACCCCTGAAGAATTCGGCAAAGCAGTTTACTGTCCCGCGCAAAGCAGTGTCAAGGAAGGTTACTGAGGGTGAGCGGGATTGCCGCTGGAGGGCCGGCCTGGCTGGATCGCTGAAGTCACAAGCCCTTTGCGGCCAATGGATTGTGTGCTTCGCTCTTGTAGGACGGGCTTCAGCCTGTCGCTTTTGCTCCTGCAATCCGACGCACATCGAAACCCGGCAGGCTGAAGCCTGCCCCACTTTCCCCCGTTGCGAACCTCCCCGCCCCCATGTACATTCACTGCGACTCTCATCTCTCTCGTGGGGACGGTGCCGAGTGGATTCAGGCCTGTTTCGCGTCAAGAACATCGACCAGCTAATCTCCGATGCAGACGAGCCCGAACGCCGCTTGAAAAAATCGCTGGGGTGGTTAAGCCTCACCTCCCTCGGCATCGGCGCGGTCATCGGTTCCGGAATTTTCACCGTTGTAGGCACAGCCATCGCCGGGCAGAAGTTGGAAGTTTCCTCGATCCTCAACGCTCCCCTCCTCGAATATCTGATTTACCATTCGCCTTCATTCGGCCGCCCGGGAGCCGGTCCGGCCATCGCGATTTCCTTCATGCTCGTAGCCGTTGTCTGCGGGTTTGCCGCCTTGTGCTATGCCGAGCTTGCCGCCATGATTCCCATCGCCGGCAGCGCCTACACGTACACTTACGCCACGATGGGAGAACTCATCGCCTGGATTATCGGATGGGATTTGATTCTAGAATACGCCGTCAGCAACATGGCCGTGAGCGTGGGCTTTTCGGCGCACATTGTCGGATTGCTGGATTGGTTCGGCATCCATCCCAATCCTCGCTGGATTTCTCCTGCCTACCTGCCCAGCGGCCTCAGCGATTTTTCCGGCAACGAGATCTTGGCCCCCGGCTGGCACTTCGGCTTTAACTGGCCGGCGTTCCTCATCGTCATGCTGCTCACTGTGATTCTCGTGCGAGGCATCCGCGAGTCCGCCGAAACCAACAACGTGATGGTGCTGCTGAAGATCATGGCCATCTTGGTTTTCGTCGGATTCGGCGCACGGCTCATCCACCCAGCCAATTGGCACCCGTACGCGCCGAACGGCTGGCCGGGAATTCTGACGGGCGGGTCCATCATCTTTTTCACCTACATCGGTTTCGATTCGGTTTCCACCGCCGCCGAGGAAACCAAAAATCCTCAGCGCGATCTCCCCATCGGAATCATCGCCACCCTGGTGATCTGCACGGTGTTGTACATTGCCGTCGTCGTGGTGCTCACGGGCCTGGTTCCCTGGCAAACGCTGCTGGATGACGCGGCCCCGGTCGTCAATGCGCTGAAGCGCCTGGGCCACAACAATATTCGCCTCATCGTCCTCATTGGCGCGTTGCTCGGCATGATTTCCTCGTTGCTCGTCTTTCAGCTTGGCCAGGCCCGCGTGTGGTTTGCCATGTCTCGCGACGGCCTGCTGCCGCGAATCTTCAGCCGCGTCCATTTCCTATACCGCACCCCCGATTTTTCCACCTGGGTCGCCGGCTTCGTGGTCGGCATCCCCGCGGGATTGCTGGATATCGGGACCCTGGCCGACCTTTCCAACATCGGCACGCTGTTTGCCTTCGCTCTGGTTGCTGGGGGAGTGTTGATCCTGCGTTACCGTGATCCGGGCCGCAAGCGCGCGTTTCGCGCACCCGGCGGCCCGATAGCGCCCGTCATGACAATTTTGACTTGTCTGCTGCTGATGGCCGGTCTGCCGATCATGAACTGGATACGGTTCTTTGTTTGGATGGCCATCGGCCTTGGGATTTATTTTTCGTATAGCCGCAAACGAAGTACGCTGGAGCCAAAACCGGGTGCGACCGCGTGACCACGATGCTTTCCGGTATGCCAAATGCTCCCCTTTCCGACAGCATTTTCACCGCGCTGCCCAAGGCCGAATTGCACGTTCATCTCGAGGGCGCCATCGCCCCTTCCACCTTGGTGGAATTGGCCGCGCGGCACGGCGTCGCTCTCACCGCGGAAGAGACCGCTCCGCGCTACGCCGCGGGCACGTTCGATCAATTCATCCAGAATTTCATCTGGATCACTTCGTTCCTGCGTGGACCGGAAGATTACGCCCTGATCGCGAGGCATTTCGCCGAATCCTTGCAGCGCCAAAACGTTCTTTACGCCGAGGTCACGCTTTCCATTGGCGTGATGTTCCGCCGCAATCAGGATCCCGCCGCCAATTTCGCCGCGCTGCGTGACGCCGCGGCGGAGGTTCCTGGCGTCCAGTTAAAATATATTTTTGATGCGGTGCGACAGTGGGGGGCAGCCGCAGCCATGGAAGTCGCGCGGATCGCCGTCGAGCTGCGCTCGCCCGACATTGTCGCCTACGGGGTTGGCGGCGATGAACTAGGCCTTCCGACGATCGACTTGCGCCCCGTATATGAATATGTGGCCAGCCAGGGCATGCACCGCCTGATCCACGCAGGGGAAATCGGCGGGCCGGAAATCGTGCGCGAGTCGGTCGAACTGCTGGGCGCCGAACGCATCGACCACGGCATCAGCATTATGCGCGACGAGCCCACCATGGACTTCATCGCCGCGCGCAACATTCCCCTCGATATCTGCCCGACGAGCAATCTTCGCACCGGCGCTCTGGCTCGCCAGATGGGCCGCCCGAGGGCCGGCTACGAGCACCATCCGCTGCCGTCTTTTTTCCGACGTGGTCTTCCGGTCACGCTTTCCAGCGACGATCCGGCCATGTTTGAAACGTCCGTGAGCGACGAATACCGCCATATGCATCGCATGGGTCTCACTCCCGGTGAACTCGTTCAGTTGGCCGAGGCCAGCTTCCAGCATTCCTTCCTCGCTCCTGAAGAAAAGCGCGCCATGCTCGAAAAATTTCATTCCGGCGTGGCGGCGCTGGGCTTGGTATAATGCCGGCCATGAAAGCCCATGTGTGGGTCATGCCGAAGCGCACGGTCCTCGATCCGCAGGGGCAGGCTATCCAGCACGCCCTTTCTTCCCTGGGATTCAGCGAAGTTCGCGACGTCCGCCAGGGCAAATTTTTCGTCCTCGATCTGAACGGCGTGGCTCGCGAAGCCGCCGAAAAACAGGTCGAGCGCATGGCCCGTGAAATCCTGGCCAACCCCGTGATCGAGGAATTCCGCTACGAAATCGTGGAATAAGCGTTTGTTCCAAAACCCGCTAGGACCTTTTCTCTCAGAACGAAGAATCGCCTAAATCGTCGTGGCGAGTCCCGTAAGGGACGAAACAAGCTAGCCCACCGTTTCAACGGTGGGGGGAGGCGAAGCAATCTTCCTCAGCCCCGTAGGGGCGGCACATCGGCAGCAAATTGTGCCGCCCTACGGGGCTTGAACCGGGGCATTTGCGAGTACCCACCGTTGAAACGGTGGGCTACGATATGCCGTCCCTCCGGGACTTCGAGCAACCCAAATGCGCATGCCGCGCACTGCAAGCAGCCGAAGTATTCTGCGGCAGGACCGGCGGCTGTTAGTTTCAGGAAACACGCCGTCTCGCTCGCCCGAATTCGCGATTCCCTTGTGTTATTCTTTTTTATGCGGGCCTCCTTGTCGTTCGCCTAGCCAAACCTCCGGAGATGATACCGTGTGCGGAATCGTCGGATATATCGGCTCCAAAAAAGTTGTCCCTCTGATTTTGGATGGGCTGCGGCGCCTCGAATATCGAGGGTATGACTCCGCCGGCATCGCCGTGGTCGGTTCGGACGGCAAAGTACACATCCGCCGGGCCCCTGGAAAACTGCACAATCTGGAAGAAGTAATTCTCCAGTCCCCGCTCGACGGCTCCTATGGAATCGGGCATACGCGCTGGGCCACGCACGGCCGCCCCACCGAGGAAAACGCGCATCCGCACCGCGACTGCACGGGAAATATCGTGGTCGTGCACAATGGGATCGTCGAGAATTACGTCGAGCTGAAGCGCCAGCTCGAAGCAGAGGGCCACAAATTCGTCACCGAGACCGACACGGAAATCATCGCCCACCTCGTTGAGCGATACATGCAAGAAGGCGGCCCGCTCGAAGACGCCGTGAGGAAGACCGTGCGCCAGCTCACCGGCGTCTATTCCCTGGCAATTCTTTCCGCCTCGGACCCGAATAAAATCGTGGCCGCGCGCACCGGCCCTCCGTCCGTAATCGGCCTCGGAGAGAACGAATATTTCGTCGCCTCGGACATCCCCGCGATCCTGGCGCACACGCGTGACATGTTTTTCCTGGCCGACGGCGACATCGCCGTGCTCACTCCCCAAGGCGTGCGCGTCATGGACCTCGAAGGCAACACCATCCACCGCGCCGCGCAGCACATCACCTGGGACCCGATCATGGCGGAAAAGGGCGGCTACAAGCATTTCATGCAGAAGGAAATCTTCGAGCAGCCCCGGGCCGTGCGGGACACGCTGCTGGCCAGTGTGGCGCTGGATTCAGGAAAAGTGTTCCTGGACAAGATGGACATCGCCGAGCACGAGTTTCGTGAGTTTGACAAAGTGAAAATCGTGGCCTGCGGAACGAGCTGGCACGCCGGGCAGACCGGCAAATTCATGATTGAGAAGCTGGCGAAAATTCCCGTCGAAGTGGACTACGGCAGCGAATTCCGCTATCGCGATCCGATCGTCGATTCCAAAACCCTCACCATTTGCATCAGCCAGTCCGGCGAAACCGCGGACACGCTGGCCGCGCAACGCGAAGCCAAGCAAAAAGGCTCCAAAACGCTGGCGATCTGCAACGTGTACGGCTCGATGATCACGCGCGAGGCCGCGGGCACGATCCTGACGCACGCCGGGCCGGAAATCGGCGTGGCTTCCACCAAGGCGTTTACGGGGCAGCTCACCGCGCTGATGCTGCTGGCAATGTATCTTGGCCAGGTGCGCGGCGTTCTTAGCGAGGATTGCGAGAAGCTGCTTCTGCAGGAACTGATGCGCCTGCCGCACAAAATGGAAACCGTTCTGCAAGGCGACGAAACGGGCGTCTATGAGACTCTAGCCCGCGCCTTTTTCCGGCACACTAATTTCCTGTACCTCGGCCGCGGCATTCACTTCCCCATCGCCCTCGAAGGCGCGCTGAAGCTCAAGGAAATTTCCTACATTCACGCCGAGGGCTATCCCGCCGGCGAAATGAAACACGGCCCGAACGCGCTGATTGACGAAAATCTTCCCGTCGTCATGCTGGCCACGCGCGATGAGAGCGATCCCGAAGCGATGACGCGCTACGAGAAAAGCGTCTCGAACATCAAGGAAGTGAAAGCGCGCGATGGCATCGTCATCTCCATCGTCTCGGAAGGCGATCACCTGGCGCGGGAAGCCTCCGATTACATCATCGTCGTCCCGCCCACCATGGAAATGTTCGCGCCCTTGCTCGAGGTGATCCCCTTGCAGCTCCTGGCCTACCACATCGCCGTCCGCCGCGGCTGCGACGTGGACCAGCCGCGCAACCTGGCCAAGTCGGTTACCGTCGAGTAATATTCTCGATCCAAAATTGATGTATACTGGCGAGCCATGAAACGCTTTTCGTCGCTACCTGCCTGCATCACTCCGTTTGCCCTCGTCTGTGTCTGCTCGGTCAGTTCCGCCACGCGGGTATCGGCGCAGACAAAGCAAACGGCCCTCGCGCAGATTGCCGTCGAAGGCTCCGCCCGTTTTTCCGATTCCCAGATTTCAGCGGCCAGCGGCCTGAAACTTGGCCAGCCAGCCGACGATTTCATCCTGACCGCTGCTCTCGACCGGCTCTCGAATACTGGCGCATTTTCCGAGATCACCTATCGCTATAAGACTACAAGCGGGAAAATGGCGGTCACTTTCATTGTTGTCGACGAACCAAAAACAATGGCCTGCACGTTCGATAATTTTATTTGGTTCTCTCCGGACGAAGAAGACCGAGCCGTCCGCAACGAAGTGCCCCTGTATGACGGCCGCGTGCCCCTGCAGGGAAACCTGGCGCAAGCTGTCGCCGCAGCCCTCGAGCATCTGCTCGCGCAGCACCACCTCGCCGCCACTGTGACGTTCCTGCCTGCCGCCAAAACTCTCGGAACCGCACCCACCGAATTCAGGTTCAGCGCGAAAGATAATCTTCCTCCGGTGACTTCCGTCGAATTCACCGGCCCGCTCGACCCTGCCCTTTTCAGCGTGGCAAAACAGCGGCTAATGGGCCGGCCCTTTTCCGCAGCCTACGCGCGTTCTCTTGCGGTGAACGATTTGGAAGTGATCTATAAAAACCATGCTTACCTGCGTGCCCATTTTAGCGATCCGCAAGTCACGTTTGTGCCCGGCCAAAATGACTCTGACCCGGGCAGTGTGAAACTCGTTTTCACGGTAGTCCCCGGAGCGGTGTATTCGTGGCATGGCGCGGATTGGGACGGAAACACTGCCTACTCTTCGGCGGACCTGGAGCACTATCTCGCGATGAAGGATGGGGTTCCCGCCGCATTTGACAAAATTTCTGCGGGCATGGATGCTCTGCGTGATGCTTACGGAGCGAAGGGCTACATCGCCGTTAGCTTATCTACCAAACAAACTTTTGATGATGAGGCAAGCAAAGTTCACTATTCATTCCAAATTAAAGAAGGAAACCGGTTTCATATGGGAGGGCTGACAATCTCCGGGTTTGACGACAAGACCGATGAACGAATTCGCAAGGCGTGGCGATTGAAGATGGGCGATCTGTACGACGCCTCCTATTTGAAGGAATTTGGGAAAAAAGACTTGTCCGAGGCTCTAACTGGGAGCCCAGCGGTCGTCCGCTCAGGCCGCATATCCTTTTCGACGCGCCCAAATCAAGGTACCCTTATGGTGGATGTAGCCATTTCGCTTTCCTCCAATTGAAGTCGGGACACTTACCCTCGATCACAGCTTCTTTTGTCCTGCCGGCGGATAAAACCCGGTAATCGCTGGCAGGATATGGTTTGTAGGAAAATCATCTGATTACCCCCGGTTGGTAGTGAAAATCCACCAATCCGTCGCGATAGTCAATCTTTACATCCAGGAGATTCAACATCGCGAAACCCAGGATGCCAGAGACCTCCGTTCCATCTGATTCGCTGATCGAGTTAAGATTGACCGTGACGATATTGAGGTTGCGTTGTTTCAGGCCCCCAAAAGCGAGTGTCAATTGATCGGCGCGAAACACCTCGTTCACGGCCCCGTTCAAACCCTTGACAATTGTCCTTGAATCTTGCGAAACCCTCGTCACTTCTCGCGCGGCCTCGGGGGAAATAAGATTGCTCGTGGATCCCGTATCCAGCGCGAACAGCTTCGGCTGGGAATCATTCAACCTGGTCGGAACGAGCAGGTCGTATCCGAACCGGAAAACCGGCGAAAAGGACTTCATTCCCGGAGCGATATACCGGTCGTGAAATTCGGGAGCGCCAGATGGCCGTGATTCCAGGCCCGAAGGCGTCGCTGGTTCTTCGGGCCTAGGTGGGAGTTCGCTTAATTTGAACTTATGGTTCGGGAAGTCAAAATCCACGAGGTAACGGGCGAATACATCTCCTCCGATCAATCCGTCTTCGCCAGCCACGGAGTTCTTCTCAATCACGTCCACGTAGCAGTCCCGAAATTCAAGGTCCCCGATCTTGATTGAATCTGCATAGCCGACGTAGCCCGGAGGATCACCTTTGTCACCTAACCCCCTAGCTCTGCTTTGAACGATCTGTTTGATTCCCGCCTTCTCCGCAATCTTGCGATCCACGGTGATCCCACTGGCCCCCGTATCCACCAGCAAAGTTGACGTGGCACCGTTGAGACTGACTGCAAGACCGAAACCCCGCAAGTGAGTGGCATCACCCATGAGCGACTTCAGGCTGGTCTGTGTGGCCTTGATGTTAGCGGTCAGGCGGCAGGCACGGACCGGCAGCGCGGCTTGATCCTTATAGACAAGAAGGGCACGCTGCAAGTCTGTCCATTCCTTGGCGTCATCATCGGTTTCCCGCGAAAGATAATCTTGCAACGCTACAATTCGGTCTCGTAAGCTCAGCGTCCTCAGCCAAAATCTTTGAATGTCCGGGTCGCCCGGGTCCAGCTCACGGGCTTTGTCGATCATGCGCTTGGCCTGCTTGTAATAAGACGCAGCCCAGGAAACCCGCGCCATGCCCAAATATGCCCGGGCTACGTGAGTGCCCGACTGGACCAGAGTTATGAATTCCTTCTCCGCCTCCCCTAATTTTCCCTGGCGGAAATAGACTTCTCCCAGAGCCACATGTGACACATCCGAGGCTGTCCCTAGCTCGATGGCTTTGGTAGCGGCGGCAAGCGCCTCCTCCGGTTTTCGCTCCCGCAGATAAACACGAGCGAGTCCCGCATAGGCGTCCGGTGATGGTGTGGTGTTTATAGAGGCCTTGTATTCTTCTCCAGCTGCATCGAATTTTCCTGCGCGATATAAACGCTCGGCGCTGGAAAGACCATCAGTCGAATCGGGCGCCGCAGCCTTGGTTGATTCGGCGGGCGTCTGTGCGCCATAAGCAATCCGCACCGAAAGGCAGATGGCAAATACCAGCGTCGCATTGAATGTTTTGGTCCTCATCCGCCTACCCGCGAAGACGATTCATTCGTGTTGCGAATCATTCAATTAATCCTTCGTATGTGGAAATCAGGGCAACACTCCTAATTCAAACGCGCGGTGGTAGCGACTATGACATCTATATCCGATAATATCATCATAATTTATCCGCTAAGCGATGAGTTGTTCCTTTTTATAAACCTACTTAATTTGGGGGAATGCACGCCTTTACCGGCGCCATCCAAGATACCTCCCCTTAACCGTCCCGTTTTCAAATGGTCTTCTGCCGGCTGCAGGTCGCTCGCCCGCGTTGTGCATGTTGAATTCCCTTTCTACTTTGCATCGCAAATCACGTAATATGTTCCTGTCGTGAATCGCTTTCTGCTCGCTTTCGTCGCCGTCCACTTCCTTCTTTTTGCCGCCCCCGCCGGGCGCGGGCAGGCGCCCACTTCCAATTCCGTCCCAAGCTCCACCATCGCCTCCGTCAAAATCACCGGCGCTAAAAAAATCCCCACGGACCAAATCATCGCCGCGAGCGGCCTGAAGGCAGGCGAAGTTGTCACCGCGGCGCAGATTCAGGACGCCACCAATCGCCTCGCCGCCCTGGGAGTATTCTCCGCGGTCAACTTCCGGTACACCTCGAAGGGCGCTGCCATCGACCTGGAGTTCCAGATCCAGGAAGCTCCCACCTATCCGATGGAATTCGACAATTTTCCATGGTTCACCGCCGCCGAAATCGGAGACGCGATCAGCAGCCAGGTCGGCCTATTTACAGGCGAAGCGCCGGCGGACGGCACGATCATCGATCAAATGACGGCGGCCATCGGGAATCTCCTCCTCTCGAAAAACATCAAGGGGAGCGTGACGCATCAACTCCTTGCGGCTCCCGTGGGGGATGGCATGGTGATGCAGTTTCGGGTCGAGAGTCTCAAACTGCGAGTCCAATCCGTTCAGTTTGGAGATTCCGTTGCCACGAGTTCGGAGCGTCTCAAGGACCGCGTCCCGGACATCAAGGGCCAGCCCTACTCGCTCTTTGCCACTGAAGTTTTTGAGAATGAGCAGGTCCGCCCGCTCTACGCCTCCCAAGGTTTTCTCAAAGCGCAAATCGGTCCTCCGCAAGCGCAACTGATTCCCGATGTGAACAACCCTAAGGAAACCGCGGTGGCGCTCTCGATTCCCATCGTTCCCGGCCCCGTCTATTCGTGGAAGGGAGTTTCCTGGCAAGGAAACATGGCCCTGCCGTCGACCGGCCTCGACTCTATTTCCGATCTAAAGCCCGGCGATCTTGCCGACGGCATGAAGATCGAAGCCCTGTGGCAAAAAATCGAAACCGAATACGGCCGCCGCGGCTATCTGGATATGAAGCTCGATGCCCAACCGCAAATCGATGACGGCACTCACCAGATTACCTATCGCGTTACCATCATCGAAGGCCCGCAGTACCGCATGGGCGAACTGGTCATCACCGGATTGTCCCTGGACGCTGAAAAAAGATTGCGCCAGGCGTGGCAGATTTCTCCCGGCCAGATTTTTGACAGCGGCTATTACGAATCGCGCATGAAATTACTGTCCAAACCCAGCCGGGACATTTTCGGAGAATTGCCGGTTCACTACAACGACTTCGGCCACTTGCTTCGCCCCGATACCAGCCGCCACACGGTCGACGTTCTCATGGATTTCAAATAATGCCCGCGCCTTCGTTCCCTGCATGAGTATTCGCATATTCTTTGTCATTCTGAGCGAAACGAGGAATTTCTCTGATGCTCCCGTGGCGCAGGCTTCAGCCTGCGGGGGTTGGTTCATGCGCAATTGACGCTGCTTGCCACCAAACCCCGCAGGCTGAAGCCTGCGCCACGGGAGCCTCAAGAGAGATTCCCCACTCCGTTGGAATGACAATAAGAAAAAGTGGAATGAGAAAAGTGAATCATTTTCCGCGGACTCGCAGTGCGACGTTTTTCAAAGCGCGCCCCTCGAATTCGAGTTACAATCGCGGCCTATGCGATGGCGAACGCGCTTCCTTCCATTTTTTCTGGCATTGGGAATGTCCGGAGTAGCCTGGGCGCAGCAAGCACAGCAACCCGCCGCTCCGCCTCCGGCAAAGGCGCCCGCCAAAAAACCTCCCGCGGCATCGCAGCCCCCCGCGAATCCAAGCAGTGACGAAGCGCCCGCGAATTCTAAAGATGCCACCCCTACCGATCCTGACAGCGAATTGCAGCTGGCCGTTCGCCAGGCAGGAAACGACAGCACCATGCTCGTGCAGAGTCTCGAAGCGTACCTCGTGAAATATCCGGATTCGCCCCGGCGCGGGGCCATCTATCGCGCCCTGCTCGAATCGGAAATGAATCTTCACAACGCAAAAAGTGCGCTCGATTACGCGGAGAAAGTGATCGCCATTCAGCCCGAGGATAGCCAGTCGATGTTCCTGGCGGTAACGCTGCTCGAAAAATTGCCCGACCAAGCGAGCCAGCTCCGCGCCGTCGACTACGACACGCGCCTGATCGACCGCGTCTCCAAAGCCGATCCCGAATCGCGTCCCCAGCAAATGACGCTCGAGGACTGGCAGGCCGGCCGCAACAAATTCATGGTGGACCTGTACGTCTTGCGCGGTCGGCTGCAACACCACCTGCACAAAAATCAAGACGCCGTAAAAGACCTGACGTCCGGTTTCAATCTGCTTCCCAACGCCGAGGCTGCGCTCACCCTCGGCGAAATCGCCGAAGAAGATAAGCACGCCGACGAAGCCATCAAGCAATACGCCACAGCCTTCATCCTGGCGAGCCAGGAGCCGGCGGATACGGATGGCCCTCCGCTGGACCGCGAAGCCCTGCGCCTGCGCATGGGCAATCTCTGGAGATTCACGCATGACGCGAACGCCGGCCTCGGCGACATCGTGTTGTCCGCCTACGATCGCAGCCGCGACATGGCCAAGGCGGATAAGCCCGATGCGCCCATCTACAACAAAGATGTCACCGATCCGCTGCAATTCAGCTTGCGGCGCGTCGATGGCAGCGGCCCCGCCAAGCTGGCCGACTCGCATGGAAAAGTCGTGGTCCTGAATTTCTGGACCACTTGGTGCGCCTACTGCAATCAAATGGAAACGATGCTGGCCGATATCAGAACGAAATTCTCGGGCCGCGATGACGTTGTCTTCCTGGCGATCAACGCCGACGAGAATGAATCTCTCGTCGCGCCATTCCTCCAGGATCAGAAGCCCGGTGGCGCTCTGGTCTTCGCCGATGGCGTCGACTCAGCGTTCCATGTCGAATCGATCCCGACCATTTTGGTGCTCGATAAGGCCGGCAAAATCGCTTACCGCACGCAAGGCTTCGCTCCGGACGGCTTTGCCGATCTGGCCTCCGCCGCGATCGCCAAAGCCTCGGCCGCGCCCACTCCATGATCCAGTCGATTTGAATCGTTCGCCTTCATGCCATCAAGAGGCAACTAAAGGTGTAAAATGGTCCATCTAGAGTAGCGGGTGTGAACCCGGGCTGCGACGGGGCCGTAACCTTTTTGGAATTCGAAATCCGGCACGTTCCCGGGAACACGGAAGTCGAGGCACCTTTGATGAAAAACCAAATCGCCATCGCCGCATTTTGTGGAGCCTTGTTCGCACTCGCTGCCAATCCCAGCCGCCTGATGGCGCAGGCGCCTCCAGGTCCGCTTCCCACGCCGCCAGCGTCAAGTCTTCCGCCGCCACGTCCGGTCGCTGCTAAACCTAAGCCGCCCGTGATTCCGCCCAGGACGAGTCTGGATGGTCCGTGGAAGCTGAATCCTGATGATAGCGATAACCCCCGGACAAAAATTCAAGACTCGCGAGGCACCAGCGCCAATTCCGGCGGCGGACGCGGAGGAGGGGGTTACCCTGGGGGTGGCGGCTACCCCGGAGGCGTGGGATTCCCTGGAGGAGGCTATCCGGGAGGTGGTGGTTATCCGAGAGGGGGCAATGGACCTTATGGCGGAAGCGGGCGCGAAACTGAGAATGACGAGAGGCTGGAAGACTTAATTCGCCCCGCGACCGCGTTGACTTTCGTCCTCAAGGGCGCGGAAATCGACGCGACGGATGACAACTATCGCAAGCTGGCTTTCTTTACCGACGGGCGCCAATTGCAGAAGCCCAAGGATGACAATTATCAAGAAATCGCCGCGCACTGGGATGGCAGCCGGCTGGTCTCCGATGAAAAGACTCCGCAAGGTGCCAAGATGAGTCGCACCTATGAATTGTCCGGCGACGGGCGGCAATTTTTCGAGACCGTGCACATCGACCGCGGCAAATCCAAAGGATTGCTGGTGATCAGATACGTATACGACGTAGCCGGCTCAAGCAGGCCGGCGGAGCAAGAAGCCGATCCCAACCAGCCCGTGCTGAAGAGGCATGCCGACGCTAGCACTGACTCTTCAGGCCAGCAGGGTACGCAGGCTTCCCAAGGTACGCAGCCTCAAGGGACGCAGGGTGCACAAACCAGCCAGGGCTCCGATCCAGATCAGCCAACGCTACGAAGGCGCGCTGACGATGCCAGCAGCACGCCGCAATAAGAGGGCTGTGTAGCGCCCGCCTTCAGGCGGGCATCTGCTCGATCACGATGTGCCCGCCTGAAGGCGGGCGCTACAAAGTGAGGTCGTCCGCTCCGATGGGCGCGCCCAATCTACTCGATCGTTCGATTAGCTGAATTGTGAATTCGAGGAAAGGCTACCGGGCGGCTTGCGGCTATGCGACGTTTCTTTCCGACCCGCAAACGGATTGGGCGCGGATCGTCCAAAGGACCTCCCGGACGCGTTCCGGGTCCAGCCCGGCGGCGCGGCACACGAACGGGAAATCCACTTCGTCCTGAAACAGAAAAAATTCGGCCTTGCTTTTGTGGAGGTGCGGACCGCGCACCCAGTCGGCGATCGCACTGTCAATCACGGCTTGCCAGAGCTTTTCGTTCGGGGTTCCCGGATTGTTAAAGACGAGGCCGTCCTGCATCCGTTCCTCCTAAATTCTTCACTTTCCTGCCACAATATTCGCAAGGAAGGCCAACTGACTCAATGGATCAGAAGAGCCATTCTCGCGAGTACCCAGGGTTTAGTACTTAGGCAGGCGAAATCCGCGCGTATGATTTGCAGTCCCGTGTTCAGGAAATTGTGTGGTGTTGAGCCGCAGCAGGGGAACGGCTTATGCCGACTTATGGTGCGTCAGTTTGAAAAAGTTGATCCTCAACGCGGGGTTTTAGCCAGCAGCTTGTTCGCTTATCATGTCGTGGATGCCAAAGCCTTTCCCATTCACGGCCGTACTGTTGGATTTGGATGGCGTACTGATCGATACAACCGAACTTCACTACCGGGTCTGGGACGAGTTCGCGCGAGCCAGGGGGTTTGTTCCTTCGCGGGAACAGATACTGGCCACGAACGGTCGCCGTGCCGATGAGACGATCCGCCTTTGGTTCAGATCAAGTCTAACCGAACATCAGGTTGCCGCAATCGCAGCGGAACGGGAAACGTATTTCAACCGGTTGCTTGAGAAAGAATCGGTGCCAATGGTGCCGGGAGCAGCCGAATTTGTTCGTGCGCTACAGAGAAGCGGTGTGCCAATGGCGGTCGTAACCAGCGCAACTCCGGAGAACGCGCGCTTATCCCTTTCGCAGGCTGGAATGGAAGGCATCTTCGATATTATGATAACGGCGGCGGACGTGGCGATCGGCAAGCCTGATCCTGAGCCCTATCTGAAAGCCGCCGAACGGCTTGGGGTTTCGGCCACTATCTGTCTTGTGATCGAAGATTCTGTCTCGGGCATACGCTCAGCCAAAAGTGCCGGCGCGAAGTGTCTCGCTCTGGCCACCACTTTCCCCCAGGAGAGTCTTTCCGCGGAATCACCGGATTGGTTAGTCGCTAGCTTCGCCGATATCCCATCCGCCATCCGACCGGCATCTTTGGGCATTTAAGTATGCGGATATTGTGATGCGAGCCTGGAGAGGATTCAAGATCGAAACATCCCAAACTGACCAACTGCCCGCGGAATGGGGCCTGTTGTAGCAACATGAAAATGTCACCCCAATAGCCCGATGAAAATGTCACCCCATTGAGTGAATTTATCCGTCGGCGAGACGGAGTTTGTTCTCTGCGTAATAGATCGAAACTTTTCCTTCGAGCG
>Ga0302324_100003930_pt1 | contig 33321 bp, 27 predicted proteins | sample Palsa_T0_1_FD_201949 | JGI IMG/M metagenome (GOLD analysis project Ga0302324, IMG submission 201949) | Peat permafrost microbial communities from Stordalen Mire near Abisko, Sweden - Palsa_T0_1 | ecosystem: Environmental > Terrestrial > Soil > Palsa > Peat permafrost | place: Sweden: Abisko...
CCAATCCTCAAGCGCGTAGTTCTGCGCAAGTTCGACCTCGCCGCGCACAAGTTTCGTGCGGCAGGTTGAGCACACGCCGGCGCGGCAGGAAAAGGGCAAATCAAGCCCCGCGCGCGCCGCAGCATCCAGAATGCTTTCGCTGCCTGTGCGCATGCTGAAGCTGCTGCGCCGTCCATCGCGGACCACTTCAACTTGCGTCATTCCCTCCTGGTCAGCGGCCCCGCCTGATACCGGCGCCGCTGCCGCCGCCGCGTGGCCCGCCTGCATGCGAATTTTCCGCGGCGCAACGCCCAGCCGTGCGAGCTCGGCTTCGAGGGGCGCGACATCCGGCGCGGCGCCCACGAGCAAGTACGCCTCGATCTCATGCGGCGCAAGGAGTTCCTTGGCAAGCAGGCGCAGCCTCGCGGCGTTCAGCACGCCGCTCAGGAGCTCGCCCTCCTCCGGCTCGCGCGCCATGATGAAATGCAACGCGACGCGCGCGAGGTTGCGATCTTTGAGCGCGAGGAGCTCCTCGAGCACACCGGTATCAACATCGCCATAGTTGCCGCAGAAGGCGAGCACGGAGCAGTCCGGCTCGGCGGCGAGCTGTTCCGCCACACGCCGCTGCAACTGTGCCAGATGTGCGCCCACGCCAAACGCAACGTAGGTGTTGCCTCTGCCGGTGCGCCCGGCATGTTTGGACTGAGCGGGCGGCTTATTCATGGCCGATGGCGCTAGATGCATTTGAAGTAATCGAACGGCTCAAGGCAGGCGGTGCACGTGTAGTGCGCCTTGCAGGGCGTAGAGCCGAACTCGCTGATGCGGCGTGTCGCCATGCTGTGGCAGTTCGGACACGCGACGGGCGTGGCGCCAAAGAGCCCCCGGGGGCTCGTCACAGTTTGCGCGGGCGGGGCAATGCCGTAGGCGGCAAGCTTGGCACGGCCCGCAGCGCTGATCGCATCGCTGCTCCACGGCGGGTCCAGCACTGTTTCAACGGTGGCGCCTGCAAAGCCCGCGCGGCTCAAGCGCGCGCTGACCGCGCGGCGGATTACCTCGGTTGCCGGACACGCCGAGTAAGTCGGCGTCAGCCCCACGCGCAGCGTTTCGCGCGTCGCGCCGCGTACGTAGCGCACGATGCCAAGATCGAGAATGCTGAGGATCGGAATTTCGGGATCCGGAACCTCACCGAGAAGCCGCCAGACCTCGGCGTGGAAGTCTTGATCGACCGGATCGGCGTGTGCGGTGGAACTCATCAGAAGCTCACCACTCGGCCCCGGGATAGGCGCGCTGCAGGAACTGCATTTCCGCGAGCATGTAGCCCAGATGCTCGGTGTGGACCCCGCGGCGGCCATGCCAGGAAAAAACGGCGGCGGCGGGTCTTATCAAGGTCGCCTCCGCCAAGACTTCGTCGATGCGCTGCGACCAGCGTGTCTGCAGCGGCGCCAACTGCGGCGCGATCCCTTGAGCCTGCATTGCCGCGTCGACCTCATCGGCCGCGAAGAGCTCCGCCGTGAAGGGCCACAGCTCATCGAGCGCAGCCTGCGAGCGCGCGTGACTTTCGGGGGTCCCATCGCCTAAGCGCACGAGCCAGCTTGCGCTATAGCGCACGTGATAGCGGGTCTCCTTCAGCGCCTTCGCGGCGATCCCTGCCAGGCGTGCATCGCTTGAGGCCTGCAGCGCCTCATAAAGCTCGAGCTGATAGGCCGAGATGAGGAACTGGCGCACGATCGTGCGCCCGAAATCCGCGTTCGGTTGCTCGGCGAGCGTCACATTGAAAAACTCCGAGGCATCGCGCAGGAATGCGAGCGCATCCTCGGAGCGGCCACGCCCCTCGAGCTCTCCGGCATAGGAGAGCAGCAGCCGCGCTTGGCCAATGAGGTCGAGGGCGATGTTCGCAAGGCCGAGATCCTCCTCGAGCGCCGGCGCATGCCCGACCCACTCACTCAGGCGCTGTCCAAGGATGAGGCTCGTATCGGCGATGCGCTGTACGTAGCGCACATGGGCCACGGCGCGCTCGGGCGCGATGCTGCTCGCGCTCACAGGTTTTTGACCTCATCGGGAATTGCGTAAAACGTCGGATGACGATAAACCTTGTCACGCGCCGGCTCAAAGAATGGATCGGCATCGCTCGGATCAGAGGCCGCAATTTCGCTCGAGCGTACGACCCAGATGCTTATACCCTCCTGGCGGCGCGTATAGACGTCGCGAGCGTGCTCGAGCGCCATGCGCGCATCCACCGCGTGCAGACTACCTACGTGCTTGTGCTCCAGTCCGGAGCGCGAGCGGATAAAGACTTCAAAGAGCGGCCAGTTGGGCGATGTCATGTAGGCTCCTGATCAGGCTGCAACGCGCGGGCGCTCTTTGGCGGCGTAGGCGACAGCCGCCGCGCGCACCCAGCGGCCCTCTTCGTGCGCACGGCGCCGCGTTTCGAGGCGTTCACGGTTGCAGGGACCGTGACCTTTGACGACACGCTGGAATTCATTCCAGTCAATCTCGCCGATCTGATAGTGCTGGGTCGGTTCGTCCCAGCGCAGTTTGGGATCAGGTACCTTCAGCTTGAGGAAGTCCGCCTGCGGGACGGTCACGTCAACGAAGTGCTGGCGCAGCTCATCATTGGTGAAGCGCTTGATCTTCCAGCGCATCGACTGCGCCGTATGCTGCGATTCGGCATCGCTCGGCCCAAACATCATGACCGCCGGCCACCACCAGCGATCGAGCGCATCCTGCGCCATGGCGCGCTGCGCCTCGGTGCCCCGCGCGAGGGTCATCATGATTTCAAAGCCCTGACGCTGGTGAAAACTCTCTTCGCGGCAGATGCGCACCATGGCGCGCGCGTACGGGCCGTAGGAGCAGCGGCAGATCGGGATCTGATTCATGATGGCGGCACCGTCAACCAGCCAGCCGATCGCGCCGATGTCCGCCCAGGTGAGCGTCGGATAATTGAAGATGCTGGAGTACTTGGCGGTCCCCGCGAGCAGCTGCTCCACCAGTTCATCGCGCGCAACACCCAGCGTCTCCGCGGCGCTGTAGAGGTACATGCCGTGACCGCCTTCGTCCTGCACTTTGGCGATGAGCACCGCTTTGCGGCGCAGCGTCGGTGCGCGCGTAATCCAGTTGCCTTCGGGCAGCATGCCGACAATCTCGGAATGGGCGTGCTGCGAGATCTGCCGTACGAGCGTGCGCCGGTAGGCCTCCGGCATCCATTCCTTGGGCTCGATCTTCTCGTCGCGCTCGATTTTCGCCTCGAAGCGCGCGTTGAGCGCCGGCTCATCCGTGACTGTCTGCAGGCAGTCCTTGCCGAGTGAATCCAGGCCTTGCGTGTACACGGTAAGCCTCCGGTCTTGAGACTCTCAATCTGACACAAAAACCGTGTCACAGCAAATATTTATGTGTCACAATTTGCAGCATCTGTTGCGTACTCAGGTATGCCGTGAACGAGCCCATCGATGCCCCGCTTGGTGCTTTGCTGCGCCGCTTTCGGCGCCAGCGGCCACTGCGTAGCGGCTCGCTCCTGATCACCATACTTGGCGATGCGATCGCACCGCGCGGCGGGCGCGTCAGCCTCGGGAGCCTCATCAATCTGGCGGCGCCCTTCGGGCTACCCGAACGCCTCGTTCGCACTTCCGTCGCGCGCCTTGCGCAAGATGGCTGGCTCGCGGCGCGCCGCAGCGGCCGAACCAGCGAATACGCCCTTACCGCTCTTGGCCGGCGACGCTTTGCCGCCGCCACGCGGCGCATCTATGGCGATCGACCGCACGCCTGGAATCGGCGCTGGACCATTGTGTTGCTGACGGCGGCAGCCGGCGGCCTTGAGCGTGAGCGCGCACGCGAGCAGCTGCGCTGGCTCGGGTTCGGTCAGTTTGCCGCGGATGTTTTCGGACACCCGACCCACGCGGGCGCGGAGGTGCGTGCACGACTCGCCGAGGCGGGCATGCGAGAGCCGGTGACGCTGCTTGAGGCTCGGAACGATCAACCGCACACCGATCGCCGACTGGTGCGCGCCGGATGGGACCTGGCGGAACTCACGCGTGCCTACCAGCACTTTGTGCGCAGCTTCGCACCGCTCGCTGCGGCGCTCGAAGCGCGGGGCACCGTCACGCCCGAGGTCGCCTTCGTGGCGCGCACGCTGCTCATACACGAGTACCGCCGCATCCATCTTCGCGATCCGTTGCTACCCGATGTGCTCCTGCCCGCCACCTGGGTCGGCGGGGCGGCGTATGAGCTTTGCCGCAGACTCTATCGCAGCCTCTTCAATCCGGCGGAGCGCCATCTGACGGACAATGCACGCCACCTCGACGGCGTGCTGCCGCGCACCTCGCGCGCCGCGCGCCACCGCTTCGCTTCGGCGCGCGCTAGGCCGGATTCTCCAAGCTGAACGATTGGCTCTGGTCGTCGTAGGCGAACACCTCGCCATAGCGGCCCCAGCTGATAATCGTGCGCAGGGTCTCCTCCGCCGCCGCCTCCGTCATGTGATCCTCGAGCTCATCGAAGAAGCGCCGCTTCGGAGCGCTGTGACTCGCACGCTCATCGAGCACGCGGCGCACGTGCGCCGCGAGGGGCACATAGGCGAGCAGATGCTGTGAGAAGAGCCGCTTGCGCTCATCCGTCTCCCCCTTGGCAAATTGCAGCCCCGCATCGGTCAGGCGGATATCGCCGCCGGCGAGCTCGGCAAATCGCAGCATCTGCAGCGTCTCCGCGACCGGCAACAGTTCATCCGCGTCCATCCCCAGATCGGCCGCGATCGCCGGAAGGTCGGCATGGCCGTCATAGGGCGCCGCACTTACTGCCTCCACCAGCCCCGCCAGCAGGTTCGAGGAAACGTGGGTCAGCATCGCGCCGATCCCGGCGCCCATAAAGCTCACGCGCGCGCCGGCACGCACGTCGGCGCCGGGCCGCGCGGTCATCTCGGCGTACACGCGATCAATGATCGCGCGAAAGCGCGGATCGGTTGTGTTGCGGGGCTTCGGCAGGTCCACCGGAATCTCGCTCACGATGCGCCCCGGCTGGGAACGAAAGAGCAACAGGCGGTCGCACATCAACACCGCCTCCTCGATGTTGTGGGTCACGAGGATGACGCCCTTGATCGGCAGCTGCCCCGCGGACCACAGATCGAGGAAGTCGTTGCGCAGCGTTTCGGCGGTCAGCACATCGAGTGCTGAAAACGGCTCGTCCATCATCAGGATGTTGGGATGTACGACCAGCGCGCGCGCAAAGCCCACTCTTTGGCGCATGCCGCCCGAGAGTTCGCGCGGGTAGGCAGACTCAAAACCGTCCAGGCCAATCAAATCGATCGCAGCGAGCGCGCGCTGCCGGATCTCGGCGGCCGGCAGCCCGAGCGCTTCGAGTCCGATCTGCACATTCTCGAGCACCGTCAGCCACGGAAAGAGCGCAAAGCTCTGGAACACCATCGCGATCCCCGCGGCGGGGCCGTCGATGTTGTGGCCGAGATAGTTGACCGCGCCGCCGGTGGGATTCGCCAGCCCCGCGATCACGCGCAGGAGCGTTGACTTGCCCGAGCCGGAGCGACCAAGGAGCCCGACGATCTCGCCCGAGTGCAGCGTCAGATCGACCCCGTCGAGAACCACAAGCTCATCGCCATCGGGCTTGCGAAAAGCCTGGCAGACCTTCTGCACATCGAGCAGCAGCGGTTCATTCATCCGCGAGACCCCACTTTCTTCAGGCAATGCGGAAACGCCGCTCGGCCTGCGCATACAGCGGGCGCCAGAAGAGCCGATTCAGCAGCACCACGAAGAGACTCATCACCACAATTCCAAGTACCGTGCGGCGCTGATCGCCGGCGGCCGTGGCCTCGGCGATATAGGCGCCGATACCAGTCGCCACCAGCTTCTCTTTTCCCCAGCTTGCAAGCTCCGCCACGATCGCCGCGTTCCATGAGCCGCCGGAGGCGGTAATGGCCCCGGTGAGATAGAACGGAAAGACCGCCGGCAGCGCGACTTTGCTCCACCATAGCCAGCCGCGAATATGCAGATTTTCGGCGACGTTGCGCAAGTCGGGCGAAATCGAGGATGCACCCACGACAACATTAAAAAGGATGTACCACTGCGTCCCGAGGATCATGAGCGGGCTCAGCCAGATATTCGGACTCAGACGCCACGCCACGATGACCGACACGACGACCGGGAAGAAGAGATTGGCCGGAAAGGCGGCGAGAAACTGCGCAATTGGCTGAACGATGCGTGTGACGCGCGGCCGCAGGCCAATCGCCACGCCCACCGGCACCCAGACGATACTGGCGAGCGCGATCAGAATGACCACCCGGGCAAGTGTCGCCAGACCCAGCAGCACAACGTGGCCCATCTCCGCGGTGCTCACGCCCGAGTGCACGAAGACACTCATCTTCCACAGCCCCGCCAGCGACAGCACGATGACCAGGGCGTACCACAACGCGTCGCTCCAACCCGCGACTGGCTTAAACGCCGTCGAACGGCGCACGCGTTGCTGCTGACTACGCAGCCTCTGCCCCCAGCGCGACGCGGCGCGCATGAGCGTGGCGAAACCGCGTCGCATCAGTCGCAGCACGCGCGAGCGGCGCAGCATGGTCAATACCCAGGTGCGCGTGGGCGTGAGTCCCGCCTCGTGCTCGAGGGTAAACCAGTCGGCGCTGGCAATGAGTGGACGAAAGAGCAGCTGGTCGTAGATCAGGATGACGACAAACATCGCGGCAATTGCCCAGCCGATCGCGTGGAGGTTACGTTGCTCGATGGCAAGCGCGATGTAGGAGCCGATGCCGGGCAGCGTCAGGGTCGTATTGCCAACACTGATCGCCTCGGAAGCCACCACAAAGAACCAGCCACCGGACATCGACATCATCATGTTCCAGATGAGCGACGGCATTGCAAAGGGCACCTCCAGGCGCCAGAAGCGCATCCACGGTCCGAGGCGAAAGCCGCGCGCCACCTCATCGAGCTCCTCCGGCACGCTGCGCAGCGACTGGTACAAGCTGAAGGCCATATTCCAGGCCTGACTTGTAAAGATTGCGAAAATTGCCGCGAATTCCGCTCCAGCGATGCGCCCGGGCGTCAGGGACAGAAAAAAAACTACCGTGACCGAAATGAAACCCAGGATCGGCACGGATTGCAGGATGTCGAGCAGCGGGACGAGCAGCACCTCGGCGCGCCGGCTCTTGGCGGCCAAGGTGGCATAGCTGAACGTGAAGACGATGGATGCGATCATCGCGATCAGCATGCGCAGCGCCGTGCGCGCGCTGTAGTCAATGAGTTTCCACGGATTGAGCGAAATCGGCGTGGCTTCGAGTCCCGCAAGGGGCTGCGTCAGGCCATGCGCCGCCTCGCCCAGATAGATCAGCAGCCCAAAGACTAGTGCGACGGCCACAACATCCCAGCGGTCTGGGATCAGACGGCTTTTGAGGACGGAGATCGGCAGGCGATCGATGCGCATCCACGAACCTTACCGTAACTTCGCTGCCATCGGTCGCATCGGACTGTTAAAAAATGCGCGCTGCGTTACCGCGTTATCACCGCGGGTTACAACCATTGCAGCGCGTGCCTGAATTGCGTAGTGTCGATCGCGAAGAAATCTGCGGGAGCCACATGCTGACGCGGCGCAAATGGATCGTTTCTACCGGAAGTTTCACGCTGAGCGCGCTCGGCAGGGCGCATGGCGCCGCGCCTGAAGAAGCACCCGCCGAAGCGCTCATCGCCCTACCCGGTAAGAAGCCGCTCATCAAGCGCAGCTTCCGCCCGCCCAACTACGAAACCCCGCCCGCCGAGCTGCGCCGCGCGTTCACAGCGAACGATGCGTTCTTCGTTCGCTATCATCTTGCGTCCATCCCCGTGATCAACCCGCGCACCTGGCGACTGCGCGTGGGCGGACCGAGCATCGTGCGTCCCAGCGATTTCTCGCTCGCTGAGCTGAAGCAGCGTTTCGAGCGCGTGTCTATACCCGCCATCAATCAGTGCTCCGGCAACCGTCGGGGACTCTTCACGCCCCGGGTCCCCGGTGTGCAGTGGGGCGATGGAGCGATGGGCAACGCGATCTGGAGCGGGGTGCGTCTGCGCGATGTACTGCGCCGCTGCGAGTTGCAAGGCAATGCCCTGGAAGTGGTGTTCGACGGCGCCGATGGTCCACTGCTGCCGCAGACCCCGGATTTTAAGAAGAGCCTCCCCGTCGAGCGCGCTCTCGATGAGAACACGCTCATTGGCTTTGAGATGAACGGGCAGCCGCTGCCCCACTTTAACGGCGCGCCGGCGCGGCTCGTCGTTCCGGGCTGGACTGGCACATACTGGGTCAAACATCTCATCGAGATTCGCGCGCAGCCCTATGCCTTCGACGGGTTCTGGATGAAGGGCGCGTACCGCATCCCGACCGGAGCGTTTCCCGGCGCCCGCTTCAAGAGCCAAGAGAATGCGGAGACGACGCCGATCACCCAGATCCTGGTCAATTCGCTCATTACGGGTCCCATGCCGAATGGACACCTGCGGCGCGGAGAGCCCGCGACGCTGACGGGTTGGGCGTGGGATGGCGGCACCGGGATTTCGGCGGTGGATGTGTCCATGGATGGAGGCGCGAGCTGGCAGGACGCGGCGCTGGAGAAGGACTTCGGCCGCTTTGCTTGGCGAGGCTTTCGCTTTGCCCTTGATACCTCGCAACCCGGCGCGCTTGCCCTCAAGGTGCGCGCCACGAGCCGCGGCGGCGAGCAGCAGCCGCCAAAGCTCACCGCTAACCCCGCCGGCTATCACGACAACAGGATCCAGTCGCTCATGCTGGAAGTCGCGTAGTGCACACCATGCCGAAAATCGTGCTCGCCGCCTGCATCGCCGCTACCTGCGCGCCGGCATTCGCCGACGAGGGCAGCGTGCAGCTCGTCGATGGGCCGGGTCGTGAGCTCACCGCCGGCGTGTGCGTCACCTGCCACAGCCTCGACTATATTCCGATGAACGCGCCTGTCATGAATCGCGGCAGCTGGGACAAGAGCGTCCACAAGATGATCGACAAATTCGGTGCGCCAATTCGGCCGGAAGATGTCAGTGCGATCGTCGCGTATCTGACGGCACACTACTCCAGCTGATGGCGCTCGTTCCCGCCAATGCGCGTGCTACTCATCACGGGATTGGCGGGCAGCGGCAAAACGACACTCGCCCGGCGCCTGGCGCGGCGCTACAACACGCAGCTCCTCAGCAAGGATGACATCAAAGAGGCCCTGCTCGATGTGCTCGGTGCGGGGGATGCGGCGCACTCGCGGCTGCTCAGCACGGCAAGTTTCGCGGTGCTCTTCGCGATCGCCCGGCGGCATCTCGCCGCGGGGGTGGATCTCATCCTGGAAGGCAACTTTCGCCCCGGTGAGCACGAGAAGCTCCTGATGGCCGTTCCTGGACTGCACATCGTGCAGGTGCTGTGCCGGGTGGACGAGGCTGCGAGGCTGGCACGCCTCGCACGGCGCGAGCGGCATGCGGGTCACGGCGACACCGCTGCCGCTGTCAGGGCAGATCGAACGAGCGATGCATTCCTGCAATTACCCAGCGAGCGATTGACTCTTGACGGCGAGACTACCGACTCCGCCAGCATTGCGCTTATTGATCGCTCCTGGCTCGGCGCCTGAGGTCTCGCGAGTCACTTCCGGGCGCCACGCGCGCGCGTCATGCGTCTCGATGATCATTTGCGCGCGCAGCCCCGGGGAGTTGTCGGCGAGCACCAGAGAACCCCCGTGCAGCTTGGCAACAGCGGCGACGAGGCTCAATCCGAGGCCGACGCCAGGCGTGCCGCGACTGGTATCGCCGCGGTAGAAGCGCTCCGGGGCTTTGAGCTTCTCCGCGTCACTGATTCCGGGCCCATCGTCCGCCACGGTGATCTCCACCATGCCATCCGTGCGCCGCAGTACTTCCACCGTGACTGTGCCGCCCCCGCGCGCGTACTTGAGAGCGTTGTCGATAAGATTGCTGACAGCCTGCGCCAGCAGCAACGGATCGCCTGCCACCGGCATCGCTCCGGTGTCACGCCAAGACAGGTTGATGTCTTTCAACTCCGCCGCCGGCAGATACAGCTCGACCGCCTGCGCCGCAAGCTCTGCCGCGTTGAAGTTCACAAAACCCGAACGGCGCATGCCGGTGTCAATCTCCGCAAGACGCAGCAGCGCATTGAATATGCGGATGACACGATCGACATCGGCGACCGCGGCATCAATCTCCGCGAACGTTTCATGCGGCGACGGGCGAGTTAGGGTCAACTCCTCCAAGCGCGAGCGCAGCTCCGCAAGGGGTGTGCGCAGATCGTGTGCGATCGCGTTGGAGACGTCACGGATGCCATGAAAGAGCTGTTCGATCTGATCGAGCATGCGATTAAGGGTGCGCGACAACGTATCGAGCTCATCGCCGCCCTGCGGGCTTGGGAGCCGATGGCTCAAGTCGCCCTGCATGATCGCGTGCACGGTCCTGCGGATGCTGTCGATGCGAGTGAGGAGGGTCTGGCGGATCAAAAAGCCACCCAGTACGCCGACGATGCACAGTACGGCACCGGCACCGGTAAGGCCGTACCAGAAGCGGTGCTCCAGCGGTGCGAAGCGGGCAATGTCGCGTCCTACGAGCAGGTGATAGTCGCCGGGCAGCGAGGCGCGCATCACCACCGCTCGCGTTGGCTGGCCGGCAAGATCCATCGTGATCGTCGAAGTGCCGGCATCAAATGGCAGGCCGCTTGGCCACGCTGCCACGTTGCCCGCCACCGGCTTCAGCGTGGCATCGGTCAGGAGCAGGATGCGCTCGCCGGCGATTTGCAAACCGACGCGAGTATCGATAAACGTCTTCAGGCCCTCCGGCCCGTCGCGGCGAAAGACCTCCACCAGGCGCTGCGTATCCGCCTGCAGCAGCTCCACCCGACCGTCCTCGATCGTCACCTGCCAGGCGTACCAAAGTGGGGCCGCAAACAGAATGAGCGCGGCAATGCCGAGCGCCACGTACGCGAACGCGAGGGTGAAGGCCGAGGATCGCAACATGCGGTTCATTGCATCTTAACCGGCGTGGTCGGCGCTGGCGGTGAGCATGTAGCCGGCATTGCGTACGGTACGCAGCAGCGGCCGCTCGCTCTCACTATCAATCTTTTGCCGCAACTTGCTGATATGCACATCCACGACGTTGGTCTGCGGATCAAAATGATAATCCCAGACGTTTTCAAGCAGCATGGTGCGCGTCACCACCTGATCGGCGTGACGCATGAGATATTCCAGCAGCTTGAACTCGCGCGGCTGTAATGTGATCACGCGCTCGCCGCGCATCGCCTTGCGCGACAGCAGGTCCACGCGTAGGTCGCCGACGTCGAGGGTCGTCTCGGTATTGCTGCCCTGCGCACGGCGCGCGAGCGCGTCGAGCCGCGCCAAGAGCTCACCGAAAGCAAAAGGTTTGGTGAGGTAGTCGTCGCCGCCACTTTTTAAGCCGCGGATACGCTCATCCACATCCGATAGCGCGCTCAAAATCAGAATCGGCGTGCGATTGCCCGCCTTGCGTAGCGCCTCGATGATCGCAAGGCCATCAATCTGCCCTGGCAGCATGCGATCCATGATGATGACGTCGTAGCGTTCGCTCGCGGCGAGAAACAGGCCATCGCGCCCGTTGTCCGCATGATCGGCCGTGTGACCGGCTTCCTTCAGGCCCTTGATCACGAACTGGCTGACGCGCTCATTGTCCTCGACGAGGAGCAGTTTCATAAAGCCTCGACGGTAGCGGGGGTCGCGGGCAGCGGCTGTGCGGTGCCACGCTCGCGGCGCTGCGAGAGGCGCATGCTAAAACGGTCGAGGTACAGGTAGACAACCGGGGTGGTAAAGAGCGTCAGCGCCTGGCTCAGTAGCAACCCGCCCACCATTGTGTAACCGAGCGGCTGGCGCAGCTCCGAGCCGGTGCCATGCTCGAGCATGAGCGGTAGCGCCGCCAAGAGCGCAGCCATCGTCGTCATCATGATCGGGCGGAAACGCAGCAGACACGCTTGGCGGATCGATGCCTCGGGCGAGAGGTGCTGTTCGCGCTCGGCCTGAATGGCGAAATCCACCATCATGATGCCGTTTTTCTTGACGATGCCAATGAGCAAAATGATGCCGATCAACGCGATCACGGACAGATCGAAATGAAACAGTATCAGCATCAGTAGCGCACCCACGCCCGCCGACGGTAATGTCGAGAGGATCGTAAGCGGATGAATGTAGCTCTCGTAGAGCATTCCCAGAATGATGTAGACGACCACGAGCGCCGCGAGAATCAAGTATGGCGTGCTCTTCAGGGACGATTGGAACGCCTGTGCCGTGCCCTGAAAAGTTCCGGTGATGGTGGCGGGCATGCGGATGCTGGCAGCGGTGGCCTGGATCTTATCGACGGCGTCCCCGAGGGCTACTCCCGGCGCCAGATTGAATGACAACGTGATCGCGGGAAACTGGCCCTGATGATTGATAGACAGGTACGTGACCTGCTGAGTATCGAACTTGGCGAAGGTCGACAAAGGGACCTGCTGACCGGTAAGGGGTGATTTGACGTACAGCTTCTTCAAAGTTTCCGGGTCGCCCTGCAGTGCAGGAGTCACCTCGAGAATCACATGGTAACTGTTGAGCTGGGTGAAATACTGCGTCACCTCGCGCTGCCCGAAGGCGTCATAAAGCGTATTGTCGATGACCGAAGGCTGAATCCCGAAGCGCGCCGCCTGATCACGATCAATATTGAGTGACACCATCGTGCCACTGGTCTGCTGGTCGGTGGCGACGTCGCGCAGCTGCGGCAGCTTTTGAATCTGGGCAAGCAGTCGCGGCGCCCAGGCGTTGAGCTCGTCAAGGTCCGAGTCCTGCAAGGTGTACTGGTATTGAGTGCGCGCGGTGCGCCCGCCCACATTGATATCCTGGGAAGCCTGCAGGAACAGCGTTGCCCCCGGGACTTGGGCCAGCTGCGGTCGCAATCGCGTAATGATCTGATCGGCGGTCACGGAGCGCTGATCGCGCGGCTTTAAGCCGAGCACTACAAAGCCGTTGTTGATCGGACGGCCACCGCCGATAAAGGCGCCCCAGCTCGCGATGGCAGGATCGCGGTTGATCACATCCGTTAGCCTGTGCTGCAGCCGCACCATCTCATCAAAGGAGACATCCTGTGCCGCATCCGAGATACCGACGATGATCCCGGTATCCTGTTGCGGAAAGAATCCCTTGGGAATGATGACGTACAGCAGAGTGCTGGCGGCGACCGTGGCCAAAAAGACATACAGCGTGGCGCGCTGATGCTGCAAGACGAAATCAAGCCCGCGCGTGTAGGCCGCGAGCATTTTATTGAAACCCTCCTCGATGATGAGGTAAAGACGGCCGTGCCGAGCGTGCTTTTCATCGCGCAAGAATAGCGAGCACATCATCGGCGACAGGGTCAGGGCGACAAATGCCGACACGAGAATCGTCATCGTCACGGTGATCGCAAACTCACGAAACAGCCGACCGACAATTCCGCCCATGAGCAGCAGAGGAATGAACACCGCGACCAGCGACAGGCTGATCGACACGATGGTGAAGGCGATCTCCCCGGCTCCCTTCAACGAGGCTTCCATAGGCGACATGCCCGCCTCGATGTGCCGATAGACGTTCTCCAGCATGACGATCGCATCGTCGACGACGAAGCCGACCGCGATCGTCAGTCCCATTAACGACAAATTGTCCAGGCTATAGCCCACCATGAACATGAGCGCCGCGGTGCCGAAGAGCGCGAGCGGCACGGTCACGCCCGGGATCACCGTGGCCCACACGTTTCTCAAGAATAGAAATATCACCAGCACGACGAGCGTGATGGTCAGCAGCAGCGTATATTCGACGTCGTGGACGGAGGCCTTGATCGTCGTCGTCTTATCGACAATGCGATCGACTTTGATCGAGGGCGGCACCGACTGCATCAGGTGCGGCAGCAGGGCGTCGACGCTTGCGACGGCATCGATAATGTTGGCGCCCGGTTGCTTGTAAACCAGCAGCAGGATGCCGTTCTTGCCGTTCTGCCAACCGGCGAGCTGCGCATTTTCCGGACCCTCCACCGCGATGCCGATATCGCGGACGCGCACCGGCGCGCCGTTCTTGTAGGCAACGACGATGTCATTCCACGGCGCAGCCTTCAGGAGCTGATCGTTGTCGTAGATGGCAAAGTTACGACTGGGTCCCATGATCGAGCCCTTCGGCGCATCCACCGTCGCAGTCGTGATGACATTGGCGATGTCCTCGAGCTGAATACCGAGCGATGCGATCTTTCCCGGGTCAACTTGTACACGCACTGCGGGCTTTTGCTGGCCGCCGATGCTCACCTGAGCGATCCCCGGCAAACGCGAGAGCTGCTGTGAGATGACGTTTTCGGCGTAGTCATCCACTGTCGTGAGCGGCAGCACGTCCGAGTGCAGAGCGAGGATCAGGATCGAGGAGTCGGCGGGGTTGACCTTGCGATACGACGGTGGCGTCGGCAGGTTCTTCGGCAACTGCCCGCCGGCGGCGTCAATTGCTGATTGGACATCCTGTGCGGCGGCGTCGATGTTGCGACCGAGATCAAATTGGAGCGTGATTTGCGTGGAACCGAGCACGCTCGTCGAGGTCATCTGACTGACGCCCGGGATCTCCGAGAACTGATATTCGAGCGGCGTTGCTACCGAGGAGGCCATGGTCTCGGGGCTTGCACCGGGCAGCTGTGCAGACACCAGAATCGTTGGGAAGTCGACCTGCGGCAAGGGTGCGACCGGCAACAAGGGAAACGCGACGAGGCCAACGAGCAGAATCCCCGCCATCAGGAGCGATGTGGCAACCGGCCGCTCGATAAACGGCGTCGAAATGTTCACTGCGCACCACCGGTTGCGCTGCCCGGCGAAGCCGCGCCCGCCGCTGCCGTGCGCAGCGGTGCGGCAGCGGTGCTGGTACGCACCGCGGCGCCTGGCTGCAGGCGGTACTGATTGCTCGTGACCACGATCTCGCCGTCACTGAGCCCTTTTGATACGACGGTCGTCGCGTTACTCTCAGTGCCGATCTGCAGTGGGCGCGCTTCCACCGTTGAATCGGCCTTCACCACATACGTGAATACGCCAGAGGGTCCGCGCTGCACAGCTGCGGATGGAATGGTCATCGCGTTGCGGGCGGTGTCGACCAGTAGGCGCGCATTCAAGAACTCGCCCGGCCAGAGCTGGCCGGCGTCATTTTGAAAGACGGCCTTGAGACGCGCCGAACCGGTCGCCTGATCGATCTGATTATCAATAAGCGCCAATGTGCCGTGATCAAGCTCGGTCTTGTCGTCACGGGAGAGCGCCGTCACCGCCACGGGCCCAGCGGCGAGCGCTCGGCTCACCGCTGGCAGCTCATCCTCGGGCAAAGTGAAAATGAAGGAGATCGGATGCACCTGTGTCAGTACGACGATGCCGGTCGTGTCGGTGGCGTGCACATTGTTGCCGGGATCGACTAGACGAATCCCCGTACGGCCTTCGATCGGCGCGGTAATCGTCGTGTAAGCAAGCTGCGTGCGGGCGTTGTCGATGGTTGCCTGATCACCTTTGATCTGCGCCTCAAGCCCTGCAACCAGTGCCCGCTGCGCATCGAGGGTTTGCTTACTCGTCAATTCCTGGGGCGCGAGTTCCACGTAGCGTTCCAGATCGGCTTTGGCGCTTTGTAACGTCGCCTCATCCTTCGCTTTCACTGCCAGCGCCTGATCGAGCGCCGCTTGGTACGGGCGCGGATCGATTTGCGCAATGAGCGAGCCCTTGGCAACGGTCTGGCCTTCCGTAAAGCCGATTTTCTGAATCTGTCCGTCAACGCGTGCGGTCATCGTTACGGTGTAGAACGCTTGCACCGTCCCCAGACCTTCCAGATAGATCGGCACGTCGCGGCGCTGCACTGCGGCCGTCTCGACGCGGATCGCCGCGTGGCCTGCCGGTTCAGCAGCGGCCGCAGCGCCCTTGTCCCCATGCCAACGCCACGCCACTAGCAGCACCAAAACGATGCCGGCTGCCAACATGACGAGGCGAGTCCTACTCTTGTGGGGAGGCGGCGGCTGGCCGGTTGCGTCCGTATCCAATCCTCAGCTCCTATGCCTGTTGCCAGCCGCCGCCGAGGGCGTTGAACAATGAAATGAGTGCCGCCATATGCGCATACTTCACCTGCACGAGCGCATCCTCGGCGGTGAATAGGGCCGTTTCGGTGTTGAGCACCGTGAAAATATTGATCACGCCGGCGTGCAGCTGCAGTTGCGTAATCTCGTAGGCGCGCCGTGCCTTCGCAACGGCTTCCTCTTGGCGCTCCCGCTGCAGCGCGGTCTGTTGCAGGGCGACGAGCGCATCCTCAACATTGCTGAACGCCGACACTACCGTTTTATGGTAGTCAGCCAGCAACTCCGCGTAGCGTGCCTTGCTGTACGAATATTGTCCCGCCAGCGCACCGCCTTCGAAGAGGGGCTGCGTGAGACTTCCAGAAAGCGTAAATACCCGGCTCGCGGGGTTAAATAGCGATGACAGCGCGGTGCTTGCGTAACCGCCGTCCGCGGTCAGATTGATGCTCGGAAAAAAACTTGCGCGCGCCTGCTGAATGTTCGCATTCGCGGCCATAAGTTGCGCCTCCGCCTCGGCGACGTCGGGTCGCCGGACGAGAAGCTCAGACGGCAGCCCCGGCTGCACCTTGGGTTCCTCGAGATCGGCAAATGTGCCGGTGCTGATCTGCACCTGCTCGGGCGGCTTGCCGACGAGAATGGCGAGCGCATCGATGCTCTGCATGAGCTGTTGCTGCAGCGGCGGAATCGACGCATTGAGTATCGCAACGGTTGTTTCCTGCTGCGCAACGTCAAGCGCGGTGACGATTCCAACGGTCTGCTCGAAGCGCAGACCTTTCAGGAGCCTCTCGGCGCTTGCCAGATTGTCGCGGGCGACGGTGAGACGGTCGTGCGCTTGGATCGCCTGGAAGTAGCTGCTCGCGACGCTCGTCATCACCGTGAGTTCGACCGTTACACGATCATAGCGGCTCGCGGCCGCCGCAAACTCGGCCGACCTCAGCGCCGCGCGGTTCTTGCCCCAAAAATCGACGGCATAGGTGGCGTTGAGAAGCGGGCTGAATTCATTGGCGGTGAGCGTTCCGGGCGCTCCGAGATTAAGCTCGCGCTCGCGCGTAGCGCTTCCCGATGCAGATATCGCCGGCAGCAATGGGGCACCGGCAATGCGTGCCTGCGCATCGGCCTCGCGCACGCGGGCCACGGCTGCGGCAATATCATCGTTGGTGTGCTGGGCCTCCTCGATCAGCTGGTCTAACTGCGGGGAGCTAAAACCGCGCCACCAGTCCGACGAAGGCCATGCCGGCGCACCCTCGACCTCCTCGCCGCGCCAGGCAGAGGGCGCGGGAATATCGGGGTGCCGGTAGCGCGGCCCGAGATTGCAGGCCGAAAGTGTCAGCAGGCTCGCAAGCGCGAGCCAGCGCAACACCGGCACCAGGCGCGTGCGCAGAACGCAAGGGAGAGTAGGAGTAAAAGTGTGAATGACGCCCAAGCCTGTATAGAGGCGCATGCCCCCGAATAAGCGCCACAATGAGGGCTCGAGGATTCACCTTGGGTTGGCGAATTATTAAATTCCGTTAATCGTTGCGCTGCGGCCGCCGACCGCGACCATTTATTTGACGGGGCTCACACGCCAAATGGTGTTGGAGCCGTCATCCGAGACCAACAGTGCGCCGTCGCGCGCGACCGCAACGCCCACCGGCCGCCCCCACACGCCCTCATCGTCCACCACAAAGCCGGTCAGAAAATCCTGGTACTCACCCGTCGGCACGCCCTTTTTCAGGGGCACGCGTACCACCTTGTATCCCGTGCGCCGGCTGCGATTCCACGAGCCATGGAGAGCCACGAATGCATCCCCTAGGTACTCCTTCGGAAAGGCCGCCACTCCGGAGGTCGCCTCGTAAAAAACGAGCGTCAGGGCCGCCGAGTGCGACTGGAATAACACGTCCGGCACCGTCACCTTGCCCGCAAGATCAGGTCGCTCGCCTGCGTGGCGCGGATCCTCGTGAGCGCCGAGGTAGTACCAGGGCCAACCGTAGAACGCGCCTTCGCGCACGCGGGTTGTGTAATCCGGAACCAGATCGTCACCCAACTCATCGCGCTCGTTCGTGGTGCACCACAGATCGCCTGTCTGCGGCTGCACGGTCAGGCCGACACAATTGCGAATCCCGGTCGCGAAAATCCGAGCGGGCCGCTTACCGTCGATATCGAACGCGAGCACGTCGGCGCGGTTGGCCTCGCCTCCCCATGCCGCACCGAGCCCGTGCGTAGCCTCCCACTGCTGAATCTCCGCGGCGGATTGGCGCGGCTCGTTTTGCGCCACGTTCGATCCCGAGCCCACCGAGACAAACATGCGCGATCCGTCCGGCGCAAAAGCAATATCACGGGTCGAATGGCCGGTCGTCGTATCGGCTAGCCTCGCGACCACGACCTCCGGTGCTGCGCGCGCGTGCATGTCATCGGACTGATACGCAAAGCGCACGACCTGATTGTGAAGCGCCACGTACACCCACTCGGGATGCGGGCCTAAGGGGTAAAACGCAATTCCAAAAGGTCCGTCGAGCCCGGATGCGAACACCTCGGTCTGGGAGGCGGTTGTTGCACCAGCGGCGGCACGCAGTACGCGCACACGGCCGGCGCGAGTCTCGGCTACGAAGATGTCGCCGTTAGGTGCAATCTGCACTCGGCGCGGGCCCTGCAGTCCGCCTGCGAAGGCGGCCACCGTAAAGCCGCGCGGCACCGCGAGCCGCGCGGTAGTCGGTCGAGCCACGATCCGCGATGCATTGGCGCTGGATGAGGTGGCATACGGCGCTGGCAGATTCGCGACGCTGATCCGCCTCACCCTGCCGGGCGCATCCTGGCGCCAGTCATCAACTGCGGCGTAGACATGAGCGGCAACCGCAGCGCCACTCACCAGGAGCAGCTGGCACACAAACACCACTGCACGCCTGCGTCGCATGGATCCGACCTCGCTTGCCTCCGCCCGTCCCCCTGCAATTACAGAACACGCCCTGCGCTTGGAGGTTCCCGCACCGGTCGTTTACTTGGCGAGCATGGGGCGGCCTTCGTGGCTGACGAGCAAGTCATGCATGTCGTTGGCGTGCTCTTCTTCCTGCGCGAGGATGCGCTCGAGCAAGGTGCGTGTCGTCGGGTCCTTCTGGCCAAAGAAGCGCACCATGTCGCGATAGGTCTGAATCGCAATGCGCTCGGCGATCAGGTTTTCTTTGATCATGTCAACGAGATTGGCGCCTTCGACATACTCGGAGGCGGCACGCGAGAGCAAACCCTCGGGATTGAGATCGGGCTTGCCGCCGAGCTGGTTAATGCGCTCGCACAGCCAATCCAGATGCTCCTCCTCTTCCTTGGCGTGCTGCTTAAATTCCTCTTTGACTGAGTCGCTGGCAATTCCAGTGGCCGTCACCGCATGAAATTTGTACCGCAGCACACACACGATTTCCGTTGCGACGGCATGATTCAGCAGCGCAATCGCGTCTTTAACGTTGCCCCCGTAGTTCTTGGTGATTGCACCTTCCGTCAAATGACGGCGCGCGCGCGCGCGAATTTTCTTTATATCGCTCAAGAATTTGCCCGCTGAAGCCATGATTCTTTCTCCTGTCGACGTGGCGGTAGACGCGATTCTGCACGAATTTTACGCTGCAAGCGCCTCTCACCGCCATCGCAACTGAAGCTGTTTCTGCAATCGGGCCGCGCTGTCGCGCGCAACGGCGCTAAGATGAACGCCTATTGCCCCCCGGCGGGTGTGCGGAACTAGGTTTGAATCTGACGGGTACCGCAGTGCTTTCGCTTGTGCACTTGCTGCTGGCAGCGGGTGTTACTGGCCACGTGCTCGTCAATAAACGCGACCCGGGCTCCGCGGTTGCCTGGATCGGCATCGCCTGGTTATCACCCGTGCTCGGCAGCGTGTTGTATGTGCTGCTAGGTGTTAATCGCGTGCGGCGGCGGGCGCTGACGATGCGTGCGCAGCGCCGCTCGGCCCCGGGAGCCGAAACGGGCGCCGAGGTCGGCCCTGATGAGCACCTGAGCACGCTCGAGTACTCCGCACAGCGGATCACTGGCCGGCCCGCCAAGGACGGCAATGCGATCACCATCTTGCGAAACGGCGATGAAGCCTACCCCCGGATGATCGCCAGCATCGATGCGGCACAACATAGCGTCGCCCTGGCCAGTTATATCTTCCGCGCGGATGTGGCGGGCCAGCCCTTCATTGACGCACTGCTGCGCGCGCAGCAGCGTGGCGTCCAGGTTCGAGTCCTCATCGACGGAGTTGGCGGAGGCTACTTCTGGTCAACGACGTACCTTAAGTTGCAACGCGCGGCGGTTCCGGTTGCGCGTTTCCTGCACTCACCGCTGCCCTGGCGCATGCCGTTCCTGAACCTGCGCTTGCACAAGAAACTTCTTGGCGTGGACGGCCGCAGCGCTTATGTCGGCGGGCTCAACATCGGCGCCGAAAATTTGCTGGGCAGTCAGCCGGCAAGGCCGGTATTAGACACCCACTTCTTCATCGAGGGGCCGGTCGTCGCGCAAATACTCCACTCGTTCGCCGATGATTGGTTCTTCATCACGGCCGAGCGGCTCTACGGTGAGCGCTGGTTTCCGGCCGTTGAGGCCGTCAGCGACAGCATAGCGCGCGCCGTGACCTCGGGACCGGATCAGGACCTCGAAAAAATTGAACTCATGATTCTGCAAGCCGTGGGCGCTGCGCGCTCTTCGGTGAAGATCATGACGCCCTACTTTCTCCCGGATGACCGCATCATTACTGCGCTGGCACTCGCTTCCATGCGCGGCGTGCAGGTCGACGTGATTCTGCCCGCCAGCAGCAATCACCCGACTCTCGACTGGGGCGCACGCGCCCATATCGGTCCGCTGCTTGCAGCTCAGTGCCGGGTGTGGACTCACGGTGCGCCGTTCGATCATTCCAAGCTCATGACAATTGACGGCGAGTGGTGTCTTATTGGCAGCGCCAACTGGGACATGCGCAGCTTCCGTCTGAATTTCGAGCTGAATGTGGAGATCTACCGCTCCGCGCTCGTACTGCAACTGGAAGAATTCATTACGCGGAAACAGGAACTGCGCTTGAGTCCTGAGCTTCTGCAAAACACGCCCCTGCCGATCGCCTTACGCAACAGTGCCGCGCGGCTGATGTTGCCCTATCTCTAGCGGGCGACCGCGCTCAAGCGCTTGCGATGGTAGGCATCCGCCGCCATCTTAACGGCCAGCGACTGCGTGGGATACGCGTGCACGACTTGACCGAGCTTGCGAAGCCCGATGCCCGCGGTGATCGCTAGCGATAATTCGTTGATCATTTCGCCCGCGCGGCGCGCGACGATCGTTGCGCCGAGAATCTTGTCGGTGCCATCTCGTAGGTGAATCTTGAGGAAGCCTGATTCATCGCCGTCGGTCACAGCCCGGTCCACATCGTGCATCAGTACCGTAAGGGTCTCCACCGGAATTGACTGCTGGCGTGCTTCACGCACGTAGAGACCGACATGCGCAATCTCAGGATCTGTGTAAGTGCACCACGGCACAGTTAAGGCGCTCAATCTGCGGCGGCCTCGTAAGAGTGCGTTATGCAGCACAATTCGTGCCGTTGCATCTGCCATGTGGGCGAACTTGTGCTCCAGGCATACATCGCCTGCCGCGTAGATTCGCGGATTGGTAGTCTGCAGAAAATCGTTGACGCGAATGCCACTCACCGTATCGTATTCGACCTGAGCAGCTTCGAGTCCCAAGCCGGAAACGTTGGGAACTCGACCAATTCCGGTGAGAATCTCGTCGGCGCGCACGGTCATCTTGTTGTCTTCGTTCATGAGCTCGATGATTTTCTCTTTCCCTTGCGTGCGTACCGCGACCACCGCCGTATTCAAATAGGTGTGCACGCCGTCATTGGCCATTGATTCGGCGAGAATCTGTGCGGCATCACGCTCCTCGCCGGGAAGAAACATGGGATCGTCCTGCGCGATCGTCACCTGGGACCCCAGGCGGCAGAAGGCCTGTGCCAGCTCGCACCCGAGAGGTCCGCCGCCAATGACGAGCAGACGCGCCGGCGTTGCGTCCAGATTGAAGATGGTCTCGTTCGTCCAGTAACCCGCCTCCTCAAGACCCGGAATTGCCGGGCTTGCAGGCCGCGCTCCAGTCGCGACGAGCGCTTTCTTGAACGTCAGGAGCGCCGCATCATCGACGCGCAGTTGTGACGGGCTGATAAACGCACCTGTTCCAAAGTACAGATCCACACCACGCTCGCGCAGCCGGCATGCGGAATCGGAGCGACTCAAGCGCGCCTGCAGTCGGCGGATACGCTGCATGGCCGCCACGGCATCCGCGCGCAACTCATCCGCCTCGCCCACGCCAAGTTCCCGCGCTTCACGCATTCGCGCATACAGGCGACTGGTGCGGATCAGCGCCTTTGAGGGCACACAGCCGGCGTTGAGGCAATTGCCGCCCAAGAGATTGCGCTCGATAAGCGCAACTTTTCTACCCAGGGTCGCGGCACCGCGAGCCGCAACCAGCCCGGCAGGTCCGGCGCCCAGAATGATCAAATCATAGATGCCCGATGGTTGCGGATTGCGCCAATCAGGCGGTCGCACATTTGCGAGAAGCTCCTGTGCCTCCGCACGGGCATCTTCAGCGCTGGTTTGCCCCAAAGCCCCGCATGGTCTCGATGAGTTGATCAAGCCTGCCGTCCCATCCAGCCGCCGCGAAATCCCGCGCGGCGCAAACCAGAGGCAATGTATGGACAGCGGCGCAGCAATTGCCAGATCTGTCGCGAACGAAAGTTCTCGATCATCATGACGACAAGCCCCTGATCGAGGCCATAGAATCCCTCGGAAACCCACCCGTGCGCAGCACTGCCCGGCAGCGTTGGGTTAAAACCCCCGGGCAAACGCCCCTCCTGCGTCAATCGTGGGTAGCGCTCGCACAGCGCGCGCAGCGCTACCAACACGCGCTGCGGAGCAAAGGCGATCGATCCCAACATCGCCGCGGGGGCAAGCGTGCCGTCATCGGGCCCGAAAGGAATCCCGCGCGCGACGTAGCCAAAGAAGCGCCGCGCCACGCTGTCCAACACTACGTGCTTTGGTCCGGGCCCGTCATTGGCGGAGATGCCCCAGCAATCTGCCGCGTAGCCGCGAAAGTCTTTTGGGTTGCGGCGGGCGTACTCGCGCTGTACCTCGATCGCGCGGCATGTATTTTGAAAATAATCGCTGCGCTTCTCCCGCATGAACTTATCGCGAAGGCCAGCAAAATCGATCCATGCGTGCGAGTACTGGTGGATAAACAGCGGTCCGGCGTACAGATACTCAACATCGTAGATGTTTTCCCATTGATAGGTCGCGGTCCACGCGTCGTAGCTCTGCGGTGAGAGCGCATGTGTGGGCGAGGCAAGACCCAGAACGTAAAGAAGCGACGCCTCGCTGTAGCCCTCCCAGCCGTAATGCAGGAAGCCACTCTCGGCCTTCCAGCCTTGGCGCACGGTAGTCGCGCCGCCCTGCGCCCATTGCCAATCCACGCGTCGGTACAAAGCATCCGCCAGTTGTCGAATTTCACGCTCGCGCGGATCAGTGTCTGTGAAAAACATGGCCGCCGTAAGCATCCCGGCCAACAGGAATGTGCTGTCAATGAGCGATAGCTCGCAGTCCCAGACGCGCCGGCCACTTTGCATGTCGAGAAAGTGATAATAAAAACCCTTGTACCCGCTGGCGTCGGCCGCCACGCTCTGCTCGCTCTTGCGAAAGAACCGCAGGGTTACCAGGGTGCGCTCGATGGCTTCGTCTCGTGTGATCCAACCGCGCACGACCGCCACCGGATAGCACGAGAGGGCGAATCCCACCACCGCGATGCTCGCGGGCGCATTCGCGCGGCTAGTATCTGCCACCAGACCGTTTGCCGGATTTGCATGCTGCAGAAAATAGCCGAATGCGCCGCGTTGAAAGCGCGCGATCAGCTCTTCGTCGGCTTCGCTGATGCGATTCAAGCGAGGCAGCGCAGATCGACTTGCAGCATTATCGAACCCGCCGCGAGATCGACCCGGCGCGCCTGCCGCGGCGATGGGTCGGGCCGAAGCTCAGCGGTGTCGGCTCGGTAGCGACGGCATGGACCGCGAAGGTGCAGCCGGGCGATAGGCGGGCGCCCGCCCTCCACCGTAGTCGCGATGGTGCCACCCTTCTCCTCCTCGAGGCGGACCGACCCAATAGCCCGGACCCCAGCCGCCGTATTCGTAGCCAAGAGGCTCGTAAAAGTCCGCTCCGTAACTGACATCGACGCCGCCGCCGCCGCCAGCCACGCATCCCGGCAGCAGCAAAACCAGTGCGCCGCCGAGCACGCCCAAAAGCCAGCCGCGCGCCGCGCTCATTGCATCGCCTCCCTGCTCTGACCCTCCACCCATTCAAGAAGCCCGAAAGGCGCACCGGAGAAATCCGCGACCACTGCGACCTTGCCGCCGTGGCGATCGACGCGTGGCTCGACCAGCACGCGCCCACCGAGTTGCGTGACCTTGGCAACCATCTGCTCCGTATCGGTCACTCGAACGAAGTTGAGCCAATGCGCGTGGCGACGGGCCGAATCATCTGGCAACGCATTCACGCTGGCACGCGCATAGTCCTCTGTCGAGAGAATCAAATGCTCGGTGCTCTCGGAATCCTGCGTCGAGTCGAATACCTCATAACCAAACACGTTCTGATAGAAGGCCGCGTCAGAGCCCGCCTCGCGCGCGATAAGCGAACTCCAGATCCACTCGCCTGGCGCGGCCAGTAAATCCGGCGGATCGCCGCTGCTGGAGGCAAGAATCGCAAACACCGCGCCCTGCGGATCGGTGAATACGGCCTGGCGACCGCGCTGGGGATAGGTGTGTGGCGCGGCAAGCAGCTGGCCACCCTGCTGCAAGATGAGTTGCTGTGCGGTATCGGCATTGCGCACGGCAAGGAAGGTGAGCCAGCCCGGCTGCCGATGCTCTCCCGCGGGTATCAGGTGCTGATACAGGCCGCACACCGGCTGCCCGTTCAGCATCGCCACGGCATAGCTCGTCGAAGGCGAGCGAATGTCCTGAAAGGTCCAGCCAAATAGGCCGCCGTAGAATTGCTTGGCGGCGGCGAGATTCGGCGTCACCAGGTCAAGCCAGATGACCTTGCCGACGTGGTGCTCTGTTCCCGCAGGCTGCACCAATGGCGGCAAAGGCGCCGGCGGCGCCGCGAAAAGCGGCGCGGCCTGTGTCAGGCCGAGCAGGCAGACCAGAAGTCCAAGGGTTGGGTTAGCGCGAAGGGGCTGAGGCCGGAACATGAAATGTGCACTCTCCTGTTGAGTAAACCATTTTAGCGTCGGATTGGTTCCGTGACCCCGACTAGTTCGACGTGCGCTTGACGAGCGGTAATTCGACGAAGCTTGCGCGTGGACCCTCGAACACCTTGATTGTGGCCTTCTGATAGTCCGCTGGCGTCGCAAAAAAGATGTTTTTTACGTAGCTCTGGGGGTTGCGGTCGTAGAGCGGGAACCAGCTCGACTGCACCTGCACCATGATGCGGTGGCCGGGAAGGAAAACGTGATTTGCGGTCGGTAGGCTGAACCGATAGAGCTGCTTTGCGCCAGCCGGCACAGCCTTGGGCACCGCGAACGATTCGCGATAACGACCGCGCAAAATATCCGCCGAGATCATGAGCTCATAGCCGCCTAATCTTGGATCATGGCCCACCTCGTCCGGGTACTCATCAATAAGCTTCACCACAAAATCGACATCCGTGCCGCTCGTCGATGCGATGAGATTGGCAATCGGCTCGCCGCTGATCTTCACCGGCTCCCGCAGCACTTCCGAAACGAAGCTGATGACGTCGGGGCGGCTTGACGCCTCGCGCTGATCGCTGACCAGCCAGGTCTGCCACGAGGTGGCACCGTCGTCGCCCTCGATGTGTATCGGACGCGGCAGATAGGGCACCGGTTTGGCCGGATCCGAAACGTATGTTTCGAATCCCGACGTCTTCGCATCGGGCACAGCAAAGCCCAGATGCCCTCCGCTTTGCAGGTACAAGGGCGTCGGTTCGATGCGGCAACCGGCAGCGCACCCCAGGGGCCATGCCGACAGCGCCTCCCATTCATTGGTGCCCGTCTCGAATACATTTACCGGGGCGATGTGGAGCGGCGGAGCGTCGTCCTTAAGAAAGTGGTCGAGAAAGGGACGCAGCAAATTCAACCGAAAGTAGCGCGCTGTATCGCTGCCAAACTCGATCCTGCCTATCGCACTGCCGTCGAGCCTTTGCTGGTGGTGGTACCAAGGCCCGGCGACCAGAAACACTTTCGAATTGTCCACATCCTGTGGCTTGATCGCCTTGTACACGGCGATATTGCCGTAGATATCTTCCTGATCCCACAGGCTGTGCACCAACATCACCGGCACCGACAACTGCTGCTTCGTGAGCAACTTGTCGATCGCCTGTGCCTGCCAGAAAGAATCGTATGCCGGGTGGTTCAGCAGCTTTAGCGCAAAGCCGACCTGATCAAGCGCGTGCATCCGCACCATCCCAGCAGCGGAACCCGCAGCCAGCCAAGTATCGAAGTCATCGTAGTGGTCGGACCACCACTTGATTGTGCTCTCGCGTGTGGCTTCCTGGTCGTGGGCATAGACAAGGCTGTCGAGCCGAAAAGCCCCCTTGTGGAACCAGTCATCGCCCATCCAGCCGTCGACCATGGCGTTGATGGGCACGGCGGCACGCAGCGCTGGGTGCGGGTGGAATAACGCCATGAGCGAGGTGAAGCCGTCGTACGAGATGCCCAATATCCCAACCTTGCCATTTGATTCGGGGGTGTTATGCACCAGCCATTCGATCGTGTCGTAAGTATCCGTAGCGTGATCAACACCCGTGGTGTTTAAAGGGCCGACGAGCGGCCGATTCATCACGTACTCGCCTTCTGATTTGTGCTTGCCGCGCACGTCCTGCAGCACGCGGATATAGCCCCCGTGTACAACCGCATCAACCGCCACATCGGAGTTGCCGATGACGGCATCCAAATGCGCGCTGTCATTCGCCGCGACGCGCTCGTTGGCGCCGTAGGGTGTTCGGGTCAGCAGCATTGGCGCACGCTGTGCGCCGCGCGGAATCAAAATCAGGGTGTAGAGCTTCACGCCATCGCGCATCGGAATCATGGCTTCGCGCTTGACGTAGTCGAAACTTGATTCGTTGGGCGTAAAGAGCTGAGGAGACTCGTTGCCCGACGGCTCGGGGCTTGCCAGCACCGCAGGAAACCCCATCGCACACATCAACGCAACCGTGCACGTTCGCCAAATGCTCGTCATGGATTCCTCGGGCTCGTGGTAATGCTCTCACCGGGATCGTGCGTTAAGAGCGGCCGGCGTTCAAGAGCGCGTCCTTGGCCGTGTCGTGACCGGGACACCGATCCCGGTCGTCTCTAGGCGCTGTGAGGAGTGCGGAAAATAAAGTATGTCGCCCCGAGAATACACAGAGCGGCCCACAAGCAATCAAGTCGCGGCGACTTATGCATGTACAGCAGCGCGAAAGGAACAAAAACGGCCAGTGTGATGATTTTCTGCAGAATCTTGAGCTGTGGCAGGGAAAGTACCGCATACCCAATGCGATTGGCGGGGACCTGCAAGAGGTACTCAAAGAGCGCGATGCCCCAGCTCACCAGTGCGGCGAGATACCAGGAGCGGTCGCTCAGGTTCCGCAGGTGCGCGTACCACGCGAACGTCATAAAACAGTTCGAGCCGATGAGCAGCAGTACCGTCGATACAACCGCGGACATGAAACACCCTCCGCCGCTGGCCGCAGCGCGTTAGTTATAAAACGCTCCCGGTCGCGCGCTGCTAATCCGGTGAGATGTCATCACGCAAGCGGTGTGCCGCTCACGCCTCAAGCATTCGTCCGTCACGGCACGCTGTGCGCAGCTCCCAAACTCACGCGGGGCTCATCGCCACGTTTGGCGCAAGGCAGCGGCACATTTGTTGCTGCTTCTGCGAAAAACTGGAGGTTCTATGCGCTATGCGAACACTATGCTAATAACGGCCCTTGTGACCGCGGTCTTTTCAAGCGCCGCCGCACATGGCCAGGGTGTGAAACCGCAGGATTTCGTCACGAAGGCAACGGTTGCAGGTAAGACTGAAGTGGCTGCCGCTCGAATCGCGCTCAAGAATTCGTCGGCCGACGACGTGAAGCAATTCGCAAGACAGATGATCAAGGATCACACGCAAGCGGGCGACGAGTTGGCTTCAATCGCAAAAGGTAAGAACCTTCAGGTCCCCGCACATGTTGACGCCAAGCATGGTGAAGTACTGGCGGGCCTTCGAAGCCAAAGCGGAGCGGCGTTCGATGCGTCCTATGCGAAACAGATGGTGGCGGATCATCAGGAAGCGGTGGCGCTATTTACCAGCGAAGCAGGTGACAAGAGCGATCCTGATCTGAGCGCTTTCGCTCAAAAAACACTGCCGACCCTGCAGCACCACATGAGCATGGCAACGTCATTGGCGTCCGCCCATTCACCCGCAGGGCAGTAACGGTTCCCTGCTTGAATACGGGGGCTCGTTAGAAATAAAAGCGCGCTTCGGCGATGAAGCTGCGGCTGATGTCCTCCCCATACGGTAGCGCAAATTCGATGTGATGCGCCTGAGTGAGGTTGAAGCCGGCGATCGACAGATTGACGGCGCGCGATACCTGCCACGCAAAGCGGGCCGTAAGATCGTAGTAACCGGGGGCGACAAGACCTGACAGCGCGGTGACGTGCTCCAGCGAGGTATCGAAGGTCATGGCGCCCCCGAGATCCATCGACGAGCGCAGGGAAGCTTGCGTGCTCGGATCAACGCCCGCCTGTGCCACTCCCAGCAAGCCGCTCGCGCCGGAACCGAACCAAAGATGCTTGTGCAGCCAGCGCACGCCCGGACCGAGCCGCCACCAGTTGGTGAGTTGCACGTTCGCCCACGCCTCGACGCCGTAGGTGTCTCCTTCGATCCCGTTGCCCCATCTCAGCGGAAAGAACCCCGTCTCCGGATTCGGCTCGATCGAGCGCAAATCGTCATATATGTTGTAAAACGTCGAGACGGAGACGGAAATGAGTCTTGTCGGCTCGCCCCGATAACCGACTTCATAAGCTGTGAGCCGTTCGGGCTTAAAGTTAGGATTGCCGGTTAGCGCAACGCTGCCGCCGAGCTTTTCTACGACATCATCGTCAAACGGGGTCGGCGAGCGGATTGATTTGGAAGCCGCCGCCCAGAGAAAGTTTCCTGCGGTGACGTTCCACGCCAAACGCACATCTGGCAAAGGGGTCCAGCCCCAGTATGGGTCGTCCTCAAGCTTCAGGCCGATCGTCAGCTTGAGTGGCCGTGCGAGCGAGATCGTATCCTGGGCGAAAACATCGCTCAACGTGAGTGCCCGGTTCGGCGGAACGAATAGCAACGGCCCGGCATTGGTGATGCCGTAGCTATTAACGCGTTCCCCGGCTCCAAAAACCACACGCTGACTCGCGCCTGCGGACACACTGTCCTGGATCTCCACATCGTAGGTGTGCAGGACAAAGGCATCACCGCCGATCGGCGCGCGCCGCTGGGTTTGATCGACGTACGCCTGCACCTGCAGTTGTGATCCTTCTGTCGTGTGCTGCCAGCGCGCAAGCGCATTGGCGCCGGCGATGCCGACATCGTCAGCACCGAGCTGATTCTCAGCGGCCCGGTAGGCATCGCCCTGTAACGTCGCTGCATCCGCGCCTTGTTCCCAGTCAATCCGAAAGCCGCCCTGCGCTTTACTCCAGGCGTCGTGCGCGCTCGTGCCATTTGGCAGCTCAAGGGCGCTGTTGTCCGTGAGCTTGGTGTAAAGGCGGTACTGGGTCGCATCATTCAGTGCGCCGCCGTAACGTGCGTTGAAATTTCGTTCGAGGTTGCCGCCACCGGTGGCTACCAGACCTCCTTGAGTCTCCGCAGCCGCGCGCGTGATGATGTTGATCACGCCGTTCATTGCGTTCGCTCCCCAAAGCGTCGCCCCCGGTCCGCTGATGACCTCAATCCGCGCGACATCATCGAGCAGGACATCTTGTGCGTCGTAATACACCCCCGAGTAAAGTGGGGTATATACGCTGCGGCCGTCGATCAGGACCAGCAGCTTATTTGAAAAATTCTGCGCCTGCGGATCGCCGCCGAAGCCGCGTGCGGTTACAACATAGTTGTTGGCACTGAGCTGCGTGACCTGAAGGTTTGGCGCGAGACGCAACGCCTCGGGAATGCTCTGCGCTCCCGAACGCATAATCTCATCTTGCGTAATGACGTACAGCGCCACCGGTGCCTCGCTCAGCGGCTGACTCGACTTCGACGCTGATGTGACCTCAACGTTTGCCAGCTCCTCAAGCGACAGACGCTTAAGACCCTCCGCCGTGCTGTCCAGCCCCTCGGCGAAGACTATGGGGCTCGCGGCGCACAGCACGCCGGTTATTGCAAGGCTCGGCACGAAGCTCAACCGGTGCGTCACGACCCACGCTCCGCGACATGAGTCCCAGTCGCCACAGGCAAATACGCCCCCGCTCCGAGGCGCGCCAACCTCGTGCGACGCGAGCATCCCGCTCCGGCACCAAAGATTGGCGACTGCCAGCACGGTAGATCGGCACGCGGTCGGCCGCCTTCGACATGCGCCGCAACCGACAGCAGGCCCGAGTTGATCTTGAGATTACTGTGGTCGGCGGCGGTCAGGGAGATCTCGAAACGCACGTGCCGGTCGGTTTCGACGAAATTGACGATGCTCCCGCGCACCAAGCCGCCTGCTTCGTCGGTCACGACAAGAATTGGCCGTCCGATCGCGGCGTTGACAAGCGCCCGTGCACTTTGTTGCGCATAGGAGGGCACGTATAGGATCTGCACATTTTGCAGATCGGCTGCAGCCGATACTTTGCGGATCTCGACGGGCCGGTTTTGAATAGTGCGACCCGGCGTCAGCTGTTGTAGCTGTGCGAGTACTCCATCGGCCGCAGTGACGGCAATCGTGAATGGCGCATCTCTAGGCTGATCGCTCGGCCATTCGACGTAGCCCGCAAAACGATAAAGGAACTCAGCCTTGACGGCGTCCGCCGAATACGCCTCCGCCGCAAGCGCCGGCAGGTTGGCCGCAATTCCCCAGCATATGACCCCGAGCGCCGCAAGCGCCCGGCCAGACGCGCGCGTCGCATTAATGGCACACGAGGCGGTCACGCGATCCGGCCCGCGAAATTGGGCAACTTCGAGCTCCCCGGCAACTCATGCCGACGGTAGAAACCAAATGATCTCGCGCACGAACCCGACACTTGCTAACTTCTGCCTTTTGGGGCCCGGCACCGCAATGAAAGTGGACTCTATTTCGGGTTCGAGCGCAAGGCAACGCCGGAGCGGCGCGAGATCTTGGCGAAGCGAAACATGGCAACGGTGCGGCGCGAACTGAACGGCACGCGAGGGCGAATCCGCCGCGCGGCGGTCGCCTTGGTGGAGGGGCGTTACGCGCCTCGCTCCGTGAGCGGCAAGCTCATGGTATTCGCATTTGTGACGACCGCCATCGCCCTGCTGGTCGCAGGCATCGCGCTGGTGTTGCACGACTTGCGCGAGAATCGGCAATCCTGGGCGTCGGATCTCGCCACCGAAGGAAGCATTCTGGCGCTGTCGACTGCGCCGGCCCTCGCCTTCGATGACCGACAGTCAGCCGAGCAGAATCTGGAGGCATTGCAGGTGCGCCCCTCCGTTCAGGCGGCGGCACTCTACACGCCCGATGGTCGCCTTTACGTGCGATATGCGCGCCCTGGTGAGACACCTGCGCCCGCTGCAACGCCCGGCGCGGGCAGCGGGGTGCATATCGACGGCGAGCGCGTAGAGCTTATTCAGCCGATCGTTCAAAACGGCGAGCACCTTGGAACTATTTACCTGCGCGCCCGCTACGACGTCATAGGCCGATTAAAAACCTATATTGGCATATTAAGCGTCGTCATGTGCCTCAGTCTTGCAGTGGCGCTGCTTCTTTCGAACTGGCTGAAGAGCGTCATAACGGCTCCCATGGAATCCATGGCGACTGTGGCGCGTCAAATCGTCAATCGGCGTGACTATGCGTTGCGCGCAGAAAAGACCACAACTGATGAGCTCGGCGTTGTCGTTGACGCGTTCAACAATATGCTCGATGAGGTCGAGTCACGCGCAACCGCCCTCGAGCAGGCGAACGCAGCTTTGCAGGAAGAGGTACACGTGCGCCTTGGCGCAGAGGCGGCGCTGGCGCGCGCCAGCGTGCGCCTGCAGAGCATGATGGGCGCGGCGGAGATTGGCGGTTGGGTATGGGATCTGCGCACGAACGAAGTCACCGTCGATCGGAATTTTGCAACGCTATATGGCCGCACCGACGAGAGCGAGATGCGCGGTGCGGCACCGATCTTTAAGAACCAGATCCACGCGGACGATCTCGCAGCGGTACAAGCCGCGGACGAGATCGCCAAGCATACCGGGGTTCTAAATTCAGTCGAATATCGGATTGTGCGGCCGGACGGGTCGGTGCGCTGGGTCCTTAACCGCGGCAAGGCGCAATTCGATGACGCCGGCAAGCCGATCCTCCTGCCGGGGTTAATTATCGATATTACGGCGCGCAAGCTCGCGGAGCAGGCCCTGCGTGACAGCGAGAAGCTTTATCGCGCGGTCGGCGAATCGATCGAATACGGCGTTTGGCTCTGCGATGCGGCCGGCCGCAATATCTATGCGAGCGATTCCTTTCTGCGATTGATTGGGATGTCACAAAAAGAATGCAGTGACCTCGGTTGGATCAACGCGCTGCATCCTGAGGATGCGCACGCGACTGTCCTTGCCTGGAAGGAGTGTGTGCGCACCGGTGCAGCTTGGTATCGAGAACATCGCGTGCGCGCGCTCGACGGCCGCTTTCATCCCATCCTCGCCCAGGGGGTTCCGATTCGAGATGACCGCGGACAAATCACGGGGTGGGCCGGAATCAATCTGGACATCAGCCGCCTTAAGCGCACGGAAGAAGCCCTGCGCGAGGCGGACCGGCGCAAAGACGAATTTCTTGCAACGCTAGCGCACGAGCTGCGCAATCCGCTCGCACCCATACGGCACGCCGTTCGGATTCTTGATTCGGCCGCGGCCAACGCTGCCCAACATCGCTGGGGACGCGAAGTCATCGCCCGCCAGGTGCGCCATATGGCGTGGCTTCTGGATGACCTCTTGGACGTATCGCGCATCACGCGCGGTCAGCTGGATCTAAAGAAGGACTACGTAGAACTGCAAGCGATCATCGACATGGCGGTCGAGACGGCGCGGCCGCTCATCGAGGCCAAGCAGCATACGCTGACGATCGATCTGCCTGTAGGCGCAGTCAAGCTTGAGGCCGACCCGTTACGTCTGTCACAG
>Ga0302324_100003932_pt1 | contig 33309 bp, 27 predicted proteins | sample Palsa_T0_1_FD_201949 | JGI IMG/M metagenome (GOLD analysis project Ga0302324, IMG submission 201949) | Peat permafrost microbial communities from Stordalen Mire near Abisko, Sweden - Palsa_T0_1 | ecosystem: Environmental > Terrestrial > Soil > Palsa > Peat permafrost | place: Sweden: Abisko...
AAATTCGCGCGGTATCCCGCGACATCGCCGGTCCAAAAGCGCGCGATCTCGCGCCCCTGCTGGTAAAGGTTGCCGCGAAGTTCGCCGGAAATATCGAGCACGCGCCCGCCGCCGGCATAGTCGCCCAGAAACAACATGTCGTTGTCCGCCCAAAAATTGTGGATCCCGCCTTCGGGAACCTCGTAAATCGCCACTTCTCGCGGATGTTCGATGTCGCTGATGTCCATCACGTGGCAAACTCCGCGCACGGGGATGCGTTCTTTGCTGTCGATATCGAAGGTCGCCGGAAACACCTCGTCGCCCACGAAAAGATAATTGTTGTAGCGAAATGCAGAGTGCGTTCCGGCCAGCCAACCGTTGCCGTAAAGTTCGTAATGATTGAATTTGTATTGCGACACAAGCTGCGGATGCTCCGGGCTGCCGCCCTTCATGCCGTTCCCGACGTCGAGAATAATCAGCCCATCGCGCCAGTAAGCAAGATATGCGAGGCCGTCCTTCACATACAAATCGTGTAAGTAGCGCCCGCTTGACATGGGGCCCATGGTGCCGGCGATCGTGGCAGCCGTTGCGTTTTCCACCTGCCACCGGGCCACTTCTTTCGGGTGCTGCGGATCTTGAAAATCGATAACTCGCAGTGATCCCGTGGCGTCGTCAGTGATGTACGCGTAATGCGTGCTGATAAAGGCGCTGTGCACTCCGCCTGTCACGGTCTCGGTGTACTCCGAAAGCACTTTCAAGTGCGCGGGATCCGAAGGATCGAAAAACACGATCCCGTTCTTGCGTGTCGAAGCTCCTTCTCGCGTGAAAACTCCGATTTTTTCATCCGGCGTCGTGCTTAGGTCGTTGATCAATCGAGCGTCTGCTTTTAGGGAGTCGAGCGCCTTGGGTTTAGCCGGATCGCTGATGTCGTAGTCATAGATTTTGTCGCTGAGTGAGGCGACATACAGGTGATTGCCCATCACCCATTCTTCTGTGGTCTGAATTGCGGAGCCGTCGGCCGCCTTCAGCGGAATGTGGGCAACCACATCGATCTCGCGCTCGGCGTTGCGCGGCGCCACCACGATCGAGGCTACTGCGACGTGCCGCCCGATAGATCCGGTCACCCTATAGGTGCCCGGGAGCGCCGCAACAAAGGCCCCATCGGCGTATATCGTGGCACTGGGTCCGCTGATCGTCCAACTGGTCAGAATATCTTTCGCCGGCGCGCCCTTTGCATCTTGTGCGGCGGCGGTGAAATGAACCACATCGCCCGTTCTTGCGCTGGTCGTTTCAGGTTTCAGGGCAATTTTTTGTATCGTATCTGCAACCACTCGAATGCTTGTTTCAGCGCTCGCGGGCCCTGCTGTGGCAACCAAGGTCGCGTTTCCCGCCGCCAAGGCCGTCAGCATGCCCGATTCGTTCACTTTTGCAATCGTTGGCGATTTCGAACTCCACTGAATCGCCACATCCGTGCGCGGGTCTCCATTCGCAGACCGCGCAGTTGCCAAGAGCACCGTTGTGCTGCCCGTAACAAGCGCCTGCGTTACGGGCGCAACTTCGACTTTCGCCACCGGCGGAGCCACCACAGTTACGTGAGCGAATCCCGGCTTTCCCGCCACCACGGCGCCAACCGTTACTTCACCCGGCTCGTGGAACACTACGACGCCTTCGTTATCGGCGCCCGCCAGATCGAACGGTGCAGCGAACCAAACCATGGGCTTCACCGGTAAGATGTTTCCGGCAGCGTCTTTCGCCACCGCGGAGAATTTAATTTTGTCTCCGACATTTGCCTGAATGTCTTTGGGAGTGACTTCGACCGTCTGCGCTTTCGGAGGAGTGGCGGGAGCGCCCACCTGCTGTGCGCTCATCACCGGTGCTAAAGCCATTGCAATTCCCGCTGCTAGTCCAGCCAACTTCGTCGGAATCCGCATGAAAGCTCCCTTTGCTGAATAAATGTCCGGCAGAGAAGTTGTACCCGCCGGGATACTTTGTCAATAGCTAGCGAAAGGGATGAAACGCGGAACTAACGGGACCTGCGCGAGGCGGAGGCAATTTCATTCACGATGGCTATAGCGGCTGCGCGGGGATTTGCAGCAGCGGTGATTGGCCTCCCGACCACCAAATAGTCCGCGCCGGCCCGAATCGCTTCTGACGGAGTGCCTATCCGCGACTGGTCATTCGCCGCGCCACGGGAGGGACGAACTCCGGGAATGAGTATGACGAATTTTGGGCCGCAAGCGCGCCGAATCGCCCGAGCTTCGTGCGCGGAACAAACCGCGCCATCGAGACCTGCGTTCTTTGCCAGCCGCGCTAATGCAACCGCGCGAGATTCGATCGTGCCAGACATCCCAATCTCTCGCAAAGTGGCCGCGTCGAAGCTGGTCAGAACCGTAACGCCGAGCAGTTTTGGCCGGTCTTTCCTGTTTCCGGCTGCTTCGCGCGCAGCTTGCATCACGGCCGTTCCGCTTGAGGCGTGTAGCGTCAGCAGACGGACGTGCGGCAGTTTGACGGCAGCCGCCACGGCTTTCGCCACGGTATTTGGTATGTCGTGAAATTTCAGATCGAGGAAAATCTTGGCGCCGGTGTCCGCGAGCATCTCAACCGCCCGCGGACCTTCGGAAGTAAAGAGTTGGCTACCGACTTTGAAGAGCCCGACCGTTCCGCGAAGACTTCGCACCAAAGCGGTGGCAGCCCCGAGGCGGTCAAGGTCCAGCGCAACGATCAGTCGTCGTGATGAGTCGGTTCCGGGCGTGTAGGTACCCTGAGAAGCTCAAGCCGGACCTTTGCAAGTCCGCTCTGGTCAAATCCTAACCTACGGGCGACCTCGTAGGAAACGTCTAATTCGCGTCCTTCGACATAAGGTCCGCGATCGTTGATCCGGACGATTTGGCTACGATGGTTTCGCGTGTTTACGACTCGCACGATGGACCCTAGGGGCAAAGTGGGGTGAGCGGCGGTCTCTGCATACATGTCATAGGTCTCGCCATTTGCGGTGGGCTGACCGTCGAAATCCCCACCATACCAGCTGGTTGTGCATTCCCAGACCGCCAGCGGCTTCTGCTGGCCTGCAATGCCGGGTTTCTTAAGGGATATAGCTCGCGTGGCATTCTCTTGGTAAGGGTTGCCTGGCTTACCGGTGACAGTAGGGTTCACCGACGGAGTAAACGCAAGCAGACCCAATCCTAAAAACACCGATTCGAGTACCACAAATATTTTAGCTCTCATTGGCTCCTAACCTTCTTTGAATCAGCAAATTATACTATTCCAGGGTAGCTTGAGCAACGTTTAAAGCTCCCCGTAATCTACTGATTTCAAGTGTGTTAGTATCACGGCACCAGATTTCGAGGCCGTCTATCAGCTTCTCTGAAGCTCGCGGGTCAACGAAATGGGCTGTACCAACTTGAACCGCCGAGGCCCCGGCTAGGATATATTCCGCCACGTCGGCCGGGCTTTCAATACCACCCAGCCCTATAATCGGAACATGGATGACCTTAGCCGCTTCATACACCAGCCTCATGGTTATAGGTTTAATGGCCGGACCCGACAACCCCCCCGTCGTACTGCCCAGGCGTGACCTTCGATTGTGTGCGTCTATACACAATGCCGGGTAGGTATTCGCGATGACCAAGGCATCGGCTCCTCCGGATTCCGCAGCTTTCGCTATAAGTCCAATGGCATTAACGTTTGGCGAGAGTTTGACCCAAAGGGGGCGCCGCGCAGCCTTCCGCGCAGCCTCTACTACAGCCGCTGTTAGGAGCGGGTCGGTACTATATTCCACTCCCCCCCGTTCCACATTGGGGCAGGAGATGTTCAATTCGTAGGCCGCCAACCCCTCTGCATCTTCAAGTACCCGAATCACTTCTACGTAATCGTCGATAGTTTGCCCGAAGACGTTTGCCACCACCGTAGCCCCCTGCCCTCGGAGCTCAGGCAGCTTGTCGCTTACAAACGCTTTCACCCCAATGTTCTGCAAGCCAATCGCGTTGACCAACCCGCTCGCGGATTCGCTGATCCGGGGCGCAGGAGCACCGTCCATGGGCTGAATCGACAAGCCTTTAGTGACGATCGCGCCGAGGCGGCTCAGATTTACGAGGGGCGAGAACTCGACTCCATATCCAAAGGTGCCGCTGGCGGCAATGATTGGGTTTTTGAGATGGAGGGTACCAACGCTGACTCGGAGGTCAACTTCCGCGGGCCGTTGGGACATGCTGGCCGGCTGCGGCGCATTCACGGTTGGTAGTCTAACACGCGGGTCAAGACTAAGCGGTCGATTCCGCCTCGCGCCCCGTATTCCGCGCGGATTCCCCGGCTGCGAACTATTGACGGTCTGTGCTACGATGAGGCGGCAAATGCGCGTCGTAGAGAAACGACAACTGCTCTCCGCCGAAGAAATCGGCCGCACTCTTCAGCGGCTAGCCCATGAAATCGTTGAGAAAAGCGGTGGAACAAACGATCTTGCGCTGATTGGCATACGTAGGCGGGGCGTTCCCTTGTCGCAGCGTCTGGCTAAGACGATTCACGATTCTTCCGGCGTCAACGTTCCCGTCGGCACGCTCGATATCACGCTGTACCGCGACGACCTTTCCACCGTAGGACCGCAGCCGGTGATTCATTCAAACGAAATTGATTTTCCGGTGGACGACCGCGACTTGGTTGTCGTCGACGACGTGCTTTACACCGGCCGCACCATTCGTGCCGCGATGAACGGTCTTTTCGACCTGGGCCGTCCCAAGCGCATCCGCCTTTGCGTGCTAATTGACCGCGGCCATCGCGAGATGCCTATCGAGGCGACGTTCGTTGGCCGAAACGTGGAAACAAGCGACACCGAAATAGTGGAAGTCCGCCTGAAGGAAATTGACGGCGAGGAACGCGTCGTTCTCGTCGATCGCGTTTCCTGAAGACCCGGCAATCCTTTGGGAGGCCCGGAGAAATCGGCAGTAAAGGGAAACCGTGCTGCAGCGCTTGCAACACCTTCTTGGAATCGAAGACCTCACCCGCGAGCAAGTATCTTTTATTCTCGATCAGGCGAAACCCTTCCAGGAATTCCACCGCCATCCGTTAAAAAAATTAGCCACTTTGCGCGGAAAGACTGTCGCGCTGGCTTTTTTTGAAAATTCTACGCGTACGCGTATTAGTTTCGCCACCGCGGCAGCCCGCCTGGGCGCCGACACGATGAATTTACAGGCGGAATCTTCCAGCCTTAAAAAAGGCGAATCGTTGCTCGATACTCTCTGGACGCTCGAAGCCATGCGCCCAGACGGCATTGTGATTCGCCACAGTTCCTCGGGCGCTCCGGAATTTGTCGCCCAGCGGCTCGGCATTCCGGTGGTGAACGCGGGCGACGGCACGCACGAACATCCCACCCAAGCCTTGCTCGACGCGCTGACCATCCGCGACCGCAAACGAAAACTGGACGGCCTGCATGTCACGATTCTTGGAGACATCCTGCACAGCCGCGTGGCGCGCTCGAATATCCATCTGCTCAGCAAATTCGGTGCGCACATCACCCTGTGCGGTCCGGCGATGTGGGTGCCGCGCGACCTGGAATCGCTTGCGCCGAATGTTCGCCGTGTATCGCGCGTCGATGAAGCGCTCGATGGCGCCGATGTAATCATCGTCCTTCGCGTGCAAACCGAACGCCTTCACGAACCGATGCTCGCGGCCGAAGAATACATTTTGCAATTTCAGCTTACGCCTGATCGACTCCGGCTCGCGGGTCCCGATACGCTGGTGCTGCATCCCGGTCCCATGAATCGCGGTTTGGAAATCGATCCGAGTGTTGCGGATGGACCGCAATCCGGCGTTCTTGAGCAGGTGACGAACGGCTTGGCCATTCGCATGGCTCTTCTTTACCATCTCGTGGGCGGCGCCGCATTAGAGGCGGCTCCAGCTCCCGGAACGACAGGCAAGGAATAAAAATGCTGCTGATTAAAAATGGCCGTGTCCTGGATCCGTCAAGCAACACCGACGCAGCACTCGATGTCCTTGTTGACGGCCCTCGAATTTCGAAGGTAGGAGCAAGTCTGTCAGCGTCCAATGCAGAAGTTCTCGACGCGGCGGGAATGATCGTCGCGCCCGGTTTCATCGATCTGCATTGTCACCTGCGCGAACCCGGCCAAGAACTTTCTGAAACGATCGAAACTGGCACGCGCGCGGCGGCGCGCGGCGGCTTTACCGCCGTGTGTACCATGCCCAACACCCAGCCCATAAACGATAACGCCTCCGTTACTCGTGGGATCGTTGAGCGAGCCGAGGCCGCCGGAGTAGTGCGTGTCTGGCCCATCGGGGCCGCTTCCGTGGGGAGCAAAGGCGAAGCGCTCGCCGAAATCGCAGCGATGAAGGACGCAGGCATCGTTGCCGTGAGTGATGACGGCAAGCCCGTGGCCACCGCTCGTCTGATGCGCCAGGTGATGGACTATTGCCGCTCTCTTGATTTGCCGGTAATCGATCACTGCGAGGATCCTTCCTTGTTCGCGGGCGGCGTCATGCGCGAGGGGCCGCGTTCCATCCGCCTCGGCCTAAAGGGAATCCCTGCGCAATCCGAATCCATTTGCGTAGGCCGCGATGTGGAGGTTGCGATGCTCACGGGCGCGCGGCTTCATATCGCCCATATGTCCACTCGCGCTTCACTCCAATATGTGCGAGCTGCAAAAAAACAGGGTTTGCCGGTCACCTGCGAAGTTACGCCGCATCATTTCACGCTCATTGACGAAGACGTCCGCTACGATTCGCATTACAAAATGAATCCGCCGCTCGCTTCGCGCGAAGATCGCGCCGCGCTCATCGAAGGCCTGGCCGACGGCAGCGTGGACGCCATCGCCACCGACCACGCGCCGCATCACCCTTCGAGCAAGGACGTCGAATTCGACCGCGCTCCTTTTGGAATCACAGGTTTCGAAACGGCTCTCGCGCTGGGCCTAAGCGAGCTCGTGCATCCGGGGAAAATTTCGCTCAAGCGTTTAGTCGAATTGTTTACTACCGGGCCGGCGCGCGTCCTCGGCATCGAGCGAAAGATTGCCGCCGATGAGCCGGCCGACCTGACGATTTTTTCTCCCGACGTCGCTTGGACGTTCCGCGCCGCCGACTCCCCTAGCAAATCGCGCAACACTCCTTTCGACGGACGCAGTTTTCGCGGTGCTCCCACGGCCACCATCGTGGCCGGGCGAATTGTCTATCGCCGCTAGTTTTTGTCAAGACGCGTTGCCAGCGTACTGATAAACTCGCGCTGGAACAGTCCCAGACAAACCTCAGAGATGAAGCGCGCAGCCATCGGCGTTCGAATGCATTCTGGTTGGGGAGCGCTCGTGGCCGTCTCGAACAGCGCCGGCACGGTGGAAGTTATTGACCGGCGGCGCATCGTTGTCATTCCGTCCGGAACCCCTGGAGCGAAACAGCCCTATCACTTCGCGGAGAATTTCGAACTTTCAGAAGCGGAGAAGTTTATTGCTTCCTGTTTTGCGGCTTCCAAACGCCTCGCCGTGGCGGCTGTCCGGGAGGTTCTAGAAGAACTGCGTGGTCGCCACTATCGTGTCGTCGGTTCTGCCACCATCCTGGCTTCCGGTCGCGCGTTGCCACCGCTTGCAAAAATCCTAGCCTCACACCCCTTGCTTCATGCGGCAGAAGGTGAATTCTATCGCGAAGTATTTTCGAAAGGATGCGAGGATCTGGATCTTTCCGTCACCGGAATTCGGGAGCGCGACCTCGACGAGTCTGTCCGGGCATCGTTTGGCAAAGCGGCGGCTCGGATCGGGAAACAAATCTCCACGCTGGGACGTTCTCTCGGACCGCCGTGGACCCAGGATCAGAAAATGGCAGCACTTGCCGCGCTGTTGGTTCTGGCAAACAAGCAGAGGTAAATTCCCACCGATCGCCCGTTTCGTGAAGCGCTCAATAGAAATAAAGAGTCGCAGGCAAATTTGTGCATTCGAGTCTTTTGGGGTTCGATTTCTAGTGGGTGGCCGGTTCTGAAGCGGGATGCATGCCGTGCTGAGGAACTTCGTGGACGCCGCGCAAGGGCTGTTCCTGATGAAAACGAAAAAGCTGGTTCAGCGGGCCCGCGCCTTTTCCAATCTGGTACGACTTCTCGATCGCCTTCGTGACATACGCCTTCGCCAGGATCACAGCTTCGCGGAGCTGCTGCCCGCAGGCTAGTTGCGCCAGGATTGCTGACGAAAATGTGCATCCCGATCCGTGGGTGTTCGGGCTCTTCACATGATCGCCGCCGAACGTTTCTACTTCCGTCCCGACGCAAAACACGTCGATCGGTTTTTCCAGATGTCCGCCGGTGACCACCACGGCGTGCGCGCCCATCTCGATCAATTTCTGACCGGCTGCTTTCATCGAGGAGAGGTCCTTCACTTCCATGCCCGTCAGGAATTCCGCTTCAGGCAGGTTCGGCGTAATCACGCTAACGCGTTTCAGAAGTTCATCGCGCACGAATTTCAGTCCCGATGTATCCAGCAGTTCCGCATCCCCGGCGGTCGGGCGGAAAACGGGATCGAGCACGACGTGTGTGAACTTGTGTTTGTCGAGAAATTCGGTGACCGCCGAAGCGTTGCCGCGGTTTGTAAGCATGCCTATTTTCACGCCCGCAATCACCACGTCATCGACTAACGCGTCGAGCTGTGCTCGCAGAGTAGCCGACGGCGTTGCGTGCACCGATATCACACCCTGTGTGGATTGCACTGTGAGCGCAGTGACTGCCGCCACACCATAGCAATTATGCGCGGCAAAAGTCTTCAGATCAGCAGCTACGCCCGCTCCGCAGGATGGATCGAATCCGGCAACGGTGAGAAGAATCGGTGGAGCAGGAGTCGTGTGGTTATTCAATTCTTAATATCCCTCGCGCAAGTCACGCAGACAAATATGCCGGCGCTGCCCTTTTTCGCGTGAGCGCACCGGCTAAACAAAAATGTACGCGTGTTGTCGTTCGTTGCGCAAGAGGAAATTGTATGGTGAAGTTTTTGGTTGATAGTTGATGGGAACAACGAGGGTGCGCCCAGCGCTTTATGGAAAGAGCCCGCGAACCAGCGTAGCATCCGCCACGCGTCCAACAGCGAGAACGTAAGCGCCGGTGCGCATGTGCGTGCGATGTTTCCGCGCCGTCTCGTGCACTTCGTGAAACGCACGGCGCATCACCAGTTCGAGCTTCGCATTCACTTCGCCTTCAGACCAGAAGAAGCTCTGCAGATCCTGCACCCACTCGAAGTAGCTCACCGTAACGCCGCCGGCATTCGCAAGAATGTCCGGAATCATGGTCACGCCCTTGCGCGCCAGAACCTCGTCCGCATGGGGAGTGGTCGGCCCGTTTGCCGCCTCGGCAACGATTTTGGCTTTTATCTGGTCGGCATTATTCAGCGTGATCACGTTTTCCAGCGCGGCCGGAATCAGAATGTCACATTTCATCGTAAGCAGATCGTCATTCGAAATGCGCGATGTCCCCGGCATGCCCACCACAGTTCCGGAGCGCTCTTTATAACGCGCCGCTTTCATCGGATCGATTCCGCGCGAATTAAATACACCGCCGCGAGAATCGCTGATCGCGACCACGCGCGCTTTCTTTTCCGCGAATAAACGCGCCGCGATTGATCCCGCATTCCCGAAGCCCTGGATAGCCACGGTCGCGCCGCGCAGCGACATCTTCTTTACTTTGCAGGCTTCTTCCACGGCAACCAAGCAGCCTCGAGCCGTCGCTTCGTGGCGCCCTTCCGATCCACCAATGGAGATCGGCTTGCCGGTCACCACTCCGAGCGACGTTCGCCCTTTAGTCATGGAATACGTGTCCATGATCCAGGCCATGGTTTGAGAATCCGTGTAAACATCCGGCGCGGGAATATCCTGATCCGGCCCGATGATAGGAAAAATTTCGGACGCGAATCGCCGCGTCATCCGTTCGAGTTCGGGCTTGCTCATCCGCTTGGGATCGCAAATCACCCCGCCCTTGCCGCCGCCGAACGGAATATTTACTGTCGCTGTCTTCCAGGTCATCCAGGTGGCTAGCGCTTTCACTTCGTCCAGCGTTACGGCCGGGTGATAGCGAATGCCGCCCTTCGCCGGCCCGCGCGCGATGTTGTGCTGCACGCGAAAGCCGGTGAAAACTTTAATCTGTCCGTTGTCCATCTTCGTGGGCACGGACACTTCGAGTATGCGCTTGGGTGTTCGCAAAATCTGGCGCAGGCCGGGATCCAGTTTCAAATATTCGGCCGCAATATCAAACTGGATTTGCGCGATGCGATATGGATTCAAATCCTCGCGCGGTGCAATTCGCGGGATCGGCTGCGGTGCGGTTTTGGCGACGGTGGCCATCGTGACTTCCTTCCTGTCGTGCTCTCTTGGCGCAGCGAATCGTCATTTTCTTCGCTCGCCATAAAGTTGTTCGATTAATTGAGTGCCGTAAGTCCTACGCGAACCGAAGTTTAGCCAAGCCGCCAAGGATGTCAATGGAAACCACCGACAAATTATGCGCTCGTCCGGGCCAATTTCAGCCATTTCTAGTGCCAAGCCCTGTTGGCCTATCCATAAGAAGCTGTATTTAATAGACTTACTGACAAGTGATACATGTTTTGCCAAGGGTTTCGCGCAAGCACCTAGATCAAGGAAATACCCCCCAGAACCTAGTTGACGCTCCAGTTCCGGCAAGCTAGGCTGCGCGTGTCGCTGCGGAGCTTTCGCGAATCTCGCGGACTGCCCGGGGTGAGTGTTCGGCGCGGCCGACATCCGGGGAGCTTTCTCGCGCGTACTTTAATTAATGGAGTCGCCAGAAACTGGTGAGTGGAAATACGGGAACACAGATGAGCACCTCGGACGCGGCGCTCATCCAAAAAATTGTTCAGCGGGACGAGTCGGCGCTTGCCGCGCTGTACGACCGCTACGCCTCGCTGCTCTCGTCTGTCCTGAACCGTATTCTCCGCGACACGCAAGCGGCCGAAGAAATTTTGCAGGATGTTTTTTTCCAGCTTTGGCGCAACGCCGCGCAATTTGATCCGGGACGCGGTTCGCTGCCGGGATGGCTGGTGGTGATCGCGCGCAACCGGGCTATATCGCGGCTCCGGCGGCACAATCCGAGCGCAGGCGAAGAGCTGCTGGAGACTTCGGTCATCGTGCCGACAAATTTGGAAAGCGCGGTCGCGCAGCAACAATTGCTCGGGCGGGTGAAAGGCGCCTTGGAAAATCTTTCCACCGAACAGCGCGCGGCTATCGAACTGGCATATTTTGAAGGGTTGACGCACAGCGAGATTGCAACCAGGACGGGCGATCCGCTGGGCACGGTGAAAACGCGGATTCGCACCGCGGTAGAAAGTTTGAAACGGACTTTATCGCCATGAACGGGCATCCAACTCGGCCGGAAGATTTCGACCTCTACGCCCTCGGCGTTCTGGAGGGTGAAGAGAAAGCTGCGTTCGAAGCGCACGTGCCTAGCTGCGCGGCGTGCGCCGAAAAACTCGCGGAAGCGCGCGGACGAATCGCTCTGCTCGCGTTCTCGGCTCCCCGCGTCGCGCCTTCCGGCGCTGTTAAAGAGCGTTTGATGCGCCAGATTCACTCCGCCCCGGCAGGCGCCGGCGTGCAGCGTGAGCGCGCGCCGCGCGAGCCCGAACGCGCCGAGGGTTTCTTCGGCCGTTGGTGGCCCGCTGCTGTGCTTGTCCCGGTGAGCGCCTTGCTTATTCTCGTCTCGATTCGTCTGTGGCAGGAAAACGCGCACCTCATCGACGAATTGGGGGTAGAGCGCGTCGAATTGCAAAGGCAGCAAGCGCAGCTGGACGAAGCCCGACACGTCGTCGCGCTGATGGAAGCGAAGGACACCAGGACCGTCGCGCTCGCTTCCCAGCCGGGCATGGCCAAGGGAGACGTCCGCGTGATGTACAACGCGAAAATGGGGATGGCCATGTGCGACGGCTGGGTGGACCCCGCGCCCGCGAACAAGAGCTACCAGTTGTGGCTGGTCCCGATGGAGGGCAAGCCCATCAGCGCGGGCCTCGTCGAGTATTCCAACGGACCGATGAAACCCTGGATGGTAAAACTCCCGCCGGGCGTCGAGGCGAAAGCGTTCGCCATCACCCTCGAACCCGAAGGCGGCATGCCGCAGCCCACCGGGCCGATGGTCCTCGTCGGGCCAGTCTCCTGATTTTTCGCGAGCGATCATTTTGAACTGCCTTTAGGTATTCCCTGCGGGGGGAATGCGGTCCACGCCCATGTACGCGCGCAAGACTTCGGGGATGACGATCGATCCGTCGGCCTGCTGAAAATTTTCCGCAATCGCGATCCAGGTGCGGCCTACGGCGAGGCCGGAGCCGTTCAGCGTGTGCACGAACTCGCTTTTGCCCGCCTTCTGCTTGCAACGAATTCCTGAGCGGCGCGCCTGAAACGCTTCCGTATTCGAGCAGGACGAAATCTCCATGAACTCGCCCGCGGACGGCAGCCACACTTCGATGTCGTACGTTTTCGCCGAAGCGAATCCCATGTCCGCGGTGCACAGCAGCATCACGCGATAGTGCAGCCCCAGGCGTTGCAGCACCACTTCCACGTTTTTCACCAGCAATTCCAGCTCGTCGTAACTTTGCTCCGGGCGCGTGAACTTGAAGAGCTCCACTTTTTGAAATTGGTGCTGGCGCTTGATTCCGCGCGTGTCTTTTCCGGCCGCGCCGGCTTCGGAGCGGAAGCAAGCGGTCCAGGCGCAGACTTTCTCCGGCAATTTGTCCGCGTCCAGCGTTTCGTCGCGGTGCAGGCTGGTAAGTTCCACCTCAGACGTGGGCGTGAGCCACAAATCCGTGCCTTCGACGTGGAACATATCGGCGGCAAATTTCGGCAACTGGCCGACGCCGGTGAGCGAAGCCGTGTTCACCAGAAACGGCGGCAGGATTTCGGTGTAGCCGTGCTCGCCCGTGTGCAAATCGAGGAAAAAATTCGCGAGGGCGCGTTCCAGGCGCGCGCCCAGTCCTTTGTAAACGGCGAATCGTGCGCCCGCAATTTTCACCGCCGCCTGGAAATCCAGAATCCCGGCCCCTTCTCCGATTTCCCAGTGCGGACGCGGCTTGAAATCAAATTTCGGCGGCGCGCCCCAGCGGCGCACTTCCACATTGTCCGCCGCGCTTTTGCCCACCGGGACGCTCGCGTGCGGAATGTTCGGCACGGTGAGCAGAAATTGCTTCAGCCTCTCGTCCAGCTCGCCGATGCGCACATCGTCGCGCTTCAGCCGGTCGGACACTTCCTTCATCAGCGCGAGAATCGACGTAGCATCCTCGCCGGCCCGCTTCTTGCCCGCGATTTCTTCGTTCGCGCGGTTGCGCTCCGCCTTCAGCCGCTCGGCCGAAGTGATCAGTTGCCGCCGCTCGGTGTCAATCTCGCGAAACGGCGCCAGGTCCAGCGTGATTCCGCGGTCCCGCGCCATCTTCTCGATGGCGTCGAGGTGTTCCCGCACGTATCCCAAGTCCAGCATAGTCCAAGCAGAATACCGGAAAGCAGTGGCCGCTGTGAAGCGACGGTTGCGTATTCGTGGCCGAGGTCCCGGCACGAGACTTGCGAACCGCTGCTGAGGTGGCGCGGCGGAATGAATTTCGGTGAGCGAAAAGTGAAAGGCCAATGTGTCAATTCTGGCCCCGGTTAGAAATGTCGCGGTCGTTTGTTTTGAGTGAGTTACGGCGAATTCTGAATGTGAGCCAGTTTCGGTTAGAAGCGACCAGCCCTGCGGCCCTTCCTGCGTCAGAGTAAACAGGGCCAGCGAGTGACTGAGGCAGGCGCTGCGCAGAAGTGAATTGTGGAAACACGGATTGGTTGAAAGTTCTCGATTAGGACGGGGCGCGATCGTTTGTTTTCTGGGGGTTAGAGTGGGTTCTAATAAATGCAGTTCTCGATTAGAACAAGGCTTCGCGAGTGAAATTTGCGCGCGGTATTGGCCAATTCTAGAACCGGGTAGAAATGTCGCGACTGTTTGTTTTGAGTAGGTTACGTCGCATTCTACATTTTGTGCAGAACCGGGTAGAAGTGCGATTGCGCGCACAGAATCCTGGGCCGAAAACGCTTTGGGAGAACCGGTTAGAAGTGGTGTGGTGAAACACACGGATGGGTTGGCTTGCCGCCCTTCAACTGCCCGACCCTCGCCCATATGCCTTCCCTGCCTGGGCTGAATAATAGCCCCAAACGATGTTATCATACTAGTTAACATAAGTCAAGAGGAAATTAAATCCCCGTGAGGGGTGCCCAATTCGGGAATCTGTGTGAGGTCAGGAGATGCGGTTCGCAGAGACGGCCCGGCCAACGGAGCAGATTGCCGCGGTGCTCAAGGAAGCTCTTGCCGTGATTCGTGACGACCGAAGTGCAGAGAGAAATGCAAGCGCGAATTTTCTACGAAATTTTCCAAACTTGTTTATAAGCCTCTTCGGCCATGTCTTGGGCGCGCAGCAGAATAGCTTCTTGGTTCCAGGACTCGGCCATGGTTCCGTACTTCTCTATGAACTCTCTCACATAGTGTAGGTTTTGAACTTTCTTTGCGAGATCACCCTTTAGCCTTTGAATCTTCTTGGCAGGGGAGATGTTATTGAGGCTCGAGTTTGTCCTAAAGCTGATTGCTAATAGATTACCGATGTTATCTAGGACCTGACGCGTCGCTGAGTCTACGGCCGTGTCACTGTCCGGTTTTTGCGGAAGGAAGTGTTCGATGTTGTGATTGTGCCGTATGACGCCGCTTTGCGGGTCAAAAATTGCTACGCGTTCGCCGGGGGCTACACCATAGTTACTAAATCTGTCGAAAATGTATGCCAGAAGTGAGATGTTCTCTGGAGCGTAAGAGATTTCCGAGAATCGAGTGATGAACTCTTCTTCCGAAGCAAGCTTGCTGCGAAGGTTGGACGTTAATTCGTTCGTGGTTTTCGCAAAATCCTTGGTCTTGGAATAGGCTGTGCAGAAGGACGCGTAGAGTTTTTCGACTTCATTGCCAACCCGGTTGCAAACTGCGTTGTTCACGAAGTGATATTTCTCCATAGTATCGAGCAGCTTGACCAGTACTTTGGAAGCACTCTTGTCATTGGAGCCCTGCGTTCGAATAAGTGCGCCAGTGGCGGCGAAGATGAGGGGATAGACTTGCGAAACTTTAAAGAGCCTCAGCGCCTGCAGGGCGATGTGGACGCCGTGATACTTGTCGGAGTCACCTGAGATTCCCTTACAACCGATAGCATCAAAGTAGATCCTAATAGAGTTGGCGTTCTCTTCTTTCCTGGCGATATTGTAGAACCTTGAAAACTCTTGAAGTTCCTCGACGAAATTTACAGCTCCTCCGACCTTCTTGCAATATGCCTTCAGGCTTGGAAAGAGCTCAGACTTACTGATATAGCCCTCTCTCGAAACGTAGAAGTACTTCAGCATCTTGAGGATTGTGCGATCAGAATTGTCGAGAATTTCCTTCCACTTGTCGTCCAGTGCGGGCACGCTCTGCTGGTAAAGGTAGTTTTTCAGTAAGTCTGACACTTCGAGGTCAGTCCCGCGGGCGTTTGTTCGCTCAAATATGCTGAACGCCTCTTCGTCGCCGTCTATATCGATTCGAATGATTCTCGTTCGGTAGATTGCATCCAAGAGCTTGCTCAGTTTCGGTTGGTCATAATCGTGGGTCCAACGCTGGAACGATTCGTAGACTGGTCTTATCCGCTTTGTCTGTCTCTTAACGGGTTTGTTTCCTATCTTTAGTGGAATTATCCCGTTCCAATCTGATGCAGCCAAAATGTCAAAAACGTCCTTTATGGACTCGGACGCAACCAGAAGCGGCCCGCGGGATTTGGCGCTTGTGGGATCTGTGACAGTGATTCTCTTTTGTGTCTCCTGCGCGATACCGTCTGCCTTGAGTTCTTTAGCGAGCTCTCTACAGGCTATGAGAAGAAGGAAAATCGTGGTGAGTCGTTGCTGACCGTCAACTATGGTGATTTTATCGTGGGAGTCGTCAATCACGTTGAAGATTAGGGTTCCCATGAATAAGCCACGACCGGATGATGCCTCCGCTTCAAGATCAGTAAGATACTCTTCTGCTTCTGCTGGCTCCCATTCATAGCCGCGTTGGTACTTTGGGACGATGAACTGCTTCGGAAGGGTCAAAATCTCTCCGATCGTAGCGGGTCTGGGTTGAATCATACGGTCGATAACCTCGATGACGGGTCGCGGGGCTTACCCGGTTAGTTACTTGCGGGAGTCATTAGATCACGGGACGTGCCGCAAATAAAGACGCTCGTTTCTGACAGCTTCGGTCGCCCTGGGCAGTGCCTATGCCACGTAAATTTCGGTTGTGGTCTTCACGATGAAGAAGACGTTGGAGTCCGAGAGGCCGGAGGCGAGGAACTTTTGGCGGGCTTCGTCGAGAGTGTCGGCGATGGCGGAGAAGATGACGCGGCGATCGCTGCGGCCGATAAAATAGAAATGGCACTCCTGTTGAACGAGTTTTAGGTGTGTTGACACTCCTGCGGCGCGATTTGAATCGCTAATGGATCGATCCATAGATCGCGAGGGAAGATCAACAAAGATCTGCATGGAGGAGACAGAAATTTCGACCTGTATCAGTTCGGAACATATGCGGCGGAGAGAAAGATTCACAGATTGGAGCTCATATTCGCAGCCGTAGGCGACGCGGCGCAGGCGAAAGGCACTTACTAGAGTAGTTCCGCTGCCCATGAAAGGGTCGAGGACTAAGTCGCCTTCGTTCGAGGAGGCGAGGATGATGCGTTCGAGCAAGGCGACAGGTTTTTGAGCTGGATGCTTGCCGAAAAGTTTTTCTTCGCGGCTGGGAGGCAAAAATTCCCAGACGCTTTTCATCTGCTTGCCCTTATTGGTTTCCTTCATCAGCTTATAGTTGAAGGCGTGGCGGCTCTTTTTGTTTTTGGCGGCCCAGATAATTGTCTCGGTCGAGTGGGTGAAATAGCGGCAGGAGAGATTGGGCGGCGGGTTGGGCTTGACCCAGGTGATGTCGTTCAAAAGTTTGAACTCAAGTTGCTGCATAGCGAAGCCGACGGAATGGATTACGTGGCTGGTGCCGCTGACCCAAATCGTTCCGTTGGGCTTGAGGACGCGCTGGCAGGCGGCGAGCCACGCGCGGTTGAATTCATGGTTTGCGTCAGCGCCGCGCGAACGGTCCCAATCGCCTTTGTTGACGCTGACCATGCGGCCGGCGTGGCATGTGATGCCGTTGTTGGAGAGAAAATACGGCGGGTCGGCGAAAATCATGTCCACGCAGGCTTCGGGAATTTTTGCCAGGATTTCGAGGCAGTCGCCTTGAAAAATTTTGATGTGATGTTTTGGGTCGTGGAAGACGGGAGCAGGTAGATGCGAATCAGCAGTCGAATCGACGGGTACGGGATTAAGTTGTGCGGATTTGCGCATTCTGGCGGATTGGGACGCGAAAAGAGCGACCGTCCGGATCGTTGATCGAATGGTAATGGGTGTCAAGGTGGATCAGGAGGCGGGGCAGGAGGCCAACCGAACCGGAAAAGAAGAAGCAGGTCCCTCAGGACGTCCGCAAACAACGCGGTTCGGGATGACAACGTAAGAGAAAAGGCTAAGAAAGATGCCGGGCTGAAGGCCCCGGCGCTACATTTAAACCTAAGGCAACGTAAAAGAGAGAGGCGGAAGGGACCTGTTCGGATGGGCAGGTCTTGCCGGATTGGGCGCAGGGGGCGGGAAGCGCGTGGCTGCGGGCGTTGGAAAGGGATAGGCTCGTAACGAAGGGCGATTGGAGCGAGCATGCAGATAAACAAAGCGGCGCGCGAATCAGAAATGCTGGGGACGCTGGCGCTGGCTGCGCCAAAGACGGCGGACTTCCAATTCGTAAAATTCCGGGTGGAAGGCGAGATAGTGCGGCTGACGCTCGACCGTCCCGAACACAATTTGCTGAACGAGCGGGTGCTGATGGAGCTGGTGGCCGGAATCAATTCGGTGAGCGAGACGAGCGCGGTAAAACTCATCGTCCTGGATTCAGCGGCGAAAGCTTTTTGCGGCGGGATCGAGCTGGGCGAATATACGGCGCGGCGCGTGTTTCAGTTGCTGGACGCGTTTCACAACGCGTTTTCCGCGATGGTGGAAACGGCCAAACCGATTCTGGTGGTGATTAACGGGCCTGCGTTCGGAGGCGGTGCGGAACTTGCGGCGCTGGGCGATTTGGTGATTGCGACGCCGAACGCGCGTTTTGCGCAGCCGGAAATCAAGCTGGGAGCGTTTCCTCCGCTGGCGGCGGCTGTGCTGCCTTATATTCTTGGGCCGAAAATGGCGCTGGAGCTGGTGCTGACGGCGGAAACGATGTCCGCGGAACGCGCGCGCGAGTTGGGCCTGGTGAACTGGCTGGTCCCGGAAAAAGACTTGGAGAAGAAGGTGGAGGAAGTTTGCGCGAAGGTGACGGCGCAGTCCGGGCCGGTGCTGACGATGGCGAAGAAAGCCATTCTCGGCAGCCTGGGTCTGCCGCTGCGCGAAGGCGTGCGCAACTCCATGAAAGTTTTCCTCAACGAGCTGGCCGACCTGGAAGATTCGCAAGAAGGATTGCGAGCGACAGTCGAAAAGCGCGCCCCGAAATGGAAGAACCGCTAGTCGAAACAACGCGCAAGGAGCGGACCTATGAAAACCGAAGGCCTAAGAAAGGTTAGATGGATAGCCTTCGGGTTGGCCGCTGTCGGAATCCTGCAAACTCCGTTTGTCATTTCAAACGCCATTTCACACGCAACCGCGGACCATCAGTTGATTGTTCCGTTTGTGATGGCGTTCGCAATACGCGTCTTATTCATCGGCTTTTTGTTGAAGATCTGGTGGAACACGCGTGCGAGCGCTGACGCTAGCCCTGGTAATTCCAAAGCTGCTGGAATGGCTGCGCCGAAGTAGTTTTTTTGTGTACGCGCCGACCTGCCTTTCACACCGGATTGTTCAAAATCCATGAGACGCTACGAGACATTCTCGTGCGATTGACAGCGAAAGGCGGGGCGCATAAACTCGCCGATGACAACTTAGCTGGCTCGGGGGACAAACTTTTCGAGGAGTCCGTGGGACGATTCGAAAAGTGAGGGGAAGGCCGTGAAAATCGGCCACGGTCCCGCCACTGTGATCGGCTGCGCTTGGCGCGAGCCGAAAGTCAGGAAACCTACCCGAGCTGGTCGAAGCTGACACTCTTCGCGAGAGAGAGTGTGGCGATGAGCCTCGATCTATTCGCGAGGCTTTTTTGTTGGGGGGGAGAACATTTACGCGCGCGAGGCGACAAATCGTTTGCATGATTGTGGCGCTGGCATGCTGCCGCGCGGTCAGTGCTGCGGGCGCGCCGAGTCAAGCGGCTAGCGACAAGCGCGCGACGAGAAATGTGACGGACGAAACGGGGCGGCGCGTGGCGATTCCGTTTTCGGTGCGACACGTCGTGACGCTGGCGCCGAATTTGACGGAAACAATTTACGCGCTGGGGTTGGAAGACAAGCTCGCGGGGGATACGAGCTTTTGCGATACGCCGCCGGCGGCGAAACTGAAGCCGCACGTAGGCTCGCCGCAGACGCCGAGCCTGGAAGCGATTGTGGCGCTGCATCCGGATTTGGTACTGGCGACGACTTCGATCAACCGGGCGGAAACGGTGGACGCGCTGGCGCGGCTGGGCATCGCGGTGTACACGAGCGATCCGCACACGGTGCGGGGGATGCTGGATTCCGTCGCAGGCATGGCGGATTTGATGGGCGCGAGCGAGCAGGGCGCGGCACTCGTGGCGCAATTGCAGGCGCGGCTCGACGCAGTGCATGCGCGAATCGCGGAATTGCCGCTGGTTCACGTGCTGTTCGTGGTGTGGGAGGACCCGCTGATCACGATTGGGCAGAATACTTTTATAGCGGATGCGCTGCGATGGGCGGGCGCGGAATCCGCGATTGTGGCGCAGCAAAATTGGCCGCAGGTGAGCATCGAAGAAGTTGTGCGGCTGCAGCCGGAGTACATCGTGTTGACAAGCGACCACTCGGAATCGGATGCGGCGAGCAAACCGAGCGAACTGGAAAATCTGCGCACGCGGCCTGCATGGAAGGCGCTGAAGGCCGTCGAGATGGGGCACGTGGTGGTGGCCAGCGATGAAATCGATCGGCCGTCTCCGGGATTGATCGGCGCGATTGAACAGCTCGCGCGGGAATTGCATCCGGAAGCGTTTGCGTTGAATGCGGACGGAAGAAACTTAGTGGGCGCAGCTCGCGTGCAATTGGAGATGGTCGCGAGCGCGTGCACGAAGAAGGAGTGCGTATCGTGCGCCCTCTGACGCCGCGGCGGATTCTTTGGACCTGCGCCGGACTTTTCGGGGTGCTGTTTGTAATGGTGGTGATTTCGTTGCGCATGGGAGCGTATCCGATTTCGGTGCGCGACATCGTGGATACGCTGTACAAAGCCGCGATGGGACGCCGCGAGGAAGTGCCGGTGGAATTCTGGCAAGTGGTTTTCGGGCTGCGCCTGCCGCGAATCGCGCTGGGAATTTTGGTGGGAGCATCGCTTTCGACGGCCGGCGCGGGTTTTCAGGCGCTTTTGCGCAATCCGCTGGCCGACCCGTACGTGTTGGGAGTCTCGAGCGGCGCGGCGCTGGGAGCGATCATCAGCCTGATCGTCGCGCCTCACGTCGTGGGAGCAATTCAAATTGCCGCGTTTATAGGAGCGGCATCCACGATCACGGGAGTTTATTTTCTCGGAAGGCGCGGCGGGCAGCTTGACAGCCCAACGCTTTTGCTTGCGGGCATCGTAGCGGCTTCATTTCTTTCGGCGATCATTATGTTTTTGCTGACGATGGTCACCGGTTCGGAGCTGCGCAGCATTGCTTTTTGGCTGATGGGCGATCTTACGGCGCCGCCTCCGACGACAAATGTTTTGGGATGGCTTGGATTTCTTTTCTTTGTGTTCATCGTGGCGGCGGGCGCGATGTACACGACGTCGTCCGATCTGAATTTGATTCTCACGGGAGAGCAAGAAGCGAGGCACTTGGGCGTAAACGTGAACCGAGTGAAATTTGTGGTGTACATCGCGGCTTCGGTGCTGACGGGGCTGGCGGTTTCGGTGAGCGGCGCGATTGGGTACGTGGGTCTGCTGGTTCCGCATGTGATGCGAATGTTTTTCGGCACGGATTATCGCTTGCTGATTCCGACGGCGGCGATTGGCGGTGCCATTGCGATTGTGCTGGCCGACACACTGGCGCGCACGGTGGTGGCGCCGACGGAATTGCCGGTAGGTGCGATGACGGCGCTGGCCGGTGCGCCCGTGTTTATTTATCTGATGCGCCGGAGGATGCGATGAGCGCGGGCGCGGGAGGTGTGGCGTTGCCCGAGTCGCAGCGAGTGCCTTACAGCGCGAGCCCGAGCCTGCGGCTGAAAGTGGAACAGGCGAGCTACGCGTATGCGGCGACGGACCGGTCGGCGCCGAAATTTACGCTGGGGCCGGTGAGTTTCATTGCGCAGCAACGCGAGCTGGTGGCGATTCTGGGGCCGAATGCGAGCGGGAAATCCACGATGCTGAAATTGCTCGCGGGACTTCTGAAGCCGCTTTCTGGACGAATTGAAGTGGACGGCATGGAAATCAGCGAGCTTGATTTGCTCGTGCGCGCGCAGAAAATCGCGCTGGTGGCGCAAGAAAGCGAACTCTTGTTTCCGCTGCGCGTGTGGGAATACGTTTTGCAGGGGCGCTATCCGTACGGGCGACGGCTGCGGTTCGAATCGGACGAGGACTGCCTGCTCGCCGGCAATGCGTTGGCACAAGTGGGCGCCGACGCGCTGCGAGACCGCTGGATGGATCATCTTTCCGGCGGCGAGAAGCAGCGCGTGATTCTGGCGCGCGCTCTAGTGCAGCAACCGTCGCTGCTGCTGCTCGACGAGCCCACGCAGCATCTGGATATCGGCGGCAAAGTGGAATTGCTGCGGAGACTGCGGCGGCTGGCGGACGAGAGCCGCTACAGCGTGATCGTGGTGACGCACGAATTGAATCTGGCGGCTGAATTTTCCGATCGCATTGTGCTGTTGCATAAAGGGAAGTGCCCGCGCATCGGAACGCCGGCGGAAGTTTATCAGCGGGAATTGCTCCAGGAAGTTTTCGACGCGCCGCTGGAAGTGGAAATGGGGTACAGCGGGCGTCCCCGCGTGATTTTGCGAGGCAGTCACTAGCCGGAAGAAAGTTTTTGCACTATCGCGGAAGAGGCAACCAAATTCCGCAAGCGGCGACATGCAGAAGATGCAGCGCCGTCCACAAAACCGAGACTCCGCGCACGGGAAGACGGTGAAAATCCGTCGCCGCCGCGCGACTGTAAAGCGGAGAATTTTCGGCGCGTGCCACTGTCGTTGGCTTCGAATTGCGCGAGTTGCAATTCGAGGCCGCGATGGGAAGGCTGCGCTAGACAAAACCGCCGAGCCAGGAAACCGAGCGGAATCTCAATCTTGGTAAGTATGCGATGCGCAGAACTTGCGAATCCTTTGATTCGGTCAGGGATCGCAGGACGAACGGCGCGACACATAGTTACCGGGACAACCTTCAACTCCCGCGCGAGAGGGAGAGGAGGATAAAAATGAGACCACGCTCCGCCGTTTTGTATTTCGCTTCCTTATTTTTGCTTTTGGCTTGCACCGCCCACGCACAAACTCCTACTACCTCCACCGGCGGTTCCGCGACAGCGACAGGTTCCGCGCACGATCAGCATGATGCCGCAATTTCCGGCACGGTTTTCGATCCCGCCGGGCAAGTCGTGCCGGGAGCCCGCGTCACTCTTCTCTACGCTATGGCCCAATTGGAAACGCGAGAAACGAATGCGCAAGGCCAATTCAGCTTCGCGCGTTTGCGCGGAGGAAAATACCAAATCGTGGCCACGAGTTCGGGCTTCGATCAATTGCCGGTGGATATTGACTTGCCGGCCGGTAAACAACGCGTCAGCGATCTCCATTTGCAGCTGAGCGCCTTGCGCGACAAGGTGGTCGTCTCGGCTGCGCCAGGCGGTGCGCTAACTTCGCAAATTGCGTCCTCGGTAAGCCTTGTCTCCGCGGACGAGATTGACAATCGTGGTGCGCAGGTTGCTTCGGACGTGCTACGCGGATTGCCGGGAACGGAAATCAATCAGTCCGGAGGCCGCGGATCGGTTACCAGCGCCTTCATTCGCGGCGGAGATTCGGACTACAACCTGGTGATGATCGATGGAATTGAGATGAACGATTTCGGCGGCGGCTTCGATTTATCGCCGCTGCCAGCGGAAGGAGTGGAGCAAGTCGAAGTGATCCGCGGTCCGGAGAGCGCACTTTACGGATCAAATGCCGCAGCTGGGGTGATTAATATTGAGACGATTCACGGAGATGGCCCGCCGCATTTTACGTTCGTGGGAGAGGGCGGCAGTCTGTATACGTGGCGACTGGGCACCACCGGTGCGGGACTGAACAAAGGATTTAGTTGGGCATACAGCCTGTCGCGGCTGCAAACCGACGGCCAAGTCCAGAATGATGCCTACCGCGGTCAGACTTCGACGGTGAGCCTGGGATACTCGCGCTCGCCGCGCCGCAAATTCAATGTAAACTTTTTCGGTTTCGCTGGCCTCCTCGGACTTCCGGGGCCCTATGGTTCGAACCCGGACGGTCTATTTCCCGGCCTTGATCCGTCCACGCACCAGAACCAGAATCTTTTTGGCTATCAGGCGCAGGAAACTGAGCAGCTTTCGTCTCGGTTCCAACAGGTAACGACTGTGAGCGTGTCGACGGACCGGATCACATTCGTATCGCCGATAGAAGGCAATTCGTTCACCAACAATCTGCGTGTGGTGGCCAATACCAGGAGCGAGATCGCGATTTCTTCCAAGGACACGCTGGTAGCGGGATTCGAATACGACCGAGATCAGTTCAAGAACACCTTCGTCGAAGGCTCCAGCGACTCGCCCTTTGTGCTGGGGCGCAATAGCTATGCGTTCTTCGCGGAAAACCGCTGGACTCCCGCCGATCGCTGGTTCATCAACGTGGGAGTGCGCGTGGACGGCCTGCAAACCGATTCCGTTCCGGTCAACAACGACACGGGCCAGCCGGGGATTCCCGCCAATACCCTCGCCAAGGTCACACCGCGGATTTCCGCCGCGTATATGGCGCGGCAGGGAGATGGTGACGACTTTTTCGGCGCTACGCGCCTGCACGCCAGTTTTGGAACCGGCTTCCGCGCTCCGGACGGATTCGAACTCGCGTTTACAAATAATCCGGCGCTGAAGCCCGAGGAAAGCATCAGTTACGATGCCGGCGTTGAGCAGCGGATGGCGCACGACCGCGCGATTCTGGACGTCACTTACTTCTATAACAAATTCAAGGATCAAATCGTGACCACCGGAGACTTGCCCACCAATTTCGATTCGGAGAACATCGGAAAGTCGCGAGCCTGGGGCGTGGAAACAAGCTTTCGTATCCATCCCTTTCGCTCGTTCGAATTTTCAGGTTCGTACACCTGGTTGAATACGGCGATCCTGGCGCTGGACGGCTTTCCGGAGCCCATCGATCCCTTCTCCGTGGGAGAACCACTGCTTCGCCGCCCGCGGAATGCCGCTGGATTCAACGCGACTTGGACGAAGAAGCGGTTGATGCTCAACATGAACGGGACCATTCGCGGCGCGGTGCTGGACGTCGAGCCGAACGATGGGACTTTTGCTTGCGAGTTGATAAACCCCATAACCAACTTGCCTTTTCAGTGCCTGTTCCGGAATCACGGATACGAGCTGATGAACGCGGGTTTCGCCTACCACCTTCCCAAGGGCATCGAAATCTATGGGAGGCTCAATAACTTCCTCAACCAGAGATACGAGGAGGCTTTTGGCTTTCCGTCTCTGCGACTGAATTTCATGGCCGGATTCAAAATGGACCTGCCTTCGGAGGGCCGACGCTCGGAATAAATGGCGAACTGTGGAGACTCGCCTGGCCAGGGCCGTCGCGTCGTTTTCGCGCGATGCGTATGGCCGTTCACGTCCCGCGCGGCCATGCGTCCGTCATAAGACCGGGTTTTCCCCCAGAACGGCGCCTACGATTGTGTCGGATGCTATAATTCTGGGTTCGCGTCGCGCCGAGTGCCGCGCCATGCGCCGCAAAACATGAGCCGAACGACACAGGAACAAGGTCGCGTCGCGCCAGAGATTATGGAGCGTTATGAAGCGGTAATTGGGCTGGAGGTGCACGCCCAGCTCAAGACGCTGACGAAGGCGTTCTGCGCTTGTTCGAGCCGCTTCGGCGACCCGCCGAATTCGAATACTTGTCCAGTGTGCCTGGGATTGCCGGGCGCGCTGCCGGTCCTGAATCGCAAAGCGCGGGATCTCGCGGTGCGAGCGTCGCTAGCGCTGCATTGCAAAATTCACGAGCGCTCGGTATTCGCGCGCAAGAACTATTTTTATCCGGACTTGCCGAAGGGCTACCAGATTTCGATGTACGAACTGCCGCTGGCGACTGAAGGTTCGCTGGAAGTCGAGGTCGAGGGCGCAACAAAGCGGATCGGAATCACGCGTTTGCATATGGAAGAAGACGCGGCGAAAAACCTGCACGAGGGATTCTCCGATTCCGACCGCTGGAGTTACATCGATTACAACCGTTGCGGCGTGCCGCTGGTGGAAATTGTTTCAGAGCCTGATATTCGGACTCCCGGCGAGGCGTATTCATATTTGACGACTCTGAAGCAAGTGCTGGAGTACACGGACGTGAGCGATTGCAACATGGAAGCGGGTTCGCTGCGCTGCGACGCCAACGTCAGTGTGCGCCTGCGCGGCGCGCCGAAATTCGGAACGAAGGTTGAGGCGAAGAACCTGAATTCGTTTCGATATCTGCAGCACGCGCTGGAATACGAAATCGAGCGGCAAATCGGCGTGCTGGAATCGGGCGGCAAAATCGTGCAAGAGACGCGGCTGTGGAACGTGGCCGCCGGGCGCACCGAAGCAATGCGCTCGAAGGAATTCGCGCACGACTACCGCTATTTTCCGGACCCCGATTTGCTGCCTCTTTCGGTTTCAGAAAAGCTGGTTGGCAAAGTTCGCGCGGAGATGGCCGAGCTTCCGGATGTAAAACGCGATCGTTTTTTGCGGGAGTATGGACTTACACCGTACGATGCGGGAGTTTTGACTGCGACGCGCGCGCTAGCGGATTATTTTGAAGCGGCGGTGAAGGCGGGCGCTCCAGCGAAGTCCGCAGCGAATTGGATTTCGACCGAACTGCTGCGCCGGCTGAATGAAGCCGGGAAGGACATCGAGGGTTGTCCCGTGCCGCCGGAGGCGCTCGCAGAGCTGTTGGCGAAGATAGAAAGCGGCGAAATCACCGCCGCCAGCGGCAAGAAAGTATTTGCTACGATGTTTGATACGGGCAAACGCGCGGCTGCTATCATTTCCGCTGAAGGGATGACGCAGATCACCGACGCAAATGCGATAGAACAAATCGCGCGGATGGTAGTGGCTAAAAACGCGGATAACACAGCGAAGTATCGCGCGGGGAACGAAGGCGTGTTCAAGTTTTTCGTGGGCCAGGTGATGCGTGAAACGCGCGGGCAAGCCAGCCCGCAAATGGTAAACGATATTCTGAAGCGAGTGCTGGCCGAGTCTTAGCGTGAGCGAACGGGAGAATAAAGCGGCATGTTGAAAGAAGGCGACAAGGCTCCGAACTTTAGCGTAACGGCGGACGACGGCAAAATAGTCTCGCTTTCGGATTATCGCGGGCGCAATCTGGTTCTCTATTTCTATCCCAAAGCCAACACTCCCGGTTGAATCAACGAAGCGTCCGAGTTTCGCGACGCCATCAAGAAGTTTGAAAAGCTGGACACTGCCATCGTGGGATGCAGCGCGGACACGGCGGAAGATCAGACAAAATTCAAGATCAAGCACAAACTGAATTTCCCGCTGCTTGCGGATACGAAATTTGAAGTCATCGAACCTTATGGCGCGCGGCGGATGAAAAGTTTTCTGGGGAAATCATTCATGGGAATCGTGCGCATGACGTATTGGATCGGCACGGACGGAAAAATTCGCAAGATTTGGGACAAGGTAACGCCCAGAGGCCACTCCGCAGAAGTGATTGCCGCGATTGAGGCGGGATCGGAGTAAGCAAGGTCATCGAGCGACGCTACACGGTCATGTGGAACGTGTCGCCATCCTGCTCGACCAGCGCGTTATCGATCAGCCGTGTTTTACCCAGCTTTGCAGCAAGCAATATTAAGCAACTTCCCCGAAGGTTCACCACGGGTTCGAGCGTTTCCGCGTCCACAATTTCGGCGTAATCGAGAGCGATAGCAGGCTCGGCGTCGAGCACTCGCCGCAACACGGCAAGCAATCGCAAAACATCGCGTTGACCTGCTGCAATTTCCTGCCGCACGGCCTCCAGCGAGCGATGAAGGGTGGTGGCGGCGCGACGGTCGTCACCCTGCAGATACACATTGCGCGAAGAGAGAGCCAGGCCGTCAGGCTCGCGAAGAATCGGGCGGACGACGATTTGAGCGTCCAGATTGAGATCGAGTGACATCTGGCGAATGATGCGGGCTTGCTGCGCGTCCTTGCGGCCGAAGTAGGCGAAGCCGGGCTGAACGATTTCTAAAAGCTTCAACACCACGGTGGTGACGCCGTGGAAATGGCCGGGACGCGAGCGGCCCTCGAGCTTGTCGCTGAGTCCTGACACAGCGACCACCGTGCTAAAACCGGGCGGGTACATTTCCTCGGGCGTGGGCGCGAATAAATAATCCACTCCGAGATTTTCGAGCGCCGCGCGGTCGGCTTCGAACGAGCGCGGATATTTTTGGAAATCCTCGGAGGGGCCAAATTGTTTGGGATTGACGAAAATCGAAACTACAACCGGAGAGCATTCGGATTTTGCCGCGCGGATTAGCGAAAAATGGCCCGGGTGCAAAGCGCCCATGGTGGGAACGAAGCCGATGACGCGATTACTTGCGCGCGCCTCGCGAGAGATTTGCTTCATCCACGATATGGTGCGAATTATTTCCATGGGATGGGGAAAAAGAGAAAGCCTCTCAGGAAATTACCGCGCAGGGAATGTGCGAGCTCCCGCGCGGCGTCATGCCTTGGCCTGCGCTGCGGCGCGTTCGCGATAAAACAAGATCAGGTCGGTGGAGATGGCCTTGGCATCGAGCTGGCGCAACATCGTGGCAGCTTGACCGCGGTGATAGGTGCCATGGTTGACGAGGTGTTGCAACATTTGCCAGAGCGGAGCAGCTTGCGGCACGCCCGCTGTTGTTTTGTGGGAAATGATGCGTTCTAGATCTTCCGGCTTGAGCGAGGCGATATATTCAATAAGGTTGCGTTCGATTTCAGTCCAACGGCGGCGGACTGATTCGAGCGTGGGGAAATCGGTTGCAGGCGGGAACTTATCGGGCGAACGGCCTTGCCAGCGTTCGAGCCATAGCCACTCGACGAGCATAATGTGGGCGAGAGTATCGCGGACGGAGCGAAAGCTCGAGCGCAGGTCGCGCGTGAATTGCTCTTCGCTGAGCGGCGCGCAGGCATCCAGCGTGCGGCGATTGGCCCAGGAGTTGTAGTCGTACAGGCGGCGGAAATCTTCGACGTTCATGCGAATCATCTCCGTTCAGATATGGCACGCATGCTTGCAGCGAACTACCCCGTTTAGGTGCGCTGGCGTGCGAGCAGTTGATCGCGCAATTCAGCCGAGGAGTGGAAGGATTCCGCATCGGACGGGAAACCGCCGCTGCGGACGTCGCTGCAATACGCTTCCACCGCGCGGGAAATTTCGCCGGAGAGATTTGCATATTGCCGCGCAAACTTCGGCGTGTGGCCGATGGTGAGGCCGACGAGATCGTGGAACACAAGAACCTGGCCATCGCAATCGGGCCCCGCGCCGATGCCGATGGTTGGAATGCGGAGTTTTTCGGTGATCCGGGCGGCAAGCTCGCGCGGGACGGATTCCAGAACCACCGAGAATGCGCCAGCGGCTTCCACTGCTTTTGCATCGCGCTCAAGCTGCTTCGCGGCGTCGACCGTCTTACCCTGGACGTGAAATCCGCCCAAGGCATTAATCGATTGTGGCGTGAGGCCGACGTGGCCCATCACGGGGATCTCCGCTTCGACCAGACGGCTGATCAATTCGAGACGGCGCTCGCCGCCTTCGATTTTCACGGCCTCGGCTCCGCCTTCTTTTATCAGGCGCATGGCGTTGCGAATGGATTCATCGGTGGAGACATGAAAGCTGCCGTAGGGCATGTCGGCAACCAGGAGAGCGCGCTTCGTTCCGCGGCGAACAGCGCGGACATGGTGCAACATTTCATCCAGCGTGACGGGCAAAGTGCTGTCGTAACCAAGCACAACCATGCCGAGCGAGTCGCCGACGAGGAGCACTTCGACACCGGCTTCGTCAAGCAAACGCGCAGTGGGGTAGTCGTAAGCCGTCAAGCATGTGATTTTCTTTCTTGTCTCAGGAGAACCAGGGCCGGAATTGAACTTGCGGGATAGCAGGTCAGGCACGGTAATTTTACCGTTGCCCGCTCGCGGTGCAACACTCATTTTTGCCTCCGGTGCCGCTCCCAGGTTCGGGATGCAGCCCATCCAACAATCAGATTCTAGCAGACGGCGCGGACGGCAACAAAAAGGATTTCTGCTGCTGCGCTGGCGCCGCCATCAGCGGCTGGCCTGTGGCCTATTGTGCGTCCGTAACCTTGCCCTTGACGAAGGTGACCTTGAGATCTTTATATACGTAAATTTGCTTGGCGCCCAGGTTGAGGATCTTATCGGGCTGGCCGAGTATCGCGACGACTTCATCGGTAGATTGGCCTATGCCGACCGTGGCTGGCGGAGCTGCAGGAGCCTGTTCCGCTGGCGCGGCCTGTTCCGCTGCCGGCTGCGCGTCGCCACCTTGCTGTTGGTTTCCCTTGTCGTCGGACTTGGCAGAATCGTCTGGTTGAACCTTGAAGACTTCCGCGACGGTCGCTAAGACCTCATCCGTTGATGGAGTTGTGCCTTTCGTATAGGGAAACTTGAGCGTGCACTGGTACCGAACGTCCTGAATAGCATCGCTGAACAGGGTAAAGACGACGCCGTCGCCCTGCACCGCAATCCCGGTGACCCAGAACTTTTCGCCGGTGACGAATTGCCGCGATTGCGTTTGCGCAGCTTGGGGCGGAGGATGTCCGATGAAGCTGCCAAATTTTTGCACGTTATCATGCACGCCGTAAGCGCCCTCGGAAAGCTTTCCAGCCTTATAAGTGTTCTGGGGCAGCACTTGGTTGGAAGTGCTGTACATGATTATTTTATCTTTTTGCAGTATCAAAACAGCGCCGGCGGTGACGATGTCGGTCTTGTCGTCAGTGGGCTTTGTGATCGCGTAGGTTGATTCCAACTTTTGCTGAAGTCCCTGGGCTGCGGAGCGAGGGCTTGTCCCCAGAAACGAAAACAGTATGGCTGCGGCAACGATTGATTTGATGATTGCTTGGCGCAAAAACATAGGCTTTCCTCGCTTAGAGAAGAAATTATTTCGGAGCAACGCCGGTACTATAGGTAAGCCTACTAATCATGTCAACTGGCGCACGATTTCAAATTCAGCTTAACCACCACTTGTCCAGCAGAGTTCAACCGGGAAAGCCAGCCGACGTGCAGCTGACTCTCCCGGTCGGTGATTGGCTACGTGACGCTAATTACTGACCCCGTCGTTTGCGGCTACCTGGACTTCCTTTTCAGTCGCGTCGGCTTCCTGTTGTTGTTTTGTCAAATCGGCCGCGGCGTTAGGATCGACTTGCGCCACACCGTCAGGATTGACCTTCGACACGGTAGAACCAGCCGGAGCGGCGGGCATGCCATTCTTGCCCTGGTTCTTGGCCAGCTCTCCGAGGCCGTCGTCAATCTGCTCGCGGAAATGATTATGCATTTCCTGCAGGTCGTTGACTGCGACGGAAAATTGCGTACCGGAGCTGCAGTCGCCCTTTTGGCTGCCGCTGACGAGCACCTTCACGTTCTGGTTGGCGTCAGGGGTATCGTCGATGCGAGTAAGAACATCGCCCTGGCTCAAGGAACATTCGGTGCCGTCTGCTAGTTGTGGGTTGAGAGTGTCAGCAACGATGAAAGTGCGCAGATTGGGATTCAGCGCGTCCGGCGGTACTTCGGCCGGAGTAGCTGAGGCTGATTGTGACGAGTCTGCCGCCGGCGCTGCTGCTGCTGCCGGAGCGCTGGCTTGTGCCGCTGCGGCATCCCGTTCAGCCGCGATCTCTGCTTTAACCTCATCAGCGATCGCCTGCTTTACTTCCGGTGTTAGGACGACCGCACTCTGAGCTCCGCCGCCTGAGTCTGCTGGGGCGCCTCCCGGATCGGCACCGGCACTTGCATTCGCAGCAACAGTGGCGTTAGCTGCTGCCTGAGCTGCATACGCGGCCTGCAAATTTTGCGATATCAGGTAGTCCGTGAGCCAAAACGCTGGAGCTGCATAGACCGGATACGGATTGAAAAAATATCCATAGTAGCCATACCATGGCGCACCGCCCCACCCCCAACCCCAACCGATCCCTGGGCCCCATCCACCGTAGGCCCATCCATAGTACCCACCGCCCCAGTAGCGTCCGGGGTAGTAGTGGTTATAGTAGCCACCATGCCAGTAACCTCTTCCGTAAGCGCGCGCATACGCATGCCCGCCTCTGTAGTAAGTGCGGCTTGTGAAGTTGCGGCCCCCGCGGGAGAAGTTGTGTTCTGTGTAGCCTCGGCCACGTCCTGTACTAACCACGCGGCTGCCATCTGCACGCCTAGACGAAACGGTTCGGCTGCCGTTGGCCCCGTGGTTTATGGTCGTACCGCTTTTGGTGTGAATCGAGCTGACCTTACCGTTGGAACCGAAGTTCGCTTTCGTCCCGCTCTTCGTCGAAACGCTCGTCGTTTTGCCCGAGCTGTTGGTGGATCTTGTGTTTCCGTGAGCGGTTGTAACTGTCTTGCCGCCGCCCTTGGTGCCGCTAGTCGAGGCTGACTTAGCGCCGCCCGCTGTGCTTCCCTTGGCACCGCCTGCTGTGCTTCCCTTGGCACCGCCCGCTGCGCTGCCGCCCTTGGCACCGCCTGCCGTGGTGGTCTTCGCGCCGCCGGCTGTGGTTGTCTTAGCACCACCCGCCGTGGTCGCCTTGGCGCCGCCTGCTGTGGTGGTCTTAGCGCCGCCCGCTGTGGTGGTCTTGGCGCCGCCTGCTGTGGTGGTATGAGATCCCCCGGCCGTAGTGGTGTGAGAGCCGCCCGCCGTGGTGGTGTGAGATCCCCCGGCCGTAGTGGTGTGAGAGCCGCCAGACGTGTTTGCGTGCGATGTGTTTGCGTGCGAGCCACCGGATGAAGATTTTGCCGGGGCGGAGGCATGCGAACCGCCTCCACCTGAAGACTTATTCTTCTGGCCCCAAGCAAAACTAGGAACCATGAGTAAAATCAGAAATACAATCCACTTCCCGGCGATGTTTCTACCTGGATGGAGCAATTTCATCGTCATCTCCTCTTTTTGGAACTTTGTCTTTTGACTCGAGCCAGCAAGAATTTTTAACACTCAATGATTCCGTATGTTTCGGATGGCAATCGTCTTTCTCGAAGTCGAATACGCACAACATTAGACTCACGAGAACCGCCGGTAGCTAAAAAATGGACAAGGTGCGCTCAATCCGTACCCCCGAGCGTGAACGGACAAATGCACGAAAGATACCCGACGACACTTCATACTCCTCCGCAAAAGGCATACTACGAGGGGCTGCAATCAATCTCCGGAAACTATAATCCCAGCTTTAACAGACTGTCAATTCCAAACGGAATTGGCTAGGACTGCACAACCGGAGCCGGCATTTGAGGCTCGACGCCGCGCCATCCGACCGGGCGTCCCTGGACCGCTTCTTTCAACGCACGGAAGAGCACGACGTACATCATTTGGCGATAGTAAAAGCGCTGGAGAATGAGCGGCGCGAGCAAAGTCCAGTCTTCGTTTTTCTCCAGCGCAAACGCGACCACGCAGGTCAGGAGGTCAATCAACATGAAGATGGCAAAGAAAACCAGCGAACGCTCGACGTCCTGAAGCGTCCAAAGCTGCGGCAAACGGGCGATTCGAAGCTGCGCAAGGCCCCAGAGAGCGATGGAAAGTATAAACAGGAGATCGATCACGGGTGAAACCAGCGGAAGAATAATTTGGAACAGGAAAATATTGGGGATGGCAATCCAACCCAGAGTGCCATAGCGCGGTTTGCCCACCGCGTCACGATGTTTCCATACAGCTTGCAGAGTACCGAAGGTCCAGCGGAATCGCTGGCGAATCAGAGCTTCCACGGTGTCCGGGACTTCCGTGCGCCCGATGGCATCTTCGTCGTACAAAATCTTCCACCCGTTGCGGCGAATGGTCAGGGTGAGGTCGGTATCTTCCGCCACGGTGTCACCCGAAAATCCGCCATTGGCTC
>Ga0302324_100003935_pt1 | contig 33278 bp, 26 predicted proteins | sample Palsa_T0_1_FD_201949 | JGI IMG/M metagenome (GOLD analysis project Ga0302324, IMG submission 201949) | Peat permafrost microbial communities from Stordalen Mire near Abisko, Sweden - Palsa_T0_1 | ecosystem: Environmental > Terrestrial > Soil > Palsa > Peat permafrost | place: Sweden: Abisko...
TTGAACGGGGACCCACAAGGGTCGGCAACCCGCGAGTTGCGTGCGGCTCAAGTCGACGTCGATTTCAGCCAGACGTCCGACGGCCACTCTATAGCCGATAAGGTATTGGCGGCCGGGGGCGCGGCCGCCGTCCTGCACACCATTCCCAGCAAAGGCGCAGCCCAGAACACCACGGTCAAGGGCGATCAACTGCTGGCAACTCTGCAAAACGGGAAGGCCATCACCAGCCTTCATGGCACGGGCCACACCAGCGTTCTGGATGTGTCACCGGCCAACGCCACCAATTTGAGTACGGGCGACGTATTGCAGGTAAATTTTGTGCCCCAGGCAGCTGGCCGCAACCCCCCAGCGCAAGCGAAACCGCCGGCCGCCCCGCAACCTGCCGGTCTGGCGAGCAGCACGGCCTCTTCCGAGATCGATTCGACGATCCAGGAAGGCAACGTCACCATCACTCAGACTCCTGCCGCAGGCGCCTCGGCGAGTGCTCCTACGCACGCGACGGCACACCGGGCCGAGTATAGCGCTGCCAGCCAGCTGCTTCGGCTTACTGGCTCGCCCCGCATCGATGACGGCACCAGCGATCTCGCCGCCACCTCGATCGATTACCATCGCGACACCTCGATTGCCAATGCAACTGGCAACGTGAAGGCAACCTACCTCCAGCCCAAATCAGGCCAGGCGGCATCGACCGCGACCCCCTCCGGATTTGCAGGCCAAGGCCCGACCCACGTCATCTCCAACGATGCCATTCTCGATCAGGCCCATGGACAAGCAATCTTCCGTGGACAGGCCCGCTTGTGGCAAGGTGGAAATTCAGTGGCAGCCCCGATCATCGAACTCCACCGCAATCCCGAGACGCTGAAGGCCTACAGTGATGGCGCAACTCCGGGAGCAGTATCGACGGTGATCGCGACGGCCTCCGGGCCGCAGCATCCGGCGAGCGTGTTTCGCGTCCGCAGCCGTGATTTGTTCTACACGGACGCTGACCACAAGGCCGTTTTTACCGGGACGGTGGCCACCGAGGACGCGAGCGGAGTAGTCCATTGCGACCAGGCCGAGGTATTTCTGGCCTCGACCGGCCCGGCGCCGAAGAACCCCGGCGCAGCGGACAGCGGCCAAAGTCGTATCGACCACATCATCGCCACCGGCCACGTGGTACTTCAGCAGCCGGGGCGGAGGGGTACCGGCGAAAGGCTTCTGTATACCGCTCAGGACGGGAAATTCGTGCTCACCGGAACTTCCTCCGTGCCTCCGCATCTCTATGACCAGATCCACGGCAATGTGTCCGGCGATGCTTTGAGTTTCAACAGCCAGGATGATAGCGTCAGTGTCACGGGTGGCCGGTCGAAGGCAGTCACCGACACCCGCACAGCGAAGTAAATGCAAAAGCTTTCTACCGACGAGATCGGCAAGTCCTATAAAGGACGACAGGTGGTTCGCGGGGTCAATCTTGACATCTCCCAGGGGGAGGTGGTCGGACTGCTGGGCCCCAATGGCGCCGGAAAAACCACCAGCTTCTACATGATCGTCGGCCTGATCCAGCCGGATACCGGGCGCATCCTGGCCGATGGACAGGACATCTCCCGAGTGCCGATGTATATGCGTGCCCGCCAATACGGCATCAGCTACCTTCCCCAGGAGCCTTCGGTCTTCCGCAAGCTTACGGTGGAGGAAAACATGCTGGCGGTGCTCGAGGCCCAGTCGATTTCCTCTTCCACCCGCCGCGCCCGGACCGAAAAGCTGATCGACCAGCTCAACCTTGGCCATATTCGCAAAACCCGGGGCTACGCTCTCTCCGGGGGCGAACGCCGCCGAGTCGAAATCGCCCGCTGCCTTTGCATTCAGCCGTCCTTTATTTTGCTCGATGAGCCCTTTTCGGGAATCGATCCCATTGCGGTAACCGACCTGCAGGAGATTATCTTCGACTTAAAGGCCAGCGGGATCGGCGTTTTGATCACCGATCATAATGTACGCGAGACGCTCTCGGTCACCGATCGCGCCTACATCATCAATGAAGGACGCATCTTCAGGACGGGAACGCCGGACCAGCTGGGGCGCGACCAGGAGGTCCGCCGGGTGTATCTTGGCGGCGGATTCTCCTTCGATTAGCCTCTTCGGCGGTGCATCCGGGCCTGGCCGCGGTTCCTTGTCTCGATCAGGAGGGGTACACTGAGAGAAATTCAGGTCCCCTTCGGCGATTGTTTATGACCCTGCTTCAACCAAGACTGAGCTTAAAAGTAGCTCAACGGCAGATACTCACACCTGGCTTGATGCAGATGGTGAGCGTTCTCGCCCTGAACAAGCTTGAACTGAAGGAGATGATCAACACCGAAATCGTTGAAAATCCGGTACTTGAGGAGTTGGAAGAAAATGTTCCGCTGCTGGACGACGTGGCCAGCCTGGAGGCCGAGCGGGAGCGGCCGGCTGAAGAAATTGTGGCCGATGCTCACCGCGACAAAGCCGACCCATTTGAGGAGATCGACTTCGGATCCTACTTCCAGGAGTACCTCGACCCGGGCTTTCGCTCCCCCAACAACTATGAACTCAGCGAGAAACCCTCGTTTGAGAATTTTCTCTCCCACCCCAGCACCCTGACCGACCATCTTTTCTGGCAGCTGGGATCGCTAACCCTCCCCCCGAGAGTCCGTGAGGCCGCAGAGTACATCATCGGCAACCTCGATGAGGACGGTTACCTTCCGGCGTCCGAGCGGGAATTGCTCGAAGGATTTCTCCACGAACAAGGGACGCCGCTGGAAGTGCTTCCCGCCGAATCCTGGACAGAAAGCCTCCCCGCGGATTCGAGCCAAAACCTGAGCGGCGGGGTAAGCGCCACCCCCGAGCGCGACACCATCAGCCATGCCCGCGCAGTCCTCAGCTCGGCTTTGAAGACCGTACGGGCTCTCGATCCGCTGGGCGTAGCCTGCCGCGATCTCCGTGAATGCCTGCTGACCCAGATTGAGGCGCATTGCCGGGGGTTACGTGCACCCGAAAAGCGGCCGACCGCCAGCCCGGTTCGCACGCAGCCGCACGATGCCGGGCCGGACGAAGATCGTCCGGCGTCCTCGGGAGCGCATTCGGAATTCGCAGAAGTTGGGGCAGAAAAGCCCTACCCCCCGCTTGAGGTAGAGATTCAGATCACCACCGCTCCCGATTACCGCATCGAGGTGGCGGAAACCTCCTGGCGCATTATCGACAAACATCTTCAATTGCTGCAGAAGCGGGACCTGCGCGAACTCGCCAGGGCCCTCGGCAAGCCGGTCGAGCATACCCAGCTGGCCTTCGATCTGATCCGCACTCTCGATCCTCGCCCGGGACAGCGCTACAACCACTCCGAGGCGCGCCTGATCGAACCGGATGTGGCGTTTGTCAAACGCGATAGCGAGTATGTCGTGGTCATGAACGAAGACGACCTGCCCACCCTCCGCCTGAATCAAGGCTACCGCCGCATGCTGAAGCAGGACGGCACCGAGAAGGATGTCAAGGATTACGTCAAGGAGCGCTACCGCTCCGCGCTCCAGCTCATCCGGAATATCGAACAGCGCAAAAATACTATCCTCCGCACCTGCGAGTCGATCGTTCGCCGCCAGGGCGAATTTCTGGAGCGCGGGGTCGAATACCTGAAGCCGATGATGATCAAAGACGTCGCCGAGGAGATTGGAGTCCATCCCTCCACCGTCAGTCGCGCCGTCTCGAACAAATACGTACACACCGCCCAAGGGGTCTTCGAATTGAGGTTTTTCTTCTCCGAAGGGGTCAACGGGCCGGAAGGGGCCGGGACGCCGCTCATTTTGCTCAAGCGAAAGGTGAAACGGCTGATCGAGGAGGAAGATGCTCGCAAGCCTCTGACCGACGACCAACTCGCTCATATCCTCCAGACCCAGGGCATCGACGTGACCCGGCGGACAGTCGCCAAGTACCGCGAAGACCTCCGCATTCCCAGCACCCACCAACGCCGCAAGCGAGATTGATCACCCCGTACCAACCGCGGTTGATGTAATATCAGGAGTTCCTGAGAGGAAATGTCCCTTTCAGAAGAGGTAGACGATGCAGATCGAATACACCGGAAGACAAATCACAATCACCCGATCGCTGCACGCAATCGGGGATGAAGGCATTGGACGAATTGGCAAAATCCTGGGCAAGGTCACCACCGCCCATGTCGTTCTGACGGCGGAGAAGTACCGGCAAACTGCTGAAGTCACGATCAAAACCCGGCTGCAGAGCATTGTTGGTCTGTGCGAATCGACCAGCATGGAAAATGCCCTTCGGGAAGCCATCGCCAAGGCCGAAAGCCAGGCCATTCGCCACAAAGACCGGATTCGCGCCAGGAAACGCAAACCCAAGGAAGAGAAGACGCACGAAGACTCGCAACTGGCCCGGACGCGCCGCACCGGACGTGCGGTCACCGTCGCTGCCAGCCCAACCCGGCCTGAATCCAAGGCCGAAGCCAACGCTCGCGCCGCCAACGGCAATGGCCGCGCCAAGCCCGCTATACCGGTCACCGTACATTCCTTCCCGGCAAAGACGCCGATTGCCGAGCCCCATGTGGTGCGCTCGATCGATTCGATCGCCATGCGCCCTATGTCTCTGGAAGAGGCGGTCAAAGAAGCCGAGTTCCGCGACCGTGAAGTCTTCGTCTTTCGCGACAATCAGGGCGGCCTGAAGGTCCTGCATCGCAAACGCGACGGCAAGATGGAGCTGATCGAGGTTCCGTAGTGGCAAACCTGACCGCAAGAATGCTTGAGCATGAGCCATGGCCCGCAGAACCATTCCAGAAAAGGCGAAGCTAGCCAGATCCACGTATGCCCAGCCCGCCCAGTCCACCAGACTGGATTCCAAGCCCACACCCACCGCCGCCAGTGAACTCGTCATCCTCACCGGACTGTCGGGATCAGGGAAAGCCTCTGCGCTCAAGACCTTCGAAGATCTGGGATTCTATTCCGTCGACAACCTGCCGCTTGAACTGCTGCCCAGATTTGCCGATTTGGTGCGCCAATCCGCGGAAATTGATCGCGCCGCCTTGGTTGTCGATGTCCGTGAAGGCCAGACCCTGGAGCGCTTCCCGACTATTCTGCAGCAGATTAGAAAGTCGCTGGCCACCACCGTCATCTTCCTCGAGGCCAGCGAAGCCGCCCTGCTTCGCCGCTATTCCGAGACTCGCCGCCCGCACCCATTGGCCAAGTCCGGCATGGTACGGAGCGCCCTGGAGTCCGAGCGCGCCCTGCTGGATCCGATTCGCAACGTCGCCGACCTCACCCTCGATACCTCGAACTTCAACGTCCATGAGCTTCGCGCCTACCTCCAGGCCAAGTTCGAGAGCGGAAGCACCGGACGGAACCTGCTGATTTCTGCGATCAGCTTCGGATACAAGAATGGAGTGCCGCTCGAAGCTGATCTGGTCTTCGACGTACGCTTCCTGCCCAACCCTCACTTCATTCCAGAATTCCGCAAGTTGACCGGCAAGCATCCCAAGGTCTCCGCCTACGTCCGCAACTTCCCGCAAACCCAGGAGTTTCTTGATCGCGTGACGGAGATGCTGCTGTTTCTGCTGCCGCATTACATCCAGGAAGGAAAGAGTTATCTCACCGTGGCCTTCGGGTGTACCGGAGGCCAACATCGCTCCGTCGCCATTGCCGAAGAGATGGCAAAGCGCCTCGGAAAGCAGGGCTATCGCGTAAAGACAGCCCACCGGGACATGCCGCGCCCAAAGCGGGGCTGAAGAATCGAGGAAATCTGTCCTAAAACGAAACGGTGGATGCCGAGCCAAAACGGAATTGCTGCACTATCCCCTCCGTTTTTCCTGAAGTGTCAATGGGCTGAGCAAGCGACGCTGATGGTCAACGATCTCAAACAGCCTTCGACGAATGGCGGTATTGCCCGCTGGGTGGGACGAGGAACGATCGCCTATTTTACCGACTTGAAGATCACCCGCTAAGCTGACCCTTATTCCAATGTATTGGCGGGCCGGCCTTTCTTCGCGCTGTCGAGTTCTCCAACGCTCGATCCTGCGGGTTTTGTCGAATGCAGTCTCGCTTGAAAGCGACGACTCTGGCCGGGTTGTCGAACGAGCGGAAATCGGCGCGGTAGGCGAGCATGGCGCGGGCTTCCTCCAGCAAGCAGCCTTCGCACCGGAGGCAAAGAGTTGAAGGCGTCCTCGAACGATGGAGACGCGCAGGTCAGGACACGCCGAACGGCTCGTGAACGACTTGCTCGGGCATTTCGGCAACTGTCCATACGTGCTGGTGGTATCCTCCGCCGCCCCAAAGGGTACCGTCCCAGTTGGCGCAGTCGGTGGGCAATGCGGTCTGCACGGTGAGAGTCTCGCCATGGAAGTGAACTGTGTGGTCATCCGTGAAGACGGTTGAGGGAAGCGCGCCAGCCGGCGAGGGCGGGAAGGCATACTGTCAGTTGCCTTCGACGCGCGTGTCCCTGGAAAGATGCTTACGGGTGTTCTCGTGCGCGAGGCTGCTAGCCCCGGCTTCATGGAGCCAATCATTGCCGCCGGACGTTTGGACGGGCGGTGATGATTGCCCCACCCGTCCGGTTTAAAACGCCGATTGTAGTCAGGTCGCACACTGCTCTTTTACATGCCCTTTGCGGATGCTGACTGGAGCGCAGCGATCAATGGCTTGCCGGCAGCGGGTATTTTCTCGCTGTGCAGAATTCCAGCGGCGTCAATGTCCTTGCCGTAGAGATCTTTGTTGGCCTTATCGTCAGAGTCCATGGAGGCGCTTCCTAAGGCAGCTCCGGCGAAGAGCCCCTTCGACTGCGAATAGGATAGGATATCCACGTTCGGATCGTTAAAGGTGGCTGCGTTGGCTCCAGTTGGGCCTGCTACGGCAGAGGCGCCGGCACCCAGCTTCAGCTTGCCGGACAGAATCTTATCCGCTCCCCGCTGGGAGATAATCAGCAGTACATAGTCAGTCGCAGAGGAGCCCAGCTGCGCTCCGAGGCTGCCAGTATCGAGGGTATACATGATGGGCGCGCCCCAATCTCCATCCATGTTGGCGCCGGTGCGGCAGACCAGAACTCCGCGGCCATAGCTAACGCCTATGCCAACCCCCACTTTCTTCACGCTGGGATAAACGAGCACACACTTTGTTTTACCCCACGCGGTGTTGGATATCTCGCTCTTCGAGACTATCGTTTTCAGTACTTCGGTTGATTCAGTCAGCCGCTTATCGGCCTTCTGGGCGACAGCGGGAAACGCCGCCGCAACACATAGCAATCCCGCGATCAAATTCGTTTTCATTGTTTGTCACCTTTCTATGTCTAGTCTTCTCGACTGACGGAGTCGGACCTCCGCAATTGTACATTACGTAGGCAGCAGAGGCTGATGCCATAAGAGTCTGTGCTGCCTTGGAGAGGCCGCCCTGGCATGGTATTTTCCGTTAGTTGCTCGGGCCTTTTGCCTCTGCCTCCGCCATTCTCTTCGCCACTCCTTCGACGTCATCCAGGTTTGAAGCTGGCGACGTGCTGCATGGGCGGGAACTCTTGTGTGGGATCGTCACCCCTCCTTCGTTTCCTTGGCCTGAAAACTGAAGAGAAACTCCGGCTTTAGCTTCACGTAGACGTCTACTTCCGGCCAGGTTTTGTACTGCGGTAGTGTCCAGAATTTTTCGCACTTTCGATCGTTGTTGTGATTGCGGAAGGTTGTTGGGTTGTGGTTGATATGCTGTGGCCCCATAGGGCCACAGGGCCACAGCATAATGGTCAGCCGATGGCGACGACTCCGGCGAGCCGGTTCATTTGCAGATAGCGGTTGGTTCCCCAGCGGGTTCCGGCGAGGTGTCTGAGCCGGCGCAAAACGCCCTGCGGCCTTCTTTCGCTCCTTCGTATGCTGTGAGGCGTAGCGGAGAAGAGCGTTCCACGAAACGGCAATATCCTCGGCGGCGGCACCGTCGGAAGGCAGGGCGGCGATCAATTGCCGGGCGAGCCTAAGCCGTTGTGTAGTGGCAGTGGACTGCTCTGCAAGAAAGTAGCAGTGGGGTTTTTCTTGCTCATCGCCGTCTACACCCGCCGTAACGCTGCAAGAGGAATGTCTTTCCCAACCGCCTGCGTCCATTGAGGAGCAGCATCTGGCCAGCTGCTCGGTGGCGCTTCCATGCGCGGTCCAAGGCTGCGAGTTCGAGCTTCCTGTCATAAAAAGGATCTGGCTTGATGGTCATGTGGGGCAATGGCTAGGTAGCCATTGCCTTACAGATAAAACGAGCCATCGCCGGCCGGGAGAGGTGGGAATCAAGCCCCCAAAACTGACCGACTAACCGGAGGGTCGGCCGTGGGAGCTGCAGAATTGACGGAAAACCTTGCCCCCCAGACAATCGGCGACATTCCTTTGGGACATTACGTACCCCTGTTGGAATTTAACCAGCAGACCGCGGCCTCGCTCGAAAGCATCCAGTAGCGTTCGAGTTCTTCGGGATGGTCTCGATCGGGCCCTGCTTCAGCTCTCCCGCCAGCGTCAGGATCTGCTTCGACCCGCGCGCGATTCGTCGGGATACGCCGACGGTCGATCGACTTCCCGGCGCCGGGCGGGAGCAAGCTCGAGCTTCGACCACCGTGAAAGCTGTTCTTCATAGAGATCGACATCTTCCGACTGGTCGGAATAAACCTTGAGGGCCCGGGTCGACCGTGAGGTCGTCCAGCGCATGAGGCGGGGGATCGGCAGGACATAAGACTGACATGCTGCCGCTCCGCCTCATCGAGCAGGCCGTCGACTGCTCGGGCAAAGATGTCGTCCAGGGTCGAGGCGTTTACTGTCTCAACGTCGGCGGTGTCCAGATCGAGCAGGCGGTAGCGGATGGGTTTTTGAAAGCGTTGACGCCGGCGGCGGTAGAAGCTACCGAACAGGCTATGCAACAACTGGAAAGCCGATCATGATGCGGCGCTCGGGCAGTAGCGCCTGGCGGCACCCTGAACTTAGACCTCTCGCGGCTCAATGGCTGGCCTACAGACTCCCCTGTCAACGCTTCGCCCTGCATCTCGCGATGCACAACGCATGACTCGGGGCCAGTGTGGTTTGCTATTCCTTCACTGCACAGGACTTTCACCTGCTACTCCTTGCCGGTCTCCCGGCGCACTCGCGTGCAATATTTGACCATTGGAGGAGTGGCCCCACTCCGACCCCAACTCCAATTGCGGTATCACGGTCTGGCCAGCGTCTACGTGCCATGACACCCTTCGGCACGAACCAGCGCGGCAATGAAATTACGTTCAGGCTCCCACGGCTTCCAAACGGAAAGACACCACTCCGAAATCATCGAGTCGCGCTGTTCCCCGGGTGAGGTTGCGATCACGTTGGAAACGACGATGTTTCCTCGATGTTGCGGAAGGTGAGGGAGCGCCCAGTCTCGGCGAACTCGAGCGAGCTTCATGTGTGCTTTCTGTACCTGTCTACCTGAGAAACCCAACTCTAGGTGAAGATAGAGTCCGACGAGGCCAAATACAATCCCGATTGGTTTTGAATCCGGAAGGGCTGTCTGAACTGCATAGGCGTCGACGACATGTTGGTGAATGAAAGAGGGATCTCCAAGTGCTAGCGTGTACGCCATCAGCTCGTGATATGCCGCTTCATTGAAAGCTTCCATACACGTTGACCCTTATCACCTCGAACAAAGAGCGCGATCTCTGCTACTGAGATCATTTTTCCGCCTTACTCAAGATTAAGACAGGTTCGCCAAATCTAACGGACTTAGCTGGTAGCGGAGCGGGGACGGCTTTGCAGAGATTTCTGCTAAAGGTTTTTTGCGTCCCCTGCGCTGGACATTTTTCAGGCCTTGGGGGTGAATGCCGGGCTTCCATTCCCTGCCTTCTTCTCGTCGGGTGATTTCGTAACAAAATTCTCTTCCACCGTAACTTTCTTTCCTTCCGAAGCGAATGAATGTATGCCGTCGTCGATGTTGACTCAGGTTTCGGCTTCGAGCCGGCTGATTCTGGCGGCAAACCTATCTAATCGGAGATCTGCATGAAGCGTATTCGCTACATTGCTGCGGCAACGTTGATGATTGGGGCCATTGCCGGCGCCCAGGGCCAAGACTGGAATTCGCACACTCGTATCGCCACCAGTTCTAATGCGGCAACCAACGAATTGCTGGTCTACAACGCTTCTGACAAACTGATCCAGACGGTGGCGACCGGCGGCAAAGGCGGCGCCAGTGGCAATGCGGGTGGTATCGCGGCCTTCAAGGACCTCGTGGCGGTGGTGAACTTCGGATCGAAGACGGTCTCGATCTTCGAGCACTCCGGCGGCAGCTTCGTTCTGAAGCACACGATCCCGACCGCATCGAGTCCTCTGAGCGTTGCTTTCGGTCACGACCATCTATACGTCCTTGGGGCCACGACGGTGGAGTCGCACCAGGTCTCAGAGGGCTGGGTGAGCTCGAACTCCGATGGAGAGGCCACTCTGCTTCATGCCGACGGCACGGCGGCGCAGGTGGGCGTGCTCGATCGCGAACTGATTCTTACCGAGAAGAGCAATGCCATCGAAAGCGTTCCGCTTGGCTGGGACTTCGCGATCGCCGGCGTCGCGAACCTTGTCTCGGACATTCCAGCGAACGTGAACACTCCCTTCGGCTTGGCGACTCGGGGCAACGAAGCCTACGTCACGATTGCCCACGCCAACGAAATCAGCCTGGTGCGCCATGACGCCGTGCTTACTGTGAAAGGGTCAGGGACGCAGAATTCTCCGTGCTGGCTCGCGCTCGATGGGCCCTTCCTGTTCTCCTCGAACTCGCCCAGCCAGAGCGTCTCGCGCTACGCGGTTTATGGAGAAAAGATTGTCCAGGATGCCGCGGTGGTCGCGAACTTCGTGGGGGATCCGACTGACATTGCCTATCACCATGAGCTAGCGGCGGTAATCGACGGCGCGAACGGAATCTCGCGCCTCTCGATCTTCCATGTCGATGAAGACGGGAACTTTACGCTCGAAGGGGTCAGCACGATCGACAACTCCGCCAACGGCGTCGCCATTATTCCGGGCGACGAATAGACGAAGCGGGTCGAAGTAAAGAATGAAGGCGCGAGCTTCACTCAAACCGCGGAGTTCGCGCCGCGTCGATGCGGACTGGCATAATGCAACTTGGAAGCAGCATCGCAACACCGGGAGTGCGAGAGGACCCAGGAATGCCTGTTTCTTCGGCACCCGATGCGGGTCTCGAAGCGCTCATGTCCGGCTATCAGCAAGCGGATGAGGAGGCGGCGACGGCGCTCATCGAAAAGATGAGTCCAATGCTGTTTCGTTTCTTCTGGGTACAGGCGTTCAGCCGGAGACATGCCGACGACCTGCTGCAGGAGACCTGGATGCGGGTCCACAAGGCGCGGCACACCTATCGGCCCGGCGAGCCGGTTTTGCCTTGGATTTTTGCGATCGCGCGGCACACTGGCCGCGATGGCTATCGGAAGACGAGGCGTGTCGAAGTTCGCGAGAGGCAGGTCGAAGCGTTGCCGGAGACGGTGGCCGCTCCTCTGATTTCGCAGGATGTTGGAGCAGTTGACGCAATGCTTGACGCATTGCCCGAGAGCCAGCGCGAGGTGCTGGTGATGCTGAAAGTCTCTGGAATGACAATCGAGGAGGTGGCGCGCGCGACTTCGTCGAGCGTCGGTTCGGTGAAGCAGAAAGCCCACCGGGCGTACCGGACGTTGCGGGACGCGCTGGTTGGCGGGGCGAAGAGAAGATGACGCCTGACGAGATCGGCAAAATTCTGGGCGAACCGGTAGGCCGGCCACTTCCTCCGGAGGCGAGCGCCGCTACGCGCAAGGTGCGGAGCGCCATCATCAGCAATTTGCGCCCCGTACGACCGCTGCCGGCTTCTTGGATTCTGACGCTGCTCTTTGCCGGGACCTTCGCGACCGTCGCTGTTGCCAGCGGCTCTCTTCTGGGAGCTCACGGTTTTCATACCCTGGACGACTTCGAACGTGCCTCGATCTATCCAACGCTGATCGCGCTGGCGCTTGCGGCGGCTGTGGCCTGCTCCCGCCAGATGCGCCCGGCTGGCGGATGGCGGCTTGGCGTCGTGGCCTGGCTCCTGGCATTGGCTTGCTTTCCGGCTGTGGTGTCGGCGATCTTTCGTGGGTACAGCACCGTTAACCTGGTGCCGGAGGGCGTTCCCTGCCTCGAGACTGGATTGCTGGTAGCGCTCCCCACTGCGCTCCTGATTACCTGGATCCTGCGGCGAGGTTTCGTTCTGGACTGTGGCGCCGCCGGGCTGGCGGGCGGGGTCTTATCGGGACTGACCGGATTAGGAATGCTGGAATTGCACTGCCCCAATTTGAAGGCCATTCACGTCATGGTGTGGCATTTAGGAGTGGTCGTCGTCAGCGCCGCACTGGGCCTTGCCATTGGTCGAATTGTGGGTTTCGCAGGCCGGCGCTCCCGGGCGCGAAGCTTTGGAGACGCGGCATAAGCCGGCTATCGAGAGTGGCCTTCGCCACCGCGAGCGGGGCGGAACTGGCTTTGGGCGCTTTGGAGATTAGGTTAGTTGCCGCTGTCTGTGCGTAGGTGGTCGCGCTGCTGAGGGCGACGACGCGCACGGCTGTGAAATGGGACGGTTCCGCCTGAGCTCCGACCCAATGGGGGGAAAGGCAGATGCCCGAACTAATCCACGAAATATAGTCATGTTCATAACGTTGCCGAGATCGACAGGAATTGGTTTTCGTTGTTGCGGAGCGCCCCTCCTGGCGGCGGAGTTCGATCTCGATGAAGTTATGGCCGTTGAGGTAATAGGTGCCTATCCACAAGATGTTTGAGCACTCCTGTCCGCATGATGCGGTTCATGGAAGTGCTCCTCGACAGCGGCACCCAACTCAATGGCTGGCAAACTCGCTATTTCATCACCGCCCCGACGAAGCTCTCCAGCCGCCTGCCAGCAAAGTCGAAGCTGCCTGCCACAAGGCCGATCAGGCGATCCAACACGTCCTCGAACAGCTGTCTGCCTGAGAATTATGCGAGATGATTTCTCCGATTGGCCGGGCTAGAAACTAGAAATCGGCCGAAATGGGCCCGAACAATAGCCCCCCCCATCTTTGCAGTTGGAGATCGAAGTACGGCGTCCGAGCTTCAACCCGAGATTTCGAAGCCTGTACACGGTGGGTACAATGACCAAATGGCAGTAATTGCACCGGCGACCCTGATTTCAGGGCGGGTCGAGGTAAGAACGCGTGGATTTGGCGGATGAGCCGACTCTTTCGCCTCCTCCGATACGTCCGCCCTTATTCGCTCCAGGCGGCGCTCTCCGTCATCCTCATGGCTGCGGTTGGTTTGCTCGAAGCCTTTCGGCTATTGCTGATCAAGCCGATCTTCGATCGAGTGCTCGACCCGAGCGCGCCAAACGGTGGAATCTCGCTGTTCGAAGTCCCGGGCACCCGCTATGTATTAGATCTGCGGCACATCGTACCCACCCACTTCCACAACGACTGGAACGTAGTTGCCTTCGCACTGGTGGTCTCGACCATCATCAAAGGCCTGTGTGACTATGGCGGCACTTACCTGGTGAACTACGCCGGCTTTGGCATGATCACCGACCTGCGCGACGATCTCTACGAAGCGATCCTGCGACGCTCCGTCTCCTTCTTCCAAAAGCACGCAACCGGGACGATCCTGTCGACGCTGATCAACGACATCGAGCGGGTGCAATATGCCATGTCTTCGGTGCTCTCGGAGTTCCTGCAACAGGCCTTCACGCTGCTGTTCACCATCATCGTGGTCATCGGCTATGGCGGGAAACTGGCCTGGATTCTGCTGATCTTTCTCCCCGTGGTCATCGGTTCGGCGCGCAAGATCGGCCGCCAGGTGCGGCAGACCACCCGCCGCGGGCAAGATAAGCTGGCCGAAATCCAGAACATCCTGCACGAGACGGTGAGCGGCAACCGCATCGTCAAAGCATTCAACATGGAGCTTTGGGAGACGCTGCGCTTCAAGAAGGCCGCACGGCGTCTGTTTCGCGCCAATCTACGCTCCGTCCGCGCCCAGGCCATTAGTTCGCCGCTCATGGATTCGATCGGCGCGGTTGCGATCGCCCTGCTGCTATGGGTCGGCCGCATCCAGATCAAGCATGGAGCGATGACCGAGGGTACGTTCTTCGCGTTTATCATCGCCGTCTTCAAGTTGTACGACCCAGTCCGGAAGTTCGCCCTTTTCTACAACAATTTCCAGGCGGCGCTGGGCGCCTCGTCCGAGATATTCAACTTCATGGACGCCCAGGACGATGTCCGCGAGAAGCCACGCGCGATCGCGCTCAAGGGTTTTCACCACGCCGTTCAATTCGAGAATGTCGGCTTTGCCTACAGCGATGAAGAGGGGGAAAAGGAGGTCTTGCACAACATCGATCTCCAGATTCGCTGTGGCGAAGTGGTGGCCCTGGTCGGCCCCAGCGGAGCGGGAAAATCCACCCTGGTGAACCTGGTGCCGCGCTTCTTTGACGTTACCAGGGGCCGCATTCTCATCGACGGCCACGACCTGCGCGAGGTAAGCCTGAGAAGCCTTCGCGATCAGATCGGCAAAGTTACCCAAGAGACCATCCTGTTCAACGACACGGTGCGCAACAACATCGCTTACGGTCAGCCGGATGTCTCTTTTGAGCGCGTCAAGAGCGCGGCACAGGCAGCCCTGGCGCATGACTTCATCCTCAATCTACCCGACGGCTACGACACGGTGATCGGGGAAAAAGGTTTCCGGCTCTCGGGCGGGGAGCGCCAACGTCTGGCCATCGCCCGCGCCCTGCTCAAGAACGCGCCGATCCTGATCCTGGACGAAGCCACCTCGGCGCTCGATTCCGAGAGCGAAGCATTAGTGCAGGCCGCGCTCGCCAACCTTATGGCGAAGCGGACGTCGATTGTCATCGCGCACCGCCTCTCGACCGTCCGCCGGGCCAACCGCATTGCGGTGATCGAAAGCGGCCGCATCACCGCCATCGGGCCCCATGAGGAACTGCTGCGCGTCTCCCCAACTTATCAGCGGCTGAACCAGCTTCAGTTCTCGAACGGGCGAGACAGCACCGCACCCGAACTGGAGCTTGCCGCGGCAAGCGATTTAGAGGGCAGACGGGCATGAGCGCAAAACAGTCTTCGGCAAAGGGCGCAGCCATTTACTCGATGACCGGCTTCGCACGGATCTCGGGGCGGGTCTCCGACACCTTGAGTTTCACCTTAAGCCTCAAGAGCGTGAATCACCGCTTTCTCGACCCTCAGCTGCGCATGCCCTCAGGCACCGAGTTGCTCGAGATGCGCATTCGCCGCTACCTGAAGGAGAAGCTGATTCGCGGCCACGTTGAGTTCACCCTCTCGCTCGAACGCAACGCCGAGCGAGTCTCCCATTACAACAGCGCTCTGGTCTCTTCCTATATCGCCGCATTCCGCTCGGCGGCTTCCGATCACCGCCTCAAGCAGCAACCCGATCTGAATGCGATCCTCCGTCTGCCCGGGGTGCTTGCGCCCGAAACCTTTTCGGTCAAAGATGAACTCGATGCGCTCGAAGCGGCCGTCCTAGCCCAGCTTGACCCCCTGATCGACGCATTGAATGTGATGCGCGCCCAGGAAGGATCGTCCCTGGCCGCAGAGCTTGGCGTTTGCCTGGATCGGCTCAGTGGGTTGGCCGATCAGGTCGCTTCCCTGCGGGAATCTATCCAGGCAGCCTACTTCGAGCGAATCAGTCAGCGGGTCCGGACGTTGCTCGACGGCGCCTTTGAGCGCGAGCGAATCCTGCAGGAAGTTGCCCTGCTGGTTGAACGCAGTGACGTGGAGGAAGAGCTCGCTCGGCTACGCACCCATATCGAGCACTTCCACACGCTTCTGGTCGCCGGTGGAGAGGTCGGCAAGAAAACCGACTTCCTGCTGCAGGAGATGAACCGCGAGGCCAATACCCTGCTCTCCAAAACCAGCGGGATGGCGGGAAGCGCAACCCGGATCACCGAACTTGGCCTGGGCATGAAGGCGGAAATTGAAAAGGCCCGCGAACAAGTCCAAAATCTTGAATAGACCGGTTTGAAGTACCGTTGGCAGCCAGTTCCTTGGCGTCAGATGTGCGGCCCAGCGCCGAGTTTCCCAGGAGAACGATTGGCGGGAATTCTCTTCATTATTTCGGCGCCCTCAGGCTCGGGCAAATCGACGCTCGTCAAACAACTTCGCTCGCTGGTCGACCATCTGGAATTCTCCGTCTCCTATACCACTCGCACCCCCCGCCGCTCCGAACAGCAGGACCGCGAATACCACTTCACCGATCGCGCCAGCTTTGAGCATATGGTTGCCAAAGACGAGTTCCTCGAGCACGCCGAAGTCTTTGGAAATTATTATGGCACCGCGGTACAGTCTCTTCGCGATACCGAAGCCCAGGGTAAAGATCTGTTGCTGGATATCGACGTACAGGGAGCCGCCCAGGTCCGCCAAAAAATCCCCGCTGCGGTCAGCATCTTCGTGATGCCTCCCAGCAAGGAAGCGCTCGGCCTGCGCCTTCGGAATCGAAGCCGCGCCGAGGGCAGCATCACCGCGGAAACGGAGAAGATCATTGAGCACCGCCTCGCCCAGGCGCGCAGCGAGATTGTGAATTACCGCCAATATGGTTATATTCTGGTTAATGACATCCTCGACCTTGCGGTAGAAGAACTGGCGGCCATCGTCTTGGCGGAGCGTATAGGGCGAAGTGGCCGCGAGGCAACTCAGGAGGAGCGACGTTCGATCGAGTTGGCCGAGAGCTGCCGTCAAAACAATGCGATGGCGCGGTTGCAGCCGGTGCTTAGTTCTTTCGGCCTGTAAGACGAAGAGACAGTGCAAACCTGAAGAAGGATTGAAAGCCCATAGAAATGGGCCGCGGTGAAAATTCCAGGAGGTTTCATCCAGATGGAAGTTGAAAAGGGAGTCAACAGCCACTTCGGTTATGTCATGGTTGCCGCCCGCAGGGCGCGTCAGTTGCAGAACGGTTCCCAACCCCTGATCTCGACCAACTCCCGCAAGCCTTGCCGCGTCGCCCAGGACGAGATCGCCGCAGGCATGGTCGGGTATGTCAAACCTAACACTCCGCTCCATAAGCCGGAGATAGAGGCCCCGATCATACCCAAGTTTGTGAGCTAGAATTTCCACCACGCAAACCGGCTTTTGCTCACCAGACCAGCCGCTCTGGTGAGCAAGCCGGGGCGTACAATCGGGGTATGAAGGTTACCGTAGGCGTCTCCGGCGGCATTGCGGCCTATAAGGCGGCTGAACTGGTTCGTGCCCTGCAGCGGCAAGCGCTTGACGTGCATGTCGTGATGACCGATGCGGCGAGACAGTTCATTCAACCGTTGACATTTGCCGCGCTTACCGGCCACCCAGTCATCACCGGGATGTGGGCGCAGGTTGATTCGCCCGAAGCCCATTCTGGCTCGTCGATCGAACACATCGACGCCGCCCAGACGACCGACCTGTTGATCGTGGCGCCGGCTACGGCCAACGTACTCGCCAAATTCGCGCACGGCATTGCCGATGACTTCTTGACGACCCTTTATCTGGCCACCAAGGCGCCGGTGGTCGTCGCCCCAGCCATGAACGTCAATATGTGGGAGCATGTGGCGACCCAGGCCAATCTTCATACCCTGGAAAGCCGCGGGGTTCGCATCGTTTCCCCGGGCAACGGCTATCTCGCCTGCGGCATGGTTGGGAGCGGCCGCCTGGCAGAGAATGAGGAGATTGTCCGCGCCGCGCTCGAGCTTCTCAACCATGCCAACGACCTCGCCGGCGAGGTCCTTCTGGTCACCGCCGGTGGCACCCGCGAGCCGATCGACCCGGTGCGGTTTCTGGGCAATCGTTCCAGCGGAAAGATGGGTTATGCCATCGCTGATGCGGCCCAGCGCCGCGGCGCCCGGGTGGTCCTGATCACCGCTCCTACTGCGCTTCATCCCCCGGCGAACTGCGAAGTGGTTGCCGTCGTCACTACCGGCGAGATGCGGAGCGCCGTCATTGGCCGTCTATCCGAGGTCACGATGGTCATCAAGGCGGCCGCGGTCGCCGATTACCGCCCCCACGCGACCGCTGAGCAAAAGCTCAAGCGTTCCGGCCCGCTCACGCTCGAACTTGAGCCCACCGAAGACATTCTCGCTGAAGTCGCGAGGCTCAGAAGCCCCGGGACGTTAGTCATCGGCTTCGCCGCCGAGACCGAAAGCCACATGACCCATGGCCGCGACAAGCTGCTCCGCAAAGGTGCCGACGCCATCGTCCTTAACGACGTTTCGAAGGAAGGCATTGGCTTTGACTCGGATCGGAGCGCCGCCACTTTTCTCACCCGGCAGACCGCCACCGAGTTTCCAGAGATGGCCAAGCGCGAACTCGCCGACCGTATCCTCGACGAAGCGCTCGCCCTGCGAAGACCGCAGTCGGTCATCGATGAGACCTCGCCCAGCCAGACTACTTCGAGGCGCTAGCCAGTGGTACTCGATCCAGCATTGCTCGAGGCCATCGCCGCGCGCGTCCGATACTTTCGCGATCTCGGCGTCTTCGACCTGTATCGCCGTGGCCAACCGCTGGACATTGGACAAGCAAACGCCGCCCCGGAAGCCGAGCTTGCGCTTTCGAGCATGGTCACAACCACGGTCACCATCGACGAAATACCTGCCTTATTCGAGAATCCCAGCCGTATGGCAAGATCACTTCCTTCCATTTCACGCCCTGCTCCCTCTCCATGGATCGCTCCGAAAGACCGTGCCGATGCCCTGGAGCGAATTCGCGAAGAGATCGGCGACTGTCAACGCTGCCCGCTCGCCCCCTCGCGCAACAAGCTCGTCTTTGGCGATGGCAACCCGAACGCCCGGCTGCTGTTTGTCGGTGAAGGTCCCGGCGCCGATGAAGACGCCCAAGGCCTGCCCTTCGTCGGCCGTGGCGGACAGTTGCTCAACAACATGATCACCGCCATGGGACTCAAGCGCGAAGCGGTTTATATCGCCAACATCGTGAAGTGTCGCCCCCCCAAGAATCGGGTTCCTGAACCGATCGAAGCCAACACCTGCAAGCCGTTTCTCTTTCAGCAGATTGAGGTCATCCAGCCGGAGCTGATCGTCGCGCTCGGGGCTACTGCCGCAACCTATCTGCTGGGAGCCAAGGCCTCGCTCAGCAGTCTCCGAGGCCGCCTGCATCATGCCTTCAATACAAAGGTGATCGTTACCTATCACCCGGCGTTTCTCTTGCGCGATCCCACGCAAAAGAAGGAAGCGTGGAAGGACCTGCAAATGGCGATGGTTGAGTTGGGGCTGAAGCCGAAGCGCGCAGAGTCGTAGTGCCCGGTGCCGAGTTGCCCGTGCTCGGTCGTCAGTCGTCGGTAAGCGCCAACTGGATAGCTAAGCAGTGAAGACTGAGAACTGAAGACTGACAACTGCGATACTAGTGGTTCCCGCCATGCCCCTCTACTGCGATGTCGCTCTGCCGGTCCCGCTCGATCGCGTCTTCACTTACCGCGTCAGCGATGAAGCCGAGCCACCCGCGATCGGCTGCCGCGTCATCGTCCCCTTCCGCAACGAAAAGCTCACCGGCATCGTCACCCGAGTTCACCAACAGCCGCCGCCGGTTGAAGCCAAGGCGATCATCGCAGTCCTCGACCGGGCGCCGCTGCTAGCGCCCGATTTGATGGAGTTGGCCGCCTGGATCTCCAACTACTACCTTGCGCCGCTGGGCGAAGTCTTCCGCTCCATGCTGCCGTTGATGGCCGAGGTCAAGCGCCAGAGTGTCTATCGCATCGCCGACAAAGGCCGCGCAGTCCTCTTCCAGAGCGCAAACCAGGGATCGTCGAGGCGCAGCAGAAAGTCCGCCGAGGAACAGGACATCGAATTCAATGTACTCAACTATCTGGAAGCCGGCGAAGCTGCTCGAGCGGCCAAACTGCGCTCCGCCACCGGCGCCAACCTTGAGCTGCTCCAAGGCATGCTGCGTAAAAAGTGGATCGCCCGCGAGACCGCCGCGGTTCAGCGCGACGCCCGCCGCACCATCCGCTTCGCCGTGCTGATTCACGATGTCCGCATCCCCAAGCTCAACCCCAACCAGCAAATGCTGCTCGCCGAACTCGCCGGCCGTGGTGGCGAACTCGCCCTCGCCGAACTGCGCCGTCTCGATCTTCCCGACTCCACGCTTGGCACCCTTGTCCGACGGGGATTGGTACGGATCGACGAGCGGCCTGCGGACTTTCATCTCTCGTCGCTCGAGAGTTATGGGCACACGATTGCGCATACGTTGAACACTGCGCAACGGGCCGCGCAACAGGCGATCACCGCTTCGCTCGGATCGACGGCGTTCCAGCCAATCCTGCTGCACGGGGTCACCGGTTCCGGCAAAACCGCCGTTTATCTCGCCGCCATGCAGGCCGCCCTCGATGCCGGTCGCTCCGCAATTTTGCTGGTCCCCGAGATTGGCCTCACTCCGGCGATGGCCGCGCAACTCTACACCGCCTTCGGCAGTCACGTCGCGTTATTGCATTCAGCCCTCACTGCAGAAGAGCGCGCCGAGCAGTGGCATCGCATCCGCGCCGAAGACGCCCGCATCGTCGTCGGCACTCGCTCCGCGGTCTTCGCGCCGGTCTCCAAGCTCGGCCTGATCATCGTCGATGAAGAGCACGACGCTTCCTACAAACAGGAAGAGAACCCCCGCTACCACGCCCGGGATGTCGCCGTAATGCGCGCCAAGCTCACCTCCGCGACCGTCGTGCTGGGCTCGGCCACGCCGTCGCTCGAATCCTGGCACAACGCGACCGCGGGCAAGTATTCACTGCTGGAAATTACCCAGCGCGTCGCCGACCGTCCGTTGCCGGTCGTCGAACTCGTCGATGCGCGCAGGGAATTTCAGGAGACCGGGCAGGAGCAGCTCTTCTCGCGCCAGCTGGTCGAAGAGACGCGGGCCACTCTGGATCGCGGCGAACAGGCGATCATCCTGCTCAACCGTCGTGGCTACTCCTTCGTCGTGATGTGCCGCGCCTGCGGGGAAAAGCTGCAGTGCGAGAACTGCGCAATCTCGCTCACCTATCACCGTCCGATCGCCGTCGACGCCGATCCCTCGCCTACCGGCGAGCGGCTGCAATGCCACTACTGTGGCTTCAAACGGACTGTCCCCAAGGTCTGTCCCGAGTGCGATAGCGAACACCTGCACTTTCTCGGCGCGGGCTCGCAGCAGGGAGAACAGCGCCTGCAGGAGATATTCCCCCAGGCCCGCATCGGCCGCATGGACCGGGACACGGTCCGCAGCCGTCATGACATGGAACGACTGCTCCAGCGGCTGCATTCGGGCGAAATCAACCTGCTCGTCGGCACCCAGATGATCGCTAAGGGCCATGACATCCACGGCGTCACGCTGGTCGGCGTCGTGGGGGCGGATTTTGCCCTGGGGCTGCCCAACTTCCGCGCTGCGGAACGGGTTTTCCAGTTGCTCACTCAGGTCTCGGGCCGCGCTGGACGGGGCGAACTCCCCGGTCGCGTCCTGGTTCAGACCTACCACTCCGATCACTATGCAATCCGCTTCGCCGCCGAACACAATTTCTCCGGATTTGCTCAAAAAGAACTTCAATTCCGCCGCTGGATGCACTATCCGCCATTCGGCTCACTGGCCAACCTGATCGTGCAAAGCTCACGCCTCGAAGAAGCGGCAGCGTGGTCAGCCGAGCTCGGCAAATGGTTCGCGAACACCCAATTCGACAGGGTAAGAGTCCTCGGCCCAGCCACTGCGCCCATTAGCCGGTTGAAACGCATCTACCGCTTTCACTTTGTCATTAAAGCCGAGAAGCGCGCCGCGCTGGCGCGAACCCTGCGCGCCGTTCTGGCCGAAACGGAGGTTCTGAGGATCCCCAAGCGGAACCTGATCATCGATGTGGACGCTGTGAATCTGATGTGAACTACCCTGCGTCTGAGATGGCCGGCGCGAAGCGGAGGTGAAGCCGCGAGAGCTGAAAATCGGCGCATTCCAAAGCCAATCTTCCGCTTCCCCGGCAGCGGAAAAGCCTTCATCGGGCGAACCTGGTTTTGCTTCCCAGCCCAACCTGAAGTCACAGTTTGTGACTTCCGGTTGGCTGCTTCATCCCGGCTAAGAACGAACCTGAAGTCGCCTGAGATGCGCGCTCGGCGTTCGGTCGCAGCGCCTAATTGAGGGCCTTAGCGTTGACTTCCTAGAGCGCAGCAAGGTAGAAGACAGGCATCCCCTTGTACCCGCGAACCATTTTACCTGTCAGACGGACAAGCGCCTTTCCTGATCCTTTGAGCGACCCGTGAGAGGATGGCAGCATGACGCATTTTTTCAAGATGACACGACGATAGCTTCCTGAACCTAACTAACCTATGCCGTCAACCGCTCGCTATCGCAAGCTGCAATAGCCTAACGAGACCCTCCCGCCGCTCACCGCAAATACTCCAGCAAGCCGGCATCCGCGAACGGTGCAGGAAGGAGAGTCAGCGCCAACATCAACAGTCCCACCCACCCCCAAGTCCGTCGCCAACCACTGAGCTCGGGAAACTGCGCTACGTACGGGTGGCGCATCCTAGGAATGAGCAGAATCGCCCCCCAAAGCAACCACCCTACCCATAGGGTCACCCCAGCAACCAAGAGCAGGGCCGGAACGGCGATCGTCGCCCAGCGATGCCAGCGTCGCGAAAGCGCATACAGGATGTGGCCGCCGTCCAGTTGCCCAGCCGGAATCAGGTTCAGCGAGGTAATGAACAGCCCCACCCATGCGGCGATCAACACCGGATGCCAAATCAAGTCGCCAATCGGAGGAAAGGCCGGAACCAATCGCCGCATGGGCCAGTAGAGAAGCTGCATCGCGAGCGGCGCATTCAGCTGGATCAGCACCGGTTGAGGGGTCCCGGTCGCGCCTTTGGACAGAAGCAACCCCACAAATGTGGCTGGAATTGCGACTGCGAACCCTAAGATCGGCCCGGCGATGCCGACGTCCATCAGCGCGTTCAGAGAAGGAATGCCGAAGCGAATGCGGATCACAGCGCCAGCGGTTCCGCTTAATGTTGGCGCGGGCAGCAGATAAGGCCAGGAAGCCACAATGCGGTGCCGCGCGCACAATATCCAGTGGCCAAATTCATGGGCGAGAAGAATGGCCAGCAAGGTAAAGGAAAACCACAGGCCCCCCTGGAACTCGGTGGGATGCTCGAAGATCCAGACAAAGGGTACAAAATCCGAAGCGCGGGAAAATGCGGGCACTCCACGCCGGAAGTTCCACATGTAGAGCGCTCCCGTGCTGGTGGTGGTCCAAAACGTAACGATGCACAGAAATATTGCTAGCCCAGTCTGCCTGGGCGAGACAGGGGCGGGAGTAAATCGACGGAAAATCTGGCGAAAACCCAGCAATCTCAGCCGATCGTCTTAGGAAGCATTCTCGGCATCTGGGACGGCCGGGGCATCCGCCAAATGCAACTCCTTGCCGGGCTTGAAGCGGACCGCCTTTCCCGGCGCAATCGTGACTTCGGCGCCAGTGCGTGGATTCCGGCCGATGCCCGTCTTTCGCGGGCGCACGTTAAACACGCCGAAACCACGAAGCTCGATCCGGTCCCCGGCAGCAAGAGCTTTCTTCAAGCTTTCGAAGACCGTGTCGACCGCCGCTTCCGCTTTGTTGCGCGGCAGTCCCGTTCGCTCGATCACATTGTGGATGATGTCCTGCTTGATCAAGGGCGCTCTCCTCAAAAGTCAGCGGGTGGTTCTCTCCAGCCTTAAGCCGATGCTAGAGAGCTTCGATGTCATTGTCAACGCACCCGCCCTCCCGTAATACGCTGATTTCAGACCAAATTGCACCCACCGGCTCGGAGCTGAAAAACCGGAACGCCATCGCTCCCAAGGCGCCCGTGAGGAGAAGCAGGTCGATCCAGCGTGACCGCTGGATTGGGGAATAGGCGTGGGAACCGGCAAGGAACCCCTTTGGAGCGAGAAACAGGTCGGTGGAGTCTGCCCGAAAACTGTTCTTCCCAGCGGATGAGGTATCCCAGGTCAGCTATGCAGCCCGAAAAAGGCAAGTGTCAGAATCAGCAGGGGATCGTTCAGCTCAAGTTGTGACGAATTCCGGCCTCTGAGACCCGGGTCAAAAGCATTCTTGGTAATAGAGCAAAGTTTCTTTCAGATTGTTACTTTGGTACTCTTGTAGTAACCATCTTCGAAGCCGATAGTCATCTTAGAAACAACGCAGATCTGGGGAACGGGAAGACAAATACCTGACAGGTATCTGTCTTCCCGATTTTTTTGATTGCGCAATTGCTCAACCCTATAGGTACAATCGGCATCAGACCGATTACCGACTGCAATCACGCGGGTGAGCCAGTCTGTGCCGCTGTAAATCATTTTTCGATGTACAAGTCCGGGGAGCGTCCCTCCGCCGGGGAGATAGGGGAAGAGATGAAGAAAGTTATAGCAATGCTTTGCCTTGCGGGAGCGATGACGCTGTCCGCAAATGCAGCCAGCGACAAGGCCACACTGGATGACCGCATTCAGGCTGCAAACGCCACGCTCCAGCAGATTATGTCCGTTCCGGACAAAGCCATTCCCAACAAAATTGCCCAGCAGGCAACCTGCATCGGGGTGATCCCGGGATTGAAAAAGGGCGCATTTATCTTCGGCGCAGAATACGGACGCGGTGTGGTTACCTGCCGCACCGGCCATGGCTGGAGCGCACCGGCGTTCATCACCCTCGGGGGCGGCTCCTTTGGCCTCCAGCTCGGGGGTCAGTCGACCGATGTAGTGCTGGTAGCCGTGAACGACAAGGGCTTTCAGGATCTGCTCAAGTCGAAGTTCAAGATCGGTGGCGATGCAGCAGCCGCAGCCGGCCCGGTGGGCCGCAACACCCAAGCCTCGACCGACATTCTTTTGAAGGCCGAGTTGCTCACCTACTCCCGTAGCCGGGGCCTGTTTGCCGGCATCGACCTCACCGGAACCTCGGTTACCCAAAGCACCGACGACACGACCGCCTTCTACGGGGCTCCCCACAGCTTTGAAGACATCCTTCATGGCAATGTGCCGGTTCCCGACGATGCCAAAGCGTACGTGCGCACCGTGGCCCGGTACTTTCACTCCGTCCAAAAGTAGCGGATGTTCTGGTTGTTGCGAGCCAGGGTGGCCCCGTGGCCGCCCTGGCTCGCATGACCTTATTGTGTCCGCTGGTTCTTCTTCCGGTTGGTCGCCAACCAAGCTCTCCAGATGCGCAGACGGCAGAAATGCTCTACACTTTGCCTTGATCTGCCGCACGAATGCGTAGAAAGCTTGAGTTTGTTGCCGTCCGAACTTTGATTACCTTGCTGGGGTTACTCCCCCGGCGATCGGCGCGCGGTGTTGGCGCGACGATTGGAGCGCTGGCGTTCCTCGTCATGGCGCGTTTGCGGCGAGTGGGTTACCGGAACCTGCAGATTGCGTTTCCCGAACTGCCCCGCGAACAACATACGGCCATTCTTCGCTCCGAATATCGAAACCTGCCAGATGCACAAGTATACCCCCGAGAATACCCGCAACTTTCTCGGCTATGAGGGATTGGATCACTATCGGCAGGCCCGGGATGCCGGCGAGGGAGTGCTCATTCTCACCGGTCATCTCGGCGCCTGGGAGCTGTCCAGCTTTTACCATTCGCTGATGGGCTACCCCATGAGCATGGTCATCCGGAGGCTGGATAACGAACGGGTTGACCAGTTGGTGAATAGCATTCGTTGCCTTCACGGCAATACGGTTGTCCATAAGGACGACTTTGCCCGGGGATTGATTTCAGCCATGCGCCAGGGGGAAACCGTGGGCATCCTCATGGACACCAACATGACCCCGCCCCAGGGCCTGTTCGTGGATTTCTTCGGCACCCAGGCCTGCACGGCCTCCGGAGTGGCCAAAGTCGCCCTGAAGACCGGGGCCGCCGTGTTGCCTGGCTTCCTGCTTTGGGAAGAGTCGGCCCAACGGTATCTGTTGCATTTCGGCGAACGGCTCGAACTCATTCGCAGCGACGACCATGAAGCCGATATCGAGGCCAACACTGCGTTATTCACCAACGTCCTCGAAAATTACATCCGCCGATACCCCGATCAATGGCTTTGGCTGCATCGCCGCTGGAAGACGCGCCCCGAGGGAGAGGCGCCGATTTATCCGCGGTGAATCCATTTCGACCGGTTTAGGATAGAGCGCAGATTGCAAATGACCGGGGCAAGCTGCAGACATTTATGTTGAGTCTGATGGAACTCGCAGGACTGCTTGGCCTTGAACTCCCGGCTTCTGGCGAAGGCGTCCAGATACACACCGTCTCGAGCATTGGGTCGGCCCAGCCTGGCACCCTGGTTTTCGCAGCCGACCAGGCATCGGCAGCCGAGGCGGTCGCCTCCCGAGCATCTGCGGTCATCCTCCCGGGGAACGTTTCGGATGCAGTCAGGGCGACCAAACCTGCGCTGCTCAGCGCTAACCCGCGCCTGGACTTTGCCCGGGCGGCCCGTCTGCTTCGTCAACAGGAGCTCTCCGCGGGAATTCACCCCGCCGCAATCATCGACGCGTCGGCGATCGTCGCCCCCGGCGTATCGGTCGGCGCAGGCGCGGTTATCGCCGTCGGCGTCCACCTCGGCGAGGGGACCATCATCGCCGCAGGCGCGGTCATCGGCGAAGGGGTTGTCATCGGAGCCCACTGCCACATCTTTCCTCGGGTGGTCATCTACCCCGGCACAAGCCTCGGCGACCGGGTCACGGTTCATGCCGGGGCCATTCTCGGCAGCGATGGCTACGGCTACGTTCGCGTTCCGGCGACCGGCGAATACATCCAGTTTCCTCAGCAAGGCAAGCTGATCATCGAGGACGACGTCGAGATCGGCGCTAACACCACCATCGACCGCGGCGCGCTCGACGCCACGGTTATCCGACGCGGCGCAAAACTCGACAACCTCATCCACATCGGCCACAACTGCGTGATCGGCGAGAATGTCCTGATCGCCGCCCAGACCGGTCTCTCCGGCTCGACCACCATCGGCAAGAACGCCATCATTGGAGGCCAAGTTGGCGTCGGCGACCACGCCCATATCGCCGAAAACGTGATTCTTGGCTCCCAGGCCGGAGTATTGCCGGGAAAGAAACTGCGCGCGACCGGGGGAATCCTGTGGGGAACTCCGGCGCAGCCGCTGCAGAATATCCTTAAGGAAATTGGAATCCTGCGCCGGCTCAGGCGAACCAGCAAAGGCGAAGAGCCAAGCTAGAGATCTCTCATAGCGGAGCCCTGCCCTGCTATCAAAACTTCCCCAGCCAAGAATACTGCCAGGCCATGGAAACATTCTGATAATTGCCGCCGAACCGGATGTAAGTGCCGTTGCTGTAGCTGAATTTCAACGACTGGTGCTGACTGACTGGGGTCGAGAAGGTTGCCCCCAGTCGAGAGTTGCTCAGCCGGCTGGAGGGGTTTTCAATCCCACTGATGCTTGTCTGGCCGCCAAACCAGTAGTTCCCGTCGAGCGAGGCCCAGAGGCGCGGCTTGAAGTTGTAGCTCAAATGGCCTTCGAAGGCCCCGATCGATTTTTGCGACTGAGACCTGGTACCTGGATAGTATGCGTTGCGCGACCAGAAATCGGTATTGGTGGTGAAGAACCATACTCCCGCGTAACCGTCCAGAACAAAGTTGCCAAAGCGCTGCGAGTATCCGAGCTCGGGCTTGAACGACCACCGGTTTGTACCCCAGTTGATCAGCTTGGTTGGGTCGTACTGCCCGGTGGGAGCGATCACCTTGAGGCTGGCTCCCAGGAGGACCTTTTGTTTCCACTTCGGAAACTCTGTCATCGGCACCGCCGGACCGCCTTTCAGGTTCACCGCGAGGCGATAGACCGAATCCAGCAGACCGGAGCGGTATATCTGTTCTCCTGCGCCAGCAATCGTTCCCTGGAATGTTCCCCTCCCATAAGGCAAGGAGGCCAGAGCGCTGGCCGACCGGCCAAAGAGGCGGAAGGAGTGATAGTAGGTGAAGATCGGTACCTGATAGGTTCCGGTAGCGCCGCTCACCGGCAACGCACCGTTGTAATCGATGCTGCCGTCATAAAAGGACCAGGCCAGGGTTACAGTGTTCAGGTTCACCGGAGTGATGACATAGGCGCGCGGGGCCAGGTCCTGCGCGCGAGAAGGCGGCGACCTAAACGCCGCGAAGGTGATCCCGCAGGCAAGCGTAAGGACGATCCGGACTTTCAATGCTTCGCACCAGAAAAACTAGATCGGAACTGTGCTCGGAGCGGCATGCGTTTGGTCGCCGTCGCCGATCTCCGCAAAAGGGGGGTGGGCACGACAGAATAGGCTATATAGCCAGACGGAGAGAGACCAGTGGCAAAACTTACAGATGTCGGCGTCGGTTAGACCGTTATGCGTGTTGTAGTGAGGATTCTGTTCTCGTTGCGTTGTTGATTCAAGCGGCTCTAAGGCCTACCGCGGGATCAAGGGGATATCAAGCGCGAAGCCCTTGGCTAGTTAGCGTAGAGGCGATCCGGGAGGCGATCCGGGAGGCGATCCGGCTCCTTTCCCTGCAAACGGCTCGGCCCGCATCGATCCATCCCGCTCCTTCATCAGGATTTGCACCTTGCCCTCGGCTGCATCCAGTTCCTGTTTGCAGGCCGACGAAAGGTGAACACCCTCCTCAAACAGCCGGATGGACTCTTCCAGCGGCAGGTCGCCTCGCTCCAGTTGATCGACGATCTTTTCCAGCTGCTTTAACGATTCTTCAAACGTTGCCAACCCGCACTCCCTCGAAACTTGTCTCCTTCATGATGGCATCGGCGGCGGACTTCGGCATTACCGGAGGCAGAACCTCGGCAATCACTTCCGCCGCGGCGGTATAGCGGCCAAAGGGAGCGCTCACCTGGACGCCCTGAATGCCGCCATAGCCCATCGATCGCGCCGATCGGAGCATCTCCTGGGCGATGCGGACCCCCTCCGCCCGGGCCAGCTCCGGGGTGTCCGCCTGCTGCATCCGAAGCAGAATCTGGTCGGGGACGCTGACCCGGAGATCGTTCTTCATAAACTCCGCATTCCTTAGGCTGGTTAACGGCCAGATGCCCGCGATGACGGGAATGCGGAAACCTTCGATCCGCTTCAAAAACACCTCCAATACGCGCAGATCGAAGACCGGTTGGGTGATTGCATATTCGGCTCCCGCCTCCACCTTGTAGGCAAACCTTCGGATCTCATTGTCGATGTCCGGAACCCCGGGGTTGGCCGCCACCCCTATGGTGAAGCCGGTCGAGGCGCCGATCCCGTTGCCCCCAATGTCGAGTCCATGGTTGAGCCGGTGGACGATATTGACGAGCCCGATCGCATCCACGTCGAAGACCGCGGTGGCATCGGGATAATTGCCCAACTTCGGCGGGTCGCCGGTCAGGCAAAGGATGTTTTTCAGCCCGATCGAAGAGGCCCCGAGCAAGTCACTCTGGATGCTAAGCACGTTGCGGTCACGGCAGGTGTAATGCAGCACGGTCTCGATCCCCGTCTGTTGCTGGATCTGAATGCACAGGCTCTGAGCGCTCATCCGGGCCGAGGCGCGCGGCGAGTCGGGCACATTGATTGCGTGGACCCCCAACCGGGCGAGCAGCCGAGCCCCTTCCAGCTCCTTCACACAGGAGATACCCCGAGGCGAAACGATCTCGACCAGAGTCACAAATTCTCCCTCCGCGACCAGACGCCCGATCTTCGAGCGGTCCCCCAGCGGCGGAGGTGGCGTTTCCGTCAGGATCGGTTCCCGGGAAGAACTCTCGGTCATTGTCTTCTGCGCCTGGACGGCGCGCATCGCCGATTTCATGGCGCGGATGTGGTTGGGCGTGGTTCCGCAGCAGCCGCCCAGAAACTGAACCCCCGCTTTTAAAAACTTCTTGGAGAAGTTGGCCATGTATTCAGGCGAGCATAGGTAAATGTTTCGGCCTTCGATAGCCCGGGGCATCCCGGCATTGGGCATGACCACCAGAGGCAGGGAAGCGGCCGCCGCCATGCGTTCGATTGCCGTCAAGACGGTCGCCGGTCCGGCGCTGCAATTCACGCCGACGGCGTCCGCGCCCCATGCCGCCAACTTGGCCGCGGCAGTCTCGCACGATGCTCCGTCCAGGCAATTGGCTTCCTCATCCACCGTCACCAGAGCCAGAATCGGCAGCTCCGGGGCAGCCTCGCGCGCCGCCAGAATGGCCTGTTCGGCTTCATTCAGCGCGGAGATGGTTTCGATTACCAGCAAGTCGACGCCGCCCGCCACCAACCCTTCGATCTGGGTCTTGAATGCCGACCTGGCCTCTTCAAGCGAGGTCTTCCCGAGCGGCTCCAACAGCACGCCGAGCGGGCCCACCGAGCCCGCAACCCAGGCGGTGCCGGCTTGCTTGTCCGCCAGTTGCGCGACCGCTTGCCTGGCTAGTTTTGCCCCCGCCCGATTGATCTCAAATACCTTGTCCTGCAGCCCGTGGCGCAAGAGCCGGAAGGCGTTCGCGCCAAAGGTATTCGATTCGACGATCTCAGCGCCCGCTTGCAGGTATTCCTCGTGAACCGAGCGCACCAGCTCCGGCTGGGAGAGATTTAACTCGTCGTAACACCGGTTGATAAACACGCCGCGTTCATAGAGCATGGTGCCCATCGCCCCATCGAACAACACCGTGCGCTCCCCAAAAACGTCCTGTAGACGACTCATTATGCGCTCCTACTTAATGCTATGCTCACTCCCCCGCGCCGCGCCAGCGCCGGGCCTGCTTTGTGCCTGCTTTGTTATACTTTGAGTTCCGGCAACTTTGTCCGCATAGGGAATGAAGAGGGTTAGTTTTGAATAAGAGAAGTTTGCTGCGCCTGTTGTACTTCACAACCGTTTTCTGCACTGCTCCCTTCTTTTTGACCGGTTGTGGCCAGAACTTCTACTTCGCCGGCCGAACTTTGCCGCCCAGCGGCCTGACCAATCGAGTCCTGATCGCCATCCAGAATCCCAGCGCGTTTACCAATGGCGCGCTCACCTTCGTCGACGCTTATTACGACATACGCCACGCCTACAACAATCAGAACACTACATTTTCAATCAGTGGCGCATCGGTGAGCCTGCCGCTCACCATCCAGAACATGCCTGAAGAACAAACGGGCGCAGTTTACAACCAAGGCAACGGCAGCCTTTCTATCGTCAGCTATTCGACCGAAAAGCAAGGTTCCAGTATTTCCGGCTCGCCCTCCTCCAGCATTTTCACCAGCCGCAATCTGCGCTATATCATCTCCGCCGATCAGTCGGCCCACTACCTGGTGATCAACGACCAAACCATCGGCACCACGGTCGCCTTGAACCTGCCTGGCGTCTACCGGGTTTCTCTCAACCCCGGCGCTACCCTCGGCCTGGCTTTTGTCCAGAATTCCAATACCGCCTACAGCCTGGTGCATTTGACCGGACCCCAACAGCTGAGCTATCAGGCCTATTTCGCCAGCAATGGAACGTGGCCGGCAAACTCCTCCAACCTTCCCGCAGAGGACTGCGAACCGCAAAACCTGCCCCTCTATTGCGTCTACCCGATTAGTCCCGGCACGGCCCGCTTCGATCGCCCGGTCAAGGCGATCTTTTCCCCGGATGGCTCGTCGATCTACGTCCTCAATTGTGGGCCTGAATGCGGAGGCGCTGCTTCCGGAATCACCACCATTCCCATCACCGCCTCGTCGCTGAATACGGGCGGTATCGGCCCCAGCGGCTTGAACCTTCAGGCGAGCGCCACCTACGCGGTTCCCGGCGGCGCGACCAACGCCATCGGCAACGGCACCACGCTCTACGTGGCTGGGCAATCGATTCAACCGGACGGCTACCTGGCCGGGAACCTGACCGTCTTCAGCTTCACCAACAACCAAATTCAGGGAACGTACTCGATTGCCGACGGCAGCCATAACAAGATGCTGTTCGCCGACGACAACACGCTCTTCGTTGGGGCTCAACAATGTCAATCAGGCGAACGATACCACCTTAACCCAAACTCGACCGCCGGATGCCTGAGCCTGTTCAACCTGGGCACCAATAGCGTCGGCTTCGACTCCTACAAAGGCGACCTCACCGGCATCGCGGACGTCGAAGGCTTGCATAAAATCTATGTCGCCGAGGGCGGCCAGATTTACATCTACCACACACCCGACTTCGTGGAGTTGGATAACTCCAACGTGACCGTGGTTGGAACTGCGTCGGACGTCGCCTACATGGACGGCTCAAGCGACGCCAACAACACCACTTACTGAGCATTGTCGATCGAGTTTGCTCAGGAATGTTTTGCGATCGCTCGGTGATCCGCTTCGCTTCTCTATCTGATTGGGGAATCTTCCAGAAATGACCTCCGCGTCAGGCCATATTCAGATAGACATCCTCGCCATCGCCGCCCACCGCGATGACGTGGAGCAGACCTGCGGGGGCACACTTCTTCGGATGAAATCGCTCGGTCTCAGCACCGGCATTCTCGACCTGACCGAGGGCGAAGCTGGCACCCGGGGCTCTCGGGAAGAGCGTGCCGAGGAGGCAACCGAAGCCGCCCGCATTCTCCAGGTGGACACCCGTCAGGGGCTCGATATTCCCGACGGGAATGTAGCAAATACTTACGAAAATCGGCTCAAAATCGGAAAAATAGTGCGCGAACTGCGCCCTCGGGTGGTCATCCTTCCCTATTGGACTGGCCGCCATCCCGACCACTACACCACCGCGACACTCGGCTACGAGGCCTGCTTTCTCGCCGGACTCGCCAAGCTCGACCCAGCAACCCCGCCCCACCGTCCATTCAAGATCGTCTACGCCAGCCTGTATGCCGACATTCGTCCCAGCTTTGTGGTCGACATAACCGGCTACATCGAGGCCCGCTTTGCCTCGCTGATGGCCTATCGATCGCAATATGCGAATCAATCTCCAGGCAGCGGCCTGTTCGTGCCCGAGGAAGAGATTCGCGAGCGCACCTTCGCGATGGCCCGCCATTATGGCTTGCTGGCTGGCGTTCGCTATGGGGAGCCGTTCGTCCAGAAGGAAGTGGGCCTGGTCGACGATCTGACCCTGGTCCCAGTGCAGTCGATCTAAACTAGACTGGGTATGACTCCGGCAAAAAGCCCGAAACGATATGTAGCCCTGCTCCGAGGGATCAACGTAGGCGGCAAGAATATGCTGCCCATGAAGGACCTCGCCGACATATTTCGCCAGGCTGGCTGCCGGGACGTAAGCAACGTTCATTCAGAGTGGGAACGTTCTGTTCACCGTCCACGGGGTTGCTGAGCCTAAGCTTTCGGCCAAGATCAGTGCAGCCATCGAATCCAGATTTGGCTACCGTATCCCGGTCGTCCTAAGAGCGCGCGAGGAATTGGCTGCTGCCATCTCCCGAAACCCTTATGCCGGGCGGGGAGTCGGCGAG